>CEUT01016166.1_pt1 | contig 19339 bp, 20 predicted proteins | sample 531401 | NCBI WGS metagenome assembly CEUT01 (sample SAMEA2622821, study PRJEB7988) | marine metagenome | biome: marine biome (ENVO:00000447); feature: surface water layer (ENVO:00002042); material: "saline water (ENVO:00002010), including plankton (ENVO:xxxxxxxx)" | depth 5 m | reverse complement strand
GATGTAAAGTATGGCTGCGAATAAGACTCTTCGTTAAATTTATATGTCTGGGTCACAGGGTCATATGCAGCATCATGATTAAATGAATCTTCTTCTAACCTTCCTTTTATAATACTATAACCATCTTCTATTGGCAAAAATTTATCATTATCTTTTGTAAGATTTGTTAAATCGTCATCTGAGTCTGCTATAAATTTTGTTTCTTTGGTAATGAAACTTGTGGCATCTGGCAACAAATATTGTACTGATGTCACTTTAATAGCAACTTCTTTAACTAATCTTTGTGCCATGTTGTGGCCCAACAGAGCAATACAATTCGCACCATCAAAATATTTTAAAGGAATTAATGGCATACCTTCAACTGGTGTATTTGATAATGTGCCCATTGGTGTTATTTGTTTTATAAATCCTAAATTAAATATTACTCTACTAGATTCTGTAACAGCATTTATTTTTTTTAAAAATTCTGGTTTTGTTTTAGACAATGTAGCTTGTTCATTGTCCGTTAATTGGGATTCATTATATTCATTTCCTTCTTTAATTAATACCTGATTAAAAAAAGAAATTGAATATGACATTTGAATTCTTTCTAATATATTTGTAATAAAAGCTGGTTGGCCACCTTTATAATAATAATTTTCTGGCATTAGTATTTTCCTTTGCTATAATGTATTTTGTTTTTTTCTGCCATTAAACTTTTCTTATTTGCATTTCTATAAATATTAGACAAGTTTAATCTTATATTCTTGGTAAGATTTTTATCTGTTGCTATTATTTTATCATTCAATCTAATATATAATATTTCTTGCTTGTTTCGAGGCTTCGCACCCTTAAATACAGAACCATCAGAATGTGTATGATATGCCCCTAAATAAGCCGAACCATTAGCATTTATGAACCTACCGTTACTACTTTGATTTAGAATGTAAAACCCATGCCTTCCATTTGGGATAGACGTACTATAATTATTATTTACCGTTTCTTCCTGCCATTCTGATTCTTCATCAGACCACACTGTGTCTGAATTTTGTTTTGCCCAGGATGTATCAGCCTCATCATTAACTACATTTGCTACAAATTTACTTTTATATCCATATAAAATTACTTTTTTAACAATAAGATTTCCATTATATGTAAACAATTCTACTGGAAACTTATCTAGGTTTGATTTATATAAAATAATTTTATTTTTATTCATTCGTACAAATGTTCTATTCGGCATGAATGATGCGATTGCCTCAATTTTACCTGAGTATCTTATTTCAACTACATTGCAATTTCCTGACATTTCTATAAGAACTTTACCGTACCCATATGTTAATGTTCCTGACGTTGGAATAATTTGCTTTATTGCATTTAATGCTTTTATTTTATCTTCTGTCATTACTCTCCATCTATAGGAATTCCACCAAAACTTGTACTATATCCTGCTAAATCTCCTAATATCTCAGTTGCCCAATCAACATCTTCTGGCTCAGGTGGTGCCACCTCATTATTAGGAAATTCGTGATAATCCTGATAGTCTACACCCCAAAAATCATTATGATATGTAACTGCTATATATTTTATTTTTTGTTCTCCAGACTCTACCCCTGTAAATATTAATCGATATAAAAAGCCTACATCTTTTATTGTAGATGAATCGTAACTTTCTATATTTAGCGAATTAACAATAGATTCTTCTACACTACTATGAATTCCATAATTATGTGAGTCTACTGTTGTGAGAGCTGGTGCATAAAAATGCGATGGGTCTATTCTTATAAATAATTTTGTGTATGGTGAATTTTGGTCACCTGAATTATAAATTGACTCACCATCTAATTTTAATATATTAAAGTTTGCTTCACTGCCTACATTTGCAGTATAACTAAATTCATCTGCATATGTACTAAAAATTTCTTTTTTTGTTACCTTTACACCATTAGGACTATCCAACCTTAAAAACTTTTCATTAGAATCAGAATCTATTAACCTGTCAATCGTATCCCACTCTCCACTGAATGTGTTTTTAATTTCTTCTTTTATAGTAAATGGTTCTGTGGTTCTAATTGTTAAACATACAAAATAATCATCACCTTTTCTGCCTTCAAATATTCTTTGATACATCTGTTCATAGCTATTATAACCTTGATTTGAGATTTCATTTTGTATAGATGATATCATGCCTTGCTTTGCATTTTTTGGAAATGGTAATATCAAGCAAGTGTCAATAGTATCATTATCTTTATAATTATATGTTTTAGGTGAATCAGTCGATGGATATGTTTTTGTATCGTCTGGGTGAACTCCAAGATTCCAATTATCCATATAAATTGCTGATTTACTTATAGGTACATAATTTCCAGGCCTTAACTCAAACGTATCAGCTTGTATAAATGTGTGTAAATCTTGTGGACTTAATGTAAATGAAAATGACTCTGCAAATGTTTGAATCATTGAAATATTAGCTAAATCATCTTCATTTAATTCATAGCTCCAATCTGTATCTAATTGTTTTATTATAGGGTCATTATAATCTATAGGGCCTAATAGAGCATTAAATAATAAATTATAAACCTCATAAATTAAACAAGAATTGTCAAAATTTATATCTAACAATGGCACCATAGGAATACCTGTACCAAAATCAAAATCATAATTGTTACTACCTCCACCATATGGAGCTTCATCTATTAATAAATAATTATCATTTGTAAAAAAGTCTTTTGAACCTTTGTTTGGATTTGGATATACACATGTTCCATTATCTATTGTAGCTAGTGGATTATAATTTTCAGCATTTGGGTCCGTACATCCTGTAATTGGACCTGGTCCAAATTCACATGTGCCATCATCTATATTAGCTGCAGGATTATAATTTAAGGCAGATTCATTTGTACATCCAGTGACATCATAATTACAACTACCATCATCTATGGTAGCAGCTTCGTTATAGTTGTTAGCAGATGGATTTGTGCATCCATAAATTTCAAACTGGTCTTGATTAAAAGTCATATCATGTAACTGGGTTGCCTTTAGTTTCACTTTATCAAGGCCATAAGTAATGTCATGTATTACAAACATTGGATAAATTTGCTGTCCATTTCTAATTACAGGTCCATCTGTACTCAAACCAGTAATAGTTATATTTTCACCATAAGGTTTTTCCCCATCCAATGTTTCCAAATCTTGAAAAGCTATTATACTGCCCAGTTCCAGTTTAACAAACTTTGCAGGTAGCTCTAAAATTACGATATTGTGTTGATTGTAATTCCACATTAAATGATTTTGTCTTTGTAGTAATGCCGTATTTTCATCTGCTACATGCAAGCTAGATATTGTTTTTTTATAAACTTCTTTAGATTCATCTGTCAAATCGCCATAAATGCTTTCATCGGTATAATCAAATACCTCATCAAAAGATAAATACCCTGTTTCTGCTAAAAATATTTTTCTTCCAGGTTCATACCTATATTGATAATTTACCTCTAATGTAACATCTTCTATGGGAGTTCTGTCAAATGAAACTTTTAATATTTCACCTCTTTTAAATATATAATCAACATCTGTTATCTGATATGACTGTTTTATTGATTTAAATTTTAAAATATTGTTTTCATTGAAATAATAATAATATTCTGTATCTGTCAAAAGAGTTGATAAAAGAGAATTAAATGGTACTGGCCTATCAATATAACACCTAGTATTATATGTATTTGGATTGTTTGTAGAAAATGTATCTATATACTCTAAATATCCTAATTCTAAATTACTTAATGAAAAATTTTGACCAATAACCTCATTGTGCATTATATCTCTAATTTGATTTATAGGACTATTGTCATTATTTGATATTGTTTTTCTTCCTTTAACTCCATTTACGTAAAACTGTTTACCATGGACCCCTGGCATATATGCTACAGCTTCAACCTCAAAATCAATTATTTCTATATTTATAGGCTGTGTAATATTCCATATTTGACCTTCTGCATAATCATTACCAGCATGTATACCATATGAAAATTGAAAATTTGGTAGTGTCGCATCAGTGTACTGTGCAACCCAAACACCAGCGCTATCTAAAACTCCTTGTATATAATCTTGTGCATCCCCTGGTGGAATATTAATAAGTTCTCCACACCCCCAATGCTGTGGTGTAATTTCTAGCTCTATGGCAGGCCATGGATTATCTACCCATGAACCTAAAAACTTATTAACGGTATATATATATTCACCTGTATATCTTTCGTTTTCAAAAGTTGGTATTGTGTCTGCATAAACACCACCATTTTCATTAAATATAGGATTTTCACCTTCCCCTACAAAAGAACCAGACTGTGCTAAATCAACAAGATTTTCATAATGCGCATACCATGCTTGACCTGATGTATTTTCTTCAGGATTACCACCACCATTATAAACATCTGCACCCTCATATTGAGTATAATCCCAAGGATTAATCCCTCGCATACCGAATCTTAAACCTCTATATGGTCCATTTGCTGTTTGTGCTAAAGCTGAATTATGTCCAGTTGATTCTCTTGGTGTCAAAAATGCACTTAACCCATCAGTAGCTAAACCTGCTGTCACCATACTTTCAATATTAGATAAAATTGGATTTGATTGGCTTTCTGTGCCTATTTCTGATATTTTAATTTTATATTTTACTCTTACCCCATTAGCTAGTGTGCTAGCCAGTCCAGCAATAGGAATTATTACAGAATACCCCTCTCTTCTACAAGAAAATGTACCAACTTGACCATTCTGTGAATCATAATGATATATAGCAAAATCACCAATTTCGTTTGGATTACTACCCAATAAATCAACAATACCACCAATCATTTGAGGACCCTCGTAAGACATACTTAAATTAAGTGGAGCATCCCATTTAATAGTTTTGTTTTGGTCCCACTCCTGGTCTACAAGTAATACGTCTGCTTTTTTCACATCTTCCCAAAAAGGATTATCCTCTCTAAAACCATAACCCTTTCTGATATGAGGATGCTGTTCCTTTCTGTGTCGATTTGGGTCCTGAACAACATCATCTCTTTGTATTAGATTAGAAAATTGCACACCTGGCAAAACTTGATAAGTTCCTTGCAGTAATTGTTGTAATTGGTCTGCATTTAAATCATAATCATCAGTTCCGATATATGATTCTGCCAATGACCTAGAAAATGAAAAAAGCTGCAATCCTTCCCCATACAATAATCCTGAATATATATAAAAATATTGTACAGCTCCCTTCATGTCTACCACTTCCTCACTATCTATGCCATCTTCTACTCCAAACTGTGGTATCTGTGTATATGCAAAACTTTCTGTATCAAGTAAAAATATCCAACTGATTTTTTGATTTTGATTTGGGTCGTTTATAAACTGTGTATTAATTGTTGGTAAATATTGCTGGAACTCTGAATCCCAATATCTATCAACACGTAAAGCAAAATCCTCATCTAAATTAAAAGGTACCATATCTTGGCCAAAATCTCCATATATAATAGGTGAGTATTTACCTCTTTGATTTGACCTATATATACCTTCTGATGGAAATTTATATCCTGATGGTATATCAGCATCATTTAATATTTGTTTTGTTAATAATGCCTCTGCTTTGTCCTCTAATGTTATTGATACGGTATCCCTATTATGTTTAAATCTGGTAATTTTTCTCTGTGTTACTAAACCTGCTCTTCTTGTATCATCAGATGTTATACCTAAAAAGTCTGTTTGGTTAGTTACTATATATATAGAACACATTTTATTAATAATGTTTTTTTCGTTTAAAACATCCATAAATGTTTTACCATTATATAAATAATTTGATAGGTCTAATTGTACTGTTGAGCTTTTAAAATTTTTTTCTACTAAATCAATACTGTTTGAAATGGTAGGAAATGACTTTAAATATGGTAATGCTCTTTTAACTATTTCTGTATCATCATTACTAGCATGATTAAGCATGTAATCTTCATACGTTTCAAACCTTTGACTTGCTACCTCTATTGTATATTCTTTTGGAGCAGTTGATATAAGTAAAAAATTTTTATTTAATGCAGTTTCTGGGTCATTGTCATATAATGGTATATATCTATTTGGTTGAGGTCCAAACGTGTGCTCTGATATTACTAATACAATATCTAGTGCAGGATTATTTTCTAATGTTTTTTCAAAGGTTGGTGTTAATATCATAATTTAACCAATTAAACTGTATAGTCTTCTGTGTGATTTAGGTAAAACATGATGTCCTTTTCTAACCCCTTCTCTTATAGCTGGTATAAGTACATCAATAACATGCTCATCAACCAGTGGAGCCTCTACTTTAACTTCCACATTTACAGTATTTCCAGCACCCCCACCGTTATTCATATTATCAAACATTTGTCTTCCAAATGTATCTACGGCTGACCTGTTCATAACAAACTCACCACCTTCAAGCTCTGCAGGTACACCACCCTGTGAATGACTTGGACCTTGCACATATCCACCATCTTGAAATGATGTGGTAAAACTTGTCCCTGTGGTTGTCATTTGTGGATTTACTTGTTGTACTTTTGCGCTTTGTAATTTTTGTATCTGATTATCCAGGTTTTTAAGTTGAACAGCACCATTAGCTGCTACAGTTGCAGCTATTCCTACACCTGCAGGAAATCCAGCTTCGTATGCTCTGGCCATACCTGTTAGGATACCTGCCTTTGCAATAAATTTCATCTGCTTGATGGCATCTATTCTAGTCTTTTTAGATTCTTTTTCGTTGCCTGCAATAGATTGTAAATAGGTACCTGCTGCGCCCATTAACGCATTAGCTACATTTACTGCCATCATTACTCTTTGCTTGTTGTAAAATCTATCTATATCTTTTTTCTTTTCATGAAAATCTTTATGACCTTCTAGCTCTTTTAATTGCAGCTCATGTTCTGCATTTAGCCTTGCAAGTTCATTTGTATTTGTTTGCTCCATAAAACTTTGATGAAACTCATCTGCAAATTGATGCTGTAACTCTGCTTGTTCTGCAGCAAATTCTTTATCAAATACCATTTTTATTGCCACCTCAGGTGACATGCCTTGCTCATCTATAAATTGTTGTATTGCATCAATCTGTTCGCTTGTTATATCTGGCATGTTAAACGCCAGGTTTAATGCAAGTTTATCACCTACTCCCATATCTGTAAGTCTTGTAAGATTATCTTGTATTTGTTGAATTGTATTCTCATCAAAATTTACATCAAATGCTAAATTTACTGCCTGCTCTGGGTCTATACCGTTAAAAGCTGCTATAATATCTTTTATATTTTGTATTGTTGTTTCATTAGTAAGATTGCTATCATCTTGCGCATCTTTCATTATAGCATATTTAATTGCTGTATCTGTTAATGCTTTATTTAATTCTTCTTTTTGTTCTTGTACTTGCTGGGCATAGAATATTGTTTTTTTACCTTGTCGTTCTTCCTCGGTCCCTGCATTTATAATATTATTTATTATTTCATCTAGTGAGTCACCACGTTTTGCTGAGGCCATAGCAGCCTCTAATTCAGACCTTGTTATATTATCTATAATACCTATGCGCCTGGCTTCAATTAAGGCCAAATCAGCCTGTTTTTCCTGCTTATCTGTTAATTTTTTATTATGCTTTTCTTCTAGGTCTGTAATTCTTTTTATGCTTTTTTCAAAATCATTTAATAATTCTATTTGATTTCTTTCTTCAACGCTAAGATTATTATACGCCTCTATTTTTTCTTGTAATGTTACTATCTGGGTCCTGTCAGATGCAATTTGTGCCTCTGTAGTTTCAATTATATTTTTACCCTGCTGCACATTGTTTTTAAATTCTTCAGTTCCTTCGCTAAGACTAGCATTAAAAAAGTTACTAATTTCCGTAACATCTTTTAACTTTTCACCCATCTGACCTGCTACACTTGAGTTTCTAGCTGCAGCATTAGCCGTTTTATTTAGTTCTTCTCCTACTAGGCTTAAAAATTTATTTAATTCATCTAAATTATCAGCCAAAGTCCCTTCACCAATAGACTTATCTATTGCATCAGTAGATTTTTTTAATTCTTTATTGCTACCAGCATAATTAGTTGAAAATTGTATTAAACCTTTTAAATCTTTTACACGTGAATTATATTGATTTGCTAAATTATCTTCAGATTTTAATAATTGCTCGTTTGATTTAATATTGGCTTCATATGCTTTTATTTGTTTTTTAGCAGCATCCACGCTGTCTGAGGTTAAATTGTTAATATCTATAGTAGACTTTGACAAATCTACCTGAGATATACTCAAACCACTTTGTGCAGATTTTAATTTTTGCAGCTCTTTTGAATAATCTTTAGTAATTTCTGTTCCATCTTCTGCTGAATTATACCATTTTATTAAAGCTCCTGCTGCAAGAGCTGCACCTACAGCTAATGCTCCCCATGGTGTTGTTGCAAGCGTTAAATTAAAGCTAATGGTGGCCGTTCTTGCAAACTTCATTGCTGCTGTATATCCACCAATTAATGCTGGCAAACCTTTCCAAACTCCTGCAAATACGCCTAATTGTACTATATATCTTTTTATATCTTCTATGTCTGTTTCAGATATAAACTCTGTCATAGCTTGCACTGCAGACCTTAAATCATCTTTAAACTCATCAAATACATCTAACGCTAGACCTTCCAGGGCTGAATTAAATTTATCTAAGTCGCCCTGTAGAGAATCCATCATAATGCGTTGTTGTTCTTGTGCAAATCCTAATCCACCAAATGCCTCAGATGATTCATTCAATACATCTGTTAAATCTTCTACGTTGCCTATATTGTCAAATAAAACTTTAAATCCTGCTACGGCTCTTTTGCCTACTAATGCTGCGCCTTCACCTACAGGGTCAAATCCTTCTTTTCTTAGCTTGTCAAAAGCTATTGCCATTTCCTCTGCACTTTTAACAGGGCCACCTAATTTTTTCGCCAGCTTAGAGCCTTCTGTCCCCATCTCTAACATTATTTTTCTAAGCTGCGTTCCTGCCATTGAACCTGTAATAGCATTATCATGCAGCTTTCCAAGCATTGCAACAGACTCTTCTAAACTAAATCCTAAACCAGATGCAACAGGTGCCACGTATGTCAATGAATCGCCCAGAGTAGTCATATTTAAAGCAGAGCTTGCAGTTGCTGCTGCAAATATATCTGTAACGTGTGCTGCCTCAGCCGTTTCTAATTGAAACGCTTTCATTGTACTCCCCACCTGCATTGCTGATTCGCCAAGTTCTTGGCCTGTTGCATATGCTAGGGCCTGAGTAGCCTCTGTCATTCCTATTATTTCATCAGTTCTAAATCCTAATCGTGCAAAATTTTCCTGTAGCTCTGCTATTTCTGATGCAGTGTTTGCTGTAGATGCACCCAAATCTCGTGCCTGCTGAGATAGAGTTTTTAGCTCGTTAGCAGATGCTCCAGATACAGCTTGTACCCTTTTCATCTGCGCTTCAAAGTCTTTTCCAATTCCTACTACTTTAGATATAGCAACGCCAGCAACGGCAAATCCTGCCATCGTAGCCATGAGGCCCTTAAATGACCGTTCTGTGGTTTTTACTTGGGTGTCCAGGCCTGCAAGTTCTGCCTGTGATAATTTAACCCCTTTGGTTTTTAGTAGTATTTGGAGTTGTTGTCTATCTATCGCCATTAGTTGCCCTTCTTCTTAGCTTTTTTCTTTTGCTCTTTATCGTACTGCTTTTGTTTTATTTTATTTCTAGTTTGCATCGCATTGTAGATTATAAAATAATAGTCTGTCCATTTTTTTGGCTGGTCCCCATATGAGCCTTTATATGGTGCTATTCCAGTTTCTTTGCAGTAGATAAACATATCTATCATCTTTTGCATTTTAGGGTCTATAAAGACGTTTTTACATGCAAAAAAGGGTAATGAGTGATACATATCTTCAGCTATATCACCATTACCCTGGGAGTTGCGTTTTAAATCTTCTTCAAGCATAGCATAATATTTCCAGACATCATCTACATTGTTAAATGTAACTTTAGGATATTTTTTATTCTTGTCTAATATTATACTTTTTACGGTGTATGGAAATTTATGTAGCCTGCAACCCATACACACACCATCAATTAAGACGTTGAGGGTGAGGCTGGCTGCTTTTTTCTTGTAACTACTTGAGCTGCTTGAATTAAATCAGATGCTTCCTGTTTATCTTCATCTGTTAATTGTTTAAGCGCAGAATCTGGTGGCATTTCACCATTAACTGCTTTCCAATCACCTATTCCTGACAGTCCTGCTCTTAGCCATTTAGTTCTTGTTTTATTAACATTTTTTATGCTTGATGGCTGCCCATCTGCAAAAGTAATGTCTATAGAATCCCTGCAATCATCCATTTCATCTATAGACATATCTTTAATAGTAATAGTTATACCACTTTTTAAGGTTTTTATTTCTGCCATTTTATCCCTCGTTTATGTTATCTTTAAATCAATTAATGCACCTGCACCTTCTGCAGTTCCAATAAATGGTAGTTCAATATACACTCCATCTTCTGCAGCATAATCTTTATTGTATCCTGTGAATTTAGCTGCTGGTATACCAATAAAGCATGTGGCAGCACCTACTGCAGCATCTCCAAAGATTATAGCTGTCGATGTACCATTTAGCCAGTTATCTAATAATCCTCGTGAGTTATCGTCATATTTAACTGTCATTGAACCTTCAACAGTTATATTTCCTGCCCTCACATAGGCATCTGGCTGTCCAAATACTGTTCCTGTTGAACCTGGTGCAGCCTCGGCAATACCTTGATGTCCTGCTCTTGCTACTGGGTTTGTAATGGTTACAGAAAATGATTTACATATAACTGCGTTTCCACCTATAGAAACATTATCCATTTCAAATATGTTTTGATGACCACCATAGGATGAAACTTCTGTATCAGCAATAGTTATGCTAGAGTTATCATATTGAATGGGTCTATAGCCACCAAAAAAAGTTCCTGATGTTGTTAGTTTACCACCATTGGTCCCTGCATCCATTGATAATGTTAGTGAATCGCAAATTGCGCTATACATATACCTACCTTTAGCTGCATCTGGATTTTGAATTTGTAGAGCTAAATCAAAATTATTAGCAGCATTGTATGAATATGAATTTGTTGCTGCTGTGCCTGCAACAGCTACTGCGCCAGTTACGTCTGCTACCTCTATATTACTTGTCAATAGCGCATGGAGCAAACCTTCATTTTCTGGTATATAGTTATCCCATCCCCATGTGTATGAACCCCCTGCAGTATTTGTAGCAGAATGAGATGTTACGTAATCTGTTGGCCTTAATACTCTTTGCCCTAATCGTTGTATTTGCGTGGAGTTATCTGCCCCACTAAAATCTATATCGTTTACAGTATCTAGTCGCATGTGATACATTGTACCTGCCACCGTTGCAATTCCAAAACTGCTTGTGTGGAGTCCTACTGCGACCTTATACTCTCTTCCTGAATATGTTACAGCCATTTGTTATCCCCTTTTAATTAGCTTTTTCAATAAAGTTTTCATTTAATGCCATCTTAGCATCTGATGGCTCAATTTTAATAGTGCCACCCTCTAATATTGTCTTATAATTTGCAGGACCTAAACCCCAAAAATTATTTTGTGTATTACATTGTTCAAAATTACTGCCCATTTTGTATGCAATTTTTGTGCTTTTTTCTTCTTTTTTAGCCATTTTTTGCTCCATATATTGTGTTTAAGTTAATTACTGTCTACTAATAATACAAGAAAATAGAAAATTCACTGCCATTAAATCTTCTGTTACATTTTCAAACTCTATTTCTTCTACCTGGCCCTCAATCCATGATATGACATTCGCATCATTTCCTGCATCCTTGGCATGGTTGTTTGTTAGTATCTGATTTGTTCTTTCCATTTCTCTGTACATATATTCATAATCATATTCTTTAGGATTTCGTACAGAATTATATTGCACAATATCTACAAATATTCTTCTTGAAAATGTTGTATTTGAGTATAAGGATACAAATTCATTTCTTGTACTAAATATTCTAATACTAAAATCTTCAGATTGCTGCATAAAAAAGGGAGAAATGTATATTGGACTAGGATTATACTGTTCTCGTAATATTTGCCTAATAGGCAGCAATACGTCATTATATGTTATATTTGAGTAATCTGTGGTCTTTGCCATTATCCTTGAAATCTCCTAGTCATTCTAATACTTCCCATTTGTGTATTGGTCGCATCTATACCATACCCATGAAGTTCTATTTCATATTCATCTAAATCCGTTGTTACGGCAGTTGCCACATCATCACCACCCCATCGTATCTCTAAACTACCTACGCCTAATTCTTGGAATCTTCCATTTATAGCCTCTGAATCAACAATAATATCTGTTTTTAAGTTATCTCCATCGCTTGCATATACTGTATATTTTGATGTACCCATAAGGCCACCTTCTCCAGATTCTATTTTAACCTTTAATAGTTCGTAGTCCCTACCACCATAATGACCCCTTAATTCTACTGGTCTTAAATCTGAACTAGAGCTTACATTAACTTCTCTTAATACACCCTTACTGCTATCCCTGGTGACTTGATTTGGTAGTGTCAATGTACCCTCTCTTAAACCTAAAATTATAACATCTAATTCAGATTGAAATATTGGTATTAGTTCACTTGTAGGGTCATTCGCTTTAATCATTAGTAAAATTGCTTGCAATGATGTTGCTCTCACTATAAAAGTTGGATAGTTGCCTTCTCTGTCTTTCATTATTTCTCTTGTCATTCTGTGGTCCAATAAGGATTCTATCATTCTGCTTGCTCTTTTTCTAACATTAGTCGTATATGTTTGAAAATCTATTCCTGCATGCACATCATAGTCTGCAGGATTTAAATTGTCTGTAATCAACAATGCTTTATCAAGAGCAGCATCATATATAAATGCAGGATTCTCTGATAATGATGATTCATCTGTTACGTCTGCGCTTGCATCATATACTACAGATACTGACACTCCTGACACATGTGCAATCGCTGTTGTTTTACATACTCCTCTTATAAATGTTACGGTAGAGCCTAATACGTTAGATACACGCATATATTCATCTTCTATTTTAATAATATCATTTGCACCTATTTTGCTTGTAGATGTTAAATCTACTGTAGTTGCATCTTCATCTAGTGATGTTGATGTTGTTGTCACAGATGATGATGGGAATCCAAGATTTAAACACTTTGCTCTGTCAAAAAATAAATCTGTTACTAATCCTGGTGAGTCAGCAACATACATATCTAAAGTATCTACTATATTTGATACTGCTAATGACCACCCTGTAACTTTTACTCTATTATTATATTTTCCAAAATCAGGAAATACATCAAACAAATCTGTATTTTCGCAGTAGGTTATCGTACTTGTCAATGCCATTATTTACCTCTCATTTTTCTTCTAACTTTTTTTGAATATTTTGCTCTTTGTTTTCCAGCTTTAGTAGCTTTTCTTTTTTTCCTGTTTTCATATGCTTTTTGAGCAGGTGTCAAACTATCTCTAACTGATTTAGGAAGATACCTTCCTCGTTTGCTTTTTGGTTTTTTCTTATCGCCCTTGCTTACATAATCCCACTTCTGTTTAGTCCATTTCTTTAAAGACCTTTGTGATTTTTTTAATGCCATTACCTATAACCTCCACCAGCAGCTTTATATCTTCTTGCTAGCATTTGAGCTTTTCTTGCTGACCATTGCCCTGCCCTTCCACCTTTTGAGCCTCTTTTAATAGCATAAAACAATCTTTTTCTTAATGCAGGTTTAGTATAATTACCAGCCTCATTTACTCTGCTTTTTGCTCTTTTTTTTCTAGTTGTTTTTTTTCTTGCCATACTACCAAGCCTTACATGACCAATACCTGGCTTTATATTTTGGGCCAGGATTAGCACAGTTATGTCTTGCCCTAAATGATTTTCTAGCTTTTTTATTTGACTTTCTAATTCTCATTTTTGCATCACCAAATGGTACTCTTTTTATTTTACCACTTGGCATGCGAACAAAGACTTTTCTTTTTTTCTTACCATATCCAGGTTCACCTTTTCTAATCAAAGATGGCCTGTTTAATGTGACTTTTCTACCCCTATAAATTGCCAAGATTTACCTTCCTTTTATGCCTGTCATTTTGTTTCTGTGCCCTTAAATGACTAATAATGCTGAATTCGCATTTAAGGCCCAAAATAGACGATTTTAGGGACTTTAAACCCTCTTGCGTATGTTGGGACCTATTTTTAATATTTCTAAGTTTCATAACGAGAGTTACTTAAATTATTTTTGTAACATACACTATGCCAAAATGTCACTTTTTTCATTTTTTTGCGTATCTTCGGCCTGTTAATCCCCTAGAAGATTTCATTTTCTTTCTACCTTTTTTCATGCTTTTTTTCTTACCTTTTTTCTTGTAAGATTTTCTTCCATATGCCATTTTAGTTACCCTTTATTTTTTAATTAAATGCTATTATTGAAACTGTTGCATTTCGTTTTGGATTTGTACTTCTTGCTGAAATTGATTGTAGTTGAGATGTTGTTTTTGGCTCACCACTTAAACATGATAATACTTTTGCAGATATATTAAAGGTTGCATATTTCAATCCATTACGTATTGTAATTGCGCCTGAACTATAATTTATTGTTCCTACTCCTAAATTTGAATTTGGACTTGTAAGGTTACCAAAACCGTCATCAAATAACATTCCATTTAAATTAGGTTGATTATTATCATCTTTTCCTGGTAATACCTCTGGTGCTAGAACTGATGGCCTTGCATCATTAGGTGCTGCAGGAAATATGCCCTGCCCAAAAACTTTTGTACCACTATATGATGCTGATTCATTTAAAAGTATTTTTGAGCCATTTGTTCCATCATGTGGATACATATGCGATAAAGATTCAAATCTTAACTTTCCTTGTGATATTGTTGCATTAAATGGAAATCCATCTAATCCACCTGAACCTAATTCGCTTGCAGTTTTGATTGCACTGTTAATTTTTTCTAACACCCCATTCTTACCACCGAATTTTGTATTGCTGCTATCTACAGTAAATGATAATTCTGTTTCTGCTGAATCATCGATAGTTACTGCAATTGCATATGTATTTCCACCTGTAAGTTTTGTGTCAGTCTGTGGAGTTATGGGGTTTTTAAACGAGATTTCTTGAAATGCTCTTTGCGTATAGAATGTCAAAGCCACCGAACCCTTAACAATCCCACCAGTCGCTACATCTCTACCATATCCAAAAAAGTTACTTACCTGAAAATTACCTGAGCCATCGGTCATACACACTGCAGAACTTCCATATATTGTTGTAGCTTCATCATAAAGATGATTAAAATGAACAAGCTCAATAGCAGGTGAACTTGTATGCGCTGCAGCCGTTGTGCCATGAGCTCCTCTTTCTACTGTAATTGTTGTGCTACCAACATCTTCGACAATCATAACCTCATTATCTACTTTAATTCTATCGCCTACAAAAAATACCATATCATTAGGGGTTACAGTTTTAATCGTTGTGTTTGCTATGTTATCGCAATCACTAACTGTTGTAGGTGACTCATTGTCTGTTTCAGGTGCACCAGTTACTGTAGTAGCATTTGCTGCTGATGTGCTTTCTTCATAGCTCATAGCATGTATGCTTGGCATATAACAATACTCTCCTGGCCTAAATACTTTATGTATTGTTGTGGATGCTAGTGCTGTGCCTGTTGTTTTATCACCACTGTCATCTCTCCAGTTATCATACTTAAATATTATTTCTGCAGCTTGGTCAGATGTATTATATACAACAAGAGCCTCTGCCCCCTCCATGGACCTGGCAGCTTTTGAACCTGCTGTAAATAATGCTAAATTTATAAAACTATCACTATCATCTACTGTTTGCGTGATTTCAAAAATTTCTGTATAGTTAGTAGTTTTTCCATATGAATATCTACCACCTGTATCTGTCGATAATGATAGATTTACATCTAATTTGCTCATTTTTTCCCCTTTAAGTTATATGATATTTAATATATACTGATGCTGTTATATCGTTGTTAATTGTTGCTCCACCCCTAACACACATCAACAATACTTTTCCTGCTGTTACATCTGGTGAGCCAACAGTCATGCTGTGTACATCTGCATCTGCATTATCTATTGTTTGCGATGATGAACTAGCAACAACGGCACCTGCTGATAAATCACCTGAGCCTGCTCCTGATGAATCTAATGTAAATGAGTTTAAACTATATTGCAGTGTATCAGTTGAGGCTGAATCATCCCCCATATGAATTACCTTTATAGCATCTATAGTTATATTATCATGAACATACCAATATTTATTTAAGGCAGTATGTGTTGCTGTGAAAGATGTAGCTGGAGCTGCATCTGTGCCAAAATTATCATCAGCGCTTGTAATAATACCACCATCAAAAGGTATTGGATACCATGTGTTAGCTACTGCACTTAATTGAAAACAGCGAAATATTATATATTGCGTATTTGCAAAGTCTTGTGTCTGGTTGACCTTTACGCCTTTATTTGTAGAATCTACTGCAAAAACAGTTGTTCCGTCTTTTATTTTGGCAGTTATGGCATCTGTTGAATCATTTGCTGATGGCCTCATTATAATTTTATCTTTTGATATTTGTAAAGCTGAGTTACCACCATTTCCATCCTGAACTATATTTGGTGTGGTCGTTGGTAAACCTGTATTTGAGTTATTCAAATATAATAAATCTTTAAATGTATCTTTTTTCTTTTTATTAATTAAACTCATTTTACTCCTTATTACCCTTCATATATTGTTGCTGGTAATGCTGTTGCTTTTATAATAAATGGATGATTGCCTTGACCTACTGATGTTCTCCCACCATATTGCAAGAACGCTGTTTTGGTTTCTCCATTTGTACTAAATGCCACCCAAAATGTGTTTTCACTTCCAATAGCTGCTAAATCGGCTGAATCTAAAACCCATTTAATATTTATAACTTCATCATCAGCTTCTCCATCAGAATGAAAAACTCCAACACCATCGTATTCATATTCTTGAGAAAGAGCACTATACCCATCGGTTGCATTTTGTGTACTCAAGCTTGTTTCTATATGAGTACTTGTTGATGCAACATTAATCAAAGCTGACATTTCTATCTCTACTAATTCACTTGGTGGTGTTTTAAATGTTATTTTATGTACATCAGATTCCACAGTCATTGAGTTTTGTATTTCAAAAGTTGCTGTACCTGCTGTTGCAGTTAATCTAGTGTAACCAAGTATCATACCAGCATAAGCACTATTTGCTACACTAAATTCTGTGCCTGCTTTTTTAGCTACAAAATTACCATTATGTGAGTCTAATTCAATACTAGCACCAGAATCTACAACAAAGTCATCTGCAATAATTTTATCTAAGCTAGTAATTGTTAAATCTCCACTAGAATATGATACATCTGATAAGTCATCTAATGCTGATGCTCCACCACTTCCTGTATTTGCATCTACATAGTTTTTATTTACAATTTCGTTTGGATGTACTGGCTCTTTATTGTACATAAAACTTTTATTTGATATTTCTAAAGGCAATGTTATATCGTCTACTTTGCTTGGTATAGGGTCATTCTTTAAACCTCCAATAGCCTGGAGGGCCCTGGATTCGAGTTCTTTCACCTTTTTTTCTAAAGATTTTACTCTCTTAGGTGTTATGGCCTCATAATCCATCAATCTTCCTTATTAACTTGTTTTTTAAACATTTTTAACATTGCCTTGATGTCTATCTCTAACTGTTGTATTTTCTCGTCATTTTGCTTTAGCCTTTCTACTACCATTTCTAGCTGCATATCTAGATTGTTTGGTTTTTTAACATAATCTTTTATTTCTTTTGCTGCTTTCAAAAGTTTTAGAATTGCTACAGGTGACATTATTTGTTGTCACTCCTAAGGCCAGAAATAAATCCTCTAAGTGAACCCACCACAACATTATCTACTAAATCTATAAAATATGGTTCTACTGTTGCGCCCCAATATTTTTTTGTAAGTGACCACTTACCTAAACCTAAAGTCATCGTTCTACCGACTCCAAACCAAAATGTTTTGCAAATATTAGTAATTTGCTCGTTTGGTACTTTCTTTAAAGCCCATAATATAATAGCAGATGCGCCACCCCCTACTAAAAGTCCTGAATTTCCTGCTACTGTTCCTAATAATGTATCTAACATATTATCTCCTTTTTAATCTTTTTTATAACCATTGGTTTTAAAATTACTTATATCAATTTTTTCCATTGGTCGTGTCATTATAAAATCTTTTAATTTATCGTTTTGTATTTCTAAATCTTCGCCACCACTTATATATGGCTCCCCATCATGCGTGTGACCTACATTGTAAACTATAATTGATGTTTTAAAGAGGCCCAATCTTACAATTCTTCCTGCGTATTTTTTCCCCTCTATCCATATGTATATAACATCACCTACATTAATAGAGTTTCCCCAGAAAACTTTAAATGACTCTGTAAGCCCTTCTATTGTACTCCTAAATAGTACAGCTAGAAAACCTACTACAAACAGCCATCCATAGTTGCCAATTAGATTTGTGCCAATATCTGCAATTTGCTCTTCTGACATTCATCTATTTTCTAGGATTAAATTTTCTAATTTATCAAACCGATTCATGACAGCATCAATTTTTGTTTCAATGCGACCTTGACCCACTTCCTGGCTCTGCACTTTATCTTTATTAGTCATTATCTTTTTTCGGTTTTCATCTATGCTATTTTCCAAAGATTCTATTTTATTTGATGTTGCACCTACACTAAATACAAATGTTCCTAATATAGTGCATATTGTTATTATAGTACCTAAGGATATTTTTTTATCTATCATTGCCCATTCCTTATTAGTTGCGATACCTCTTTTGCCCTGTTTGGAGTTTGATTTGCCCACCTAGAATCTAAACATTCTTCTGCAGCATCTGCCCATTTACTATCAGCTAAAAATGCTATTGTTTTTTTAAATTTACTAAATGCTGTTAAACCAATCTGATATGCAATAGAAACCACCCCACATTTAACCATATCTGGTAAGTCATCATACCAATTATATTTTTTTGCTAAATTGTGCTCTAATTTGTGGATTTTACGCACTAAAATCATTTCTGCTATATCTTCATCTAATTCCAAATAATCTACCCTAAAACCGTACCCTATGGTGTAAAAGTCCTCGCTAACCTGCTTACCATCTGCTGTCTTATAACTTAGCTTATACGGTTTTGACCTAAATCCTTCATGATGTTTTATTATTTCTAATGCTTTGTTCATTTTTTCTTTTTCTTAGCAGCTTTTTTCTTAGC
>CEUT01060930.1_pt1 | contig 19433 bp, 29 predicted proteins | sample 531401 | NCBI WGS metagenome assembly CEUT01 (sample SAMEA2622821, study PRJEB7988) | marine metagenome | biome: marine biome (ENVO:00000447); feature: surface water layer (ENVO:00002042); material: "saline water (ENVO:00002010), including plankton (ENVO:xxxxxxxx)" | depth 5 m | reverse complement strand
ACGCCTTAGAAGTTAAAAGAGTGCCCTTTTTTTATGACAAAAAATCGGTTGACAGATCAGTGATCTGTGCTATTATAATAATATGAACAACAAAAAGGAAAACAAAATGAAAGATACATTGTATGAACTTTCAGCAGAAAGAATGTCAGAGTTTGACCAAGACGGCTGGTGTCTTGGAGGACCGTGTGTAGATGCTGTTGATGAGCCCAGCCTAGAAGATGCTATCAGTCACATTGACACTTGTTGTGCCGCAGTTTTGGCAGATGATGACGGCAACTGGGATTCAGACATCAACATTGACTCAATACCCTCAGTTTGGCAAAGTCAAGAGTTTTTGAGTGACTGGCTAGACACTGGAGATTTGGTGCCGTCTGCTTGGCAAGATGATATTCGTCATCAACTCACTGTGCTTAAACTAACACAATAACACATCTACATAAAGGGCGGCACAATGTCGCCCTTTTACAACGGCATAAATATCTGTAATGCCGTTATCACCCGCACAAAAAACTATTGCAGACAGCAACAAGAGATTCAGAGTATTGGTCTCTGGTAGAAGATTTGGTAAGACACATCTTGCTATCCGTGAATTGTGCAAGGCGGCAACTCAGCCAAATCGCAAGGTATTTTATGTAGCACCATCATACAGGATGGCCAAACAAATTGTTTGGGAACAACTCAAAAAACGATTGAGAGAACTGAGGTGGGCAGATAGGATCAATGAAAGTGATCTAAGCATCAAACTAATCAATAGCAGTTTAATTTGCCTGAGAGGTGCTGACAATGAGGATAGTTTGAGAGGTGTTGGATTGGACTTTATCGTGTTGGATGAGTTTGCTGACATTGATGCCAAAGCCTGGCACGAAGTGTTGAGACCAACACTGTCAGACACAGGTGGCTCTGCACTATTCTGCGGCACACCCAAAGGCATTGGTAATTGGGCATATGATATATTCCAACATTCCAAAACAGATGTTGACAATTGGCAATCATTCCAATATACTACGATAGAAGGTGGACAAGTTCCCAAAGAAGAGATTGAACAAGCACAACAGGATCTTGATGCAAGGACATTTAAACAAGAATATGAAGCCTCATTTGAAACTTATTCAGGCACGATATACTATAACTACACCCAAGACTCTGTGTATAAAGAGGATAAAACCGTCTTAAATGATGCCAAACACATTTATATTGGCATGGACTTTAACATTGATCCTATGAGTGCCGCAGTAGCAGTAAAAACACAAAAAGGTTTGGTTGTGATGGATGAAATATCAATATATGGATCGAACACAGATGAAATGGTAGATGAAATACGAACAAGATACCCCCAAAAGCACATCACAGTGTTTCCGGATCCGGCATCAAGGCAAAGAAAAACATCAGCAGGTGGTAGGACAGATTTATCAATATTGGTGAATGCTGGATTCACAGTAAAAGCCAAATCACAACATCCTGCTGTGAGAGATAGAATAAATGCAGTCAATTCTGCACTCAAATCAGCAGATGGACAACAAAAATTATGGATCGCACCCAACTGCAAACAAGTGATTAGATCACTGTCAAGACAAATATACAAACCGGGCACATCACAACCAGACAACAATGAAAACTTGTCACACATGAATGATGCATTAGGTTATATGGTAGAATACCTATATCCCGTGACGAGAAACCGCATAAATAACAATGCACCAACTACCTGGACAATGAAAGTAAAATAGAGGACACAGCATGGCAACAATTTATGATGCTTTTGATGTTGAGTATAGATTAGAATATCTTGGATTACCTGTTCACCCTGAATGGAGAAAGAACATCAAAAGATGGACTTATTATTCTGATTCATTCAACGGAGGCAATGATTTTAGATCAGGACAATATTTGGTAAAATATATCCTAGAAAGTTCAGAAGAATACGAAAACAGAATCAAAGCAACACCATTGGACAATCATTGCAAGTCAGTGGTAGAAACATACAATTCATTTTTATTTAGAACACCACCCAAAAGAGATTACGGCACACAGGTAGCAAATGATCCAGCATTGGATCCATTTTTAAATGATGCTGACTTAGACGGCAGATCATTTAATTCATTTATGAGAGATTGTGCTACATTTTCAGCAGTGTATGGACATGTTTGGGTGTCAATTGACAAACCAACCACACAGGTGGCAACAAGGGCAGACGAATTACAACAAGAGATTAGACCATATGTTTCAATCATCACACCGGAGAATGTGATCGATTGGCAATACACGAGAAAACCAAACGGTGTTTATGCACTGTCATCAATTACTATATTAGATGGCATCGATGAAAATGCCGCATACTACAGAACAATCACGGCTACTGAGACAACAATATACAAAAGAACATCACAAGAACAAGAAGCAAACATAGTTGATGTTATTCCAAATCCAATTGGAGCAGTTCCTTGCATACCAGTCTATGCAGGTAGAACACAAACCAAAGGCTTGGGCATATCAGACATATCAGACATTGCTGACATGCAGAGAGCATTGTATAATGAATTAAGTGAACTTGAACAACTTATAAGGATTTCCAACCATCCAAGTCTATGTAAAACATCTTCCACACAAGCATCAGCAGGTGCAGGATCGGTTATAGATTTACCGGATGATTTGGACCCCAACCTGAAACCATTTTTGTTGGAGCCTAGTGGCAGTGGTATAGAACAGATCATTGCTTCAATCAATGAGAAAACTAACTCCATAAACAGGATGGCTAATATGGGTGGGGTAAGATCAACAGCAACTAGACAATTGAGTGGTATTGCTATGCAAACAGAAAGAGAACTACTCAATGCTAGACTATCACAAAAAGCAGACAACCTAGAACTTGCTGAAGAGCAAATTTGGAGGATGTGGGCACTGTGGCAAGGCAAAACATTTGATGGAATCATTGATTATCCAGATTCATTCAACATACATGACAAAGAAAACACAGTGGCATTGCTTAAATTAGCCAAAGAGTCAAAACCAGAGAATGCAGAATTATTAAAACAGATTGACATCATGTTGGCCAAGGCACTTATCAAAGATGAAGATATATTAGAAAAAGTAATGGAACAACAAGAAGAAGTTGGTGAAGTTCAAACACAAACACCACCTTTGAAGTTGGATATGGCACATCCACCGATGGCAAACAAAGAGGACATGGTGAAACATATCCGTGATATGATAGCAGAAGGTTACACTGATGCTCAAATATTAGACATACATCCTGAGATAGCAGGATTTTTCAACAATGGAGGAAATGACAATGGCTAGAAAACCAATGATGGGTCGTAAGAAAAAAGACGACAAAAAGAAAAAGTCAAAAAAATCAGGTAAAAAATCAAGAGGCTAGTGATAGTCCAAGAAAAATACCGTGAAGTTGATTGGGAGCAATACTTCCAATCAATTTCTGATGTATGCCCGTGGAGTCTAGAGGCATACCAAAATGATCTAATCAAATTCGCAAGATATTCAGATACCAAAGTATTTTACCACGATGAAACATGGAACACAAGGAAGCATATGGCCATAATATACTATGATGTTTCTGAAGATGTGGATGACCTTATTTGGACGGTGGATCAATTTGATCAATTGCCCAATACCATTTGCTTTTGGAGTCATCCAGACCATACCAAAGGCAAAAACAAACAATGCACCATTCCTATCATAATACAACAAGGTAGAGCAACCTTGGAAGCAATTAGGAAACAGCATAAATACAACAAACAATCGCAAAGATTGGACAGTTAAACTCAAAACTCAAAAGGAGGATTTACATGAGTGATATGGAACAAAACACAGAGCAGACTCAGGCTCAACCAGTAGAAACAGAAGCACCAGCAACTGAAGATGCTGTAACTGAGGCGAAGACTTTTACACAGGCTGACTTGGATAAGATTGTGGCAGACCGTGTTTCGAGAGAAAGACGAAAGTTTGAAAAGAAGTATGAAGGCATCGATCCTGAATACTACACAGAATTATCTGCAAAGGCTGAAAAGGAGAAACAAGACAAACTGAAAGCCAAAGGCGAGTTTGAACAAATTTTAAAAGACAGCATGTCCAAGAAAGATGAACAAATTAGTGCTTTGCTTAATCAAGTGAAGACCATCAAGGTAGATGGCAACTTACTTGATACTGCTTCTAAACACAAGGCAGTTAATCCAGGGCAAGTTTCACAACTGCTCAAGGATCAAGTGCAAATGAATGAAGCAGGTGATGTTGAGATTGTTGATCCTAAGACAAAACAAGTGAGATACAATGACAAAGGTGAACACCTTTCAGTGTCAGAACTTGTTGAAGAATTTTTAACGGCAAATCCACATTTTGTGAGTGCTACTCCATCAGGTGCAGGCACTACATCAAAAGTAGGCGATGCTGGCGGCGGTGAAAAGTTAGACATTAGTAACTTAGATATGTCCAAGGCTAGTGATAGGGCAAAATATGCCGAATATCGCAAGAAGGCAGGACTTCGTTAACATTACAAGGAGACATGAACAATGGCAAACGAAACAACTAACACTACACTTGATGATCTGATTTCCCCGTTGGTGGCAGAAGCATTATTTGTAGCAAACGAAAGATCCATTATGAGAGGCTTGGTAAGAAATTACACAATGCCAATGAATAGTGGTAAAACAATCCAAGTGCCGATTTACCCAACAGTAAGTGCGGCAGGTGTTGCGGAAGCAACAGACTTAACTAACACAGCAATCTCAACTTCAAAAGCAGACTTAACTGTATCAGAAGTTGGTATCATGACAACACTAACTGACTTTGCAAGAAATGTTTCAGAATCAGATGTAGTATCAGACCTAGGTAGATTATTTGGTGAAGCAATTGCCAAAAAAATTGACACAGACTTAACTGCATTATTTTCTGGTTTTTCACAATCAGTAGGTGATGTGTCAAGTGTGCAAGAAGTTCAAGACATTTTCCAAGCAGTGGCTAAATTAAGAGCCGCAGGTGTTCCAGGAACTGACTTGGCTTGTGTATTACATCCAAATATTGCATTTGACATCAAGAAAAACTTAACTAATACTTTTGCTAATCCAAATCCAACTGATTTGGCAAATGAAGCATTAAGAACTGGTTTTGTTGGTCAAATCGCAGGTGTTCCAGTGTTTGAAACTTCAAACATTGCGGCGGCTGGCGGTGCGGCTGGTGATCACAAAGGTGCAGTATTCCACAGAGATGCACTTGGTTTAGCAATGATGCAGGATCTTAAAATTGAAACTCAAAGAGATGCAAGTTTAAGAGCAACTGAAATTGTAGCAACAGCAGTATACGGAGTTGGTGAATTACACGACTCTTACGGTATTGAACTTGCGGCAGATTCAAGCATTGTATCATAATAGAGTGAAACAACAAAATGTGGGGGCGATTTATTTCGCCCTCATAGTATAAGGAGAAACAGATGAGCAACTATTCAACGGATGCAGATGTATTAGAATACGAACCACAGATCAAAGAGTATGGTATCATTGATTTTTCATCATACCATGCCAAGACCACAGCAGATATTCAAAGACTGCTTCGTATAGAATGGTGGCCTCGTGTTTCAAGAACACAAACAGCATCACAATATTTTAGAACAACAGATTTAGAAATGGACAACACCAAACTACAGTCAGCACAATTCACTCGTGCGGCAGTGTTCCATGTGTTGGCCTACTACATATTACCACAACTCACACAGCACAATGCTGAAAGAGACAGATTTAGAGAAATGATTGATTTTTACAAGGCCAAATTCAGAGAAGAATTTGATCTTGTGTTGCAGGATGGTGTAGAATATGATTATGATGCATCAGGCACAGTGGAAAACACTGAAAAACAACCAGAACACTTCAACAGATTGGTTAGATAATGGCAAATATAAGAGAACAAATTGCTGAAGACATAGTAACTGATCTGCAAGGCATCACAACACCAGGTGTTGTGTTGGTGTCAAGGAATCCAATCGACACTACAGACTTGTCTATAGCACAGTATCCAGCCATTATGGTAAGGACCAGTGAAGAAACAAGAGAAGATGCCACCATGCAATCAGACACATTGCGATTTGGCACCATTGATTATAATATCATAGGATTTGTGAGAGCAGATTCATCAGCAACCACTGTGAACAATTCGATAGACACACAAAGGAATGATTTGATTGAAGCAATATCAGAAGCATTAGAACAAGACAGAACAAGAAATTCAAAAGCATTAAATTCATTTGTGACACAAGTCACAGTAGATGATGGCACTGTCTATCCATTAGGAAGAGTAGATATTATCTTCCGTGTTCTATATAAATACACACGAGGAACTTTATAATGTCAAACAAAGTTATAGTATACAAAGATGGAGCACAACAAAGAGTTGGTGCTCAACAAGCAAGAATTTTAGTGCTCAATGACGGATGGTCATACGAGGCTAAAAAAACTGCCAAGCCTAAAAAAGCCAAGATCGAGGCAGAAGCAGAAGTAAAAGGATCAGATTTTGATGATCCTGATAATCACGATTACAGTGAAACTATCAACATAGATTTTGGCAACATTGACGAGGAGAAATAAACAATGGCAACATTTACAGGTCATGATGGTAAAATTGAATTTACTGGCGGTGGTCAAACTGATTTGGCAATTGCTAACATGAGAAATTTTACTATTGAGCAAACACAAGAGACTATAGAAGACACTGTTATGTCAACTGGAAACATGGCAAGAACATACAAGCCTGGTTTATCAACATTCACTATGAGTGCTGATATATTCTTCGATGGTTCAAACACAGGTCACTTATTATTAGATGACTTTTTGAATCAAGAAGGTGGAGACACACTTGTATCATTCAAAGCATATCCATCAGGTGATGCAACAGGTGGTGTTAATGCTGAATTGGCAGGATCCGGTATCATTACAAGTTTATCAATCACATCATCGATTGATGGAATGGTTGAGGCTTCGATTGCTATCCAAGGTTCGGGTTCATTAACAACTACAAACATTTCATAACGGGGGAACTGATGTTTAAGGCTCGTTTATCAGGTGATTTTAATCTTGATCGAATGGAAAAAAGAATACAAACTTTGATCCGTGATGTTGGTCGAGAAACACTCAAGACAGCCAAAAACATTACCCCTGTTAGATCTGGTCGTGCTAGGGACAATTGGACTAAACAGACCACAAGGGATGGATTTGAAGTTGAAAATTCAGTTCCTTACATTGGTCATTTAGACAAGGGATCATCGAGACAGGCACCCAGAGGAATATCAAAACCAACTGTCAGGAAAGTGGCAGGCTATATGAAAAACAGAAGCAGGAGAATCACACGATGACTGAATCGGAAAAGAAGAAGACACAATCAGCAATTGATATTGCAACAGGACATTTTAAAGATCGCCTAGCAGGCGATATGTTGTGTTATCATTGTGAAGAGTGGGACATGGACATTTATTACAAAGCAACCGCAAGTTTGATGGTTGAAAATAAAATCATGTCATTACAACAACAGGGTAAGACAGCAGAAGCATTGGTTGAATCAATTATTGCTAAAGCATTGAACAAAGATGGTAAGAAACTTTTTAAAACAACAGATGTGCCAGAATTTTTACATTCTGTAGATCCAAATGTTATCATAAAAGTGGCAACCAAATTGAACAATGCAAGTGCTGACACAGTTGAGGAAATTGGAAAAAACTAACCAGGGACAGAGACTTGTATGCTCAAGTTTCACTGGCTGATTATTTGAAATGCTCAATATCAGACATTCAAAAGATGTCCCTTATAGAGTTTAAGACTTGGTTAGCATATTTCCAAATTCGCAAAGACGAACAAGACAAGGAAATGAGGAAGCAAAGTGGCAATAAAAGAGCAACTAATTTTAGAAGGAGTTAATAAAACCGACGGTGCTTTTAGAGGAGTCAACCGTAATGTCAAACAACTAAACACTGGTTTTTCAACACTTCAAAAATCACTGATTGGTATTGGTGCTACACTGGCAACAGGAGCATTTGCAAAATCAATCATAACAACTTCAATGAGGTTTGAAGACTTACGAACTTCATTAAAGTCAGTCACTGGTTCAGCACAAGAAGGTGCAGAAGCATTTGCTTTCATCACTAAATTTTCTACACAAACACAATTCTCTGTTGAGGATCTATCCACAGCATTTATTAAGTTAAAGGCTTCAGGTATTGAACCAACACAAGAATTATTAACAACATTCACAGACACGGCGGCGATCACAACAGATCAAATTGGCACACTTGAAGCCATAACTGACCTATTTGCTAGAACAGTATCAGGTGGTTTGGGTTTAGAAGAACTTAACAGATTAGCAGATAGAGGTGTTCCGGTATTCAGAATATTGGAAGAACAGTTAGGACTAACCAGATTACAAATATCAGAATTTGGTAAGACAGCAGAAGGTGCCGCCAAGATAACTGAAGCATTTTCAAGAGGTATCCAAGAAGAGTTTGGTGGTGCAACCCAAAATGTTTTAGATAACTTATCAACTAAAGTGTCTAACTTGGGCATTGCGGCCAACAATGCCAAAGACCAAATAGGTTCAGCAGGACTTACTGGTGCATTAGGTGATGTTGTAGAAACATTGACCAATGCAATTATTAAGAATGAAGAATTTAATAAAACATTGGGTCAAGCCATGGGCACAGTGGTTGGCAAATTCAATGATGCACTACAGATTATGGGTGAAAACACAGACAAGGTTGCAGTGGCATTTGGTGCCATAGCAGGACCGGCCATTGGTGGATTATTCATTACAACATTGACTGGCATTACCACAGCATTTAGAACACTTACCATTGCAATGATGAGAAATCCATTTGGATTGGTATTGGTAGCAGTATCAAGTTTGATTGGTGCCCTAAGTATGCAAAACGGATTGGGCAGAACATTGGCACAGGTAGGTGCTGTGTTTGATCATGTGGGGTCTATCATAGGCAAGTTCAGAGACTTCATAGCAGAAAAGGTTGCCATGTCAATTGATTTCGTCAAAGAAAGATTCTTTGACTTTGTGGATGCATTGATCGATGCACACAACTTCATAGCAAGGATCATTCCCGGCATGGAAGAGTTTGACAAAAAAGCAAGGGGACTTGCTGTCACCATCGGAGGACCATTTGGAGATGCATATGATTTTGCACAAGAAAAGGCAGGTGCATTATTAGACAAACTCAAAGAAACAGATGCTTATCAAACAGCAATTGGATTTGGTATCGACTTGGGTCAAGTCATAACAGATGCTGGTAATGATTATGATGCGGCGATGAAAAAGATCGTTGAAGCAAACAAGATGGTGGAAGAAGCAATGGCACACAAAGATCCAATAATGATCATTGCTGAAAACAACAAAAAAGAAATAGAAGCCGCCAAAGCCAAAGAAGAAGAAATAACTGCGGCATTGGAAAAAGAATCAAAGAAAAGATTGTTCATTGAAATACAAAACAACAAAGCAAGACATGATTTCCACAACAAGATAGCACAAGGCATCGCAGAGCATGAAGAAAAAATGCGAAAGAAAGAATTATTCATAGCAGTGCATAACAACAAACAAAAAATGAAGTTCCACCAATTGGAAGCAGAAGGTGTCAAGAAGTTCAATGAAGAAAACTTATCATCCTTCCAAGCATTTTCAGAAGGCTTCATATCAGAAATTGGCAGACAAAAATCAACACTGGATCAATTGAAAGATGCTGGTGCATCAACATTCAACAAACTCACATCCACACTCACAGACTTTGTGATGACCGGTAAGTTCAAATTCAAAGACTTTGCCAACATGGTGATCAGAGAACTTGTGAGGATTGCTGTTCAGGCGGCCATAACATTTGCAATCAAAAAGGCGGCATCCATGTTCACATTTGGTATTCCATTCTTCGCAGAAGGTGGTCCTATCAGGGCAAATCAGCCGGCCATTGTTGGTGAAAAAGGACCAGAATTGTTTGTGCCTCGTTCAAGTGGTGATATTATACCAAATGACCAATTGGCATCAGGTAAACCAGTCAGTGGCGGTCGTGAAGTGACAGTGAACTTCAATGTGCAGGCCATTGATGCACAAAGTTTCCAAGGTGCATTATCAGAACAGAGAGATACCATTGTGGGTATCATCAATGAAGCAGTCACCAACACAGGTAGAGAGGCGATTATAGCATAATGGCAACATATCAAGGCAGAGAAGTAAAATTAAACAAAGTGATGAGAGGTGATGTGAAGAAGTTCAAGGTGTTTGTGAGAGACAGAAGCACAGGCAATGTAAAAAAAGTGAACTTCGGACAGAAAGGTATGACCATCAAAAGAAACAATCCAGCAAGAAGAAGATCATTCAATGCAAGGATGGGTGCTGTGTTGGATGATGTGAAAGGACAAAAGACTTTGAGTGCGGCATACTGGAGTTTACAAACCTGGAAGAAAGGATTTAAACTGTAATGGCAGATTTTAACACAATGTTGGCAACACTATCAGCAGGATCTGATGCCAATATCACAGCAATAGAATTTAAATCAAATCAACCCACGGTGAGAACACAATCATTGAGTGGTAGAACACAAACCAGAACATTTGGTGGGCAAGTATGGTCAGCCACCATCACAATGCCACCATTGACACAAGCAGATCTAAGAAAAGTTTATGCATTCCTCGTCAAACAAAAAGGATCAGCATCTACATTTACAATAGCACCCATTAACTTGACAAATGCTTCCGGCACACAAAGTGCCAGTGAAGCAATTGCCACAGGTGCCAGTGTAGGTGCCAATGCAGTCACAACCAGTGGCTCAAATGAATTTGCAGTTGGTGATATGATTAAATTTTCAGGTCCTAGTGGACATAACAAAGCATACATGGTCACACAAGTCAGTGGACAAACATTAACATTTGAGCCTGGTTTAGTTTCAGCAGTCACATCAAGCCACACAGTAGAGAGCAAAGGAAATTTCGATATGACCGTAAGATTGGATGGAGATGAATTTACATATGCCATTGACAACACCAACTACGGTAGCATAGAATTTAGCATAGTGGAGGCGATCTAATGGCCAGAAGCACAGCCACAATAACATCACAACTACAGAATGACAGTCAAACAGTTTTCCATCTTATGGAACTTCATTTCGATGATTCAGTGTATGATGATGTGTTCCTCACAGACAACTTCCATGATGTGGTGTTGGACACACCAACACAATCGAGTGCCAAAACATTTAGTGCGGCCGGTGGCTTCCTAAACTTTGCCTCAGTCACTGAAACAACCAAGTTGGCAGTGAACAGCATCAGCATAAGTTTGAGTGGAGTTGACAACAGATCAACAGGCATCATATCCAAATTAATGCGAGCACCCATCATCAACAAGAGAGTGGTGATATACAGATCATTTGGTGTTGCAAGTTCATCTGATAATACCAAAACATACATGATATTTGATGGCAATGTCAAAAATTGGGCAGTGGATGAAAATGCCACAGAAGCAACCATATCCATTGAAGTGTCCACACATTGGGCAAACTTTGAACAAAAGAATGGTAGGATAACCAATACCACAACACAAACAAATACCACAAAATACGGTAGCACAGACAAGTTTTCATCAGACAGGGGACTAGAATATTCATCTGCTTTGTTATCAGACATACAATGGGGGCCAACTAATTAATGATGGGCATAACAACCAATATAAGACAAGCAGTCACAAATGATATGCCACACCTATTGGGTTTGGCAGAAATAGAATACAATCTGTTTGAACAAAGATCACCATTTAGTGTGGATGTGACACAAAACTACATAGAAATGATCATGGCTGATCCCAACAGTTTGGGTTTGGTGGTCGAAGACAGATACAGAATACCATTTGGATTCTTGAGTGGATCAATATCATTCATTGACCTAAGCACTGAACCAACTGCATTGATACAACATTGGTTCGTGCATAACCCCAGCAACAAATATGGCAACAAACACTATGGATTGGATTTGGTTCGTGCATTTGAAAGATGGGCCAACACCAAGCAATGTCAAAAATTAAGTTTGGGCATAAGGATGAATCCAGAACATCGTAGATCATATGACAAAGCATTTGCTAGATTAGGATACAAACCAAACTATGTGTATTATTCAAAGGAGTTGGTGTAATGGGTGATATAATCAAACCAATCATAAAACCAATCAAAAAACTCATTGGCGGCATAGTCAATTTATTCACAGGTTTCTTGGGCATGTTTGGTATGTCATTTGACACACCGGACTTCGCCGGCGGCGCAGATTATGAAGCACAACAACAAGGTATCACAGTCAACAAACAATCAAATGTGGCAGGCATACCTGTTGTGTATGGTCGTAGAAAAGTTGGCGGTGTGAGAGTGTTTGCTGGCACATCAGGCACAGACAACAAATATTTGTATGTGTGTTTGGCAGTGGCAGAAGGTCAAATCAATGCATTCAAAAACATAACCATCAATGATGAACTGCAAACAGGAATGACCAACACATTGGTAGCAGACAATCAATCACTGCACAATGTTAGGAATGGTTCCAAGTTTTATGTGAGTGGTTCCAAAGCAGTGTTCCAATTTTTCACAGGTGATGAAGATCAATCAGCATCATCACTGTTGAAAGAACATCCACAATGGACGGATTCACACAGATTGAGAGGCATAGCATATGTGGCCGCAAGATATGAGTGGGTCAAAGCAGATTATGACAAAGATGGTAATCAAACTGTGTTCAATCCTTGGCAAGGCTTTCCAACCATACAGGTTGAGATAGAAGGCAAAAAAGTATTGACAGGTGATTACAGCAGTCATGCCACCACAACTGACAACACATATGGTTCAGAAATAGGATCATTTGCATATTCGGATAATCCAGCAGACTGTTTGTTAGATTATTTACGATCGCCAAGATACGGCAAGGACTTGCATGACCACAGGATCGATTGGGCATCATTTAGATCAGCACAACAACTGTGTGATACATCAGTTAATTTTGGTGGCTCATTAGGTAGTGCAGACTTTTTGAACTGCAACACATTTTTGAAACCAGAAGACAAGATATTCAACAATGCCAAAAAACTATTGCAGTCATGCAGAGGCTTTTTACCATATGTTAATGGACAATACAGATTGGATATAGAAACAGCAGAATCAACACCTGGTAATTTATTGGAACTGACAGATGATAAGATCATTGGATCCATCAAGATAGCAGGACAAGACAAAAATACCAAATACAATCAAGCCAAAGTCACATTCAACAACAAAGAAAAAGACTTTGAATCAGACACAGCAATATTTTCATCTGCCACTTTCTTAACAGAAGATGGAGGAGAAGATTTAATATTGAACATTGGTGCACCCAGCATCACAGAAAGAGAAAGGGCACTACAATATGCTGAATATTTGGTCAAAAGATCAAGAAAACAATTGAGTGTCACACTTACAGCCACAGCAGAAGCACAAGATTTGGTGGCAGGTGATTTGGTGACCATCACACACAGATATGAAAGGGTTGGTGATGCCACAGGCACAGCAGTGGAGGACTTTTTGTTCAAAGCACCATCATCAGCATCATACTCAGCACCAGAAATGATATTCAGGGTAACATCACAGAAACTAAACTATGATGGCACAGTGGATCTACAGTTATTGGAACATCAAAACGACATATATGATGTCACACAACAGCAAGAAGACCGTGACTTGTCGCCTATCCAAACACCACCAATAACACCAGGTCCAAAACCACCACCCAGCAATCCAAAACCACCACAAACACCTGGCAAACATTTCACTGTCACAGCATTTGAAACCACAATATTCAACAGACCTGGAGTGCAGTTATCCGTCAACAACAACGATTTCCAATCGATTGATGCATTTGCTGTCAAGATCATATACAACATATCGGTGGGCAACAACAGACAACAATTTGAAACTTCATTGCCCAATCAATTTGGCAGTAGTTTCACCAATGTGAATGGAAGATTCTTCCAATTTGGTGACACAGTAGAAGTAAATATAAGCAGTGTGTATCAAAGTGGACAAACAAATCCAATTGAATCACACATCATAACAATGCCGGCAAAATCAACTGCAACGGCCAGTGGGAGTATATAATGTCAGCAACACACAATGGCACATTAGACACAGTGAGAAGAACAATCACACACAAAGGTGATCTTACTTGGGACAACACCACACCAGCCAACAATTTGAGTTGGGATGAATGGACAAGATGGGTCACATATACCACTGGTGGTGGTGCAGGAGAACCATTGTTGTATGAAACAGATATTATCGACCTAGGCAGTGTCAAATCAGTGACCCCTAGCATTAATTTTTCAGGTGATGGCACCATAAGACCAGTGATACAGTTTTCAGAAACATCAGCAGACCTAACATCAGCAACCACAACATTGGGGAAATACACTGCCAACAATGCAATTGATGGCACAGTCACAACTTACAGCATATTGGACTACTATGACAATGATTACACTGATCAAGATTCAAGTGCAAATCATGACTACACATCATTTTCAGCAAGATATGTAAAAATATCAGCATTCGTAGAAAAATTTAGAGATGGTGCAAGAGAGGTTCCAAGTTTAGGTCAATTCAATTGGACATTGGATGATTTTCATCATGAAGAAAAAATATTTGACCTAGCAGTGAGTGGAGAAGCCACAGCAATACCAACACAAAGGATGGGTGTGGCAGATCATATACAGGTCACTGTGCATTCAGAATCAGAAAAGAAGTTGGTGCCACAAATAGTATCAAAAGCCAACAAAACAATCAGGGTGGTAGATGCCAACACATTTTCAACAGCAGGAGTTACTGCTAATGTGGATGTCACAATCACGGGGCAACCACAATTAAGGACATTGTTTAATTTTGGATTGGGAGGATCAATAGATTAATGGCAAAGAGAAGAAGAGTGCCCAAGGATAAATCAACGGGCATACCAAAAAAATATTTGAGTGGTGTCAAAGGTGGTGCAAGAGCATCATTGGCATCAGTGATGAAAGAAATTGCAAGGCTTTACAAACAAGGTGCAAGGATACCACAAAGCCTCATCAACAGGAGAGTTAAACTTGGCAAAAAAAAGTAAACCATTGGCGGCATCAACACTCAAAACATTGAGGGCAAAAGCACAAAAGTCTAAAAGGTTTAATCTTGCAGACTTGAGAGCAGTCTACAAAAGAGGACAGGGTGCATTCTTGGGTGCTGGTTCAAGGCCAGGTGTGGGCATGGCACAATGGGCAATGGGTAGAGTAAATAGTTTATTGAGAGGCTCAAGGAAACATGATCTAGATATCCGTAGAAGAGCCAGAAAGAGAAAAGGTAGATAATGTCATACAATTGGCCTTCGGCACACAAAGCAGGCACTACAACAACGGATGCCGCAACAGACAAAATCAGTGATGCTAGATCTGACATAAATCAAAACATTGTGAATGTTAATGAAATAATTGACATGTTTGATCTAGCATCAGAACCATCCAACGGACAAATATTAAAATACAACACAACATCAGATAGATTTGAAGTGGGAGCAGATGCAGGTGGTATCGCACTAACAGATCTAAGTGTGAGCACAGCATCAGCCAGTGGAGCAGGTAGTTTGGCATACAACAACTCAACAGGTGTATTTACATTTACACCAGCAAGTCCAACATTGGCAGGATTAAGTGGATCAATAAATGATTTGACAGATGTAGATACCACAGGTGTAGCCAACAACAAAATTTTAAAATTTAACAGTTCAACAAGCCGATTTGAAATAGCAGATGATAGTGGTAGTGGTAGTGGCATAGCACTAACTGATTTAAGTGTAAATGTAGTTTCAGCAAGTGGCGGGGGTAATTTAGCATACAATAATTCAACAGGTGTGTTTACATTTACACCAGCAAATGTAAGTGGTGGCAGTGGTAGTGGCACCACCAGAGGTGTATATGGTGGTCTAAAACAATTGTTGCATCCGACTACACCAGCAAATGCACCTCAATATGAATTTTGGCAGTTGGATGAAGGTGCTGATCAAATACACATCACATTGGCATTGCCAGACACTTGGAACGGATCAAATTTAAAATGGAAAGTGTTTTGGACAGGAGATGCTGGAGGCGGTTCGTATAGTGGTAATTTTAGAATACTTTCACAATGTTTGGGTAGCAACGACAATGAAAGTTTACTGATAGCACCGGGCAGTTTTGTGGCAGTCACAGATGTATTCCAATCAGAAAATTTTTTACATGTCACACCACAAGCCACAATCACAGATTTTGGATCCAGTAGAACACCAGGTTCTGATAGTTTGCTACACATAGATTATTATGTAGATGCTTCACAAAGTTATATAACCAGTGGTGGAACACCAAAAATTTTAGGAGTCAAATTTGAATGGAGTGATGGAACCGATGATCACTACATATGGAAACCAGCATCAGAATTCTACACAACATCAGTAGATGCGGCAGAATAAAATAAATACTTACAAGGAGTAAAGCATGACTTGGGCAACAGCAGGAAACATAACAACAGAACATTTGAATGCAGGCACTGATTCACCAGCATCAGCAAGAGAAGAAATTAAATCAGCATTGGATGAACTAACCAATGTGGCAAACGGATTAGGACAACCTGGTGGTGCCGCAAAGATAGATGCAACATCAAGCAAAGTCATTGCCAACTCAGGCATACAATCCAGCACCAATATCACACTGGCACCGGCATCAGGTTTTTCAGTTGACATTGAAAACATATTGAATCTAAAACCACAGACAGTGGCAGAACTGAATGCACTAACATCAGCAGAAGGTGATGTGGCATACTGTTCCAACGGTGCGGCAGGTTCCAAGTGTTTGGCAGTATACACAGGCAGTGCATGGAAGAGGGTTGACATATCATCAACATCAATATCAGCATCATAGGATAGACAATGAACAAAAAAGAACAAGACAGATTGACACAAGTTGAAATAGACACCAAGTCGATCGACACCAAAGTTAGATTGCTACACAAAGACATCCATGTTATCCGAGACAATCATTTAAAACATTTGGCAGATGATGTAAAAAAATTAGACATGAGATTGTGGGCTGTATTGTTGTTATTGGTGGCATCATTGTTCATTCCTTTCGTCAAAAATTTATGGTAAAACTTGATCCCAAAAGGATGATTGATCAAGACAGACTTAATTATCTACACAACGAAATTGAAGAACTAAAGATCAAAAAAAGAAGATTTGAAAAAGACAAAGTCCGTGATCCGGAAGATATTGCATTCTATTTAAAGTGCAATCAACACCATATTGATGCTGTGGAACAAGACATACACCAACTACAGCAAAAACTCAACAAACACTAACACACGGTGCTTAAAATAGGATTAAGACACCATTTTTACGACCATATAGCCATAAAAAAACCCTCTAACACCACTTGTTATAATGCTAGAGGGTTTAACTATGCAATATATAAAATATTAGGAATAACAATAAAATGACTACATGTTATCTAATGTATTTAGTATAGTTTCTCGTTGATGCAAAGTCAACCATTAATGCATCATCTTTCTAAGTCTCTGTTCGTTCATTTCTATCCAAGTGTATGCGGCTTCAAACCAATCTTCAAAATTATCAAAGCATCCTGGTCTGTGTTGATCCGCCCATTCTCTAAATTCGTTTTGCAATGCTCGGTTGCGACCAACCATGATGGCCAGTGGATACAACTTACCTGCTTTGGTCTTGAGTATCTGCTCCACATCTGATTTTGATGGATACAACATTATATTATTTCCCAAGTTTCTGGATCAGGCACATAATCACAGTTGATGAATTGTTTGCCGTTTTTCTTCTTGATGCGGAATGGTGCCGCCAAATATTCGCCGGTGCTGTGTAGTTTTTCACAACATTCAACAACATCTTCCCATTGGTCGTAATTGTGCATGTTGGTGGCCAAACAACCAGGTTCCAGTCTGTTGCCGTCTGCATCTTTGGCATGTATGTATCTGTATTGTCCACCGTGTTGTGATGGTCTTGGGTCTTCTATTGAAGTTATTGCTATCAATTTCATATCGTCCTCTTTTCTATTTGTTTTTCCTAATTAGCATGTGTTATTATAACAAATCAAACACAGTTCTGTCAAGTCATAAAAAAAGGATGCTGGGTCAGTTAAAGGAAAGATACAATATGCCATTGTGTCAAGATATAACCCAACATCCTCTTGATATAGGAATGTAACTATGTCTAATTACAAAAGTATTTATCAAATACATCAAAAAACACCAATATATCAGGTTATTTTGATCAATATTGATATATACTACTGCACAACAACAATAAAAAGGTGAACATGCAGAGTTGGAACAGAAGGACACAGCAAAAAGTTGAAAGGATGGCACAACAGTCGCCAGAAGAATTAATTTGGGTGTATAAAAAGTTTGAACATTCAGAATATGACAACTACAGGCTGTATAGGGTGATTCCCCGTGAAAGTTATGGTAATATTAGAAAAGGAGGTTGGATCCGTCATATTCCACTTGACAAAAAATATTAAAACAACTATAATATGAGTATGGGAAAGATAACACAAAATCAATTGATTGGATATTGGGCTAAGACCAGAGGTATAACACTGAAAGATTTAGAATCACACAAACAAATTGACGATGTTATCTTATTACTACAATACAAAGACAGTTTTGGTTTTCACCTCAGTGACAGTGAAAAAGCAACTTGGGGTGCATTATGGGGTTCTGTATATCACAAGAAAAAACCTCTAAAACCAAAAATGTTAGACAAATTGGCTCACATAGGCACACGAATAAAACATAGGCAAGATAGAATATACTCACTTAGGCAACAATTAGGGACCACCCAAAACTAAAACCCAGGTTGTAATATGACGGCTAATGACCCTGGCATAGCATACTCTTCTTAATCAGTGTATGCACATATGAGGCCGAACCCGCCCTTAGGGGTTGCAGTTTCAATACATCAGTCTGCACAAAGGGGTTGATTAAGTCGTGTGTGATTTGGTAAAGATCATATATGATGCGGCGGTTATGTAGGCAATATATTTTTTTGGTATGTTGTCTGTATAGCCGTCGTGTGATCAAAGGGTAAAGTATCTCTTTCCATAATGATCTATATGAGAAAAGAAAAAAGTTATACGAAGTATTAACCATATGCCTTTAGGCATATGCCTTACTAGAACTAATAAATACACGAGCAGAGAAGATGGTAGATTTAGTTCCAGATGACGATCAGTATATCCATACTGCTTGGTTGTTTTACAAACACACACGGGTTCCCAAAAACTACATCAGATCATGTTGGATATGGAATGGACCCAGACATGTGAATGGCTATGGCAGGATATCCATCAAAGGTCGGAGA
>CEUT01030042.1_pt1 | contig 19464 bp, 16 predicted proteins | sample 531401 | NCBI WGS metagenome assembly CEUT01 (sample SAMEA2622821, study PRJEB7988) | marine metagenome | biome: marine biome (ENVO:00000447); feature: surface water layer (ENVO:00002042); material: "saline water (ENVO:00002010), including plankton (ENVO:xxxxxxxx)" | depth 5 m | reverse complement strand
TATAAACTTGTCTGCACTTTCATCAAATCCCATAAAGGCATTTGCAGAGTCTCCTCTTTCCATAACGATACCCATATCGTTTGCTGGAGAACCTGTAGTTCCATTTCCTAACTCAATTAATCTGTCTGAGATTACTGAGTTTGTAGTATTTAAAGTAGTAGTTGTACCGTTTACTGTTAAGTTTCCACCAATAGTTGTATTTCCAGATACAGTTAATCCTGTTAAAGTTCCAACACTAGTAATATTTGGTTGTGCTGCTGTAGTTACAGTTCCTGCAGTTGCTGCTGAACCTGTAATGTTGCTTGATGTTAAAGCTATAGTACCTGTAGCATTTGGTAATGTTACTGTTGGATTACCACTAAAAGCAGAGTGAGCGGGTGCTTGTAATCTTAAATAGTGAGCGTTTGATGATTCACAATAAAAATCTACATAAGACTGTGTTCCACCATTTTTAATTTTAATAAAACCTTGTGCAATACTAACTCCATCTGAACCACCAAAAGTAGATGTGCCTGTCATTGCAGGAGCAGAAATAGTAGGACTTGTTAGTGTTTTATTTGTTAGAGTATCTGTTGTTGCTCTACCTACTAATGTGTCTGTTGCAGCAGGTAAAGTTATTGTTGGGTTACCACTAAAAGCTGAGTGAGCTGGTGCTTGCAGTCTTAGATAATGTGCATTATTTGATTCACAATAAAAATCTACATAAGATTGTGTACCACCATTTTTTATTTTAATAGCACCCTGTTCAATAACTACACCATTTGTAGAACCACCCCCTACTCCAACTGAAGTTACTACTTCAATTGCATCTGCTAATTGGTCGCCAGTTATTTGGTCGTCATCTATATGTCTTGTAAGTATGCTGTTAGAAGCTATTTTTGTTGAGTCTATGGCATTATCTGCTATCTTTCCTGTAGCTATACTATTATTTGCTAAAGTCGTTGTGATTGATATTCCAGCCGAACCATCAAAATTAGCTGTACCTGTCACTGCTCCAGCGACTGCTATTGCTCTTGCTGTTTCTAGTGCGGTTGCTGTTGCAGCATTACCTGTTGTATCTTGATTAAGTGTGCCGACTACTAAATCTACAGTGCCATCGCTATCTTCATAAGTTGCAGTTATACCTGTTTCAGTATTTGAACTAAACATAGCTCCTACTATATCTTGTACTTCTTCTGTTGTTTTTCCTCCAGCACCATATGAAAAAGAACCATCTCCGTCAGATAAAAGTGCTTGGCCTGCTGTTCCGTTTCCTGATATATTTAAGGCTGCGGCTCCAACTGCGTTATCAGTAATCTTTGCTGATGTAACGGCATCATCTGCTAGTTTTGCTGTTGTTACATTTGCATCTAATATTTTTGCCGTTGTAACTGCATCACTCGCTAGTTGGTCTGCTGTGACTTGTGCGTCATCAATATGTTTGGTAAGTATTGAGTTCTGTGCAATCTTCGTACTATCAATAGCATTATCAGCTATGTTTCCTGTTGCAATAGTATTTGCTGCTAGTTCTCTACTAGTAATTCCGTTTTCGGCAATCTTTACACCTGTTACAGCATTATCTGCTATCTGCAAAGTAGTTACTGCATTAGTTGCTATCTCAGAACTGCCTACAGCATTTTCTGAAATAATAGAAGAAGTTACAGCATTATTTGCTGGAAATGTATCTACTGGTCTTTTACCTATATATGCCATTATGATTGCTCCATGACTGATACGATTGTATCTATTGAACTGGCTGTGTCAGACTGAACTTTTATTATATCGCCTGTTTCTAGTACTAGTTTTTGGTCACCACCAACTGCTACAAGTGCTCCACCTTCAAATACTTCTGCATTTTTTACAATGAAAAAATGAGCAGAAGCTGAACTATCAAGCACTCTAATACTAACTTTTACGGGGCTAGTACTTGTTACGTTTGCACAAGTAAGTCCTATTACTGTAGTAGTAGTTGCTGATGGTACAGTATATACTGAAACTTCAGATGTACCTGTAGCTGCTGAAGCAGCGTTTTTAAATGTATTTGCCATATTATTATCCTAGTGCTATTGCGAGTGCGATAACATCATCTTCCACAGCTTGTGCAACTATTGCATTGTCTGTTTTACGAAGATATATCTTTCCGTCTACTGCGCTTATTGCGAGTTCTCCAACATCTATGTCACTTGTAGTGGGTGCTGTTGTGTTGGTTACGTTTCTTTTTAATTTAATTTGTTGAGTCATTAGCTATACGTGCCTCCATCTATATTTTGATATACTAAAGCTGAGCCATTTGATACTAAAATCTGTCCTGAGGAACCGACTGAACTTAATCCTGTACCACCATATTGTGTTCCTATAGGAGTGGCGTTCCATGTACCTGAAGTTATTGTTCCTGTTTGTACAAGATTAGCTAAACTATCTATTGCTGCTTCAAGTGTTGCTTCAGTTGTTGCGTCTATAGCATCAACATTTTGTAGTGTTAGTGTACCACTATTATCTGAAAAAGGTACAGAAGAACCAACTGTTAAACCTGTATTTCCTGTTTCTATATTTGCTTGTAATGTACCAATACTACCACTAAATACATTTGAAGTATCAGTAGCGTCTGGAATAAAAGCAAATTTATTATTTGATTCATCAAATCCCATAAAGGCAAACTTAGCAGCTCCACCTGCATTATATTTAAGTTTTAAACCTCTATCTAAATTATCGTCACTAGAATCATCTCCTAGTTCAAAGATTGGGTCTGCTATTGAAACTGTTGTTGAGTTTACAGTTGTTGTTGTGCCCGAAACAGTTAGATTACCTGTGACTGTTAAATTATCATTTACAGTTGTTTCTGAAGTTGTGTGTCCAATTGAAACTGGAACACCAGAATTTGCTGTACCAATAGCAATACCGCCTGTAGTATCAGTAGTATCAATATCAATATCATCTGTTGCATCTACATCAAAAGTAGTAGCATTTATATCTACTGCTCCATCTACAGTCAAACTTCCATCTATATCTGTATTATCTAAATTTGTTGTACCATCTATATCTATATTACCAGATATGTCTAGTGTTGGTGCAGTCAGTGTTCCTGTAATTGTAATATTTCTACCACCAGAAATATCTTTATTTGCATCTGCAATAACAGCTTTACTTGCAACTATACCAGCTGTAGTAGAGCCATCAAGTAAATTAAGTTCTGCTGCTGTAGATGTTATACCGTCTAGTGCTGAATTTATCTCTGTTGCTGTTGCTGTAACTAAAGTGTCTGAGCCTGAAGTACCTAAATGAAGTGCTGATGTTCTTAACTCTGAAACCGATTTATTTGCGTCTACTATTAAAACCGAGTTTGCTGTAGTTGTACCATGAGCATGATCCATTAGATTTGTAAAGTAATTACCGCCAATTACTGTTACAGCATTTGAGTTTGCAGGATCACCAATAAACAGTCTTTGTCCAAGATTGCTTTGAGTACCAGCTCCACCTGAAAATGCTAGTTCCCCTGCGTTTAAAGAACTGGGTGCGGTACTACCAGTAGTTCTTTTAATTTTAATTATATTTACTGCCATTTTATTTTCCTAAAACGAACCACCATCTAAGGTGAATGCTGTGGGAGAAGATCCCCCTGCTGAAGCGATTACATGAAATTCAAAGCCGCCAGAAACCTGTCTGTATACTAATAGTTCATCTGTTGCTGTATTATACCATAAATCTCCTTCGGATAGATTATCTCCAGTTGGAGTAGAAGATTGTCTAAAAAATTGGTCTGCTAAATCTGCTAATGCGTCTTGTACATTTCCGCCAGGTAGTACATCATTAATATTTGTATATGTTACATCTGCAGCTAATCCGAGTGCTGTTATTAAGTCTGTGCTTGTTGTGACTGTAATGGGATTATCACTTTGATTAAGTGTTACTTCTGTATTACTCTCATTTACAGTTACAAATATTGGAGTTTCAGTTACGGTTACTGTAATCGACATTATCTTGTTACTTCTGGCGTAAGTGTTACCTTACCCTGCAGTATTCTTGTTACTGCACCTGAAGATGCGGTTATTTCCACATCATATACATATATGCCTTCTTCAATTGCACCCGTAGCCGATGCTGTCATAGATAAAGTTATCTGCCCTGCACTCGCGTTGGTTACGGTTGCAGTAATTGTACCCACCACGGTATCTGAATCGTGGCTTTGTCTGAACTGCGAAGCAGCCGAGTACCCAGTTAAGTTCATAACTGAGTCGTTTTCCTTAAGGGTAAGCAACCTTGAAAAAGTCGCTCCTTGCTCTATCGTGAAATTATAGGTTCCTGCTGCCATTTTATTATTTTCTCCATGTTTATAATTATACCAAAAATTAAGGTAAGTGTCAAGAAATATTTTCTATTTGGGGTATGTAAAAACTATCCTTTCGGGTATTTGTCCTTTACTGCCTTTCTACCTAAATAAAAGTTTCCTGTTTTAGCATCTGCTCCGAATTTACCTGCATCTATATCATGATAAAGTTTATCTAGTTGTAATGCAAACTTTTCATAGTAAGCCGCCCTTTTATCGGCTGTTGTATTATTTGTTTTTAATAAATTTATATTCATGTATACCTCGATACTATTATTCTTTGACTTATGTCATAGTATTTATCTTTTGAAAACTTTAATACAAAAGCTCCTGACATACTTCCTGTTAATGTTAAATCTCCTCCAGAATAAGTTCCTGCTGAAGTTCCATCTAAAAATATTTCTGTTCCTGTCGGACAACCTGTTATTGTTACTGTGCCTTCTAATGGAATCGTTGTTGCCGAAAAGTTTAGACTAAAACTATGGTATGCTACTAATCCATCTTCGGCATCATTTACATACCACTTATCACACTCTGGTATTTGTTCTAAATCTAGAGTCATATGTGAATTACCTATAGCTGCTTGAGTACTAATTATATTAGAATCTGTAGGAGCATCACTGGCCCATTGAATATCTTTATTTGAATTATAAAAAATATGATATGTTGTCATAATCCTAATCCTCCTGTAAAATCTTTTGCTTTGAAAATTATGTAAGCGTAGTATATTGTTTGTCTATGTTCTCCTGTTACTTCTGCAGGTGCTGTTCCAGCTTGGTCTTCAAAAACTTCTATAGTATTTCCAAATTCAAAATTTTCTATTAGAAGATTTGTGCTATTTACAGTTACGTTTATTCCTACATCACTTCTTTCTTCCCACTCACTCGTTTCTTCATCGTCTAATTGGTCAAAACCTGCTTCTGCTATAAATTTATAAGATGGACTATACATTCTTTGAGCAACTCCGCCTGAAAGGTCACTTGCATAAGCCCATCTTACTGCAACTGTGGGAGTATACCCTAACCCATGTGCAATGGTTGCCTTTGTTGATGGATTAGTAGCTGCAATAGACCCCTCTCCTTTTGCATGCACAATAAGTCCCCTTACGGCTCTTGAGTCAAATGCAAGAGGAGTATTATCAGTAGTATCAGTTACATCTTCATTATTTTGTGATACAAATAATCCAAAATCTGAACCTCTTTTTCCTAGTATTACTCTATTTCCCATAATTAAAATAAGGCTGTGGTAAGAAAACCTCTTATAATTGCAACGGTAAATGTTGCTGAAGCGGTTCCTCCATTTGATAATGTTCCTGAGGTTGTTCCCGTAAATCCTGCATTACCAAATCTACTTGTAGTAACATTACTTGTTGGGCTTTGTCCTGTTAAGTCTGATGAAGCAAAAGAATTATTAGTAAGTAATAAATTTCCTGTGCCCAGGTTTGCATGACTGACTGTAGCTGTTGAACTTGCATTTACACTAACACTTGCTGTTGCATTTGTGCCTGAAGTGGGAACTACTTGAAACTGTCCTAAATCTATTGCTCCAGAAACTGACCCAACATTATCTGTATTAAAAATTAGTTGATCTTTTGTACAGTTTGTAACATCATCTCCTGGTCTAGAAATATATAAGCCAAACTCTCCTGAAGAATGTCCTAAATTTGAATTTGTACTTTTTCCTAATAAAATTCTATTTGCCATGTTAACTCCAAAGACTTGCGTCGTTCATTTTTCCATATTGACAGGGTATTCTTAATACAAAAAATTTAAAATTGGTTGCAGTTCTAGGATTGCTTGAAACTGCTCCATTAGCATTTGGGCTACTAAATTTTGCAGGAATTATATGTGTTGTTGTTGTTTCTGTCATATTTACTCTTTCATGATAAGTTTCAACAAAGTCATTAGCATCATACTCTTCTATTGTTCCTGCTGCATCGTCCATTGAAACTATCAATGGTATATATCCTAAATTTCCTTTTGTTGCTGACCAGTTGATTCCTGTAGTAGTACTTGTATTTCCTCCTGCAAAAGTCATTCCACTTCTTGTACCAGTAGAATCAAAAATTAAAGGTTCACTTGGACTAAGTACATTATCTCCTGGTTGAGAGACTTTTAGTACAAAGTTACTTCCATCATTTCCTAATATTACTCTATTTGCCATAATTAATCCTGTATTAAAATTCTATTATTTGCTCCGTCTAGCGTTATTTTTGATTGACCACCAACTGTTATAGTTGATGCTGCGTTTATTCTATTTCCATTGATTGAGCCTGATACCACCATATCTCCATCTATAAAAGCTGTTACTGATACAAAACTACTACCATTGTGTTTGAAAGAATTGACTGTAGTATCTTTCATCATAACAACATCATTTGCTATTGGGTTTCTTCCTGCTACTGCTGAAAATACTGAGTTACTCGGTGCACTAGTTCCTTGCCCTTCTATAATAAAGAATGAAGGTTGAACTGCATTTGAACCTGCAGGTCCTGTTGGTCCTGTTGGGCCTGTTGAGCCACCTGGTCCTGTTGGTCCTGTTGGTCCTGGACTTCCTGGTGTTCCTGGTGTTCCTGGAGTACCATCACTTCCATCACTTCCATCACTTCCATCACTTCCTGGAGTTCCATTACTTCCTGGGCTGCCTGCTGGACCTGTTGGGCCTGCTAATGAAAAGCTTCCTGCCAAAGATAGAGACCCTGAACTTGCATCATATTTTAAATGATTTGTTCCATCTCCAATAAATAAATCTCCAGTTGTATCTAAGTAAAAACCGTTTGTATTGTCTGTAAAACTATCTTTATTAGGTGTTTTTAGTACTCCTGTTCCACCAGTTGCTCCTAATGTTAAGGCACTTGATACTGTTAAATTATTTGTAAAGTTTGTATTTGATGTAATTTTATCTGCACTTAGTGTACCGTCTACAATTACACTTCCATCAAAAGTTTCTGTAATTAATGAACTAAAATCAGCTGCATCAGCTTCTGATGCAGTAGTAGTTGCAGCTGCAGTATATACTCTAGTACCTGCTTTATTTGCACTATTGTCTGTTATTGTTATTCTATCATTTGGTCTAATAGCTCCATCTTCGGCTGCTGCTATTACAAGAGCTGCTACTGCGTTTGCGTTTGTATCATCTAAAGTGCCAGTCCAACTTGTAACATTTGCAGCACTTAATCCACCTGTACTAGATTCCTCAAAATTAAATACACTTCCACCACGAACACCAGCTGGGCCTGCAGAACCTGGAGTACCATCAGCTCCTTCTGCTATTTTTGTAATAGTTACTTTACTTGTATAAGTATTATTTGCTCCTGCATTTCGTTCTTCTGTAGTAGATGTTACAGTTGCTGTAACTGTAACAGAAGCATTACTATTGCCCATATTTGCTTTTGATAGAACTCTAGTATCTCCACTTCCTGTTAGAGTGACTGAAGGACTAGTAGTAAATGTAACTGCTCCTGATAAATTATGTCTTTCTGCTGTGAATGTTATATTATCTGGACTTTGAAGCACACCAGATGAGTTTGCTAAAAATGCTCCCGCATCGGCTTGAAGAACTACATCATATAAAGAACTTGGTATAACTGTAGTAGCATTTGCTGGCCCATGAAATCCTGAGTATAATACTTTTGATTTATTTTGTCCGCCTGATGTTAATAATACTCTTTTCCCGTGTCGAATCCAATAATATCTTTGTGCATTATCAGCTCCTACTGCATGAGCAAATACTTTTGTTGCTCCATCTGTTTTATGTAGAAGTGTTCTATTTGCTGCATTTGAATCTGTGCTTACATGTATTTCTGTAAACATATTATCCGTAAAGGGCGATGCATTAGTCCAGGATAAATCTATAGTTCCTATATTTGTTGCTGAAGCAGATAATCCACTTGGTGTTCCTGGAGAAGCTGTTATACCACTTCTTTGGTCGTTTCCTGCTACACTTGGTAAAGATGGTTTTGATATAGTATAAAAACTGTCATCATATTCTGAAGCTGTTATAGCAACAGTACAGTCTCTATTAAAATTTAAATTTTCTATTCTGAATATTTTTTGATTGAATCCAAATTTATCATGTGTTACACTTACTGTGTCTCCTGGAGTAAGAAGTAATGCTTTTGGACCTAGTGTAAAATCAATTTTCATATTAAATCTAGATTTTCTTAAAAAGTTTTCTACATTTATTCTAGCATTATAATAACTAGATACTGATGATATATTTGTTGTTCCTGCTTTAATTACATTTTTATCTGCTCTTAAATAATCAGAATCATAAAAAGAAACAGCTGTTCCCTTAAATTGGTTTCCAGGATCAGGAATAGAAGTAGTTACAGTATTGTAAGAATTTGAAGGCCCTGCATCTCTTATATTTATAGTTCCAATAATATCCTCTTCTCTAATAACTCTTGGATTATGCTCTACTCCTTTAGTATATCCACTATAAGTTCCTGTATTTGAAGAGTTTACTATTGTGCTGGTAATTGCATCTGTTGTTGTTTCGATTTTGAGAATATATTTTCCGCCCTCGTAGGATAGTATACCATTAAATTGACTTAAAAATCCATTTATATTTTCAAAAACTGCCTTGGAAGTATCTACAACTCCTGAGGTTTGATGTCTAGTAACATTTCTTTGATGAGGAGAATCCCACCCTAAATATCTCCAATATTTAACAAAGTCTGCGTCAAATAAACTATATCCTGTATCAAAACTTCCAGTTTTACTATTAAATTCTGCAACATAGTTTTTATATGCACTTCCAACTTGTCTGGATAAATTTATAGTAGTGCTTGATATAGTACCGTTTGTATTTAATTTATATAATGGTACAGACGTAAGTGGCCCTGTAAAACCGCTTGGATTAGTCCCTGTTGGTTTAGTACTTTTTATTCCTGCTGAAGTTACTCTATAGTATCCTTCATTTGTGTAAATTATATCACCTACTTCGTAAGAGTGATGATTTTTCATAAAAGTCTTTGAGAATTTACCATATACTTCTTCAAATACTGTAAAGTCTGTTCCTGCTGAGTCTGTAAAATCTCCTTTTGATTTTACTTTACCCATGCAAACTACACTACCTGAATTTGTACCATCAGAAGTTAATACATATCTATCTCCTACTGTAGCTGTTTTTGAACCTGTAACCGTTTGAGTTCCTCTAGTATCACAAGTTCTTGCAGCTAGTAGCCAATCTGATAAAGATAAATCAGTATTTTCATCTAACCCTTTTCCGTATCTTTTTGAAGTAATATAATCAAGTAATTGTATTGAAGGATTTATACTTATTCTTTTATCACTTGTTGCTATTTTTGGTAATATTTCATAAGTATATGTAGCATTATCAGATACAAATACATCATCTGGATCTGGTTCTAATCCTGATGTCCATATTTGAGATACTGTTGCAACTCTTTCTCCACCATCATAGTCTGATATTTCTCTTTCTTGTGTTTGTTTTTGTCTTACACCATCTACTGTTGTTGTTTTTGTTAATTTTATTATATATCCATTATAAGCGTCATCAGTTGAACTTGCTCCACTTGCAAGTTTTATTTTATCTGTAGATACTACTGTTTTAGTACCCGTTACAACTCCAGTAGAATTGCCCCCAGTATGAGTAAGTGTATTTCCTGATATGCCAAATGCAAAGTTTTTTCCAAAATAAATTAAACTATCATCTTCAAATCTAAGGTTAAGTGTATCTACAAAATCATTGTAAAAACCAGTATCAAACCAATCAGGAGTACTTGCTGTGGTTAAAACTGTTGGGCTATTTGTAGGAGCAGTTACTGTAACCTCTACAGATAAAGTTTCTGGTACAGTTCCTGAATGTTCTTTGTGGTTATATGTTACCATGTTCCAACTATTAGTGCCATCTGTCATATAGAAAGCAGTTATAGCTGGTACGCCATCTACTAATCCTAATTCTGGAGGAGAGCTAAATCTAAATCTTTGATTTGTATTTCCATCAGAATCTACGAAAGTCCATTTATCTATAATAGTAACATTACTGTTTATAGTAGCATTTGTATCTGTTCTTTTTAAATCTACAACATCTCCAACATTAAAGTTTGTAGCACTTTGTCCTGATTGTCCTGTATGGCTATAACTGAAATCATAGTTGAAACATTCTATTTCTTTTCCTCTTACTACATATTCTATTTCTGGGACTGTGGTTGAATCCTCTGATATTTCACAATCTAAAACAACGTAGGCTGTATCTAACATTCTGTGAGCAGGACTCCAATACTCTTCGTCTCCTGTAAAATAATCGTTTTGTCTTTTAAATCCTGGACTTTGTGCAATAGAAACTAATGTATCATCAGCTAATTGATAAGGACTTCCTGTATGCAAAGTTAATTGCATATTATTTGGTTGACTTAATTTTATTGTTTCTCTATCAAGAACTCCACCACCATTTGCATCAGTAAGTGTTAAACTTGGTAAACTATCATTAGTGCTGTAATATTTTGTTACTTGCGATTCAATAGCATCATTTATAAACTCTACACCATCTTCCCCATATCCTACAAAAGAATTATCATAAGTATAGTCTTGTAAAGTTGAACCAGTAATTCCTGTTCCTGATTTTTTAACTCCACCTAAAGTTGTTCCTAAATCTTGTCTGCCTCTACAAAATACTTCTATACCATCAACTGGAGTTGTTAGTGAATCATCTCTGTCATCTGCATCTTCTTTATTAATACATACTAGAGGGCTTCCATCAATATACAAATCATATAATCCACCTATCTTTCCTTCTGAAATTGCATATGCTATGTATATATTATTTGGGTCATCTGATTTTGTATCAACAAATACAGGATTTCCTGAAACTCTATCTACTCCATAAACTACTGGTATTGTTTTTCCTGACAAAGAAAAGTTTAAATTTACATCTCGTTCTACTTCTACGTCTTCCATCCAAGTCTTTATTTTTACTTTTCCAAACCACTTTTTCTTTGTTTTGAAACGCATTTCTTGTTCTATAGCAGTATATGTTGCTAAAATATTTGTTGTTTGTTCTGCGTGTAAAAATCCTAAATCATTTGCATATTCAGGACGAATAGCAGCATCTGGTTGACCTCTGTTGTTGGCATCTACAGCTCTATGTACTTTATCATTTGTTATTCTTCCTTGAATCATTCCAAAGTCACCCCAATGACTTGTAAGATTCCACTTAACTTTTAAACCTTTATCAGGTGTATCATTTATGCTTGTTCCTGTTATGATTCCTTTGAATGTAAGAACTGGAGAACCTATAATTGTTCCAGCTTCTGGGTCTAAAAATGCTTTATATACAAATACTTCTCTATTGTGATATGATTTTAGTGATGAATCATTTATCTCACCAAGAGGTCCTTTTAACTCATCAGAAGCAACCTGTAAAGTTATCGATGTACCACTTGATTGTGCACTGAGAGTATCATCAATTGTTGCTAATACTAATTGAGTATTATTATTTTTTATGCCTGTTATTTTAAAATGTCTGCCACTATTTGTTCCACCTGAAACTAATATTTTATCTCCCTCTCTAAATCCTTCTTGTACAAAGTTTATTCCTGATGTTGTAGGAACACTTAAAACAGTTGATGCAATACTTATTTCAGAACTAGTTACACTTAGATTAAGAGATTCTGCTGCAAGGTCTAGTGTCATTCCTGATGCTCTTGCTTCTACTGTTTCTGAATAGTTACTTACATTTAGTATCTTATCTGCGATGTATAGTTGTGAGCCATTTGAATTTCCATCAGTATCTAAACTTCCATCATCAAATGATATATTATGGCCTGCATCAGTATAGTATGCATATCTTATGGCATCAGTGCTAAATTTACCATTTAGTAAGGATTTACTTGGTCGTTCGAATTTAATTAAATGACAATAAGAAAACGGCTCATTATTTATGAGTTTTTTACGTAGTGATGTACTTAATTGTCTTTCTGCCATTATGCCTGTGCTTCTTCTAGATTGAGTGAGAATTGATATAAATTATTAGTACCAAGACTATATTGTTGAATAGGGTTTCTCAACATTACTCGTATTAAAGGTTGGTAATAATCAATAACAGCACCAGAAGATACAGACCTATGAAGATTTGGTGTAAAATACACTATTCTTTGTGAAGTGGTTGGTTGACTGTGTAATCCTGAATGGTAATCTGCATTATTCATTACTTTAGTAACTTTGTATGCTTTTGTATGTAAGCTATCATTATTATCTGTTATTGTAAACATATCTCCTACTTGTGGTGATGTAGTTTGAGTAGTAGAATGAGAAGCTTGAAGCATAAATTTTGCACCTTGATTTAAGGCAGTAGCAGCTGTTGGAGAAGTACTTGCAGTATATGTTCCAAAAGCAGCATTTCTTGAAGTTAAATGTTGAGGAAGTTGAATAAAGAAAGGATTTAATTGTCCTTTATCTATTAAAAAAGAATAAACTGGTTCAAAACTATCTCTTGTCATAGGATTATATGTTATATTTATCTCCCAACTATGTGCCAAAGTATTTCTAGTTATTACTCTGCCACTATTTGTTCTTGATACTTGTGTGGGACTTTTGGAACTAAATGATACTGAAGCAAATCCAGGGCCATTTACACCACCACTTCCTGTACTTAATGATTGCCCCGCTGCTCCTATTGGATTATTGGGGTCTGGAAGTATATTTTGAAACTCTGTAAATGTTGCCATTAGTATGCTCCTGTATTAACAGTTTCCATAAATTCTTCTCCATGTTCATTTGCTGCTTCTCTAATCATTCCGATTATATTTCCTCTTTGTGCCATAAGAACTTCTTCTACACCTGCCGCATCTACTGCATTAATAGTGAAGTTTACATTTGATGTTCCTCTATTTAAATCATCATTTGGTACCACATTAAAACCTGATTGTGTAGGAGTTATAACTTCTGGCCCTCTTTCTCCTACAAGTATCTGTCCACCTACTGCATAACTTCTTCTCATGCCTGCAGCTCCTCCAGGTATAAAGTCATTTGCATTTGTTCCTACACCAGACTGTCCTCTTAAGAAAGCTGTTTCTCCTCCTGTGGCTCCTCTACTTACATCTACTCTATTATCTCTTTTTCCTACACTTATGTTTGATACAGAACCTGGGTCTGATTCTCCTCCTTGGAATTGAGTATTTTTAATTATATCTATTTGTTTTTTACCTACAGCTAGTATCATACCTGCAAGAATTGCTCCAACTGGGAAACCAAATTGACCATAAGCCATCATAGCTGCTGTTGCTGTGTTTATAACTGTTTGTGCTATTTGTAACTTTTTATTTCTTTCAAATGCTTTTCTTTCTATAGCTTCTTTCTTTTTATCCATAGCAGCAATTCTAGCTAATGAAGCTGCTGAGCTTCCATCTGCTCTTTTTTCTGCTTCTATTTGTTTATCTATGGCTGCTACTTGTTGTGCTGTTTGTGCTTTTAGATTTGCCATCATTGAACCAAGAACACCACTCATAATTTCCATAGCTGCAATTGTTTTGGCAAATTTTTCTGGACTTAATCCTAATCTGTCAATAAACTCTCCCTCTTCGGTTTTATCAAAAGTTTTTTCAAATTGTGTAGTAAGTTCTTTGACGCTTTCACTAAATAATGATACAGCACTAGCTAAGTTTAGAAAAGCTTGTTGTGCTCCAGCTATTGCTTCACCTTCAGGTCCTAATTCTCTTAAATTTTGTAAGAAGGGTTGCATTTGAGTATTTATTATGCCTAGTTTTGCTCCAAAGTCAGAGAAACCTGCACCTAAGTTTTCTCTCATAGCTACTGCAGCTACGTTCATATTTTTGCTTTCTATACCTTGTAATTTTAATAATTCAAGGGCTGTTTTCTTTGATTCTATGTCTTGGTCATTTGCATCTGTTTGTGCTGATGCAGAGGCTTTTACTGCTTCTATGATGTTATTAGCTGTGTTTGCGGATATTAAATTACTTAGAAAATCTGCTTTTGCTCTTGCTATCATTAAATCTCTTTCAGCGTTAATTAAGTTATTTTTAACATCTCTTGTAGCTTTTGCAGCTTTAAGCTCTGCTTCAGCTGCTGATACTTTAAATTCAAATTCTTGTCGTGGATTTAAATCACTTCCTAATCCTGCTCTTAGATTCGTTATTTGTTGATTTAATTTTAGTTGGTTTTCAAGAGCTAAAGCTGTTTTGTTATTTGCTCTTGTTATTTTTTCAGTAACTTTTAGTTGAGCTACTAAACTTTCTTTAGCAATCTCGTCTGTTGTTTTCTTTTGAGCGTTCAAAGCAGCATTTTCTGCATTTAGTTTATCTAAAAAGTTTTGTCTTATAGTTGGGTCTTTTATTTCATTAGCAGAGTCTCTTTGTAATTTATTAAATTCTAATTGTTTATTTATGACCTCTTGTTGTTTATTTAAAAAAGCTTCCATAGCTTCACCAGACACACCTTTAAATCCTCCTAATGAAGCAGCTTCTGCATTTAGTTGTTTAATATTATCTTGTAAAGTTCTAGAAGCGACTTGTAGTTTTCGGAATTCTTTTAGTAGTTCAGGTATTCTTGTAGCAGCATTTTCTGTTGTTATTCCAAAATTTTCCATTTGAACTCCAGATTCCTTAAATAATGTTTTTAGAGTTTCTAACCCAGCATCTGGGTCTGCTGCAATTACGTCCATTTCTTTTTTCAAAGAACTGAATGATTTTACTAAGTCATCAAATGGCGTTTTCTTTACGGCTGTTTGGAAAAATTTTGAAAAAACTCCTTCAGCTTCATTTATTCCTATACTTAAATTTGTTATTGAAGTTGATGTTTTTGAAGTTTCCTCTTCAACTTGAGACATTATTTTTTGAACAAACTGTAAACCACCAGGACCTGTGATTCGTTTTAATCTCTCAAGTAACTCTTCTTCACTTCCTACTTTAAAGAATTTTAAAAGTTTTATAGTTGCAAGTTCACTTGCTGTACTTTCATCTGCAAGTATTGCTTTAATTGCGTCTTTTGATGCTTCTAAACCTTCAACTCTTAGTCTATTGTTTCTATCCTCAATGTCTCTTCTTTTTTTATCATCTGCTGATATTTCTTTTGCTAATTTATCCCTTTCTGCATTAGTTAAAGAATCAAAAGTTTGTCCTGGTTTTAAACGATCTCCTATCAGTAGAGCTGGTCCCAAAGCATCGAGTTTTTTATCTCCCTCTTCTATTTCTCGGAGTACTGTATTTATACCACCTGCTATCTCTTTAAATATACCAGCAGTTTGTTTAAACTGTCTTATTCTTATTTCTCCACTACTTGCTGCTGCTATAGATTTATTTAATTGGTCAAATTTTTCAGCTACTGTTTCTGTTGTTTGTCCCAACATATCTAGTCCTGTTGAATTTAATTCTGTTTCTTTTGTAAACTTTTTATATAAGAAAACAGCAAGTGCTATTGCAACTGTTAATATTGCTAGTTGTGGTAAAGCTGTTAATAGTGCCGTTCCTAAAACTTTTACAGCATGTGAAGCTAATAGTGTAGCTCTAGTAAATAAATTCATTGAAGCAGCCGCTTTCCTAGCTGCAAATCCTGTTCCAAATAATAATTTTGCTTGAAGTGCTATAGACTTTAGCGCTACTTTGAATCCTTTAAGTGCCCCTACATTTGCAATTATTTCTACATTTTTTGCAGTTATTTGGGCTAGCTTTGTTGTGAGTCTTGCTCTATCTAATGCTAGTCCTTGTGTTAACTGTGTTGCTTCTGCTGCTCCTAATACTCTTACTGCGGCTATCTCTCTTTTAATTTGAGCTATTCTTGCTTTTTTTGCTGTTATTTTTTCAGCATCGCCTGTCATTGCGATTTTAGCAGCAGCTTTTTCTGCTCTAGCTAATTGTGCTACTAAGTTTCTTTCTGTTTTTACTGCTTGGGCTCTAATTCCTGATTTAGCGTTAATGGCTGCTGCCATGTCTTTTATAGTTTTTGTTTGTTTGCCTTCAGTAAATATTATCTTTTGGGCGTTAAGAACTTGTGTATTTGTAGTAGCTTTTGTTTGTCTTGCAAGCATTAATTGTGCTTTTGCTGTGTCTTTAGACTTTTGAACTACTTGTCCTAAAGCAGGAATCATTGTTGTTATAATTGTACTTCCAAATAGTGCAGTAATACCTATAAGACCAGCTCTACTTTCTGAAAAGAATCCTATAATAGGAATCAATCCTTGATTTATTAAAATTAAAAATTCTTTTGTTAAATCACCAAATGCAGCTGCTAGTTGATCATATGGGTTTACATCAACAGCATCTGCTAGCTCTCCATATTTTTTAATTCCTTGTTCATTAATAGCATTTAAGAAAGCTGTTTGTCTTTCAAACTGTGTCAACTCATTTCTAGTTTTGCCTAGAGTTGCTGCGAATTTTTCAGTAGCATCATCAAGTCTTACCATGATACCTAATTCATCTAAAATTTCAGGTTCTAACTTAATAGCACCTCTTGTTAACCTGTCAAATGCATCATTTAAATTTCTACCTAAAGCCAAAGAAGCACCTCTAGCTACTTTTGCTAGTTCTTCTAATTGGTCTACATTAAATCCTGCCGATACGGCTAATGAAGCTCCTTGTAAAGCTTCTTGGGTAGATAGTGCTCCACCAGTTACTTCTTTTAATCTATCAACAACTATACCCATGGTTATACCGGATTGATTAGCCATAAATGTAAAACCTTCTGTTAGTTGTTCGAAAGCAGCCGCTTGTCTAAAAGCATTGAAAGCTGCTGTAGCTGCGAAGACGTTAGCAGCTAACGTTGCGTAAGCTGCCACCAAACCACTTGACCCGCCAGAGCCAAGCATTTGGTTCATTTTTGAAAAACCTTTAGCAGATGAAAGACCTGTTTGCGCTACACCTTTTTGTCCTTTTATTACATCTTCTTGTGACCTTTTATTCTTTTTATTCTTTTTAGTATTTTCATCAATTTGTTTATTTACTTTTTTTGTGTTTTCTGCAACCACAGAAAGTTTATCCCCTTTCTGGACTACCTTTAACTCAATTAATACTCTACCGTCACTCATTTATTTTTTCTTTATCTTATCGTGTGCAGCTTTTATTTGTCGCTGACTTTCTTTTATTTCTCTTCTATCTAGAAATAGTATTATTTCAAAAATCCAATCTTTTTCAGATTTTTCTTTAATTTCATGGTATTCATACAGAAAATTTAAATTTGTAAAATCTTTTCCTGTATATCCTACATCTGCATAAACTCTATCCGTAAGTGCAGAATATATACTTATTGCTGTATAAACACTCTCGGGAAAGTCACTTATTTCAGGAGGACATCTTTCCCAATCTATCTCTTCTCCTGTTTGCTCAACCATACGCAAGTATTGGTCTTTTGTCATGCCTATTGCATCATTTTTCAGATACACTTCCAGACGGTTGAATATTAGATCCTTCTTCTTTTGTACGAAAATTATCTAAGTCAAAGACTACCTCATTGAGCCAATTATCAAATTCAGTTGAGTTTTCAACCAACTGTTCTGCATTTTCTGAAGTATAATCTAATTCTTTTTGTGGGTCTTGTCCTTTTAAATCTACAAGTAGTAAATCTTCTAGATATGATAATTTGAGCCCTCTCCAACCTTTTACTGTTGATTCTGTAAATTCTTTTACAAATTTAGTTTCATCTAAGGTTTCCTCAAATGCTCTTGTTTTTCTGTTAAATTTATTTTGTACACATCTTTTTCTTAATGCTACAAGTTCTTTTCGGGATAAGTTTGCTAACTCGACTTCAAATCCGTCAAGTCCTGGAAACTCAACCCAAGTGGTTTTGCTATCCACTAATAAGCTTTTTAGTTCCATGTATTCTCCTATGAATATGTTGTGATTCTAGTTCCTAATGCTGTATTATCTTTTGAACGAAAATCATAAGATTGAGTATAAACCTGTGCTGGTTGCATTCTCGCTGTATACATTCCTGGATTTAATTGTAATTGCCAAAATGTAGTTCCATCTGTTTTTTTCGCAAAGATATTTATATTACTATTAGTGCTAAAGTCATCAAATTGTGTTATATTATTATCTGTTTGATATTGATTAATCGCTCCCGAAACGATTCTTTTTTCTATCGTATATGCACTTGGAAACATAGCATTACTAGAGTTTGTTACTGATAAACTATCCTGTAAAGTTTCAAAAGGAGTCCATGATATCTCATTTTGTATTTGTACTGTAACGCTCAAAATACTAGACATATCTAAACTATCTATTGTTACTTCTGGATAAATTAGTAAGGGTGTTCTTGTGGAAGATTCAGTTTGAATCGTTCCGAGATTAAAGCTCTCATTTCCTACTCTACTTAATTTTGTTCCTTGTCCTTCTACTGCTACTGTAAATTGCTCTCTTGGATTAAAAGCAAAATTAGCAGCTATTATGACGCAGTTTTCTACTTTAAATGTACTGCTTCCTGTCTGGATAAACATATTAAAAGATTTTAGTTGTTGTGTTTCTATATCAGAATCACTAGTACTTACTAAATCAGCTATTAAATCCATGACAATAGACTCATCTTTCTCTATTGTTAAAGGAACTGTAAAACTAAACTGAGCCGGGTTGGCTTTTGTTATAGTTGAGTCCTCGAACATTTTTGATTGATCGTGCAAAGTCTTTACTGAATACGAATCTTCCGCAAATGTTTGAGAAAATGAGATGGCAGTAGTAGTATGTATTCTATACTTACTACCACCAAACTCGATGTATAGTTTACTCTCACGAAGAAAACTATATGACATTTTACTAGGCGTCTAGTGCTCTAGCACCTGAAGCAGCGTAGCCGCTTTGAGTGTGAGTTGTTGCACCTAAGTATTTAACTTCCATTTCATCACCTGTTAAGAGGTCTGAACCATGAGCTGCGAACTCGACAGAAGTTGAAATAATATCTGCAACTTCAATTGTTGGTACTTGTAAGTGACATCTTGGCATATTAAATTCAACACCTGGTGCTGTAAAGTCATCTGCCTCCATACCTTCTCCATCTGTATCCACAGTTCCAGAAACACCCATAAATAACCTTAAGTCAAATGAGTTTGTTACTATATCTGTCGCGTTAGCTAAGTCAGTTAAAAGTTGGTTTGAACCATTGGATTTTGTGTCAAGGTACATAGTTAAAGAACCACTAATTACCCTAGCACCTGTAAATGAGCCAATCGGCTTATCTACTATACCAATAGTTTCT
>CEUT01029464.1_pt1 | contig 19496 bp, 13 predicted proteins | sample 531401 | NCBI WGS metagenome assembly CEUT01 (sample SAMEA2622821, study PRJEB7988) | marine metagenome | biome: marine biome (ENVO:00000447); feature: surface water layer (ENVO:00002042); material: "saline water (ENVO:00002010), including plankton (ENVO:xxxxxxxx)" | depth 5 m | reverse complement strand
GCGCTTAAACGCTCATCATTCAACGCATTGTATGTCGCGTTGCTCGTACTCTCTAGCTGTTGAGGTACGAGAGCCGCGATAGATTGCCCGTTTACGTCACTAGGGGTCTGATACCCTACAGAGCCCTTCAAAAGTAGCGCACGCACGCTTTTCATGAGTTCTAGTGATGTATCTGGATTGATCGGGTTGGAGGTGATCGCACAATTGATCACTTTCGCCTTCGTGACGATTTTAGGGTCCATTGGATCACGCTCTAATACCTGACCCTCTACTGAAAAGCCTAGAGTACGATGACCCCCTGCTTTTCTCATCGCGCTCGCGGTCTCAAAAATATCACGCGCCTTGGGCTTGTCGAGGAGCAAGATTCCCTCAACTTCAGTGTACCCTTTACGCTGATTGATCTTGGTAGGGTAACCCAGCATATTCTCAGCACCTGCTTGATGCTCATAGTTAAACGTGCCTTTTTTGAGAAAGTAACTGAAATCAAGACCCTTTTGGAGTACCCGTTCACCCTGAAGATCTACCTCATCAGTGCTGATCACTCCCGTGATCTTGGCGGTGTTCGGCTGATCAGGATCACGCTCCGCTTTAACTAGATCAATTCTCATTGTACTACCTCCAGACGCCCCGATCTGCTCACTGTCTGAGACGGGCTCACGGGGATTGTATCACATCGGCAGTTAGGATGCATAGGGTAGAGTGTCGGCTTCCAGTCTCGACGCGCCCTGCCTTGGTTTGTTCCATTCTCGATGATCGAGCTTACTCGGAAAATATAGGGGCGCTGAGTCTCTGGATCAATGTATGCATCAATGCAATACTGACACGCGCCGCTCTCAGGGATTCGCGCGACTCTCGCGCCTTCTCCATCCAGTTCAACCGCTTGTGCGATCTGCCCCTCGTTATGAGCCGCTTGGATCTCTGTCTCAGCGATGCGCTCAAAGTTACGCGCGAGGTCTCCTGATCTCTGTCTGATCCTCCGCGCCACAGCTCGCGCTTGATCTTTGGTCAGTGTCGCGGCTCCTACCTCTTCTCTGATCACTTCAAGCATCTGCGCGCGTCGTTCAGGGTCTGGCGTACTCAATATGCGGTCACCGTCCCACTCCTCAAAGATCTCTGCGCTTGCTTCATCTGCGAACCGCGCGCCTAGTCCTCTGATGTATGATCCTGCGACCTCAAACGCGCTCACCACTCCCGCGCGCTCTGCGGTCGTGAAATGATCAGGGATCGAGCGCGGGTGAGGTGTCATCGATGAAGCGAAAGCGCTCGGCTCTCTATCCATCCTGATCACTGGTGAAGGGATTAAGCGCGTTGGCCTCTGATCTACTCCAGTGAGACGATCACGCCATTTGTTGAGGCTCCATGTCCTCATCTGCGCTCTCTCTTCAGGATTCGCGCGAGCATAAGGTGAACCGATCAATCTAATGAAGAGAATCGGGTTCACTGGCTCATCAAGGCTACCTGCATCAAATCCCGTTAACTGTTCAGGGTCAAGATGACCTGAGCGCACAAGCGCCTCTACACGCTCTCTAGGGAGACCTGAAGCGCGTACGCCTAAAAGCTCAACACTCAACGCCTCATAGTGATCAATGATACTCTGACGAGTACGCCTCTCAGCGTCTAATACTAGCATCTCAGCGCCTTATAGAGATCTAGGAGGTTGAGTGATTTCTCTGCTTTTTTACGGCGCGGGGTCTTGAGTTTGAAACGGTGGGTATCTATAACATCACTAAGAACTAATCGTAGTTGTGCTTTGTCAAGAGTCGATAATGAGGGGGAGAATCGTGAGGGAGGAGGGAAATAAAGGTCTTCGCCTTCTGAAAAGTTCAGACCACTAGCACTTGTTGGGATATCAAATTGAGCATAAGGATTTTTAGCATCAAATCCTCTCGTATTTCTAACAAGAGCCACTCTCATAAATGAGTCCCCGTCGCTGTCTGTAAGGTTCGTCAATTTCACCTTGTATTTGCTCATGTCTGCTTGTTCTAGTGCGTCCTCTACTACACTTTTCACTTTCGCTTTACTTGTTACAGTGACCTTGCCCTCTTCCCCTGAAGGGTTCTTTTTCTCATAGAACTCTTTCGGTAAATTTCCACCGTTTGAGATCATCGGTATAAACGAGACGGGCTCTGTTTCTAAAAACTCCCCCATCTCACCGAGATTGTACTCTATCCTGTCAACAAACTCTTGCCCGTAGTCCTCTCTCAAACGATCCTTTTTGTCTTGAGGTAGTCTATATCTTCCGTCTCTATAATCATAATCAAGGGTAGTCTCTGACGCGCTCCCTATGATCTCCAGTTCTGCGATCTGTTTTCCGAGTACGTTGAAGTCGCGAGGATCATCGACACCGTTTAAATACCCCAAAGGCGCACTTGCTCTTACATTTGATCGGCGTGTGCGGTCTGTGCCTGACGCTTCTAGTTTTCTTAAAAGGCTCACACATGCGCTCATAGGGTTTTCACCTGAACGTACCTTTTTTATAATGTAAGAGTTACCTTGAAATGGCCCTCGTTTAATAAAAAAACCTAGGCCCTTTTTTGTCTCTCCAGTGCGAGGGTCTGTCTCTGTCACATACCCAAAACCAAGTCCCTTATCGTGAAGCTCAGGGAAAGGCATCTCTTTCACACTGCCTTTTTTTAACTTGATCGAGCGTAAGCTTTTCATATCCCTTGAACCTTGTACCGCACTTATATGGATATCGTCATCTCCTCCAAGGCGCCCAGTAAGATCATCAGGTCCTAGATATTCAGGAACACGCCCTCTTTTCTTTTTAGAGCGCAAAAACTCATTATACTCATCGAGGTTCTCCATCGCGTGCATCGCGTAAAAGTGTCTCTCTCTGAGACCTTTATCTACAAGTCGTGGAGGAGGTTCTGTTTCCTCCATCTTAAATCGATCACGGCGTCTGTTAATGACAGTCTCACCTTGCTTCTTTTTCTTCTTAGGTGTTCGCTTCTTCTTAACAGGAGGCGTCTCAGCCTCTTGATCCTGCACAACCTCCCGCGCGGTCTCGGTGAGCTGTTCGCGTGCAGGTGACCCACTATATTTACGAGATTCCCCTAGCATCTCTCTTGCGTCATCCTGTGCGATCATTCTCCGATTGGTTGCTTCATCTATACGCGCCTGCTCCTCGCGTTTTTTACGCTCTCGCTCCTCGCGTCGTGCTTGTCGCTCTGCTTGCTCTTGCGCGCGTTGTTTCTTTTCGGCGCGTCGCTCGCGTGCTCGCTTGTTCCTCTGTAGGCGACCGAGACGCTCATCAATCGGCGTAATGAGTGATCGTAGGGGGGTGACGTATCGCTCTGTGTATCGCTCCTCAAACGCGCTAAGCGCATCCTCCGCCGCGTGTACGTCTGTCATAGGGAGGTTTCTATCCGCGTTAGCTATGGCCCGAGCTTCCTCGATCGCCTCACGCAGACGTTGATACTCTGGTGCCTTTTTGTTTCGATGAGCGTAGAGCACCTTCCACATTGTCTCGTAGGTTTCCTTCAGTTCGTCGAGGCTCATGTTCTGAATCTCTTCTGGCGTGAAGCGGAAGCGGTCGACCGCATCGTCCATCTCCTTAACCTCCTCGTCGGATAAACCGCCCACGTTATCAGATTCCCGCTCCGCTGGCTCGGTGGGTTGCGCTTCGGGCTCTGGCATCGTCTCAAGGTTATCGGCGCCCTGTTCTGTCTCTTGAACCTGTGGAGTCTGCTCTGGCGTTTGTGTCTGAGGTGTGGTCTTGCGCTTGGTTCGCTTGCTCCCCTTGCGCTTCTTACGTCCTCGCCTACGGTTCTCTTGAGCCTTCTCACGTTTCTTGTTCTCTACCGTCTCATGTTGGCGTTTGAGTAGTGCTCTAAACTCAGCCTTAGTCATCTCAACAGGTTTAGAGTTTGGGCGCCCATCGTGTCGAACGGTCACTGTATCACCCTCAACGCTCTGTACATGGAAGTGTCCACGCCTACCCTTAAAGGTCAACTTAAACGCGCTTCCTGCCTCAATCTCTGCGCTTGTGATCCCTCCCCCGTGATGCTCTGCGTAATAGTAACGGTATCGCTTACGGTTCGTCTTAGGATCACGCCCGATCAACTTACGGTGCGTGTACTTGTGCTGTCGCGCCTTCAAGAGCGCCTGCGCTTTGAGTAGAGAGAAGGTCATTTATCTGTCTCCTGGTTAACGATTTTCTGAGCCCATCGATCACCCGCGTCACCTCCCCATAAGAGCCAAGAGATATAACTGGCGCTTGTGCGGTCTCGATGATATCCGCGCTCTTTGTAGGTGCGGTGACGATTAAAGAAATTTTTCATACGCTTCACTGTCGCGAGGCTTAACTCATCGCGGTTCTTCAGGTTCACCGCGCGTTGTACACCTGAGCCTATGCCGTGTTTGCTCGCCTCTTTCGCGCTCAATCCACCTCGTCCGTGTTCACGTCTCAACTCAAGACCACGTTCAGCCGCACGCGCTACACTCTGAGGAGGTTTGAACCCCTTCTCAAGATCACCTGTGAGAATCCCCTCGATCTCGTTCATGAGTGTGTTCACTCGCGTTTTGTGGAGCGTGCTCATTTCCCCTGCAAGCTCTTTGACCACATCAACCTCGCCTCTGTACTGTGGTAGGCTCTCCTCTACGCGCGCCTTGATGAGCGTGATCACTTGAGAGGGCGTGTCGCGAGGATCTAAAATCACCTCACCTTGAGCCCCTCGGACATTGAAACGCCTTCTCAGTCCTTTTTGTAAAGTGAGCTGTTGCCAGATCTGAAACTGGATCTCAGGACGCGCGAGCGCTTTATGATTTCCTCTGAGTTTGAGCCTGCTCATGTTCACCTCTCCAAGTTGATCAGCGTCCGTATTGTATCAAGATCATACGCTCCACGCTCTAATAATCTTGAGTGAGCGCGCCTTACTCGCTCATCTGCGCTTGTTTCGATCACTGCGCGGTCTGCGTCTGTCAATGAACCTGTGAGACTCGCGCTCTGCATGATCTTTCTCGTGAGCGCTTTATTTTTCGCCTCTTCGAGTCTCGATCCTGAAGGTCTGAGCACGATCACGGGGCGCTTCTGCCCTTGTCTATATACTCGCGCGGTGCTCTGGGTCAATGTGTCAGGCGCCCACGGTGTCGAAAGGTGCGCGACCATTGCCGCGCGGTGTTGGAGGTTCGCTCCTGTTTCAAGCGCTCTTGTCTGTCCAAGTAAAACCTTTGATCCACCTTCGTTGAGCCTCTGTATCATCTCTGCGCGCTGAGTCTCTGTGCTCTCTCCTGTATAGAGATCAATCTCAGCGCTCTTGACCCCTCGCCTGATCAGCGCTTTTCTCGCTTCGGTTAACCCTACGATGTACTCACAAAAAATCACAGCCGCGTGTGTCGTGTCCTCTGAGAGATAACTTAACACAGTGTCGATGATCCATCTCAGTTTAGGGCTCTCATAATCTGGCGCCTTGAGAGAGAATGACTCACTGAAGATCGCAGGTGAGATCGTTAACTGTTCAAGTCTCATACCTAGGGCCTGCGCGGTCTTCGGTGCGCCTTCTGCCGCGATCTGCTCTGTAAAGCCTGCATGACCCTCTAACGCCTCGCGATAACTGCTCGCGTTGAGTTCACGCGCCGCTTGCATGTGGACAAGTGCCTTCATCAAGGCTCTCTGATTCTCATCAGGTGCGATGTACGGCGCGAGGTCTTGACGTGGAGGGAGATCAAGTTGAGCGTCAGGGTCGCTTGTATTGCGCGTGAAAAGGGTATCAGAGAGACGTTCATAGAGTTCTCCTAACATATCCCCTCTCAAGGCGCCCATCTCGTATTGTGGACCCCTTATCGAGTCGAATTGAGCAAGTCTCCTGTATGTGTACCGTGATGTAAACTCTTGAATGTCTCCAAGCTCATCAGGGCTAACCCGATCAATCACATGATAAAAGTCTTCTATAGCGTTAGGTTTAGGCGTACCAGTGAGCCCGATCACCCTGTACGCATATTTACTCAGCTCTTGAAAACACAGTCCATTGATCCCTTGAGGCGCTTTGAATTTATGAACCTCGTCAGCGATCAAGAGATAGGGCTCAAGGCTCATCAGTTTTTTAAAGTAATTTCGATCTATCGCGAGCGTCTGAGGTGTGATCAAGACGCCTTCAATCTCTCCATGATAGAGCGCTGTATAGACCTCCTCTCGCTTGTCTGGTGTCTGTGAGGTCAGTACATGAATCTGTGCATTAGATAGCTCTAGGTGCTCTCTCCATGATGCATGAGCGCTTTTCGGCGCCGCGATGATCACGCGCCTGAGATCTCCTCGATCTTTGAGCAGGTGATAGGTCATGATCCCGATGAGTGTCTTACCTAATCCCATCTCAAGCGCTAGAACGCTACGCGAGCGCTCAAGGGCAAACTGCACAGCGCGCGCTTGATAGGGATGTGGTGTCCATCCTCGCCTTTTCATCTCTTCCATACCGCGCGGGTGATCGGGGATATAGATTTCAGGCTCCTCATACGGTCGCTTGAACAGAGGTTGTCTCTCTACGTCTAGGAACGTGAAATAGAACTCTTCTCGCTCATGTTCCGTCCACCTCGCCCAAAGATCGCTTAAGCGCCCGATCGCGTTTGATAGTTGCGCCTCTTCATCTGCTGTTAGATGCTCAAGATCATCGGCTTTGTTCATCGTGTAGATCAATGAGCTTGACGTGTAACCGAGAGCGCGCGTGACCCCTAAACGCTTTAACGCCTCACCGCCCGTTGTCCACGCGCTACGATTGCGAGCTGTGAAGAGCGGTGGACGATCTACGCTCAAGCGATCTTTGCTCATGTTAACTCACACTGTCCACCTGCACACACAACCGTCTCAAGGGGCGCGGTGTTGTCTGTACTCTCATCAAGATCATCGTACTCTACAGGGGTCATCGTCTTGTTTAACATCTCCCACAATCCCCAAGCGTGTCTCTGTTGTTCACCTTCCATGTCTGGTGAGACCGCTTGTAAGGGCGCCTGTTGATAGTCATAGTCACCAGATGACGCGAGAAGAGAGACACCCGTGAAATCTTGCCTGTTCTCCCACAAGTACGCCTCTACACTCTCCCACTCGTCCACGTCCACAGTCACAGTCAAGCTTACGTTGTGCGTTGCTCCCTCAAGGCGATCAATCGCTGTTCCTGAGTCCACATAGTACCGTTTAACGCGCCTCGCGTGGTCCAAGAGTTCAAGCGCTGTGAGATCGTCTTTTGTGATCGCGTTCTCTGGCGCCTCGATCGGGAAGATTGCACAGTGATCTGATCCCCACACGCTCGGCTCTACCGCTTGAGGGTTTGCCGCTCGGAAGTGTTGGAACACAGGCTCAAGATCACTGCACTGTATACGCCTCAAATATCGCTTACTGTGCGCGGGATGAATACCGCTAGATGCACCAAGTACAAGGCTCGCTGTGCCTTCAGGCTTTACACAGGTCACCCGTGACGCGCTATTGATATTGATCAAGTTCGCTGTCTCTTGGTTCGCTCTCACTGCGCTGAGGGACGCGCGCTGAAGGTCGTTCCATTTTGTGATCTTGGGCTTGTCCATGATCCCGCAGAGAGAGACACCTAGGAGCGCCTCTCTCTCCATAATCTTTTGACTGATCCGTCCTAGATATCCCGTGTCTGTATAGCCTGCCTGTAGTGTTCCAAGGATCGAAGCTTGACGCGCGGCCTCTACAAGATCATCAGAGGTCTCGCACGCGCTCACGTTGACCGTGGTCAAGTTGCACGCCTGCCAACCTGATTGATATGTGTACCCCTGATCCCTCCAATACTCGCGCCGCTTCGGGTCCAGTAGATCGAGCGTATACCGCTCCACCGCGCGCCCTTTACGATCTCTGATCAGGATCGGGGCCATGATGATCTCGACACATGGATTTACCGCGTGCTCTGTACTCGGTAGGAATAGGAACGCAGGCTCTCCAAACTCGCGCGTACTCTTGATCAGATTGCTAAAGATCTCTTGAGGTGTATCTGGTGTGATGACCGCTGAGATGTTCGCGCGTGCTCGCTTCGGGTGCGTGACATACCACTCGCCCGTCTTCGCGGTCATCATCTCATGGTCATCGGGTGAGAAGATCGCGATCGTCGCGCTCCTTCGTGTTCCTGCGGTCCTCGTTGAATCCGCGAGATACATGGTCATGTCAAAGACCTCGATCGGTTTTAGCTTCCGACCGATCGCACCTTTTAAGACTTCATGGACCCCTTCAAGCGCCTCTTTTAGAGGTTCAAACCCAGGAGCTACACCACCAACACTCAACGGTGAACCCTTCTCGCGGATCGCTGAAAAATCAAAGATCGGTTGAGGGTGTCCGTTCAGATATGCCTTCACGAGCGCATCTACAGCGCACGCCCAACCTTCAATCGAATCATCAATAGTGAACGCTCTCTCTGTCTCTGGTTCGCGTACCTCTGGCAATCTCGCGACGTGGTGACGCTGAACGCTAAAGCCGACCCCTGAACCGCATAAGAGCAACCATAACGCCTCTGCGAAGAATCGCGTCCTGTCTGCATAGCTACAGGTGCAGTTATACAGTCTCATTTGCTTGTTTAAGATCCCATCACCACCAAACTGTAATCCGCGCATGGATGGAAGGATCTGTTTATTGATCAGCGCCTCTCTCACATCTGTGAGTAGATCCTCAACCTCGTCACCGTACCACGCGCGGTGCGTGTCCAAGTACCGATCTACAGCCTCAGACCACGTTTCACGCCTCTGTTTCTCTTCATTGTAACGTGCATATTTAAGCTTGAATACAAAATCCCCTATCATCTCTCATCCTCTCTTGATCGTGGGGTGAGAGATCAGAATAAGGGATATGAGGATCAAGGCTCAAGCGTTATCTCATGAAGCTAGACGCTCGATCGTTCGATATAGATCCGCTCGGTAATTGGTCAGGTGGAGGGCGCTCTTTTGGGTGCGTTGTGCTCGTCTGGCTTCCCTCTTTGCGCGCGCTCTCGCTTTCTTCTCTTCCTGATCTCTCTCTATATCGTCTCTAAACTGCGCGGGTGTCTTCGATGGTTTCTTTACAGTGTCTGCAATATTGCGAGGGTGCTTCTCTCCTCGCTCAATCGGCTCATCTCCGATCTCTCGCCTCACTTGCTCAAAGACCTCGTTAAAGATCCTCGCGATAAGCTTACGGTTCGCTTTACCTTGCACACTCGCAGTAAACTTGTTGGCGTGCTTAGGTGTCTTAACACTCATCACACTATCAATCACTTCCCCCTTTGTGCTCTCAAGGGCGCGCTCTACAAGATCTGAGGCTTCGTGGATATATGCATTTGCAAACTCACGATTGATCTCCATCTGCTCCGCTATGGCCTGATCACTCTGGCGCTCAAGCTCTTGGATCTCTGCAAGGTGTGCTTGTGGATCATCGGTATATTGAGCAAGTGCGCGGGAGGCCTCTGCCGCTTCTTGTCTCTGTGTGTCGTGTTGCTCTGTTATCATTTCATGAGAGCGCTTGATCATGTCTAGTGTATTAGGTCTCTTCACTAGCGCGTCAGCTGTCGTATCAACAGCGCTCTTGATGGTCGCTCTCATCTGCTCTCGGATTGTTGAGATGTTGTCTCTGATCTCTCCTACCGTCTCATATTTATTAGCAAACGCGACCGCGACCTGATCTGCCGCTTTTGGTTCAAATCTTGAGATCGGTGCCTTAAAGCGCTCAAGTTCGGGGGGTAGAGCCTGCTTAAAGATCGCGTCTACATAAAGATCATCGAGTCTCTCTGACATATCGAGTGTCTTCTCAATAGCGCCTAAACCGACATAGGATCGAGGTCCTCCTCTCCCCTGATGGTCAAAATAACCATCTCCCGAAGGCGTCATAATATTGCGCCTCATCTCTCTGAGGGCTGATCTCTCACCTCTTCCTGTGATCTCTTCTTTTCTTCTAACCGCGTTATCTTGTGCGCGCTGTGTAATCACCGCGCCTATTCTATCCTTGAGTTCTGCGGGTGTCTCCCTTTGCTCGATTGCTTCTCTGATCTCGTTTGCTATAAGTGATGAGAGTCCTTCCATTCCGATCTCTGCCTTATACTCTCTAACCGCTTCGGGTAGATTCTCTGCGATCGCATAGGCGAGATTACCTATGTCCTCGCCCTTTGACATCCTGAAGATTCCCCCATCTTTTCGGGTCTTAAAGAGACTCTCAAAGCTTTTTTTTGTGCTGTTTCTTCCTCTCCCATATACAGGGTAAGAAATAGCCGTCTGAATCTCTGGCGTGAACGTCTGCTTCTGGTACTGTCTCGCCTCTTGAGCCTCGCGTGCTTCCTGTTTTGCGTCTTCTGCTGTGCGTTGTCCTTCGGGTGGTAGGTCTTCGATGTTCGCTTGTGTACCAGTACTCTCAACCTCTGGCATCGTCTCAAAGTTATCAGCCTGCGGGTGATCCTCGTGCGGTGTCACGGTCTCCGCGCTCTCCTCTACCTGACCCCCTTCAACCTCAAGTGCGAAGTTACGCGCATCTTCAGCGGTCTTGAAGAGGAATCCCTTCACATATCGCCGCTCATAGCGCCCGTTGTGCTTCTTCGCGATCTCTACACGGCGCCTGTACTCGTCTCGATCTGTGCGCCCCTTCTGCTTCGCTGTGAACAGCTTCACGCCCGTCTTCGTGTGCGTGTGCTCACCTAACTCAAACTGCTCTATGCTCTGGTGCTCATCATGACGCTCATCATGATCTTGATCGGCCTCAGTGATGATCTCCTGAGCTGTTGTGGTGAGTTGATCGCGTGCTGTGGTTGGGGTTGGTGATACATCTATCTCTACAGTCTCTCTATCTGCTAACCTTTCCCCAAACTCTGAAATCTCCCCCGTTCGCTTCGGGAGAATCATTTCTCTAGGAGGGTTTAAGACACCTGTTTTCTGAGCGGTGTCTCTCAATACGGTTTCGATACTGACCGCGATTTCTTCTCGCGTGAGTCCTTTCGATTCACTCAAAACACGGGCCACGTTTACACGCGCTTGGTTTTCGTACCTCTGGCGGTTTGTGTGATTCATCAAGTGAGGTGAGACTTCTCTCATCGTCTCCGATACAATATCACCCGCGACACTTCGCGCTCCGTTGTCACTGTACCCTTTGAGTTTGTTTCGATTTCTCGCCCTTGTTAACTTCCCTTGTTTGTTGAAAATAAGGTCGTTTATAAAAGCTTGGCTCTGGTTTACTGCCTCTAGTACCTCGCTCTGTACAGGTGAGCGTGTCTCTTCTTTTGCCTCGTTCTCAAGGGCAAAGAGCAGACGAACAAGATCTTTAAATGTACCTGCTACGTTTAAACCGTAGTTCTTCTGGTTTGCAGGTGATATATTTAGACCTGTACCAACAAGATCTTTTATGCGCGCTCTTAAAGATGCCCTGTGTTCTCTGTCTACATAGAACCTATATCCTTCTATGCGGTTATAATCGAGACCTTTAAATGTAGGGAGAAATTCACTAAGTCTCGTCTCTAGCTCCTCTGAACTTTGAGGTCGTACAAATCCTTCTGTGAGTTCGTCTCGTTTTTTAGCGATCTCTGCTTGCATCTTGTCGAGGATGTCTTTTTCTTGCTCCTTAGTGAGCCCTTGTGGTCTGTACAGCGCACCTGTAAAGTCTTGTTGTTGATCCTCTAGGCGCTTAAGTTCTTCGATCTTCTCTCTAAACTCGGTCTTTGATTGAGATGTACCCGTACTCTCAACCTCTGGCATCGTATCAAAGCGATCCTCGCGCGGTGTCTCTGTAGTCTGCGCGGTCTTCTTCTTAGGTTTTCTCTGATACTCTTCAGGTAACGTCACACCCGCTTTCTCTGCGGCCTGTCTCAGTCGATGGAGCGCGAGACCTAGCGTGGAGCGCTTACGCGTTGGATTGCGCTTGAGCTTGTCCACCTGACGCCTTAACTTCTCAGTGTGACTCGCGAGCGCTTGACCGTGTTGACGCTTGATCAGCGCTCTAAACTCGGCCTTGGTCATCTCAACAGGTTTAGAGTTTGGGCGCCCGTCATGTTTAACGGTCACGATATCGCCCTGTACGCTCTCTATGTGGAAGTGTCCACGTCTACCCCTGAACGTGAGCTTAAACGCGCTCCCTGCTTCAAGTTTCGCGCGTGTGATCCCTCCTCCGTGGTGCTCTTGGTAATAGTACCGATATCGCGCCCGTCCTCGCTTGTCCGTACCTACTCGCTTTCGATGCGTGTATTTATGGCCTGCGCCCTTCTCAAGATCATCCTCTTGATCGAGATAATGATAAGCGCTCTGAATCGCGCTCGCCGCGCGGTCAATCTTGCTCTGTACCCACTCAGCCAGATCCTTGTCATCAGGAGCGTTCTCAAGCATCGTCGCGAGGCGTTCTGCGTACTCTGCGAGGAGTTGTGCTCTGCGCCTGCTCATAGGTACATCCTGATATCCACCTTTAGTGATCGCGTTCATGCTCAAAACTCCTCATTGATCTCAAGATCATCGTCATCGTCATCATTATCGTTAACAGGGAAGAAATCACCCTCATCCTGATCGTCTTCAGCGCCCTCTTGTCCTGCCATTTGAGCGGCGTTGATGTAGCTCGGATTAAGCAACATATCAGCCACGGGGTTATCGATCGGTTCAAGGTCAAACGCCGCGCGCGCCTCGTTCACGGTCATATAAGAGTTTACCTTCTTTGAGATCGCATCAAGGCGCTGTGACTCGCTCTCTGTGTCCAGACCTACAAAAGAAAGCTCTAAATGAGGCGCAATCGGCCCTATGATCCATCGATTGATCCAAGACTCAAGCGCTCTTAATAACGGTCTTAGACCCTTCTCTTTACTGTACTCGATACGCTGTGCAGGTCCACCTTGATTGAGCGCGGAGCTTTGGCCCTCGTTACCGAACACATACCCAAGCTCAGCAGGGTCCATCTGGTACAGCGCGCACACTTCCTTGATCAAGAAGTTGAGCCATGAACTATACTCCATATCAGAGTTACTGTTCGTCATGTTCACGCTCTGAACCTCTTCCTTGGCCTCTGGATCGAGTTGGATGATCGGCGTCTTCTTCGCGCCGTTACCCCCCTGAAGCATCGCGTAAAACTCGCGCCTGAACGCCCTAAAGAGTGCAGGACTCATCTTGCTCTTAATCGCTAAGATCCCCGATAGATGTAATCCGTGAGTGAAGTTAGCGCTATTGTACGCCTTCGCCCGCACCATGTCGATGATCGTAGGCGCCGCCTCCTCGATCTCTGGATATCCGTACCCGTTAGAGTTGATCTCTGATCGTGGGCGCCTGATCCCGAACGCCATTTGATCCGCGTCAAACTCTGCCACGATCCTATTCTCGATCACTTGCACATACGCGGTCTTTTTCGGATCTCTGCGCCCTCGCTTGATCTCTTCGTCCGATGGTGCGCTCACTCTGATCGTCGCGGCGTCAACGGGCTTGAACGCGATCGGGCGCCCTCCTTTATGAATGATCTCAAAACAGCACTGATCAAGGGTCAATGAATCTCTCACGATCGCACGTAGGAACCCCTCAAAGGTCAGGTGACCCACGACCCGTGAATCACCACATTTCAAGAGCCACTCAGTAAGAGCCTTGGTCTCCTCTCGGTGCTCGTCTGTCAGCTCCGTAGCCTGATCCCTCAACCTGATCACAAAACCCGCGCTGTGTCGGTCGGGTTGAGGTCGCGCGAACTCTGCCACCTGTGAGACGCGCGTCTGGATGATACCACTGATCAGAGGTACTCTCGCGAGCGCTCTAAGGGTCGCATAACTGAGCGCCCCTATCGTTCCCTGATGCTGATCGCCGAGCAACGCGCTGTGATAGTGCGCGCTGTAATCTGTCGAGTAGGGGTTAAGCTCATACGCCTGAGATTCTCCTGATTTAGCTTTCACTAAATCGGTCATCTCCTCGATCGTTGACTGTATGTCGCTCATAGGCCCTCGCTCTTACACTAGATCGACCTCCAGAGGCCGATAAATGAACTTGATTTTTTCAATTGGTCTGAAGCATCTTACCACACCTTCGGCCCGATTTTCAGTAGGCGTCTCACCGAATGCGTTTCCCTCAACGGTCCAGACCCCTGAGAGGTCATCCTCAACGCGGTCAATGATCGTGATGTGGTCACCCCATCGTTTCCCGCTCGCTGTGGTGATAATCATGATATCACCTGCTCGCGCGTGCTCAAGGCCCCTGATCTCTCGCGCTGTACCTCGCGCCCACTCTCTCAAGCGATACGTTGACGGGGTGCTTGATTTGCGGATCTTCGGAAGCAGAGAGGCCCAACAGTATGCCGCGAAATGTCCACACCATGCCGTTTTTCTGTTCTGATAACTCTTGATCCATGTCCACCCTGAACCTTGTTGGATATAGCGCTCAAGGATCGGCCCCTCGGTCACCTCTCCGATCGGTTCAACGATCTCCTCTCGCCATTGCTCAAGCGCGCGGTCAAGCGCCTCTTGTCCTGCTTCAGCGCTCGCGTGATCGCTAGGGCGCGCCGCGTCTCGGCTCTTGTCTAATTCCTTGAGCAGTTTCGCCCGTTCTTCTCGTCGTTGGTCGTGATTCATGTCTCTCTCATTTCATGATTTGGTGTGTCGCGTACACTGCTCCACAGAGCGTGAACGCGAACGCCCCACCGATCACGGCGGGTTTGATTTGGGGGCAATCCATAGGAGTGCATGTACTCCTCAAGATCTTGATTCCGAGTTCATATTCAGCGAGCGCGCTCTTGAGATCCGCTTCCGCGACCCTTCGCGCCTCTCGCTCTGTGTCGATCTGGCTCTGGAGCGCCTCAACTTCAGCGCTCAATGATGCAAGTTCGCCTTGAGTGTTCACGTACTCAGTACGTGTGATCAGGACTCCCGCGCGCGGTGCGCGGCATCCCTTCGGCAGTCTAGCCTTATCTTCTAACAATTTAGGACAAGGCGCCTCGATCACTTCACCCTCGACCGTAGTCCAGAGACCCGTTGACGGGGTAGGGGTCAAGATCAAGATCGTGCTCAAAAGTCCGAGTCTAACCATGTCTCTGCTCTCTTCTCTGCGGTCGCGCGTGCCTGATCACGCTCAGTCTCTCGCTCCTGATCCTCTTGGGTCTCTCGCGCTTCATGGGCCTGCTCTCGCTCTCGTTGACGCTTACGCCGCTCTTGAACACTCGCACCCATCGCACCGAGCACAGCCCCCGCGCCTGCGGTCTCTGGTCCTGCGATCAGGTAGATGATGATGATGAGTGCGGCGACTATGAACAGCTTATTCATATCGAGTACATGATCAGGCTAGTGCTCGTGAATGTGGTGCTACTCGCCCCCCCGTCGAAAAGTTGAGGCTGATGCAATAGGATTGATCTATTTGATCCGTTGCTCGCACAGCGTAGGCGATGATCCCTCGCCCCCGTCCACGCGGGGAGTACATACCTAAAGTGCATAAACCATCTGTAGGCTTGATTCAGCCCCCCTGAATTTCCCACATTACGACGATATCTATAATTAATCTCAGACCATGAATTATTTACATTATGATCAAGGTAAAAAGCCTGGAAAACTATATTGTTAGCCCTCTCCGCATAAAAACTAATATCATACACAACCTTTGTCGCATCAGAAGAAGGTGTATATGTCATCTCTGACCCATCAATCGTAATGTAAGTGTTTGCGTTATTACTCGAAGCCTGGCTCGATGTATGTGTCGTGATCAAGGTCTTTGGATTTTTAAAATGATTCGCGAGAACATAAGTCATGAGTTCGCCTCTATTTCAGCTACGAGTAATGATGTGTTAAAGTAAATCTCATTACTATTATTTCCGTCAAACTGTCCTGTGCGGTGAAGATCTACCTCGTTACTCGTGCTATACGCACGCGCGACCAATCGAATGTGAGAACTCCCGTGGAACCCTGACACGAGGAACATCGGTGAGCACGCCCTGTAATAGTAATCCCTATTTTCTATTGTATCACCGCTTACATTATGTTCAGTGCCGCTTATGTCTACGATGTTCGATGAAAAATTGTCGTTTGACTTCTGAAGTTTGAGGTGCAAAAACGGCTTGTCATAGTTACCTGAACCTCCGCTCGCCCAGTCGTATATTGTCGCAAAATAAAACGATGCAGTATAGTACACAATACTTGAGGGCCTTCTTAGATACACCTCGCATTTAGTCCCTGTGATCTCTGTATATGCCGTTGAAATTGTTTGCTTCGCGGGAGATGTTTGTGAACTACGATGGAAAAAGGATTGATTAATATAGCTCATTACTCACTCCATTGATGAATAGACGGAGATGATCGGACAGGCTCCCACTCCCTCGCTACCGCTGGCGTTATAACTCCTGCCCCATGTGAACTCGCTAGAGGCCCCGTGAGATCTCGCCGCGAGGCGTAACTGGCGGCTCCCCGTCCATGCTGGGATCTGGAAAACAAACATGTACACATGCCAGTTATAGTCTGCTGTTGTCGAAAAATTACCCCCGAACATCTCAGAGCCTGTATACGTTGTCCAACTCCCTCCGCTGTCTGTTGAATATTGGAGTCGAGCACACATGATTGATGCCGCATAATCGGGATCCCAAGAGATTTGACAGGAGCATTCATAGATCACTTTTGACGCACCTGTAGCGGGTGTGTATGTCACTGTTGTGTCGTCTAGCCCTGTCAAAGTTGTCCCTATCTGCTGTTTCACAAAAGACGTGTCAGCCAGAATTGTGTACTCGCGCAGTGCGCCCGACGTGTTCTGATAGCTCACCCTGCACCTCCGTATTTGATCAAATAATGAACCAATTTGTACCGTCGCTAACACATGTCACTGCCTCGTTCTGAGAACTCGTGATGTAGGTCGCGGAGCCGTCTATCTGAGATGAACTCGGTGTCAGAGTGAGACTATAAGAAGCACTCAGATTTTTGAAATGATACCGATACCCCGCCCCTGCACTGGAAGCGGATGGGAAATTCACAACGATGTTCGCACTCGGCGTCAATAGATAGATCTCTTCATTGTCTGCATGTGTTGAGACTGTATATGCACTTGAAGGGCTCGCGCTCGTCACAGTCGGCGCACTGCCCCCCCCTGATTGATCGACCCAACTCAACCCCCCTGAACCGTCGGTTTTGAGTACCTGATCCGCGCTCCCGTCATCGTTAGGGAGCGTGAGCGTGTACGTCGCTGAAGCGCTATGAGGAGGCCCTTTAATGATGATCCCGTGAGAGTTCTGCTCACAGTTTAGCTTGAGCTGACCACTTCCACCTGTAGCGTTACCCTTAATCGTCACCACTCCTGTACCGTGAGGGGCGAGCTCAATCGCGTTATTTGATGAGCTGATGATGTCGCTTGTGCCTACATCGAGATCGCCACCTAAGGTGTCTGCTCCTGTACCACTGAGAAAATCTGTTGACGCGGCTGTTGATGCGGTACCTAAAGTGGTATTCTCCCATTTACCGCTTGTAGCGTTATACGCGAGAGTTTGGCCACCTTGTATGGAAGATATACTTACATTAGCTAATAAGTCCAAAGTCGCAGGCACTACTTCGCTAAGGTAAAAAGCTTTACCTGAATTGTCTTCTAGAACTGCAACATTGATAGCAGATGTGCCTGATTTTACAGTTAAACCTGAATTACTGTAAACCTGCCCACCTTTGGAGGAGTACATAATATTGTTTGAGTCTACGCCCTTAAAGGTGAGATTCCAGTCTTCAGCCCCAAAAGAATACTCAATCTTATCTCCAATCGAAAGATTGGATAGTGAAGGCAGGTTGATAGAAGCGCTACCGCTACTTTGGTTTGTCCATATGTGATGTATGTCGTGGTCAGCAAAATGACCTGCAGTTACATTTGTTGTGTGGGTGGTTGTAGTAACATTTGCGACATGGATCCGTCTTGAGGTGTTACCACCACTCGGCAGATTAGTAAGTTGGCTCGCATCCACTGCCGGAAGTCTTGCATTACTGTCGAGCACGACTACGTTCCCCGCGCTCGTACCAGTGTTAGCGCTTGAAGCGGACCCTAGCGTTGGTTTACCTGATAGATCGCTATAGTTCCCAGAGGTAGCTACTGTCGAAAGCCCCGTCACTTGTGAAGGTGAGAGGACAAGAGATCCTACATTCGACGGCACAAGCGCTTTATCGCTCGCTGTTCCTGCCGTTGCCTCTGCATCTGTTGCGATCTCAATGACGCCTGCGCTTGATTCTGTAGCCGCACTTCCACTTGGTAAATTCGTAAGTGCGGAACCATCCACCGCAGGTAGTTTTGCGCTCCCATCGAGAACAACTACATTACCCGCTGAAGTGCCAGTATTCGCTGTTGAAGCTGTTCCAAGTCCTGTTACCTGAGTGTTTGCGATTGAGAGTTGATGGCCGTTCAGCTGATAAAAAAGTTTGAGTGTAGGCGCACTCGCTGTTGAGTCATATACGACCTCAATGACCGCTGACTCTTTCGCGTTCAGAACTTTCTGAGACCCACTCTGGCCTGTGCCGTCAAAGTTGTAAAAGTATGTTCTGTAGTAGACCCCACTTACATAGGGCCCCTGATCGATATCAATGGTGAGCGTAGAAGACCCGCGGTTCTCAAAGTACAGTCGCCTATTATGTAGCGCGTTACAGTTATCAGTGTGATCGTAAGGGTTTCCGATCTCAACCGTTCGTGGATTAGTCTCATTATACGCTGTAACGTATTTATGGCGAGCTGTGACTGCGCCTGGACTCACATTGCCAGTAAGTACAAACTCTCCGGCATTGACCCCCGAAGGTTTAAAGCTTCTAGAAATAGTCTCGTATACAAGAGCGTCGCCATCTAGAAGACCGTCGCTCACGGTCTCGATTGGATAATGAAAATGCGCGTACCACTCGCCGTTGACACTTGACCCTTTATCTCTAACAAGTTTAATCGTGCCTTTTGACTCATACAGTATCCGAGTATATCCTCCAAAGCTCGGCGCCTGCTGTCCGTCTGCTGTGAATAAACGACCCGTGGCTCCCTTGACCACTATCGTCTGATCACTGAGATTTACAACCTCAATTACACCTGCGTCTACTTGTAGAGGGATTTCAAAAGTTAAAGTCGAAGAGACAGAGACAGGGATAATATACTTTGAATCTGCACTCAGTGTGATCGATGATGTTTGAACAATGTACGCGTCGTCTTGATCGCTAACTGCTTCCCATTTCGAGGTAGAGCTATTATACGCGAGTTTATAACCGTCAATGCCTGCACCTGGAGTATAGGTCACATCCCCGAGATCATTCATCGCCGAACTACTCAGAGTAGAGAGCGCACCCACTTGGTTTGCGGTGATCCCAGTCAATGCGGAACCATCTACAGCAGGTAATCGCGCTGATCCATCAAGTACAACTACATTTCCCGCTGAAGTGCCTGTACTCGCTGTTGAAGCGGTTCCTAACCCTGTCACCTGAGTGTTTGCAATACTCAAGGAGGCTACATTAGAGGGAACCAACGCTTTATCAGTCGCTGACCCTGCCCCTGCCTCGGTATTTGTCGCGATCTCGATAATACCTGCGGCTGATGTTGAGGCGGCGCTTGCACTTGGTAGATTCGTGAGTTGAGATGCATCTACAGCAGGTAATCGCGCTGATCCATCAAGTACAACTACATTT
>CEUT01059429.1_pt1 | contig 19556 bp, 16 predicted proteins | sample 531401 | NCBI WGS metagenome assembly CEUT01 (sample SAMEA2622821, study PRJEB7988) | marine metagenome | biome: marine biome (ENVO:00000447); feature: surface water layer (ENVO:00002042); material: "saline water (ENVO:00002010), including plankton (ENVO:xxxxxxxx)" | depth 5 m | reverse complement strand
ATTGGTGGTGGGTATGAAAACTTTTCTTTAGATCTAAAAGACAATGGTGTTTCTCAGTATCCACTAAACCAAGTAAGAGAAACGGAGTCGGGACATATTTCTGAGGTGGATGATACCCCAGAAAATGAAAGACTTCTGTGGATGCATAAAACAAAATCAGGAATAGAGATACGTCCTGATGGAACTGTCATCGTGTCATCTCGCGGTAATGCTATTCATATTACAACTGGAGATCACAAGATGCTGATCAAAGGTGAAGGGAACATAGAGTATCAGGGTAATCTAAAGATGCACGTTACTGGTAACATGGATGTAGAGGTAGGTGGAGATTACAATCTGAGAGTCCATGGCGATAAGCACGAAGAGATCCGTGGTGGTTCGTCCACTACCATTGCCGAAAATAAAATGGAAACAGTCACTGGCGATGCGTCCACATTTGTTGCAGGAACAAACACTGACACATATTTGTCTGACAGAAATCTAATTGTATCAGCAACAAACACAACACGTATCGGTGGGAACCACAATCTTTTTGTTGGCGATATCTCTACAACCACAGCAAAGAACAAGATGACAATGTCATCCGAAAACATGAGTATGATTGCAACAGATCTTACGGCAGTTGGAAACACTGGTGTTCTTGGTGGTGCAAGTGTATTTCACTATGGTCATAATTACTTTGGAACATCTGGAACTTTTACTGCAGGTGTTACATCACCGACTTTCCATGGCGATCTAGATGGGACTGCTACAACTTCAACTGTTACACAATCTCAAACATATGGAGAAGCATCTACTGGATCTGCAGGTTCTATTACTAACACTGCTACCAACACTGATAAGAGAGTCAATACACCAAGTGACCTTGGAGCGAATCAGATTGAAGATCTATTGAAAAATTCAGATATGGGAGTTCGTGATGTTAGGATAGATCCTGGCGATGTGTTGTTCAACACTATCAATAAGTCGAACAATTATAATGGAGTTTCGAAAAAAGCATTGACAACTGAAATGGTTCGTAGTAAGTTGAGAGATCCAAATACATCTCGTAACCAAAAGTTCATTGGACGTTGCATCTCAGAGGGATTGATTGATGCTTCTTGTGTTCAACAGAAACCACAGAAATATGAAATAGGTAGGATACTAAACCAAACAGGAAGTAGTAAATTTCCACAAGGTAAATTGTTAGGTAACGAGGAATCGCAACCAGAAAGAATATCCGTTGAAGGGAATACTGTTACCGTTCAAACACTAATCCCCAATCAAACATATAACCCAGAACAACAATTGGTTCGTTATGGAATAATAAATGGAAAAACAAAACTGGCACAACACATTTCTCTGGCAAAGTTTTTAGGTGGATCTGGAGATCCAGTGACTCTAGAGCATATCACAGATAAAACGGAGAGACTCAAGATAGCAAGAAATCTGTATGCACAAGCAGAATTCATAAACTCTGCACAAGAATATCTTGATAAAAGAAACCGCCATTCACTTCAGGTCGTTGAAGGATTATACAAGAAAGAGGATGGCGAAACACTAGATGTCAATAGTTTAAATTTACTGGCGAGTCGCGGTCAAGTTGTGGTCTATGAAGTAAGAGATAGGAATGGTCAGATAGATTGTAATAAGACATTTGATTTAGCAATGTATTGTAAAGATTATTTAAATTATGATAAAATGATATTAGATTATGATTCATATAATCCAGACCAGTCACTCAATGCACAGATCATTATCCAAATGCCACCAGTATCTGCAAATTGGACGATGAGATATAGAAATTTAATTGAAACAAGATATAATAATTACACTCAAACTAACGGTGAACTTGTAGAAATTTTACCTCGTAGTGCGATTGATGACTTAGGATACATATAAATAGTGTAAATAATTAGAGGTTTTTATGGCACGAGCATATTCTATAGAGGACACTAATCTTAATGCGTCTTTGATATCTAGTCGAAAGATTAATTACAGAGATATCGACTTGTCATTTGCGGCAAAACCTGCAGGTGATTTATTTAAGAAAGTGGATGCCGCCTCAGTGAAACAGGCAGTCAAAAATTTACTACTAACTAATAGGGGTGAAAAACCTTTTCAACCAGAATTTGGTTCTAACCTCAATGAAGTGCTTTTTAATCTGGATACAGAGTTTGATCCAGACTTTGTGTCAGACCTCATAGCAGAAGCAATAGAAAATTTTGAACCTCGTGCTCTTGTTTTATCCGTAAGTGTATCCACAGACGGAGATAGAAATAGACTAGACGCATCTGTAGAGTTTCAAGTAGTCAACACACAGGAAATCGTGACCACTGAAGTGTCACTAGCGAGGTTAAGATAGATGACCGAAACCGTTATACAATCATCACAGTTAGATTTTGAAAATATAAAATCATCACTGAAAACTTATTTCAAACAAAAATCAGAATTTTCTGACTATGACTTTGAAGCATCTGGTCTAAACAACTTTTTAGATGTATTGGCATACAATACACATATCAACGGTTTGACTGCCAACTTTGCGATCAACGAATCTTTTCTTAATACTGCACAGTTGAGATCTTCTATCGTATCTCATGCAGAATCATTAGGGTATGAAGTTAGATCTATGACCACATCTAAAGCAGTGGTAAACCTCAGTGTAAACTTGGCAGGTGTTGTCGATAGACCTCCTCAAATATCATTAGAAAAGGGGCACACTTTCACATCTTCTATAGATGGGGTGTCTTATACATTTAGAACCCTTGAGTCGTTTTTTGCTAGGGACGATGGAACTGGTAACTATCCATTCAAAACAAATACTGGGTCTGAGGATATTCCTATATTTGAGGGTACAGAGAAAGTAAAAACATTTTTATCTGGAGAGAATGAAGAGAGACAAATTTTCGTTATTCCAGATAGCACAATAGATACTTCTACTGCAACAGTTCAGGTGTTTGATACAGCAACATCCACTAGGTTTGTTACATATACTCCGCTAAAAGAAGCATTACGAATTACAAAAGATAGTAAAGTTTATTCTATTAGAGAAGCACCCAATGGTAACTACGAACTTAACTTTGGTGATGGCGTATCCTTTGGTAAGAAACCAGATCCTGGCAACAAGATCGTTGTAACATATCTTTCAACTAAAGGTTCAGTTGCTGATAATGGAACATCCTTCACATCCAATAGCGACATTACTGTAAAGAATGCTCAGTTTCCGATCATAACAACTGTCAAGACGGAATCCACAGGTGGGGCAAACAAACAGACAATTGAAAGCATAAGACAACTTGCTCCTATTGCATATGCATCTCAAGCAAGATTAGTCACATCTCTTGACTATAAAGGAATGGTTCTCAGTAACTTCCCAGAGGTGACAGACTGTAACGTTTGGTCAGGAGATCAAAACATTCCTCGTGACTACGGTGCCGTTTACGTTTCTCTGAACTTTGCTACTGGTACAGATGATACTGTAAAAGACAGAGTCAAGGCAGACATTATATCTAACTTTACAGATAATTTAGCGGTGGTTTCTATGGAAACAAAGTACGCAGATCCTACGGACATGTTCTTAGAACTTGTCGTTGGGTTTAACTTTGATCCTTCATTGACAGGGTTCTCACTTCCTGCTACCGAGAGTACAGTGTACAACTTTATGATAAATTACTTCAATACCAACTTGAATAAGTTTGACAAGATCTTCAGACGAAGTAATATGCTAACAGAATTAGATGCCCTTGATCCTGCTATTCTTTCTAGTAGATGTGACGTTAAAGTTCAGTTGAGAATTACTCCCACGGTTGGAACAAAACGTTTGTTTGAATTACAATTTCCGATGACACTACAAGGTGCAGATGACATAACACACATTATATCTTCAACAATATTTGAGTTTGAAGGTGTGGTTGCTCTTATAAGAAATAAATTGTCTTCTACCAGATTACAGATTCAAGACATTGATGGTAATGTTTTACTAGACAATGTTGGCGAATACAATCCAAGTAAAGGCACTGTTACAATAACAGGATTTTCACCACAAGCATTGATTGGTGGTAACGATTTTATCAAGATATCAGCAATACCACTAAATGAAAGTGTGATCAAACCATTACGTAATTATGTTATAAAATTAGATGAATCAGAGACATTTGCTACGGCGGCATTAGACAGACAAGAAACAGGACTAACGGTATCTTAATATGACCCTTCCTTTTGCACAGACTGAAAGAGATTTTGGGAGACATGATGTCAACTTAAAAACTACTATAGTTGATGAATTATTACCAGAACACTTTCGCGATGACTATCCAAGTCTTATAACTTTCCTTGATGCTTATTATGAAAACTTAGATTCGGCAGATAACTTCGGTGGAGTTATTGACGAACTTATGACTATTAGGGATATAGAAGATGCGAAACTAGAAAACTTAAATTTTCTGTTTGACGAACTTGGACTTGGAATATCTCAAGGACAGTTCACAACACCGAGAGAGGTCATAAGAAACTTTGGTAACTTTTTCAGAGTAAAGGGTTCTGAGTATTCTATTGATGGGTTCTTTCGCGCATTCTTCAATGAGACAGTAGAAATCTTTCATCCCAAGGACAGTTTGTTCTATGTGGGTAAATCTCTGGTTGGTACTGAGGAAGCAAAGAAAATACAAGACGGTAGATTATTCCAAGTATTCTCTGTATTGATCAAAGGTCCTATTCCTCTCAATATTTGGGAAGAGATGTACAGAAGGTTTGTGCACCCATCTGGGTTTTACTTGGGTGCGGCAGTTGTTTTAGAAGCAGAACCTGCAATGAATCTCAGCACACTGACTTCTATTCCAGACACGAACCCTCCAATAAATGTTACAGATGTGGCATCAATGTCATATGCGGCAGAGGGAGAAGCAGTTGGTGCACTTTCAATATCTGCCCTTGCACCTCTTGGGGATGGACTTGATTCTGATAAGGTCAATCCAGATGCGATATTGTATTCTCAGAGAGGGTACTACCCAGTTGGTTATGTATCAAACGTACAACCAAATCAGGAGGAGTTTGTGCTAAGAGATAGATATAGTTTATATCGAAGAATTAGTGATTTCAATACTATGACTATAGATAGTGCAGAGCGATACTATAGTAGCATGTATGAGTTTGCAGGATTCCACGCAGACTTCTCAGACTTTGCAGACTCAGCAACAGCATCTGCAATCAGACTATCTTCCACAAGAGATACGTTTGATATTAGAAGATATTTTAGATAGTGATGATAAAACCTTATAAATAAAGGTATTAGTTTTTAGGAAAACAAAATGGTTAGACAAATATTAGATAGAGGCACGACTGGTAACGATGGTACAGGTGATGATCTGTTTACAGGTGCAGGAAAGATAAATGATAACTTTGCAGAATTATATGATAACGTTGCACAAATACATACTATAGTCGGCACAGATTCATCTTCTATTAAACAACTGCAATTGTCAACAGGAGGCATAACCTTTGAAGGTGCAACTGCAGACTCATTTGAAACAGTATTAGGTGTTATTGATCCTACGGCAGATAATACTATCAACCTGCCAGATAGTAGCGGTACAATAGCATTGACAAAGAATATCGATAGTGCAGTCAATAATACTATAAACACCATTGATTCCGATTATGTACAAGAGAGAACGAGAGAAGCAAACATAGATTTTATTCAATTGAGAAACTATACCGTAGCAACTGCACCAGACAGTTCGGAAGTATCACACGGTACACTTATATTTGTAAAAGACGGAAATACAGGTTTGCCTTGCCTCGGAGTATTCGACAGTGACTTAGGAAATTTTCGCAGAATTGAACTAGGTTCATACATTAATACATAGGATATAGAAAATGCCAGCAACCATTACCGACACCCTAAGACAACAGATTGCGAGAGACTTCTTTGACCAGTTCGAGCAACAAACTCACAATTACTATTGTGGGATTGCTAGATCAGAACCATGGGATTCAAATGAAAATGTTCCTACGCCTCTGAACAACCCAGAAACTATATCACAGTTGAGGGATGGTCTTCAAGCAATTAAAAAAGTAAAGTCAACTTCACTAGTTGTTCCTAGAAACAATTGGTCAAATGGTACAGTCTACTCTCAGTATGATGATAGAGCACAGGGATATCCAACACAACCTTACTATGTAAAGAACGAAAATGGGCAAGTGTACGTTTGCCTAGAAGCAGGTAGAAATAGATTAGGTGTTGCACAACCCTCAGTAGTTGAACCAACAGGATCTAACAATGATTCTGTAAGATTGACAGATGGATATGTGTGGAAATTTCTATACACAATTAGTGCGGCACGTCAAGAACAATTCCAATCCTCGAACTTTATGCCTGTACAAAAACAGCATAACACTGACTCCAACTCTACTGGCATTGAGTTGAAGCAAAAAGAAGTTCAGGATGCTACGAAAAAAGGTCAAGTCCTATCAATCATAATCACTGAAGGTGGGACAGGATACACAAGTATTCCAACCGTAACAATTACAGGTAATGGTAATGGTGCTAGAGCAATAGCAGATATTGACTCAAGCGCAGGTACATTATCAAGGGTAAGAATAGATGACAGTGGACAGTTCTTAGTTCACGGACAGGATTATACTACAGCACTTATCTCCATTGATGGTGGAGGTGGTACTGGTGCGAAAGCACGTGCAGTTCTAGCATTTAGTGATTCTGGTGTAGGTGCTGATGCGAGGGTAGATCTCAAGACAGCATCTATTATGTTCCACACAATGATAGAAGGTAATGACAGTAACTTCTTGCTAGACCAAGACTTTAGACAAGTTGCTCTTATCAAGAACCCTCTAGACTTTGCAGGTTCTAAAATCTCAGCAAACACTGCAGGGGCATTACCATTTATGAGATTGTCAAACACTGTGAATGCATTTACTGCCGATAAAATAATAGAAGGGCAGACAACACTTGCGAAAGCATTCATTGATGACATAGACTCAGACAAGATATTCTATCACCAGACAGAAGAAACAGGTTTCAAAGCATTCCAAGATGGTGAGATCATTGAAGAGACAACAGGTGCAGGGCAGGGTATTATTGACTCAGCACTAATTAATCCAACAGTTGACGCGGCATCTGGAGATATTCTCTATATTGATAACCGAGGTCCTGTACAAAGAACAGCAAACCAAGCAGAAGATATAAAAATTATTCTACAATTCTAAGGGTTGAACAATGGCAACAGTATATACAGATACTTTATTTGAAACAAAATATAAGGATGATTTCAACGATAGTGATGGTTACTATCGTATATTGTTCAATAGTGGTCGCGCATTACAAGCACGTGAACTTACTCAGATGCAAACGATCATCAACAAACAGGTTGAAAGATTTGGTAATAATATCTTCAAAGAAGGTTCTGCAGTAAAACCTGGTGGTCTAGAGATAGACACTACTTATGAATTTGTTAAGTTTGATGGAAGTTCAACATCGACAACAGTTGCCGTTGGCGATATTCTTACAGGTGCAACCTCTGGTATCAAAGCAGAAGTTCTACAAATAGTTGCGGCAGTAAATAGTGATCCTGTTACCATTTATGTTAGATACGTAGATACAACTTCTGTTGCAGGTGCTACAACCACACCTCGATTTACACCAGGTGAAAGTTTAGGATCTGGTCGAGTTGTACAAATCGCAAACACGGATGCGAACCCTGCAGTCGGTAGAGGTACTCGTGCTCTTATAGGAGATAGTATTTACTTTACTCAAGGGTTCTTTGTATATACAGAAGCACAAGCGGCAATCATTAGTAAATACTCAGATGCACCTAATGTGGAAGTGGGTTTCAAAATAACCCAAGAAGTAAAAGGTGTTGATGATAATATTCAGTTGTATGATAACCAAGGTGCTACAATCAATACTACAGCACCAGGTGCTGATAGATATTGCATAAAATTAATACTTACAGCAAAGAGTGATTTACTATCAGACGACAACTTTATTCATGTCAATACTGTAAAGAATGGTGCTATCTTTAGTGCTGTGAAATCACAGCAAGATGATATGTTCAACATACCAAGAGACATGATTGCTACACGTATTCATGAAAACTCTGGTGACTATATTGTAAAACCATACAGAATTACTTTTGAGGAAGACTCATCTGCCAACCACCTACTGCTTAAAGTAAGTGATGGTATTGTGGTTGTTGATGGGTATCGTGCGGCAAGATTTCTTCCCACTGATATACAAGTAGAACGTGCACAAAACGATCATAAGATTGACGGTGAATTTATGCCAGTTGACTATGGTAACTTTGTAGATGTTCTTGGCGACTCTGCAGTAGGGGGTCCTGATATCACAACATTTGCACAACAGACTCTAAAAGATACTCGTAACTTTGGCGGTTCTTCAATCGGTACTGCACGTGTTCGTGCGGTGCATGAGAATGGTGCTGATCTAAGATATCACTTATTCGATATCAAGATGAATGCAGGTAAATCTTTTAGAGATGCTAGATCCATTGGTGCGGATAGTTCGAATTATTTCAATCCTAATCCTGTTACTAACAATATTGTCTTAGAAGATCCTCTCAACAATACATTGGTATATGATACCCTAAGAGACAGACCTAAGATAATCGATCCTCAACAGATAGAAGTTCAGATCCTTAGATCAGGAACATCTGACGGTGCAGGTAACTTTACAGTAAGTATTCCATCTGCATATACACTGACCAATACTAGCGACTGGTTAGTCTTTAGTCCTACTGGCAAGATTGCTACTAGTGGTCTTGGTGGTATTACTGGTGGATCTAACACAACAACCATTACAGGTTTACCAAATAATACTGCAGTAAGTGTTTATGTCTATGGCGTATCATCCACACCAGTTGTTCGTGCTAAAACACTTACCTCAAATGCTACAGTCACAACCACCATTGCAACAGATCCAATAACTGGTGAAAAGTTTCTTAACTTAGGTCAACCAGATATTTTTGAAGTCAAGAGAGTTTCGATAGGAGACTCTGATGGTGCTGAATTAGATTATAAGTTTGATCTTGACGATGGTCAAAGAGATAACTTCTATGGACTTGGAAGAATGGTTCTAAAGGATGGAGAGACCGCACCTGTCGGAAACGTTTACGTTAAGTTTGATCACTTCAGTCATGGTGCAGGTAACTTCTTTGCAGTAAACTCATATACTGGTGTTGTAGATTATAATAAAATACCAAGTTTTACTAGATCAAATGGAGATATTATAAATCTAAGAGACGCATATGATTTTCGTCCTGTTGTAAATTCGTCAGGAAACTTTGTGGAAGCAAACATATCGTATCTTCCTACACCCACAGATTTTGTAACATCTGACAATACTTATTATCTGGCACGTGCACACAAATTAATAATAGACACAGAAGGTGAACTGGACATCATTCAAAATGTTGATGCATTCGATCCGACTGCACCTGATGCTCCTGCAGGAACTTTACCTCTTTATAACTTTGCATTCTTTCCAAACACATTGGATGAACACGATGTTACAGTTGAAAAGATTGATCACCGTAGATATACTATGGATGATATCAATAAACTCGAAGCAAGGATTGCAAACCTAGAAGAGGTTACATCACTCAATATGCTAGAACTAGCAACTAGCAATTTTGAAGTGCTAGACTCGTCAGGATTAAACAGAACAAAGTCTGGTTTCTTTGTAGATAACTTTACAACGCACATGTTCTCAGATGCTGAAAATGATGCTTACATGGCATCAATAGATCCATCTGAAGGTATCATGCGTCCTATGTTTACAGAGAACAATTTGAGAATGTTGTTCGACTCCGCAACCTCTACTGGTGTTGTACGTAAAGGTGATAACGTATATCTAGAACATACTGAAGAAACATTTATGACTCAACCTTTTGCAACACAAGCAACTAAGATCAACCCATATACAAGTTCTAACTTTACTGGTAACTTACAACTGTCTCCTGCTTCTGATGAGTGGAAAGATACTAACGTTACAAGTAGATCTGTTATTGATGGTGGTTCTCAGTTAAGTCTCAACCAAGCAACCAACTGGAATAACTGGGAATGGAACTGGGGTGGTAAAGAACTTGAAGAATTGCGAGTAGGCGATCAGACGAATACAATAAGTAAAATTTCTGGAAGAACAACCACTAAAACAGTAAACAAAGTTGTGTCGGAGAATACACTAGAAGAGATAATAGGAACACGAGTACTTCAGGTTTCATTGTTACCGTTCATAAGATCTCGTATTGTTAGTATCCGAGCACAAGGTCTAAGACCGAATACAAATGTGTTCTTGTTTATGGATGGTAAGAACATGGCATCTTTTGTTCGTGAAGCACCTTTTGCTAGATACTCTTCGAGTACAAAAGATCATGGTAATAACTTGAGAGGTAAGACTGCACATATAGATGGTGCAGGATTATTGACCACAGATATTACTGGTAAAGTTGATATCTCCTTCATGATACCAAATAATAATAGTATTAGATTTAGATCTGGTACTCACGAAATCAAAGTGATGGATGTTGAGACTAACAAAGAGACAAACGCAGGTTCTGTTGCTCGTGCTTCTTACACTGCACAAGGTGTACTAAATAATGTTCATCAAGATGTGAGATCTACACGTATGCTAGAGATTGAAGGATCTAAATCCTCTGTTACTGCACCTGCACCTGCAAAAAGCAGAAGTAATGATGATGGTAAGGGAGCAATGTGGAATCACTGGCAAGCAGTTAAAAACTTACCAGGTGTTCAACAAAGATCACAATGGAATAGCAGTTTAGGTATGATTACTGCTAGACCACAAAGAGGAAACCAAGCAAGGTTCACTAAGGGTGCGTACACCTACAATAATAAAACCAAAAAGTTAGAAAGAAAACCAACTTGTTTTGCACATGATACACTCTTTAGAATGGTAGATGGATCTACAAAGAAAATCTCTGATATAGAAATTGGGGATATAATGTTTGAAGGTGGACATGTATATGCGGTGATACAGGGTGATGGTACTCTTAACGATTGGTATAATTATAATGGAATACACGTTACTGGAGATCACCCAGTCTTTGATGAAGGAACTTGGAAAAGAGTTAAAGATGTGCGTAATAAAAAGTTAAAAAGAATCCAAGGATACGATAAAACATATACCTTATTGAATACAAATCATCTAATGATCTCGCACAATAATACTTGGTTCACCGACTATGATGAAATAGAATGGTGTAATAATCCTGAGAACGAACAATATGTACTAGATAAGTTAAATAACCAATCTAGAGATGTTAAAAAAACTGGATAGGAAAATAATATGTCGCTAAATTCGCAAGGTTATGAATATGGAAAAAACCCAATTGCTCAGTCATTCTTTATTGACGAACCAAGTGGGATATTCTTAACCAAGATAAAATTATATTTCAAAGAAACTTTTCCTGCCACTGCGAACTTACAGTTGCCAGTATCTGTTCACATAAGACCAATGAGAAATGGTATGCCCTCTGATGTAGAGATCTTGCCAGGTTCTGTTGCTTATGTTGCACACAATGCAGTATCGACATCAACTGATGCGACTGCCGCAACTGACTTTGTTTTTGAAGAACCAGTTTATCTAATGGGTTTGACAGATTATGCTATGGTTGTTTATGCAGAGACACCAGAATATGAAATATGGATCTCTGAAATAGATGCAACTGTTGTTGGATCTGCTTCAGCACGTGTAAACAAAAATCCAAATCTAGGAAGTCTGTTCTACTCTCAGAATGGTAAAACATTCTCAGCAAACCAAAAACAAGACTTGAAGTTTGATTTGGTAAGAGCAAACTTCACAACATCAAGTAGTACTTTAGGTAAAGTCGTTCTCAATAACGCAAGTGTTCCTCGTGAATTACTAGATGAGAACGCCATACAAACTTTTTCAGGTGATAGTGATGTTAGAGTTAGTTTAACAAATCATGGTTTACAAGTCGGAGATACAATTGCAATTGAAGGTGCGACTGCTTTTAGTGGTTATAGTGCAGATTCCATAAACGGAAATCATATTGTGACTAAAGTAGATATGGAAGGTTATGAATTCAAGATGCAAAGTCTTGCAGACTCTGATGTAGTTGGTGGTGGAGAGAATATACTTTCAACAAAGAATATGCCTTATTCACTATTATGGCCAAACATAACAAATATAAAACCATATGGAACGGAGATAACTGGAGCATTCAAAGGAACTGCAGGTAAATCACTCGCAGGTACAGAAACTCCTTATCAATTAGATGCCGCTTTTACAGGTGTTGATCTAAACAAAAACAACATATCATTAGAAAAATGTTATGTCGTAGCGGCAGATTCTATAGCAGACGTAGAAATATCCATAGGAGCAAAGACTGCCCAGATGGAACTTAATATGTCAACAACAAACAATTTTGTATCGCCAGTGATCGATCTTCAAAGAACTTCTTTGACATTAATTGATAACATCATTGATAATCAGGACTCTGCCGCTACAAGCGGATTCAATGTCCCACTATCATTTGTTAGCGAATTGAATGCACAGAACGGTTCCACACCTGCTAGACATATAACATCAATCGTAAAACTAGCACAGAGTGCTGTTGGTCTGAAGGTTATCTTATCTGCTAACAGACCTAAACCTGCAAGTTTCGATGTATACTTCAGAGTTGGAAACGAAGGTGATAACTTAGAAGAGATTGATTTTACAGAGATTGCTTCTGATACAAACAACCCACACGATCCTGTAGGAACAACATTTAGGGATTATGAATATCTAATAGGCGGTATCAATGGTAATATAGCGGCATTTACGCAGTTTCAATTAAAGATTGTGATGAGTTCTACTAACTCTGCACAGGTTCCTAGTTTTAGAGATTTGAGAGTAATAGCACTGAGTGTATAATGTCATATGTAAAAGTTGAAGGTCATGAAGGACTAGTTAGAGATGAAAACGGTGTTGTCCTCAACATCAATGAACAAGAAGTGATTGCGGCAAGAGCACGTAAAGAGGCACGTAAAAATAAAGAACAAGAAATTGAAGATCTAAAGAACGATGTTTCTGATCTCAAAGATATGATGAAACAGATTTTAGAGAAGTTGTAATGGCGAGAAAGATCACCGTACTTAGAACCAACACTATGCAGGAGATGATGCAGAAGGTTGGTCAGATGGCAGATTTTACTGAGAACTTAGATGATCTTGGTGGAACCTACGATTCTATAGATCCTATCAATGGAAATATTCACGACAGCAGTATTGTATCAGCAATCAACTTTTCTGCCACTTTAGGCGATGACATACTGAATACTTTGTTTCAAGATACGAAACCACCCCCAACTATAATAAGAGCAAATATTCAATCAGACTCTGGTTCTATAGATAAATTAGTTACTAACACTCTGAATGCGTCAGATCAGTTTATGCCAGGTCCTAGGATCGGAGACCATGGTTCTTTGTGGGCAGGAGATCCTGTAGGTACTGCAGGAGTTGACTTTGATTGTGACAGTGCGTACATAAAAAAATTAAAAATCCCTTCTTTCCTAGATGTTAGTGATAGTGCTCAGATTTATGAAAAGATTGTGCTTGGTGCTCTTGTGTCCGATAGTGGGGATGATCAAGGGGTTGTAATAGATTCAGCAACTGTTACTCATGCATTTATAAATACATTACATATGGATGGAGTATCTGTTAGTCAAGCAAATCCGTTTATAATAAAAGATGCGAATGGGACTGTATTATTTGCGGCACACCAGTTGAATACGTAATAGAGGTAAGATATGACACGTAAGATAAATGTAGATTTAACACATTCAATTGGGACATTTATGTCTAAGGTAAATCAATTCTCTGATTTCATAGGAGACTTAGATAATTTAGATTCCTCATTTGCCAATGCCCATGCAGACTCTAATATTGTAAGTGCGCTAAATCACGTAGGAACTCTGATTGATTCTTTGAACGATCACCTGTTTGGAGACTCGCCTGGTGTTCTTAGAGTTTCGGGTCTAGTAACTGACTCCGCATCTTTCAAAAGAATTAGAGTAGGGACAATGGAAGTTGATAGCGCAACTATTGACTCAGCAACAATACGCAACTTAGACGTTGACCAACTTACAGTTGACAGTGCTATTATAAATCGCTTGACTGTCGGAGAGGCAATTATTGACTCTGCAGTAATCGACTCAGCAACTATCACACATGCATACATAACCAATTTCAATATGAATGACCAAGGTGGAAGCAACGTAGAATTAGATAATCTAAAACTATTTACGGTGAAGAATGAGAGTGGCACTATAGTAATGTCTGGTCATTTCCTATCAACCTCTGACGATATAACGATTCCTTAATGACTTTACGCAGACCAATGATAACTGTCTCAAGTACTGAGATAAGAGAAGCACCTAATGCTGAGTGGGAAACGATGCACAGAAAGATTGCATACCACTATGCACAAGATCCTTCTGTTGCTCTTAGTGTGGTGGGAAGTGGTGGTAACATATCGCCAAGCATGTCAGATACTCGGTTTAGGTCAGGTGCCGCTAAAAGAAACACTACAGGAAATTTTCCTGAAGTAACTACTTTTCCTACTAATGCAGAAACTCCTGCCGCCGCTTCATTTACAGTGAATAGTTATGATAAGGTTTCTCAAACTCTGACTAATACAGGAAGCATTCCATCTTATACTGTCAAACCTGTTTATGCAACTGGTGGCGACATTATACGTGAAATGTCATTTACAGATTGTATAGACACGTTTATCAATCCAGTAATAGATAATATAATAAGTGGAACGACTAGTAGTCTTGCAGGAGGTGCATACTTTATTAGTACGTCTACAAGTATTTCTGGGTCTACCGACTTGGGTGTTATATTTACTGACACTACTACGAATCAAAGTGGATATGCGGCATCATCTATAGGTACAGCAAATACATTTCAAGATCCAGTTGGTACTACAACAAACTACAGACTATATAGAAATAATGGAGACTCTACTACTCCTAATCTTCCTCTAGTGATTGATTACACTAGTAATGGTGTCAATAATCCTGCAGGTTTACGAGAGATGACACAGACAGAGTTTGAAAACTTTTTTGGACAACTAATTAGAAACTATGCATTTGATCAAACAGGTTACAGAATAAGATATAACTTCAATGGTAATGGGACTACTAAAGGTTCTGCTATTACGAATACTGGTCTTACTGGAGTAACAAGTACTTACAATACTTTTAAGGCATCTGCAAATGATTATAGGGCGCAGGAATTTCCTAGTGGTACTCTTTCAGTTTTACAAACTCACCGACTAAAGGTAGAAAAAACTTAATTATGACTGATGATAGCATTTTTGTTGATGCTTACTTTGTAGATGAAGCAAGAACAACACTAGAAACCGTATGGTTCAATCCCGACAATAAAGAGTATACTAGTCACGTCATCATTGCTGAAGAAGGTGATGCTGAGTGGGAAAAGTTTTTAAAAACTCCTATTGACAATACTGGGAGATGTGCTACGCTAGAAGATCTCTACGAAAGAACCTATGTCAGGTTGAAAGAGATGGAAGAAGCACACAGGAGAATAATTATTGATAGTGTTGCGTCAGATGATAAATTCTTGTCAGACACTAAAGATGATCTCAACAAACAAAACATGACAAAGATATTAGAAATAATCTTTACTTTAGATAGTAGGGGAGATTCTACAGAAGAAGAGAACAGAGAGAGATTGTTCCTTCTCAAGTTAGCAACATTTGAATGGGATAAACTAAAGGATACAGATAAAACTTTTAAAAAGAATATTCGTAAAGCAAAAGATGTGCACGAAGTTCTTGCCATTATTTCAAATCATTTAAAAAAATGAAATGCTTGGTTCCCGAAACAGGACTCACCATAAATCCTATAGGTGAGATTGTACTCTGTTGTGCAGGGGATAATGTAGCAGTAGAACACATAAAGAATATAGACAACATCACCAAGTTCTTTAATTCAGATGTTTATGATGATATTAGAAAAAGATTTAAACTAAAAGATTTTCCAAAACAATGTGATGTTTGTAAAGTCCATTGGGAAGCAGGTAGAATTGCTAGGTTCGATTCTTATAACAGATTTAGTTTTCCCACATACAAAGAGGATATTGCCAATGAAACGATACCTATTCGTTTTTTGGAAATTACTACTAGCAATATATGTAATCAAATGTGTGTCACTTGTAGTGGAAAATACTCTTCTAAGTGGGCACCATACGAGCAAGAAGCAGTGGATGTCGGACTCCACTGGAGAAATGAGAACCATAAGTTCCACACCCAAAAGTACAGAATGACTGATAACGATGTCGATAAAGTTTTAGACATCGTCCCCCATCTACAACATCTGACGATCAAGGGTGGAGAACCATTCGCAGATCCAAACAATATAAAGATACTACAAAAACTCGCAGAGACAAATCCTAAATGTCGAGTAGAAATATGTACAAACTTTCAACTAGTAACTCAGTCAGTCATTGAGTTATTACATAGGATTGATGAAGTGCATATCCAAGCAAGCATAGATGGTGTCGGTTCTCTTTACAATTGGATTAGAGGTGGCAACTTTGAGAAGACCGTGAATAATATAAATCGTTACTATGAATATGCTAAACGTAAAATAGTGATTGTTTCTACGGTATCGATTTATAACTGGATGCATCTACCAGAATTAATAGACTACTGGAAAGATATAGAAGGTGTTGCAAGAATTAGTATGGCAAACATCGTGACCTTTCCAATGTATTGTTCTCCTTTGTATCTAAAGACTAATCAGATAGAAGAAGGATTGAATAAGTTTTTTGATTATCTAAAATCTTATGATTACTCAGAAAATAATGAGGTTTATTATTCTGATAATCTACATGTCAGTGGCATTGGAAACATGAATAGTATAAAACCAATCAACGATCCAATGGCACCAGAGATAAGAAGAAGAATGCTAAAATGGATAGACTTCTGTTTGATTGCTAGAATGAATGATGAGGATATATTCGAACTAGCACCTCACTTGAATAATTTATTAGATTGATGTAAGAAGTAACAGGCATCCGTAGAGGTTGTAAAATTTTTATCTAAAATAAAATTCCATGGCATACCAATATCTTTTAGCGGCACTCCATATTTTTCTATCATGTAGGATATGTAAACTTCGTTGTTAGGCATATACAAATCGTTGTTGTCTATCTCACTATGAAGTTTCATTGCCTCTTCCAACCTATCAGAAAACTTCAACAGATCTGATGATTTTTTATTTAAACTAAAAACTCCAGTATTACAGATATACTCATTACCCCTGATGTTATCGTCAATCAACATCATTTGTTTTAGATTGATCTTCCAGTTGGGTTTGAGAGTTTGGTGTAGACAAACTTTATCTAAATCGTGAGCATCAAAGAAAGAGAGTATAGTTTTGGGTATTACATCTACGTCCAAATATAATACGGCATCATAAATCTCTGTCAGTTCTTCTGCTTTCTTTATCTTAAAAAACATCAACTCGGTGTAATCAAGATCCTCTTCGAATACGTGGTAATCTGCATCACAGAACCTAGCATAATCCTTATGATTCTTTATCAAGGAATCTTTATGTGTTGACCATGATCTTCCTAGATCAGACCATACGCTGAATATAATCTTTCGCATACTCAAAATCTTTATTAATTACGTGAACAAGGTTTGCTCTTTTAGGAATAAAACTAAACTTGTGGTTCATAACGAAGTGCCACTCTTCTGGTATATCGTTAAGTTTTACATCGTTGACCTGCATAAGGTAACTGAACAAAGTCTCGTTGTCGTATCCAAACATGGATCGTATTTTATTGGGATACATTTCGTCTGTTGCCTTTTCGTGCATCATCTCAAGAGATGCCTCAAAGTTTTTAAAGTAAGATAGTTTTTCCAGATGCTCTTTGGTTGCACCAACAATCCCAGTATTGTATACATCATTCTCACCGTCAAAACCTGCATCTAAAAGCAACTCTCTGGTGTTCCACCACTTTGCTCTCGGTGATCTGATAGTATGGGTTTCCATATCTTTTACGGAATATTTTCCCTCGTGGTTTACCCTGCACAATATCCCAGAGTCGAAGTCTAGTTCGTCAAAGATGTTTTTATCAGTAGTGGGAAGGACATCAAAGTCTAGGTACAGTATTTTATCGTAACAACATTGTTGGTACAGCAGAAAGATCTTGTAAAAATTTATTATGTTGTACATAGTTATGTATTCTTTACTTATAAAAAACTGTTTTCTGAACCACTCATACTCATCCCCCCACTCATACAAGATGTAGTCTGCACCGCATTTTTCTGCATATTCCATTTGTTTTTTCTTGAGATAGTGATAATTCTGCAACATCTTGTCACTTGTCTCACGAGTTTTTTCTTTTGTTATTTCACAATCGGAATGCTCTCTGTCTATCACAAAGTCTGGAATATGAATGTACATACTATAGATTAGTTTTTTCATCGTGCAATCACCATGTATCTTTCATAGTCATCAAAGACTTTTGTACCCTTGTAAAGTATTTTCATATCTGGTAAAGACTCTATAAAATGATTGAGAGATTTGTGACAGTTGACGTGACTATCAATGTGAGACATATTATTAGATTGTAGGAGTATAGTCGATTTTGGATTCTTCATAGACAACGCACCGTAGAGATCTTCTCCATCTATGTGCTCACAGGCAGTGCAAATTATTACTTTGTCTTTTCCATTGTATTCCACACTATCAAATATTTGAAACCCATCTTCATAAAGTATAGAAATATTTTTATGTACTTTTAATTTATCATGTAAATCTACGCACATTGCATCTATTTCATAATCAACTATTAGATTAGGAATAGACTCAGCAAGCATGTGTGACATCAATCCATACCAACCACCTATGACTGCAATCTCATCTTCTTCGTTTATAAACGGTAAGAGTTCATCTACCACCCACTGCTTACATTCTATTTGTTTAGGATCGTATTGATCTAAGATATCTTTTATTCTATAGTAATCATAGTTCTTTCCATACATCGTATCTGTATAGAGAAAACTTAGTAAGGGAAGAACCTTGTTATCAAAGAACGATTTTTGTATGTATTTCGTCATCAAATGTTCCATAGTTTAATTTCTGATCCCAGATGTATCGATCTATTCCTTTGTACTTACGAGTATTGTAATCTATATTACAGGCAAAGATCTGCCAGAACTCTGGGTTCTTGTGGGGAGTCCATGCGAAGATAGAACTATTGATCTCTGTCTCGTATGCGTGGGGGCGATAATCGAGATCCTTCTTCCAGTAATCGTGGATGAAGTGAGGTTTGTCCCAGTCTATCTTTTCTATGGTAGGAAAAGGATTACCAGTAATGCGAATATCCAGATCAAAAAGAACACATCTATCCCTGATAACCCAGTCGGATCTAAAAACATGTAACTTGTTCCACCACTTAGTTAACCTCGGTCTCTCAGGTATAGGGGTTATACCTATTATAACATCAGTTGGATCTTCTGTCAAGCATAAAATTTC
>CEUT01066010.1_pt1 | contig 19572 bp, 15 predicted proteins | sample 531401 | NCBI WGS metagenome assembly CEUT01 (sample SAMEA2622821, study PRJEB7988) | marine metagenome | biome: marine biome (ENVO:00000447); feature: surface water layer (ENVO:00002042); material: "saline water (ENVO:00002010), including plankton (ENVO:xxxxxxxx)" | depth 5 m | reverse complement strand
TAATGCCGTGACTATTATTCTCGCAATTAAGCTTAAACCGGCCCGAACCTTTAGTTGCATTTCCTTTAAACACAACGACACCTGAACCATTAGGGTCTAGCTCGATGTCACCATTGCTCGTAGAAACAATATCGTTGCCATTAACGTCAAGATTGCCTCCTAATTGGGGAGTGGAGTCCTTGGCGATTTCTACATGCGAATTAACCCACCCTGATCCATTATAGGTTAGGACTTGGCCAACTACCCCGCTAGATAGTGTTACGTCTGTTAGAGAAGAGAGGTTAACAGCACGGTGCGTAAATTTAGAGAATTCTAAATCCGTAGAGCCCAATGTAATAGATCCGTTTGAAGTAAGTACGTACCCAGCATCTCCGTTGGCAGTTCCTTCCTCTACGAAAGTAAATAACCCAGGAGTAACCTCAGAAGCTGAGTCTGCATCAGTCGCACGGGTTAGCACCCACGCCGCACTCGCACTCCCTGCGGTAGTTAGTGTATAGATACCATTTTGAGCAGGGGTACCCTGATTTTTAACCAAAATACGTTCGCCTACGGAAATCGCAGAACCCATACCGTCAATGGCATAAAATGCATTATTACTACCTGCAGTAAGGGTAGCGCCCACACCATTTGTTCCGTTATTGTAGCTAGGAGAGTGATATAAAAATTCTGTAGTAGCGACCCTAACAGATTTCTTTACATCCAAACCAGTTGCAACGCTGTCTACATAGCTTTTAATTGCTTTCGCTGAAGCTAGGGTATCATCGTTATTAGATACCGTAGAAATATTAGTATCTATCTCAATAGCTGCAGGTGCAGCTGCACTTCCAGAAACATTACCAAGTAACCTTAGGTTCGCTAAATTTTCGAGCTTGGCTAAAGTGACCGCACTATTTGCGATTTTAGCAGTGGTAACATTTGCATCAACAATGCTAGCAGTTAAAACGGCACTATTTGCAAGTTTAGCTGCAGTTACTGCATCATCCGCAAGTTTAGCAGTAGTTACATTCGCATCTGTAATCTTAGCGGTAGTAATTGCGCCGTCTGCAATCTTAGCGGTAACTACCGCTGAATCTTTAAGTTGTTTTCCTTTAATTAAGGCCATTTAAAATCTCCTTAGGCTTTAATGTACCACACTTGTACAGTGTCATCGGTTTCAAGATTATATAACCCGCTAGGGTTGTAGGTTAATGTTGTGTTAGAGATGCTTACCGCACTCTGTGGAAGGTCGACGCCGTTCACCTTGACTTGGATTTGGGCTACGCTACTAATTATATCTACGGGTGCTGCTAATGTAAACTGCGTTTGTGAACCTGAGGATACGGTCAGCGTCTCATATGCCCACTGTGACCCTGATACTGGGTCCGCTCCTTGGTGAAGTACTCCGTTTAAAATATACAATAAATTTGTAACATCTGCAGGGGCGCTTGTTAATGGGTCTAGTTTAACGCTACCGGACCCTACACTATCGGCATGCACTGCTGTCCATCTCTGAGTAGCTATACCTATGTTTTGAGGATCAGAATTATTCGGATTTGGGACTATATTTATTGTAGCCATTATATTGCTCCTTTAAAGAAAGAAGGTTCAGAAGGAGATAATATAAAGCTAGAAAAACTCAATGAATCCTTAACCACTAGTTTGACCATATTTTCGTCCACTACTTCGGTGTTGAAAAAAGAGTCTTCCACCGAGCCTAGAGGAGTTGGAAATATGTTTATTTCTCCACTGCTTGTTTCCTCCTCAGAAAAGATATTACTTGGAGTGTTAGAGTTTATATTTCCAAAGATACTTAACTGCACATTTCCTAACGTTAACTTAGAAGGCATACCTGTCAGCCTTATATAGTCCGATAGAGGACTAGAAGGGCTCTCAGTAAACCACCTAACATAGGCACCGTTTGTAGAGTGTGAGGAAGCTAAATAATACGACATTGTAGCCCTCCTTAGAACTGTAAATTAACTTTTAAACGTAAGCTAAGTATATCAAGTTTATACCGAGTGCTCAACGCGTTAAAAGCATTTACCATATCGGGTTCAGAACCTGCGTATTCGTTAACTCTAATCTCTTCCACGCGCGCAGCTGACAATGTCTCGCTCAAAGGAGCCATAACTACCGAACACCTAATCAGTAGATTTTCTAACTCATTTATATCCACCTTATCCGTCTCATACCTAGCTTGCTGGGTATAAAAAGGGTCGCCTGTCTGGCTTTCTATTGTCAGGGTGTCGCTTGCGGGATCCGAATTAGTAAAGCCTTGAAATCCTCCATTTGTCATAGAAGTGGCATGAAAAGTTACTTTGGCTCTCGGCCCTTCGTTTTCGTTTTCTCTAAAAAATATTTGCTCAGTAGCGGTCATATTGGGGGTGTCTATATGTATAGATGCTACAACCTCTCCCACTATCTTTGCTGAAGAAGTAGAGTGTATACTATAATCTTCAGCAAAACAGACTTGCTCTGCAATAAAGTTAGGTATGCCTACACTCATCTCTACCCTGCGTAAGTCTGTTATTTGCCCATTAAGAAGATACATTGGTTGCATCTCTATAGGGAATGAAACAGAGTCTGGTATGAAGGTCTGCTGGTTATTTACCAAAGATACCCCTCCAGACCCTAAACCACCTCCCACCCTAACAAAGTTACCAGAACTACCTAGAGACATGAACAGTCTGCCTCCTTGAATAGCCAAGTCACCAGGCTCTCTAATACTTTGATTGGGGTCTTCAATTAAAACACCTCCAGGTCTTTGATTTATTTCAGACGATAGGCGAGCCTCTCCCGCCCATAAATCTAAATCTGTGAGAGTGCTAGCTTCATAGGCAGGGTGCCTATGGTCATTATACTTCTGAGCAGCGAGTCTGGCAGTGTCACCTTCTCGACCCCTGTTAGACTCTGTTCCAATGTCCATATACATTTCTTGAGGTACAAATCCTCCTCTGTGTCTTCTAGCCATCAGGTTCCTCCATTTCCTATCGTGTTAGATGTGGTTAATTTTGTGGCTTTAATACTTGCGCCTAAAATGTTGCCCTCTACGGGAGCCGAGTTTATAGAAATTAATCTAGAGGTGCCTTCGATATTGTAAACGGTGGAAGCTTCTAGTATATCTTCTATCTCTCTTCTATGTATCTCTCGATTTAAGTCTTCTAAACACACATATAAGCTAATAGAAGTGCCTACCCTAGTGCAGCCTATGGTGTACAGGTAGTGGATTAAATCCCCCTTATTAAGACTAGAGCTAGTATTTATTGTATTCTGTATCAAATCCTTTAGCTTAGAGCTCACTAAAGCGGGCTCTAGATTTCCTAAATATTCGACCTCTACCCCTACAAAACAAGGAATCATTTCTCTTACTTGCGTATCGGAGCAAAGTACTCTGTTAGTGCCAGCCTCTACAAAAGACTGCGCCTCAGCTATCGAGGATGAATACTGGCTGTTTATAGATAACACTTGGCTAGTAGAAGAGGCCCATACTCTAGGATTTACAGACAGTATTAAATTTTCTAGTACACTTCTATAAGTATGGCTGTCTTGAGCTACCAAATCAAAACCCTCAGAATAGTAGTCTGTTGCTCTTACTGTAGAATTGCTAACTCTTTGCACACAGTTTAAATCCTGAACTTTAATAGCTGTTTCGTCCGAAGCTTTAATATACGACGCTGAACTTAAATTGTAAGGGTTATTTGAGCTATACCCTGTAAGAATGGAGTAGGAAACCTGGCCCACTTCAAAAGAAGAATATTTGAAAAAAGAAGATGTCTCTACATCCGGGTATATATTTTCCTCTAGAGAAGAGATCAGTAGAGAAGATCCTCCGCTCACATCATACCCAGTTATAGGATACGCCGTTGGAACCTTTTTATAGAATCTAACCGTACTAAGAGAAAAAGATCCCTCGCTGCTAGGTGCATCTGGTTCCGTAATAATAAATCCTACCCTTACAAAATCCCCAAGATCTAAGTCAGTAGCTAAAGCCAATACTTCATCATTATCTTGAAAGGTGACTTTTTGTTCTACAATAGACCTAGTTCCGAAAGTCACATCAGACTCTACTGTATTCTCTATGTCCGAGATGGTTAAAGTCCCAATTACCGTTCTTACAGGGCTAAAAACATCCTCTCTAAGCTCTTCTAAGGTGGTAGGGTCATTTGACTGATTAGAAGAGTCGGCATTTCCGTACATGTGTTCGGTTTCTAAATAATTGTAAGTTACCGAATATAACGTTATGCGTTTTCCAACATAGCTATCTAGAAGAACTGTGTTTGTTGTCTGAGAAAAGCTAGCACCCTCCGACTCCGTAAATACTACTCTATTATTGCTATACCTGGTTCTAGTCCCTGTTCCAAGATGGCCAAACCCGGTAGAGGTATTTAAATACATTACCCCCTTAGTAATTACAGAATCGTCACTTAAAGTTAAAGGAGAGTCTAAACTAACTACCCCTAATTGCTGATCGTATGAAGACACTGACCTTATAAGTCTCTGACCTCTCTGAGTAATTACAGCAATAGAGCCGGTAGAGATGGGTTCGAAGGTATCATTAAAGTTGTGTAGCTGAATATCTTGAGACCCGCTGACGCAAGAGCATAGAGGCAGTAGCGGAACCGAGCTCAGTTTTGAAAGCGTTAAAGAATAAAAATGCTCAATGCTATGAGCCAAAATAGTCACACTTGTAGTATTTTGGTTCGAGTCTTCTAAGGTTATTGGCTGGGTGGTATCTAATGAAGTTATGATGCTTTCTATATTTTCTAATGTAAGGTAAACGGGGTATGCTGATATTACCTCTCTTAGAGTCTTACCGTACGAGTTTTTATAATCTAGATATTGCTCAAACTCTGTTAATAGCGTCGTACTTGTTTTAAATGTAGCCGTTCTTAGAGTGCCTCCTTCGTCGTAAGATTGGACTTCGGTAGTGTCTAAGTTGTCAGCTGTATAGGGAACATATACGAGCCTAAAAGAATTAATAACATCTTGCATGGAATATGACGAGAATATTTCTTCATGGAGATGTAAGTCTACCGGAGCACTTATTAAATGGTTGTCGGCTATGGAAATTCCTGAGTCTAGCAGTAAATCAAACTCTGCTGCAGAAGAGCTATTGTAGGTGTGAAACTCTGAAACGGTATAGTCGTTTCTTATAGTAGCTAGCTGCCCTATCTCAGGCCACTCCTCTATAGGACTAGCCAGTATATATGACTTTTGCCCTGAAGAAGGTACAAACGTATTTATTCCTTTTTCTAGAATAGACATCGAAGGGATTAAATAGGAAGACTGAGAATTATCTAGCTCTACAGTATTTAATACTTGGGTAAGGGGTATAAAACTTTGCTTAGGGCTTTTTAAGAATACCTCTCCATCAAAAACTCTAACAGAGGCGTCAGAAGTAGCTCTCTTGTAAACTGAATAAGAAACTCCCCTGCTTTGTCTAATATACTCTATTAGGTTTTGTATGTCTTTGATGGTTAGCTCGAATGTACAGTCTGACGGGCTATCTTCTATATCTAACAGTCTTGAATTTATGTGATTCAATAAATAGGTTTGGTCTAAGAGTTCTTCTGGGTCAGCTAACATAGATGAAAGAGCTGTGTTAGATATAGGAAAAAAGAAGGTACCTGTCCCATCTAACGGGCTATTTCCAAACGACAAAAATTCATCTAAGTATGAGTACTCTCGCTGAGGAAATTGTCCGTATATTTTTACTATAGACACCTTTCTATAAACAGGCCTAGCATAAGAGGCGGTGGCGTCTTCAGAACTCATGTAGGTATCGGAATGCTGAGAATCATTACTTACGGTGCTTCTCACAAACAATCTGTCTGAGACAGATACAGAAGGCACATATCTACTATCTGGCTTTACAATGGGCACTACTGCATTTATTACGGACGCTATTACGTATTTACCCGCATTCAACCCTTCAGAGATCTCTAGAATGTCTCCCTCTTCAGTCCCCTCTAGAGGGAAAGAAACAAATCTTTCGTTAGATAAAATATCTCCTTGAGCTATAAAGATATTCCTAGTGTCTGCCATAAACATTTCATTAAAAAACTCTACCTCAGTCATATCGGCATCAGTGATCGTCTTAGTAGCTACCGTATAAGCTGCATTAGCATTCACAGACAGAAGCACGCAGGAATCTGTTCGAGGAACTCTATAGCCTAAGCTAAAGGGAGTCCTATGGTTTCTAAATGACGTGTTTTGGGGATGGGAGATTTCTTCGTTAAATGTAAACAACTCGTACCCGGTGTTAGCATTTTCTACTAATGAGATAGGAGAGTTTAGCGCATTGTACCGCTGCTTAAATTCTTTTAAGGGCCTCTTATATGAGGGACTTATAAAGCCCGTGCCCGACTCTATAGCTTCTACATTGGGAGATAGGTCATTTACAAAAACCCCCAGACATTTACTTCTGGGTATCCTGTCGTCCCCTCTATTTATACTATTAATAAATGAAATTGGTTGAGGGCATCTAGCTAATCTTCGTCTTACTAATGCACTAGACCTAATAAAGGTCTCTTCTATAAAGGACTGTGTTGTAAGGGTTTGACCCTCTACGTTTGACAGTACAAACGTAAATTTATCGTCTACAATTATTTCATCCCCAATCCTAAAAGGATTTAAGTCCTCTCCTACATCTATGGATATTGTTGTTGTTTGTCTAAAACCTGTTACTACTAACGATTGGCTAGCGATAGGGGCGACTGTTTCGTAACCGGACCCCAATAAAAACTGAACTTTAGATACTATTTTCCACTTGTGCTGTGCGTTCGTTGGGTTTGGATTAGAGGCTACTCTAACTACTAGAGGCACCTCTGACTCTATGTCTATAATATAGTGATCTTCGTTATTGTAGGTTAATACGGAAAACTCAGTAGGTATTTGAGAAGGGCTATTTAGTTGTACCCTGTTGCCTGTCAGGGTTTCTACCCCTCTCCCTATTATAATCCCTTCCTGAGATAAAGACCTGTCTAAGTCTGTAACAACCGATTGAGTCACTTCTGGAGAGATATAAACATCTGTTTTTCCTCCTAAATGCACGGAAGAGTCTAATGTCTCATCTCCTAGTATGGAGGTGTTCTTGGATAGTGCCACAAAAGAGAATGCAAAGTCTCCCAACTCTTTATCTACCAAGCAAATTACCGAGCTAGTTCCGTCTAAGAAAATGCTAGTTGGAGAGGAAGAAATAACCTCTTGTATGGTTAGATTTATAAAGCTATTTTGGTTTCTGCACTGAAGAACGACCCCAGCGGTTAGAGTGCTTATATCGGGCACAGAAATAATAACTAGGTGCCCCAAAGAATATCCGTAACCAAAGCCTAATGACCCAGAGTAAGATACCTTAGAAACTGAATCTCTAACCATCTCTGGATCGTCTAGTCCTATTACTTGGTACTTACGAACGTTTCTAATAGAGTTGGATAGCTGGGCGATTATGCCTCTAGAAGTGACTAAACTTCTTTCAGAGATGCTGTTGGGTACCTTAACTCTGAGCAATGTTTCCGTCGTGTCCCTGCTTGCCCCTCCGGTAAAACTTAGAGCGTTGCTTACAGAAATCACGTTGTTTATTCCAGAGGAGGTTACTATTTGGTTTTCGCCTATATTATACTCTGCTCCAACAAAAGATGAAGTAACATAAACTTCGAAAGAAAACTGGTTGGTAGCTATTTGAGCAGAAATTAATTCTTGCTCGCTAATCGTTCTTATATAAAGAGGCTTAAAGACTAAACCTTCAGATGTAAAAAAAGATACTGAAGGGTCTATCGCTATAGGGAAAGTTCTATCTACCACAACATTTACTATTCCGACAGACTTTGAGCCCGAACTCCTACCAACAAACCAATTAGCAGCCAAAGCATCTGCATCGGAGTCTGACATGGTATCTATGTTAGCTATACTGCTCGCATAACTTAGAGAGTTTAATTCTCTTCTATAGGCATTTAAAAATATCTCACAAGCGGTAATGAGTATATCAGAAATAGCGTCACCCGTACTAACCGGGCTAGATGGAAAAGCCTCATCGAATTTTTGCAGCAAAAAGTCTCTAGTGTCTGTTGTAAGTCCATCGGCTCCAAAGGCATCTACTATGGGAGAGATAACTTTGTTTTGAAGCTCACTGCCTTCGGATAAGTCTAGCTGAGGGTCATAAGACCTAAGACGGCTTTCTAATAATTCTTGTATATTCATTTAGACCTCCAGTTGCGATATAGACGAATTCCCATCGGCAGCTGTTATTTTTAAATCTATTGATAACGTCTGATTTTCTCTATCCCATACAATAGAATTTACCTCTATTGATGATAGTTGCTCAGACTTTGGTAGTTTATTGTAATTTATGTCGCTCTTTATGTAAAACTCAGCACTTTCAACTAAAGAAGAAATTAAAGAGGTAGCAGATCCTAGGTCAGCTTTATTAGATCCAAAGTATCCCTGCAAACCTACTCCTTGAGAAGGCTCTACTGCGTTAGTTCCGGGAGTGGTAAATAAAATTTTAATCACTCTTTGTATTAGGGCTGCCATTCCCGTAGCTTTTTGAACACGATCGAATAAGCCCAACTCTACCGAAGTCGCTTCTTTAGTTGCGGTTGGCGAACTAGACAGTATAGCCAGCTTGTTTACCGCCGTCACTTCTATTGGAATTTCTGCAAGAAGCATGGTATCGGATACCACATCTAAGGAAGGACACTCTATACCATTAATTAAGACTTTACTTACTTTTCTAAAGTCCGTCCCTCTTACCTCTATTACCCTAGGTGAGCTAGATATCAATCTTATGCTGCTATACCCCAAAGTATCTATATATTGTGTAAAACCTACGTCCATTACTAATCCTCTATTTGATTTAAGATTGTATCTATGACGCTTATCAGATCCTCTACATCGTTTAACTTCTTGTTTTCGGCGCCGGTATTGCTAACCCAGCTACCCAAATAATCATTAAAACTGTTATGCCTAGGCCTATTTTCTAGCTCCTCAGATCTCATCACTACTCTAGTAAATACATCTTGTTCCATATTATATACCAAACTTCCTTATTTCGTTTATAGAATTAGATTCTACGTTTAGTATACTCTCGGATTGAATAGATTTATACTCATTTATTCTGCAGGAATCTAAATAAAATAAAGCTTGAGTAGCACTTACCCTTTCGTGAGCTAGTTTAATTTTTAAAAGCTTTTCAGAAAGATTCTCTTCTTGGTAAGTTAAAAGAGGTGAAGCGTCCATTACCCGCACTAGATCCTGAACTTGAGCGCTGTACGAAGGCTCAAAGTTGCTGCTAGGCAATTTTATTTCCCTTATATTAGAAATTAAAATTTCCCACAGACCATATAAAGAGCAAATGCATTCAACTTCGGAAAGGGTTATAGGAACTGACGATCTTACCTTACCTCCCAATGAAGACACCACAGTAACAGCTGTTAAGGTCTCCTTATCTATAATTACATCTCCTTTAAATACCGAACCTTCCTCTAGGAAAAATGTATTGGACTTTTTTATAAACAAAGGTCCGGTGGCTCTATCAGGAGGTATTGAAATAACTTTTTCTCTGTAAAGACTTACAATAGATGTAGGTGCTATTTCAGAAGGTAATGAAGCAGTTACTCCTGTGGGAATGGCTATTTCAGTGGTAGATCCTGTTACTTTTGGCCTAATTTGCACTACTAGCGGGTAAGAATACTCTTCACCTGATACAGTAACACCATCGCTTGAAGAGGATATACTTACTGAGCCAAGACCTTCAAACAGCAACTCTTTTTGAGCAGTCCCTCCAACGAGGTCGACTATATCTTCCGCCCTAACAACTTCATTAGATTGGTTTATCCCTATATACCTATTTCCTATATAGGAATTACTTAGTTGGCTTTTTGTAAAAGGCCCATAGGGGGTTTCCATTTTACATCTCGTATCTTCTGTAGCTTTAGTCTTTACCACACCTGTCAGTAAAAATGAATCCCTATTTAAAAGAAATGAACTCTCATATAGGTCGTCTAGTCTCTTCTCTACTTGGTCATCATCCATTAAAAGGCTAGTAAATGTTTGCTTATACGCTTTTAGTGCTTTTATTCTGGCGTTTATTTCATCCTCTGCTTGCTTATATTCTTGCAAAGATACAGGGCTAGTAGAGTCTATAAACGAAATTAGCTCTCTAACTAGCTCAGACCCTTTTATGTATATAAGCCTAGGATCTGTATAGAATAAACAAAGTGTGTCTATTTTTATTTCGTCTAAGGTACTACCGGTTAAGAGCATTATTTATCCTTTCATTATCGATGCACATGTTCTCTACGATCTCGTGGAGCAGAGAGTAGTTTATATCTAAATAAGCACACACCATTTTTGCAGAAAATAAGTAGCTAGAATAAAGCTCTCCTGCATAAGGGCCCCTACTTAATATCCACTCATAAGAGTCTGCCACTATATGAGGAGAATATTCTCTAGACCCATTTCTTACGTCTAGTAATACTTTTATAGCTTTTTCTAACACCGCAAATAGAAGTCTATTTTCACCAGAATCTGGTACCTCTTTATAACGTAAGGGTACGTAGCAGTTCTCCTCTGACAGTCGTAACGGAGGAGAGTTGATCAGACTGCTTATGTATTCCTGTCCTTGAGCCGTAGATTCTGATAATTGATCCGGCTCCTCCTCCTGCAATTCGTAAGACCGAAAGGCCGCTAGATGTCTCGGTAATTTCTGCTTCTGCATTTTCTACTTCCACTGTAAGTAAGCTATCTATTTCAGAAAAGTTAGATAATTGTTGCCCATCTGTAAGCTGAATAGTAAATACAAAATCCCCGTTTCCAGTTGGGTCTATGTCAAATTGAATAGATTGTGTTTTTGGGTATAAAAAAGAACTAAGCTCTAGAGCGTTACGATCCGGCACAGCGCAGAACTTAACGTCTACCTCCCCTCCGCTAGGAAATAAGGAAGTAGAGACTCTGTACTCCCTATCTCTTAATAGCTCAAACTGTACATATCCCTTGTCCGTTGGGTGGTGTTGGACTCTGCTGAGATAAATTACGTCATTATCTGCCACTATATCGCCGCTCATAAGCTCGGTCTCTAAGTAAAAATTAGTTGCAGGGCTGCCATCTGTCAGAATCACGTTTCCGTATATAATACATAGGTCTGATCTACTGGGAGAAGGAACTGTCTTCTCTATGGCCTGAAGCTCATATGTTGCCCCATCCACAGGAGTAAGGAGAACGTTATTAAATATTTGAGAAGAGATTACGCTGACGGTATACTCTATATCGTCTTGCAGATTAAATACGGATAATCCTTGACTGCTTGACCTATGAACTAGTCCAAGAGATGCATCGTAAATAGATATAACTCCTGCTAATAAAGAATCGTTTTCATCAACAAGTCGTATCTGTACATCTGCTTCTGCCATTTTAACTTCTCCTTATAGCAGGTGAATAGGGCGCCTGTGGGGTGATAAAAGCATCCTCATCAGTAGAGGCTAAACTAATTACATCGAAATTAGAGGTGGGCACGACAAGCTCTCTGCTAAAACTGTTTTCTATATGAACTCTAACCTTAGTACCTTTTATAAAAGGAATCAACAGTTTACCATCGGCATTTGTTTCGTACCAAGTGCTAGAGTGCATTTGGCTTACTTGATACACGTCCGAGTTAACTGTCACGGTAGTAGGGATGGGCAAAGTCTCTATCTTAACCCTAATACCATGTTTAGGAATTCCGTGTGCGTCCATTAAATTAATGGTTCCTTGCACTAAACTTGCTGAAGGCGCTATAGGCTGAGTTGCTAACAGTTTAATGTAGTAACCTCTCTGAACTAGATTGGCCACTACATTAGTAACTCCTGCGTCTTCTATAAAATTGTCTATTTCTTCCGAAGTCATTTACTTCTCTCCCTCGCTAAGGATCTCTTTAATTTAAAATACTTTGTAGATATATCTCCTAGCAAGGACTGGCTAAAAATAAACTGTAATTCCTGCGATGATTCGGATCGTTTGGCTAATCTATCTAGCCTACCCGTCTTGTCCTTTGCTTGTTCTAAAGCATAATTAGGCATCTCTATAGTCAATTTTGTGTACCTACCGCAATTTTCTTTTGTTGTAATATTTCCCCCTATGGCTAGTAAGAAAGAAGCATACATAAGGTCTGTAGTGGTTATCGTCATCTTATCTTACTCGGAGTGTTTGGAAATACTGCAGGGTTATTTAAAAATATTTCTGGAAATTGCCTAGGTAGTCCGTAAGGCGAATGAGCCATCTTATAAGAGCAATTATTCCAAAACCGCACTTGAAAAGGCACACTAGTATCTATCCATTCCTTCGAATCATACACACTTTTACACGCAAGGTGAACAGAAAGTTCACTAGGATTTGCCCCTAAAGTAGCTATTTTTGCTGCCGCCAACGATATAAAGCTAGAAGTGTTACCTCTCATAGCGTTGTGGGTATACGTTAGTATGCCTCTATATAAAGGAGGCACTCCTGCGTTTATACAAGGAACAAATACTTGACGAAGTATATCTATGGCCATTAAGTACACTTGAACTTTAGTTTCCGTATCCCACACAAATAGGGTAGGTATGTTTGCGGAATCGATATTAAAAACAGAAGCGTAGTTGCTCATCAGCCCTCTAAATGTGCCCGCTGTATATTGAAAAATCCCACAGTCAGCCGCATACTTTTTTCCTACGGGCCTTTTGGGGGAGTTAACAAATGTTCTTTTACTGCCTCTAGGGAACGGGCCTTCGTCTGGCAAGTTTAGATTATCTTTTACTCCAGGAGGTTCCGGATCTCTAATATCAAACTTGGTAATTGGATTGTATAGAATTATGCCCGACTCTAAAAAAGCTAACTTTCTAAGGCATTCCGTAAACTGCCTTAAATTCTGCTGGTTTGCCAACCAAGTAAAGCCTTGAGTCAGAGTGGTCCTATAACTGTTCGGTAGTCCTTGAATAGGTAAAGTATTAAGCTCGGATATTGCCTGCCTTAATACTGCCTCTCCTGACGATTTTGTAGATGCGGGAGGTCCATTTTTAGGGTAGCCTGGCGGTCTTACATCCCTCCAATAACTTCCATAAGGTTTTAAGGGGTTTATCTCATAGTCGCTTACGAAGGATGCAGGAGTAGAGGGAGTTGCTGGTACACTTTCAGTAAGTCCTAGTTGCTCTGGGGGCACTTCGTATAAGAACCCATATGAAAAGTTGGGCAATGGGGTAATCCCCTGATATGCTCCGACAACATAAACGAATAGGGTAAACTCTTTATTCCCCGTAAACTCTAAAAAGTAAGAAAAGTTTATTTTTCTTCCATTTACTGTTTGAGTGTCTATGGCTGTAGGAACAAACAAATAGGAGACTAGTTCTTCTTCAGGTATAAAGTTCATTTCCGTGTTTAAAAGATTTTCATCGACTTCGGTAGTTTCTACTATTTTATGTGTCTGAAAGTTAGCATTAAAAAATGGGTTTGCTAATTTAAATGGAGATGTAGTACCCTCTTCTGATTTTTCTAGGGTGTATAATTTACCTAACTCATAGAAAGTAAAAGTGACTTCGTTAGCATCGCTTGTCAAATAAGGCTCAGTACTTCCTCCGACTATGAATGTAGACGTGTTAGTAAGCACTTGCCAATACACAGGAAAATCTATCAAGCGAACCGGTTGACTACTAACACCTACTCCTACTGATTGGGGAGTTGAAAAATTTGCGGACGTTAGAGCATTGCTTTTTATTTTTCTATTAAGCCTATCTCTTTCTACTACAAGCTTTTCTCTTGCCTCTTGTAAAGCATCTCTAGACTGCCCGGGTCTGACTGGTATACAGGCCATTACATATACTCGTTCGCTTTGTCTGAAATTTTGTTAAGTAGTCTACTAACGCGCGCAGGGGATAATTTTAAATCTCTAGAGATTTGCCCCGGCTTCATTTTTGGAGACCCATTTACCCCATAGTACCTTTCAAATACTTGGTTCTCAATCGGAGTTAACACTTCGGGTAAAAGTTTTATTAATATACGCGTGTCTGTAGGAGTAAAAGAGAAGTTCTCATCCGAAACATTCCTATCTTTTCGGCTCTCTTTCATCATCATTTCAACTTGGCTTACCGTAATTTGTTTGCCCCTTTTTATACCTATATGAGTAGCTATTTCTTGAGCAGAAGGGTCTCTTCCTAACTCCTCAAATAAAGCCGACCTAGATTCGTTAAATACTTTTATTTGGTTTCCCGACCTTGACTCTTGAATCCTGCCTACGTTTTGGTGGTCTACTACAAATCTAAATAATCTCTTTAGTTCATTATTTACATGCGTGTTTACTGTAGCCCCCATGTTGGGGTCATACCCTTTTAAAGCCTCGATAGTAAGCCTCTTAGCTTCCATTTCTATTAAATCCGTAGGAACATTTGCTGCCTTATAGATATTTACATTACTTTTTATTGCTGGCTTTAAACTATTCTTAAGGGGCTTTAAATGCTTTTTGTTAAAGCCGCTATTTTTCCAAGTGCTCCACATAGACAGTTCTGCTAAGGCGGTTGTCTTGTGAGAAGGTTTAGGGGCAGTAGGCACAGTAGGCACAGTAGGCACAGTAGGCATAGTAGGAGCACTAGGTGCCTTGGGCGCTGATGTTTTAGTCAGTAAAAAACCGGACGAACTAAGCAAATATTCTTCTAAGTTCATTTTGCCCTCCTAGTGTCTCTTGCTTTTTTAGCTGCAAATAGCCCCGAACCTAAAACAATAGCGTTCCCTATAGAAGCTCCAGGAGCCTTACCCATTTTTTTGGCTAAACGATTAACGGCATACATCGTACCTGCTCCCGCAGCTACTTCTCGTCCGTATTTATTCCTAGCGTTAGACATAGCCTGCGGAATAGTGCTTTGATAATTACTTATATTCTGCTCAAATACGCCCTTATCGGGGGCGGGCGAATATTTAGCATACTTTCCCAATAGTTGCGGTTTCATTTAAATGCCTTTCTATTTAAACTGTTTTTATACATTAGAGCTTTTCGTTCCCTGTTTAACTTTATAGTTTCAGGGTCTACTTCTGTAGGAATACCTCGATTATCCACCACCTTAACTTTACCAAACCCGCACTGGTCAGTTGTGTCTACAACTAGAGGGCCTCGCTCGTATCTAGTTTTGTAAAGACTAAATAACTCGTTTACAGAGACTAGCCCCCTATCTATGTAAGTTCTTACAAACGATTCTTTTGCTTTAGCTGTGTTTAGAGAGTCATAAACTTGATGGGAGTAGGCTATTGCAGATTTAGTAGATACAATAGGTATTTCTTCGCTTGAGTCGCTGTCCATAACTACAGCGTCTTTAGGCACATCGGAAGGGAGTATATCTTGAACCGAGGCAGACCCTAGCAGACCATAGTAGACTTTTTCTCCTATTTTATCGGTTCTAAACGACTCTCCCCACCAATAAGGTCTAAATAATTCTTCCGTAGCTAATGGAGTTTCCGTTAGAGACTCTGAGTTAGAAAGGAGTTTAGACCTTTGAGCGTAGACAATAATTTGATGGCCTCTAATAAAATTATCGGAGTTTTGTATAAGGCTGTTTACTATATCTTTTAAGTCATCTGCATTTCTAGGCACATAATGCCTCATTTCGTCTTTACCTTTTCCCGACCGTATCTTATCTACTACTTCATCGTAAGTGTCGCTAAAAACTACTCCTTTATGATTTTTAACTTTAACTCTTAAGTAAGACTTTACAAGATTAATAAGGCCGTTAGAGTCAGCTAGGACTTTTTCTGCGCCAAATGCAACTCCTATATAATTATCCTCAGGCGCTAACTTTAGTCCTAAGTCTACGGCTTTTACGCTCCCAACTTCAAAAGTCTCGGGATACAAGGACTCTACAAGGCTTATCAATTGAGGAGCACTAAAAGAGAGTTCTATAACTCCTTTAGAAGTAGCCACACTTTCTTCATTTCTTCCTATTAATTTTCTATTGTAGTAATGCGAGAGGACTTTTGTTTCTTTATCATTAGAGAAACTACTATTGGCGGCTTTTACAGCGCTATCAAAGCCTATTGTAGCTAGGCTCCATAAGGTATGCGATATAGGATCTAAGTGTTCTGAGATATCTAAAACTATGGAGACTAAGGGGTCAGATGCATTCGTAGAATGAAGTGTGCTCTTGTTTTTGGACTTTTTTTGTTTATATAAACTAGCATTTTTAAATATAGAGTCTATCTCATCTATAGGCCTTACATGAGTGACTGTATATGAGGTGCTAGCATTATTAGTAGATACAGAGTGAGATAGGGAAGATAAAAGACCTACGTAAGTAGTACTCTCTCCAGGGCCTGAATCTGTATCTATTACAGTGCAGGGAAATCCTGCTACTGCAAATGGATTAAAGGGCCCTGACACCGACATTATATTTTTTTCGTACCTACTGGCCATTAATTCAAAATTAGCCAGTCTAATGTACAGCTGATCCTTGTCTCCTGTTGTTTTAAACCCTATATTTTTTAAATCTGTTATAAAGCTTGTTTGTTTAAATATAGGAACTATGCCTGTATTCTCTTCATGAGGTAAAAGCGTATTTAAATTATTTTCTTTTTTTATTTTAGATGTGCCTTGGACAGCTGCAAAAACTTCTACACTGGGAGCATAGTATCTAGTATAAGTAAGGTTATTTGACTTTCCTTGTTGTGTAGGCGTATCAATTTGATCATCTGACTGAGGAGGCGCTTTGGGTACTTGTAGCATTAGTCGAGTGGGGTTGCTATATCGACTCGCAACTGTGTTATATGAGAATATTTGATTTGGAAATAGAACATTACATGCGGGAGGCGTGGCAAAAAATAGGTTAGGAACTAAAACATAGTTTATAGTTTGATCTACTTTGCTAGGCTCAGATTGCCTAATTGCCGCTACAAATACAGCACATATATCTAGGATAGCTTCTCTTATACTTGCGTTTAAGCCTCTTAAAAAGGAATTAGAGTTTACGCCCTCGGTAAACTCAATAGTACCCAAAGTAAGATTTAGCCTAGAGACAAGAACATCGTGCAATATTCTAGCTACCTCTACTTTTTGATAATGCTCTCCCTCTTTATAAAAATCTTTATTTAAAAACTTGCTAGAAAGTATAGAGGCTAATCCAGACTCTATATCCTCCTTAAAATCTTGGTCAGCTATTTGGATTAAAGCAAACCTCATCTCGGTTACACTTCTAGCATTTATAAACCCGTTTTTAAATATATCGGCTTCCGATTTTAATAAGTCGTCATTGGTAACTGCATGAACGCTATGGTCGTCAAGAACCTCCTTATAGACATCCATTAATTCTGTTTTCTTTACCTCCACTTCTTTAATAATAGGAGCCCCTACCGGTAAAAACTCATAATAAAACTGAGCAAGTATAACTTTAATCAGCGTTAGTATTGACTGAGTTCCTGTAAGCTTAGAAGACGATCCTGCAATTTGATCTGAAAATAAAGAATTAGTTATTACAGATTCCACAAAGTTATCTGTGGACACTGCCGCTATTTGGTTAAGAATCTTTTTATTTTCGTTCTCAAGCGCTAAGTAGTTTGTTTGGGCAGGAACTTGCTTTCCTTTTCCCGGAGGGTTATACCCTAGCCCCCTTTCTATTAAAGCAACTACTCCTCGAGCAGGCCCTGTGATGCTGTTAAATCCCGGAGTGTGTATCTTATAGTCGTCACTAAATAGCTCTTTTACTTTTCTAGATAGCTCCCCCCCAGTAGCTTTTGCAAAAAAAGCGCCCGCCCCCATGAACCTACTGTTTATATTAGATGGGTCGGTTTCTGCATCGTATACGTATAAATAAGACCTGCCGAGGGCTGCTCGGTGCCCTATACAAGAAAGTGATAATGATCTGTTCTGTGCTTGCCTCTGTAAAGTTACATCGGCAACTTGCCCAATAAAGAGAACAAAGTAATTATTGTAATCGCCTGTTTTTTTACCTTGAGCTTTAAAAGTGGCAGGATCGCTGTATGCAACGACTACATTAGAGCCTGTGCTTACTTTTAAACTTTCCTTTGTTGCAAGAGCCTCTATAGACGCTGACAGCTGAGAAGACGTAGTCATAGATATAGAAGTTATTGGGACTTCTATTTCTTCTATAAACAGCTTTAGTTTTATTCTAGTAGTACCTAACATAACCTACCTAAAAACAATTTCGTCTGGGTTAACATCAAATATAGCAGACCCAACACTTCTGCCTAAAACAGTATCTACTATTCTTTTACCTGCTCTCTTAATATCGAACTCTTCTGCAGGGTTTAAGGCTTCCGAAGCTACAGCAGATATTATTGCATTAGCGCCTAATATTGCTAGCCCTGTTCCCATCCTAGTTAAAGCAGAAGAGGATGTATTTGTAGATGTGGCCGGGGCATATTTTACGTATATGTCCTCTCCTGTCTCTACAGGCTTCATATTCTTTTTCTTTGCAGACCAAACCTCGTCTACTGTTTTATTTAGTATTGCGTCCCTCTGAGACTCTGGCAAGTCAAATACATTAAACCTAAAATATGGATCATCATCTTCAAATTCTATAATATTCCTTTTTTGGTCCTGAAGGTACCTATACGCTTTTGAGTTCGTAATATACTCTTCTACAAGAGATTTACTCTCTCCTAAAGGGGTGTTTATAAACTCGTTGGGGTAAGCGTCTCTTAAAGAAACATCTTTTTTTCCTTTAGGAAAGTTAGTCGACCCTAAAGCTACAGTCCCTGGTATATCTAAAAAAAAGCTCAGCTGATCTCTCAGCCTTTGTGAGGGGTCAGACACTATGTTAGACCTTAGAGAAGCAGCAGAGTTTACCAGTGCGGTGTTTACTAAGTTTAAATATCCTGTATCGCTAGGAGCAGAGATGTCTGTCTTGTCTGTAAGTTTCCTATTGAACTTTGTTTTTGTAAGAGTAATCGAGAATGAAACTTGAGCCATATGTCGATCTGACTGACTTCTAGAAAAACTAAACTGTGTGAGGTAGCCTACTAGGGTTTTATCCTCAAAACTAAACTCTAGCTCCGCTCCTAAATCTGCCAAGCTAGATCCGGAAAAATTAACTACGTAGTTTTGATAAAACTCATGTAGCCATTGAAAGCTTTCGTCTTCTATGAGTATTGCGGATACGTTAGCTGTGGATAAATTTGAGCCAAAGAAAAATAGTCTATCTTGGTCAAAAGTTTGAGATATTTGTACCTTTTCATTGCTTTGAAAGTTAACGCTTTGTATGAGCATATTAGCGGTAAAAATATCTACCCCTGATCTAGAAGAAGTATTAGCTATATTAGAATATCGGGTTCCCACCTTAACAGAAAATGTCGCATACGTGTCAGGCCTGACTCTCATTCCATCTAATGGTCTACGAACATTTTCTTGCCCTTTAGCAACTTTGTTTTCTGCAAAGTCTAGGTAAGGAAGGTCTACCTGAATGGAATTAAGCGCGGGAAGGGTTATAGTATATATAGAGTTTACTGTTGTTGTTTTATGAGACATAAGGTACCCTTGTAATTTCTACTTCTACCTCTCTAGAAATAGAGAGATTAGTATCCCCTCTAAAAGAGGCTGCTTTTTCTCTAGCGTACAAATAAACTAAGTCTTCTACACTTATATTTGTTTTT
>CEUT01013646.1_pt1 | contig 19609 bp, 32 predicted proteins | sample 531401 | NCBI WGS metagenome assembly CEUT01 (sample SAMEA2622821, study PRJEB7988) | marine metagenome | biome: marine biome (ENVO:00000447); feature: surface water layer (ENVO:00002042); material: "saline water (ENVO:00002010), including plankton (ENVO:xxxxxxxx)" | depth 5 m | reverse complement strand
TACGAGCGCGATCACTGGCAGGCGATTGCAGAGCGAAATAGTGCGGTATTCAGACAGCCGTGGTTCGTTGCTGTCACCACTTCGCTGCTTGTCACGGGAACGATTGTGGCCTACGATTCAATAAGGAGAGATCAATGAGCACCCACATTTCAATGTCAGACTGGATCGCTCCGCTTGCATCTTTGATCTTCGTTGCTGGTGGCGGCTGGTGGACGCTCGACGCTGTAGCAAACGACTCCGAGGCGCTCGAGGCCAAGGTCGAGAAGATCGAAAGCCGTTTGACAACGCAGGACGTTCTCGAGGTCAAGGTCGAACAAGTCGAGGCGCGTTTGGAAAAGATGGAAAAGCTTCTCCAGAAAACCATAGAGGTTCAGCACAAGCAGAGTGCAAATATTGCAGCCATCTGCCAAGCAACGCAGGCGAGATGCGCACCATAGCCTAAAGCATCATCATGATAATGAGCAGCGCTGTCCAGAATGCTGCGCCAGCCATATCTGCAATCGCATCTGTATTGGATCGGCTATTCATTGCACTGCCCTTCCTGTGGTAGGTCGTTTAGTGCGTTTGCGACTGACTTGCGAATCATGAAGACTTTCCAGAAATTGTCGATCTCCAGTTCGCATTCCGATTCAATTTGTTTCAACGCAGCTATAAGTGCCAGTTCTAAATTCGTCATCATGTTCTCCCTGTCGTGGGTAGTGGGTTCATCCCACGACTCATTTGTACCGTGAATCGCAGAGAAGATCAAATGCGATCATAGATGAGATCAAATGCGATCATTCTTCTACTTTCTGAGCCAAAGGACTTGTATAATGTTTTAAAGGGTTGTATATTAATAGAGGTTAAGCACAGCCCACGACAGGGAGAACAACATGACACTCATACAAAAAGCCCACTATGCGATGGACCACGGAACGCTCATCAAGAGTCCCGGCACCGCCACAGCAGATGAGATCGAAGCTGCATACAGAGAGGCAATGAGCCTCGTAGCCTCCGAGGTTTTGGTTTCCCTGGGCTACCCAAAAAACACTAACGGAGGTCAATAATGAGTCGCTTACCAAACAGACCAGCCTTTCCAAGTTTCGACTTGGCCATCGGACCCCACGATCCGTCCAAACTTCAACATCGGCATCAGCTTCCAGCGTGGGTAAAGCCAGTGCCAGAGACAATCCCCCCAATGGATGAACCACAACAGAGTGAATGGATTCGCCTGAACGATAGCGTGGTTCGCAGAGCAAAGACAGGAGAGCAAAAATGACTCAGAAAGAAATCAAACAACTGAAGAACATGCGGAAACTTTTGGAGCAGTGGTCTAAACCACAGCCCACGGTTGCGATTGGCAACGCAGAGAACGTTCAATCGTTCCCTGAAGAATCTCGTATGGTGTTTCAGCAGCAGCTTGACGCAATCAACAAGGTTCTCGAAAGCGCAGATGCAGAGGACAGCCAAGCATGACACAGCGACGATACTCTGCGCGGCTTCAAAACAAGCGACTCGTCAAAATCCACACGGGCAACTACTACGTGATCGACGCAGTATGCAAACACTGTCAGCACGTAAACACGGTCGGCTTCGCAGGATGGTCAGCAATCAAATGCGAGGGATGCGGACACGAGATTTACAGGACACCAGTCTACCCAGCGGTCCACCGCGCATTCCGAAGGCTCTCGCGGGGCACAAACGCAAAGTGGACGGGGTGGGGAATCATCATGGACCTCATCGATATGCAGAAGATCAAACTGAAAGAAGTGGTCGCAATCGGTGCGGAGTACGGATTCTCGAAAGAGGTCATCCAGATGAGACGTACCGACTGGATCAAAATGCATATCGATCTTGAGTGGAAGGTCATGCATGTTTGAACGAATGTACTTGATTGTCCGCGACGAAATGCAGCAGACCGAGATCCGAGTTGTGGCTCGATACTATCCCGGCACAGCTCAGTCGTGGTTTGAACAGGGAGAGCCAGAAGAGTTTGAGGTCGTATCGTCTGTGGACGACCTCAACGGTCACCATGTCGATTTGCATGATTCAGAAGTGACCGAAATAAAAGCACTGATTCACAGATCCTACAACAACAGAGGTCTCGAGCATCGCTTCGATACCGACGATGGAATCTTCTAAGGAGGGAACATGACCATCAAACCTTGGCCACACAACGAAACACAGCTGCCCTATGTCAGAGGCAGCGACACCAGCAAAGAGGCTGCGGATTCAATGCGTAAAATCGCACCCAGCATTGAGCGAGAAGTGCTCGGACACTTTCTGGTGGACTACAACAGATCAGGATTCACCGACGATGAGTTGGAAGACCTTATGGGCAAGTCGCATCAGACAGTCAGCGCTCGACGCAGGGGACTTGAAACCAAAGGCGTGATTGAAAAGACTGGAATGAAACGCAAAACCCGATCCGGTCGGAACGCAAACGTGTATGCACTGGTAGAAGGTCTCAACATCAACGAGATCGAAAATCGCTTGCGATCAAACAAGACGATCGGTCGACCCAAAAGTCAAAACCCAAGGTCCAGTCGCATCACCATAGCGTTCAGCAAACATGAGATGTTTTGCATCGAGCGGCTCGCCAAAAAAGAGATGGTGCCGGTAGCGCAACTGGTTCGCGGTTTACTGCTTACGACCATCGCTATGGACCACGATCCGGACATTTTAAGACACGATTAAAACTCAAAGATCGATTAAACTCAACAAGCCAATCACGGCAAAAAACGACGGAGGCAGCAATGATGCCATCAACAGAAAGACTCTATAAACTACTCACCAAGTCAGGCTGCGCACAGCATCCAGACTGGGAATACCCGGTCGACCAAAAAGGATCGGTGCAGATAGAAGGCGCGGCAGAGTGCACGCGATTCAACTTCAAGCGCGGACAGAAAAAATACTATGTCCAGCTGACTCGTAGGACATGCCTGCTCGATACAAGCAGTCCCAACGGCGAGATCCAGAAGTACACGCTGACTAACTTTGATCCGGAAAGCCCAAACGTGGGACGGACGTATCAGTTTGACGAGCGCGATGTTGTGAGCGCGTATGAGGTGTCGCGCATTTACAATGTCAATTACGCGGATGCGAATGCGCTGGTGTACCTGATTGAGCGGCTCGGTGTTCGAGTCACGTATGCGGAGACTCAGGAGTATGGGGTGCAGGCATGAGAACGTTTGACTCAGATAATCTGCCGGAAGGATTTCCAAGTGATGGAATCCAGAACATTCAAGGTAAACGCTACATCACGCACGTTGGTTTGGTCTGGCTTGCGAACCATCGCGGAAAACCTTGGAGCAGCACCATAGACAACATCGAGCGCATGTACGGAGACGACGGCTGGCCGTTCTACGTGGAGGTCACGGTGACCATCACGGACGGCGAGTGCAGTCACACTGCGCTGGGCGACGCTACTCGTTCCAACGTAGGCAGGAACATTGTTCCGCACTTCGTTCGCATGGCTCACACCAGAGCGATGAATAGAGCGCTAAGAGCGTTCGTCGGATACGCGGGATGTACGTCGGACGAGTTGGGGTTCAATGATGAACCGATCGAAGCAAAGCCTGCGAGGTCCAGTAAACAGGATCACGCGTCTGCTTCGCAACAGGTCGCGTCCGTGTCGGCTCCGGTAGTTGACAACGGCGACCGGAATCGAAGCATCCGCGAAGCACGGAACGGAGATCCATCATGTCCGCACTGTGGCGCGATGGTATACGACAACCGCGAGACAGCCAAAGGAAGTCAGCCGCTGTTCGTCTGTAGCGCAAAGGATCGGTGCGCTGGCGCGAAGCGAAAAGGAGATCGAGTTTACGGCTGGTCTTCATGGGATCCTGATTGGTGGGATAAACAGAAGCGTCAAACCGACGCTGTGGAAGAAGATAACAGAAAGGTCGGAGAGCCAGCTGCTCGAGGCCTGATTGACGAAGTTGCAGACTCTATTGGGTCTGCCTACCGGGATGTCCGCGATGAGCGCGGAGAGCCCTTTTATGACGAAGACTTGCCATTTTAAGGAGGCAACAATGAAAGCGACAGAAGAGAACAAACTTGCAGTGAAGGCGTGGAACCAGATGGCTGCGCAGACCAGTGGCTACAGGCTCATGGTGCGCGCAGAGGAAATCATACAAGAGCTGTGGGGTTCTGAGGGAGAGTTGACCGGTCTGATCAGAGGTCAGATTGAAGACTTTTTCAACGAGTCCGACTCTAAGCTGGACCAGTATCGGTACGTGCGAGAAGTGCTGATCGGGAAAGCAGAGCGAGCAAAGAAAAACATGGAACGGTTTCGTGATCTACGGAAGCAGTGCGAAAACGAAATCGCAAGGATCGGAGAGAGAGCGCTCGGACTTATGGAAGCGCGTATGGAAGTCGACGAAGAGAAAGGTCGGCGGTTCCAATCTGACCACGGACTGGTTTTCGTTTCTAAGCGGCAGTCGCTTGAGATTGACGACGAAAAGGCGTTCATCGAGTTGTGGCTAAAGAACGATCCGTCACTGATCACAGAGACGGTCACACACAAGATCGACAAGATTGCACTGAAGTCCGCGCTGAAAAATGGTCGGAAAATTGAGGGTGCGCGGCTCGTTGAAAAACTTGGCGTGACTTTCAAGTAGGAAAAAAAAGTGGCGGTAGTGTTCGACTTCTTACCAAGGAGGTCAATCACTACCGCCACAACGACAGAGAGAGCAAAAACTCTCGAAGGAATAATAACATGATTATTTGGAATGAGTACGTGCGCGTGCTCGTACCCGGCGAGCCAGTACCGAAAGCGCGAGCCAGAGCCGTTGCAACCAAGAAGGGCATCCGTCACTACACACCGGACAAGACCAAGCTGTTTGAAAAGAAAATAAAAGTGCTTGCTCAAAAGTATAGGCGAGTGCAGGCGCCAAAGCGGACGCCTGTTCGTTTTCATCTGATCGCGGTTTTTGAAAGACCCAAGTACATGATGGCTGCGAAATATGACGACGGCTTGATCGAACACACAGTGCGTCCTGATCTGGACAACGTTCTAAAGGCGTGCAAAGACGCGCTGAACGGACTGGCCTACCACGACGATGGGCAGGTATGTCAAATCCGTGCAGAAGCGTACTGGGCTGAGAAAGATCCAAACAAAGCAAGAACCGAGGTCGTTCTGTACGTTCCAAAGGAGGGCGAATGAACGTATGGCATCCCGCACCACGGGGATTGGTGATTGCTGCCGCTACAGAGCGGTGGACGAAAGAACGGCCAGCACCACAGCTGGTGGTCTACCTCTGGGTCTGGTCGCAGCGAGAAGACGGGGAGAACCCAACGAGACGACAGGTTGCACGGCTGTTCGGATGGACGGAACACTACGCGAGGCTCATGGTGGACAGAGTACGAACTGAGCACAGGGAATGGCTGGAGTCATTTTCGCCAGCGGCTCAAACCAGTGATCGCCCACCAAAACCTCGCAATCACACAAACTTAGATGGACATATCGCCCAGAAAAAACCAGCGATCACCCAGATATCGCCCGATCGCGCACGCGTATTCACAAGACAATCAAATACACAACACACTACACATTCAGAATTAGATCAGGAGTTTGGAAGATGGCATCGCAGAAAGTAGTACACAGATCGCTGGAAGCGATTGCAAACATGCACGGGAAAGGAAAGTGGTGGGTGGATGATTCACTGAAGATGTGGTGCTACCAGCTGGAGGATGTATCCGACGAAGACTTGGCGCAGGGTGTCAAGGAGTTGCTACGCAAGAGCACGACGCTTCCGACTATTGCGAAACTGCTCGAGGTCATGAAAGCCAGCACGAAGACGGCGGTTGGTGTCCCCCATGAGTATCAAAAATGCAAGGCATGTGGAAACACAGGGATGCGACAGCTGGCTCGTTGGTATCGCAAGATGGGTAAACTCAAAGTCTGGCAAGGGGTAGCAGCCTGCGATTGCGAGAAGGGACGTCGACTGTCGCAGGGACCGTTCCCTGTATGGTCGGACGTAGTAAACGAGTGGAAAGCAGATAAGTGGACAGAGGAAATCTATTTTGGCACGCATAAAGAACCGGTCATCCCGTTCAAGTTCTGCGTGACTGCGGAAGTTTACGAGCGAGCCACGTCTGGCAAGGGGAACGAAGATGCCTCTGTATGAGTACGAGTGTGAGCGGTGTGGACACATTCAGGAGGTTCTACAGGGCTACAAAGAGCCTGCTCCGCGCTGCGAGGTATGCGACCAAAACCTCAACGGCAAGGAGAGAGAGGCTACGGAGGCATCGTCGATGAAACGAAAAGTGTCTCGAAGCAGCTTCATCTTGGTCGGCGGTGGCTGGGCCAAGGATGGATATAAGTGATTTCAACGTCATGGTGATGAATGGTGAAAACCGCGACGGTCAACATGTATAATCGCGGAAAGGAGGTCGCATGGACGCGATGATTGAGCAGCTTCTCAGCGCGGGCCATCTGGGTCTGTTTGCTGTTTTCTTGATTTACCAACACTTCAGTCTGCAAAAAAGGCACGACAAGCTTGTGGATTCATTTCAAACACAGCTGAAGCAGATCAACATCGATTATGAGAAGCGTATAGAAAAAATGAGGGAGAGGTACGATGCGGTCATACGAGAAGCGCGTGAGGAGCGCGAGGCCGACGCAAAAGACTTTCTGGTGGCGAGGGCAGAGATCCAACAGAAAATCGTAGCCAAACTCGACAGGATATTAGAACGAGGATGAAAGATGAAAACGACAGCAGAGCATTTAGAAAAACTCAAAACAAGGATCGGTGACCGGGAGTTGGTAGTCAGCGTCTCAGGAGGCAAAGACAGCACGGCCACGTGTCTTTACCTGCAAGAGATAGGGCTCCCATACAAGTCAATCTTTTTTGATACTGGCTGGGAGCACGCGTCGACCTACCAATATCTGACGGACTACCTGCCCACGAAGATCGGACCAATTGTTCGGCTGGCGCACACACTGGAAATGAAAACGCCAGAGCTGGAGCAGCTGGCACGTTCATACGAAAAACGCTTGGGCTTCTACTCCCCCATGATCCGATTGATCATAGACAAGGGAGCGTTCCCAGCCAGAATGCGTCGGTGGTGCTCGCTTGAGTTGAAGGTTCAACCGGCGATGAAATACCTGCAAAACATGGAAGCGGAACCGATCAACGTTGTAGGCATACGGGGACAAGAAAGCAAAGCCCGATCAGCGATGCCAGAGTGGGAATGGTCAGACAAGTTTGACTGCGAGGTCTGGCGTCCCTTGATTAACTGGACGTATCAGGACGTGATCGATATCCATCAACGGCACAACGTGAGTCCGAATCCGCTTTATCTTGGAGACCATCCTTCGGAGCGAGTCGGATGCTATCCGTGCATCTATGCGCGAAAGTCAGAGCTGAAAGGAGTGGCAACGCGAAGTCCTGAGCGGATTGATCTTCTGCGCGACCTCGAACGTGACATCACAGCGATCTGTGAAAAAAAGTACGCAGAAAAATCATTCCAGTCGCGAGGCCAGAAAGCCGACGTGGATAACATGAACACCATACGAACTTGGTTTCAAAATCCAAACCCAACAAGAGATCCTGAAACCGGTAAACGGATCGGAGAGGCGTGGCCAATCGATCGAGTGGTTGCGTGGGCACGAACCAAGCGCGGTGGTCGTCAGTTTGAACTGTTTGACGCGCTACCGGGAGAGCAGGGATGCGTTCGCTGGGGCATGTGCGATACCGGATCGTCTCCGCAGAAATAGCGATCTTTCTCGATCTTTCTGAGCCACAAGACTTTACCGCTGCTCAAAAAGATAGTATGATTGAGTATACACAGGGAGCAAGACATGACCTACCCAGCACACGCAATCAAACCCGGCGACAAAATCAACGGCATCGAAGTTTACGACCTCGCACGAAAAGGTTTCGGATGCTTTTATATCCCCATGATCGACGGAAGCCGGATCACGGTCAGAAGCCTGAACGACCAAATCACAATCGACTAAAACTCAAACCCACGACAGGGAGCAAGACATGAACATCGACCTCAGCAAGCTTAACGCTCAACTCAAAAAACGCGGCTTCCCATGCGGCAACTGGTCACTCGGATTGCCCTACGACGGCAACGTCACAGTGGCGCAGGCAACCCAAGCTGTATCAGAACTGAACCGCGATGCTGACCGAGTACGCGCTCAGTTTGCTTTGAGCGCTACACTGCGCTCATAAAACGTCCCCCCACCACTGTCTCCATGCCCTAAAGCAGGAGGGTTCCTACCGGAGACAGTGCGTGGGCTTTTTCCTTCTTGATGGACACGACATAAAAAATGTCATACTTGTATAGGGATGGCAGGCAGGAAAAATACGGACGAGGACGTTCAGGCTCGTATGGCAGCGGTGGAAGCTGTCCTGATGAGTGGTGAATACAACCGAGCGGCGAAAAACGCGCTGGCCAATCGTTTTGCGGTGACCGTTCGACAGATAGAGCGGGACGCATTCGCGATCAAAGCAGAGTGGTCGAAGCAGGTAGCCGAGACAGACCGGATGACCGGAAAAGCGGACTGGCTGTATCGAGTGCGAAAAGCACAGGCGCGATCGTTCAAGGCAGGCCACAGTATGGCCGCTGCGCGACTGCTTCAGCTGGAGGGACAGGCGCTCGGAGTGTATGAGCCTGCCCAGCTGGACGTGAACCACAACGTCCACACGATTGATGACGCACCGCGTTTAGCAGCAGAGTTGTTGAAAGCAATACCTGCCGCGTGCGACGTACTGGGCGTCCCCGTTCCCCAATTACCAATAATCGACGTGGAGAGTGAATAGTGGAAAAGGAAGCAGCAGCTGTATGGATGAACGTAGATAGTCTCGTTCCGTGGGATCAGAACCCGCGAGACAATGACGAAGCCGTTCCAGAGGTAGCCGAAAGCATCAAGCGGTTTGGTTTTGCGTCACCGATCATCGCAAGGAAGGCTGGCCAGAAACATCAAGTCATTGCGGGGCACACTCGCTTGAAGGCTGCAAAGACGATCGGACTAACGTCGGTGCCGGTTCGGGTGATGGACCTCGATCCAGCGGATGCAAAGCTACTTGCACTGGCTGACAACAAGGTTGCGGAAATAGCGGAGTGGTCAGATGATCTTGGTCCGCTGCTTCGGGAGTTGCGCGACGAAGGCATGGTGCTCGAGGGGCTTGGCTGGGGAGAAGATGAGCTGAACGAGTTGCTTGCAGAGACTCTCGGTGACGGTGGCGAGTCAGAAGAGGTCGCACCGGAAGTGCAGGAGAAGATTCATAGCCAAGAGGGAGTCATCTATGAGTTAGGTCCGCATCGACTGTTATGCGGAGACAGCACTGATATGGACGCGGTGTCGAATCTCATGGGGGAGAAGCAGGCAGACATATTCGTAAGCGATCCACCTTACGGGGTTTCGTATGCAGACAAAAACGAGTTTCTCAACACATTCGATGCAGGAAATAGAAATCAGACTCCGATCGAATCGGATCACGGCACTGTAGAGGAAACAGCGGATCTATGGTTCGACGCGTTTACCGTCGCATTCGCAATCACCAAGCCGGGAGGCTGCTACTACCTGACCGGTCCACAAGGTGGCGACCTCTCAATGAAAATGATGATGATGGTCGAGAAGACCGGATGGCTGCTGAAGCACTGTTTGATCTGGGTAAAAAACAACCACGTGCTCGGTCGATGTGACTACAACTACAAGCATGAGCCGATCCTGTATGGCTGGAAACCGGGAGCCGGTCACTACTACAAAAACAACGGTGACACATCTGTCTGGGAGATACCGCGACCTCTTGTAAGCAAAGAACATCCGACGATGAAACCGATCGAGGTCATGGCGAGGATGATTCGCAACGGTTCGAAGGTAGGAGAGATCGTCTTCGATCCTTTTATGGGAAGCGGAACAACGCTCATCGCGGCAGCGAAGCACAACCGAGTGGCGTATGGTGCTGAACTCAGTCCTGCGTACTGCGACGTCATTCGTCGACGATGGACGCGGTGGGCGAAAGAAAACAATCAGGAACCGGGCTCTGGAGCGCTGGATGAATAGTGCGCTCGAGGTCATCAACGCAATCCAAGCGACCGAGGTTCTCAAGAGTCTTAAAAGGCAAAATCCTCTCGCGTTCGCATTGCTGTGGGACCGAGCGGAACCGCGTACATCACAGCGTCGGGCGTTTCAGAACACTGGTGATCTGGTCACAATTATTTGCGGTGGCAACAGGTCCGGCAAGACAGAGGGCTGCGCTCAGTTTGTTTGTGCGCACTTACTGGGGCGTGAGCATGAGGCTACGCAGGCATGGTGCCGGAACAATCAAATCAACCCGATGACTATTCCAAATCGACCGAGCACAGTCTGGGCAGTGGCTTTGGATTCAGGAGACTCAAGAGAATACCTCCGACCAGCTATCGCCAAGTATTTGCCTCCAGACGCCAAGTGGAGAAACCAGTTTGGTTTTGGACAAGCCGAGGTCCGACTACCACAAGGAGGACGATGCCTTTTCAAGTCAGTCGATCAAGGCAGAGACGGATTTCAAGGATCGAGTGTAGATCTGTGCTGGTTCGACGAAGAGCCCAACGATCAGGCCGTTGTAAACGAGTCGCTGATGCGACTGGTAGACAGGAATGGCTCTATGCTTTTCAGCATGACGCCACTGCGCGGAATGACGTGGCTATATGATCGATGGATTGCAGAACCGCCAGAGGATGCGAGGGTCCACTACATCCACGGGATGGACAATCCGCATCTGCCAGCTGGTGCGCTGGAACGTCTGCTGCGTCAGTATGGAACGCATGAACGTGCAGCCAGAGCGAGAGGCGAGTGGACGACGCTTGAGGGGAGAGTGTATCAGGACTGGCAGAGGCAGAGAAACGTGGTCGCGCCTTTCGAGGTCGATCCATCGTGGGAGACCTACTTCGGAATCGACTGGGGTACTCGCGCTCCAACAGCGGTGGTCGTCTGCAAGTTAGATCCTGACCAGCGACTCTGGATCGTGGATGAGTACTATCGCAGTCAGGCCACCATCAACCAGCACGCTGTGGAGATACAGCGCTTGATCGACAAGCACGGTGAACCGGAATGGATCGTATGCGACCCAGAGGACCGTGGAGCGCGGCTCGCTCTTTCACGCGATCACGGCATCGCAAATGTGCCTGCTCGTAAGGGACCGAATTCTGTTAGGGAAGGCATCAACCACTTAGCAGAGAGACTGTTGCCAGATGCATCCGAGCGACCAGCGTTATTCGTCTTTGATCATTGTCGAAACTTTATTCGAGAGATTGAGTCTTATATCTGGGACGATCGTGGAAGCGGAGAGGGACGTGACCGACCGAAAGCACAACAGTCCGATCACTTGCTGGATGCCGCGAGATACGTCTGCACCAAGCTGTACCGTGGACAAATGCAGGTAGGATGACGCAACAACCCAAAACAGGTAGAGTGAAACCGTGAGTGATTTGACTATTAGCGATGGACCGTTTGCACGACTGCTTAAAGCTGTTGGGCTTGTCTCTGTGCGACCAGACGGACAGGTAGAACACAACGCTGGTGCGGACTACGTTCCCGACCACGGATTTCGTTCTCAGTACGATCCAAAGTCTGCACTATCTGTGCTGGCCGCATTTCCATTCCCGTATGCTTGCGTGACGGCCATTTCAACGGATTTGAGCCAAGTCCCTTTGAAGGTGTACAGAGGTCGTGGGAAAAATGCGGAGATGCTGGATAACCATCCGGTCCTTGATTTGCTTTCACAACCGTCATCAAGAATATCGGGTATTCAGTTTCGCAGGCAGGTTTACACTGACTCGACGCTTGTTGGAAACTGCTACATCCTGATCGCTGGCAACAACGAGCCGATGAGTCTTCTACGGCTGCATCCTTCACGCGTAACCGTGAGTCCACTGCAAGACGGTCAGCCAGATAAATACATGTATGACGGTGGAGCCATGCCAGCGGAGTACGACTACGAGCAGGTTCTACACGTTCGGTCACCCAGCTGGTCAGACGATCCGACGTCACTGTGGGGAGTTGGTGCGGTTCAACCTTTGCACCATGACCTCACAACTGAGAAGGCTCAGTCTGAGTTAGCTGCACGCACAGCGTCTACTGGCCAGCCAACGGGAATCCTCTCTCCTCGGGCAGAAGGTGATTTGTGGAATAAGCGGCAGATCGAGACACTTCGGCAAGCTTACGAATCTCAGATGAGGGCTGGCGGTTCAGGAGTACTCATTCTCGGTGGACAAGCACAGTTCGACAAGCTGAGTTTCACTCCACGTGAAATGGAATTTTCACAGGTACGAGACTATGTCCGCAGTGCAACGATGGCCGCTTTTGGCGTGGTCCCAGTGAGATTGGGCATTGAGTCGCAAAACTACGCAACAGCGCAATCCCAGATGAAGCTGTACTGGGAAGGTCTTGCAGGCAGGGCTGCGCTGATCGACTCCGAGTTTACGCGACTCGCACGCATGTTTGGCGACGATGATGTTTATGTCGAGCACGACTTTTCAAACATTGCTGTCCTACAGGAAAGCAGAACCGAGCGCGTGAAGCGAGTACTGGACTGGACGTTGATGGGAGTGCCTCTTTCGACAGCTGCTGCATACGAGGGGTTTGACGATCTGCCTATCACGCAAGCGGACGACGCTCAGGCTGCACAGGACGCACAAGGTCCAGACGAAGATGAAACCGAAGTGACCGATGACTTTGATTTCTTTCACTGGCGTTCCCTTTCGGATCTTTCGGAAGCGGTTCAAACGGGGCTTCGAAATCGGGCCAAGGACCACAACGAAGAGGTCGACGAAAAAGGCATGGCAGAGTGGCGCAAGACCACAGCGTCAACACTTGCGTCGGTATTCAAACGAGGCGTCGGTGCGTATCAGAACAATCCGGGAAGCGTTCGACCGTCCGTTACATCGCCAGAGGAATGGGCATACGCCAGAGTGAAATCGTTTATCTACGTGCTGAAAAACGATCGATTCCGATCGGGTAAACACGACACCGATCTCCTTCCAGCGGAGCATCCGCTGTCGTCCAAAGAGCAGTCCGGTAAAAAAAAAACCTTTGATCTGATCACGGGACGCAAGTACGAGGACATCGACTTTTCCGTTCCCAGTGGAGTCAAAGACGAAATGCGACGTGGTCTTGCGTGGCACGAAGAGGGACACAGTGGTGACGGATTGAAACCGGAAACAGTTGCGTGGGCGAGGCGCATGGTGAACGGTCAAGACATTTCACCGGACAAAGCAGTAAAAATGCGTGCGTGGCTTGCGAGGCATGAGTCTGACAAAAGTGGCGAGGGCTTCCGTCCTGATGAGGACGGGTTTCCGTCTCCCGGTCGAGTAGCGTGGGCACTGTGGGGTGGAGACCCAGCAGTCAGTTGGTCCAACAAGCTGGTCCGACAGATGGAAAACGAAGACGAAGAGAAAACCCACGTCGCATCCGTTGACGAGGCAGTCTGGCGCAACTTTGTGGAGAAGGTGCAGGAGCCAGCTGAAAAACAAATCAGAGACGCGATTGAAGTTTATTTCGAACAATACGCGGCTCGAATCGCTCAACGGCTTCCAGATGTTCTGGCCAACTACACAAAATCAATCCTTGCTGGCCCGGTCCCCGATCCAGATATCGTGATCAAGCAAGGAGACGAGCCGTGGTTAGACGCACTGCTTCAACTGGATATCGAAGGTGCCGCTGTTGACGAAGCAATGCGCGAGTCATTTGCTGATGCGTATAAAAACAGCGTCCGCGCTGCGACCGACGCGATGCCGGACAGACTTGCGGAAGAATTTTCCTTCCCTTCACAAAGAATTGACAATTTGGTTGACGAGGACTTAGCAAACTTCATCGGCAACATCGAAGCCCAGACCAGAACATCGGTGAACGTCACTATCAGAAATGGACTTGCGGAGGGTATGAGCGTGAACCAGTTGCAGGCAGCGCTGGGCACAAGTTTTGCTTTTGCACCGGATAGGGCACTACGAATCGCACGAACAGAAGCAACGCGAAGTGTGAATGCTGGTGGAGTGCTTGCGTGGGAGTCTGCCGCTGGAAACGTTGGGCTGGAGGTCAAGTTTAGATGGCTTTCGCAGTCTGGAGCGCGACCAGAGCATGCGGCTCTGCACAATACGCTTAGGGGTGATGATGGATATTGGTATGCTGGCGGTGTTAAGGCTCCGTCACCGGGCAACTTTGAAGGATCGGCCAAGTTAGCAGCGGCTATGAATATCAATTGCAGATGCACATTCGTACCAGAGATTGAAGATGAAGATTGAGCGCACATTCAGCACCAAAGCAAAGACCCGTGGAAGCACTACCAAAGTGGTAGCAAGCACAGGCAACCCAGATCGATACGCGGATATCGTGGTGTGGGACAAGGACGCCGATCTCGAAAACTATAAAAACAATCCGGTCGTTCAGTTTGGTCACAACTATGACCTCCCGCCAGTAGGAAAAACTGTGGCGCTCGAGATCAATCGTAACGGCGACCTCATCGCTGAAATCCAGTGGGACAACAGTCCAGACAATCCGCTGGGGCAGACCGTAGCGAGACAATTTGCAGAGGGCTATCTCAGCGCTGTCAGCGTCGGATTTCAACCCGGCGAAAGCGTACCTCGAAACCGTTTACCCAAAGACCATCCAGCCTATGGTGAAAAAGGAGCGCTCATGTCATCTCCCCGTTTGCTCGAAATATCCGCTGTCCCAATACCCGCAAATGCCGAGGCTCTTGCGATTCGAGGACTCAACGGAATCACAAATGAAATCATTGATGTGCAGGATGATTTCGACTCCTACACGGTCGTGTTCCGCAAACTGAAAGCGGACGAGGAAGATGAGGACGAGGACATGGCTATGGAAGATGAAGACGAGGACATGGCTATGGAAGATGAAGACGAGGAAGACGGATACGGAAGCGACGACGACGAAGACATGGCGATGCCGGATGAAGATGAGGAAGATCAATACGGCCACGACGACGACGACGAAGACGACGATGATAAAGAGCATGAGCCTGATCACGACGAAGACGAGGATGAGGACGCGCCATCTTCGATGGGAGTAGAGGCACCAGACGGTTACCACTGGATGGACTACGATGGCGGTCCTGTTCTTATGGCAGGCGAGGACGCGAACCACGATGGCGCATCCTCAATGTTCAACTTTGAAGTGGTTCAAGAGCACGACCCAGACCGACTGAAGGCAGCGGTCAAGTCTGTACTGCTTCATCTTTTGGCGAACGATCCTGTCGTGAGGTCTATGATTAAACCTCGCAGATCGCAGCCCGACAGAAAGAGCAAGAACGCGATGGCAAACTTGTTCGGCATTGACAATTGATTTCTATTCATTTATTTCTCAACACAGCACCGGGAGTATTCCAATGGCTGACAGCATCCTGACCTCTAAACTCGACCTCTCTACAGCGGAGTCTGCTGCGAAAGCAATGCATGACTTGCACGCATCGCAAAAGGATCTCAAGCGGCAAAACCGTTCGCTCCGCGAAAACATCGACAAGAAAGCTGCCGATCTCAAGCGCATCCAAAAGCGGATGTCCGAGTTGGAAAAACGCGGTGGTGCTGTATCAGCGTCGAGCAACGTTCAGCTGAAAAAGTATTTGCGGGAAGACGGAACCGTCCGCACCAACGGAGAGGCCACCAAGACCAAGTCTTACATGCCCGGTCTCCTTGACGACACTCCAGTATGTGACTGGCAAGCTGACCTCCAACAGGCTGTCGAGCAGTACACTATGGTGAAAGCGCTCGCACCCAACGGAGCACCAAAGAGTCTCGCCAAGGTTCAAGAGATTGCATCGAAGGCGCCTGTGGAAGTCCAGCGGATTTTCGCTAACGACACTGCAATCGGTACTGAGTGGATTCCACAACCTCTGCTCCCAGAGTTTGAGCGTGATTTGGTTTCTGAGCGACGAGTCGCGGCTGCGTTCAACACAATGAACCTGCCATCGAAGACCACTCTGCTTCCATTCCTTTCTACGGGTTTCCGTCCGTACATCAAAGCACAAGCCGTTGCGGACGATCCTGCTCAGTACACAAGCAGCAGCATGGTCACCGCACAGCGCACCATCACCGCGACTGGCTTTGCGGTCAGGGCACAGATTGCAGACGATGCCGAGGAAGACTCAATTGTAGCCGTTCTGCCAACAGTGCGAGCAGAACTTCTCGCGGCTCTGGTTGATGGTGAAGAAGACGCAATTATCAACGGGGCAACCGGAACACATCCCGATACTGCTCTCTCCAGTTGGAACATTCGTGGACGCTGGGGCGATGCCGGACTTGGCTCATCATCCGACCATCGTCGCGCATGGTACGGACTTCGAAACCGAGCAATCAGTGCATCGTTCGCAAACAACGCGACGAACCGTGCAACGTTCAGCGCAGAAACGCTTCTTGCAGACTTTGCAAAGCTTGATGCGCCACACAGCACATCGGGCTCGGTTGTTCTGATCACTTCCCCAGAAGCCTATCTCATCGAGTTGGCATCTATGGATCAAGTGTTGACTATGGAGAAGTTCCCGCAGCCAACTATCGTGAACCGCAACCAGCTGGCTCAAGTGTACGGTGCACCAATCATCATCAGTGATTTCATTGATAACGATCTGCAATCGACCGGACTGTACACATCATCTGGTGGCGGCAAGACAGCCATTCTTGCTGTCAACACTGAGCGCTACCGAATCGGCTCACGACGCGGAGCCACTGTTGAAATCGATAAGGACATAACTCGCGGAACGCACCAGCTGGTCGCAACCGTCAGAGAGACCTTTTTCTCGATTGACGCGGACACTAAGAAAAACGTCCACGCAGCCATCAACGTCGCAGCCTCATAGGGGATAGACATGTCAGTACAAGAATCAGTCACAGTTTCGGCATTCGTCGATACGTCAGCAACCGTTACAACTGGAATCTGTCATGGACAGGCAGGCGAGTACAAGCTTGAGAGCATCACTCTTGTACCGTTCGCCACACTTGCGGAAGACGGATCTAACAAGTACGTGATCGCCGTCACGCAGGGTTCAGATACCGTAGCAACATCCTACGACACAAGCAGTAGTGGCAATGCGCTTGCGGCTGCAACGTCCAAGGCGTTGACCGTAACCTCAACTGCCGGAGCCGCTCTGGAGTTTGGGGCGACCGACGTGTTGAAGTTTGTTTGCACCAAAACAGGCACAGCAAACTTGAAGGTCAACATCGTTTGTGCCTTCAGTAAGGTGCGAGTCTAATGCCTCGTCTCGCTCTCAAAGGTGACTCACCGCTTGGTTCGTTTGCTGGTGGACATGCAGAAACGAAGGTGCGGTGGTTCAAGGGGGAAGAGCGAGATGTTTCACAGGCAACTGCTGACTACCTTCTTGAGACGTTTTCGGACGTGTTCGAGGAGGTAGTCGGCAGTCCTGTTGTGGCGTCTGCTGTGGAAAAACCAGCGGCAGACAAAGCAATCAAATCCCCAGCAAAGAAAAAGGCACCAGCCAAGAAAGCCACTGCCACCAAAAAGGCATCCGCTAAAAAGGCGAAGGCATGATCAAAGTAAAAGCGACATCAGCAGGTACATGGCCCAGTGGCTGTCACTGGACCGAGGGTGAGGTTCGCGATCTTGAAGTCGATAAAGACGAGACGCTTCCGTCTTGGCTTGTTGAAGTGAAAACCAAGAAATCACCGGCGAAAAAGGCTGCTCCTGTCAAATCTGAGGAGTAGGCGATGGCAATCGTATCCGCAGCCACAGTCAGGGCATACATTCCCACCTTGACCGGCGACTCGCAGGACACACTGCTGGACACAATGATCGCTCGTTTTGATGCGATGGCAGCGTCATACTGTAGCTTTCCGAAGCAAAACAGCGGGGCTGTTTCGTTGGAGGTCGGCACATATCACGAGTATTTCACTGGTGCGACGGACGGTGAAAATGGTCGTGAGTTGGAGTTGATGGTGCGACCAGTCGTTTCCATCACGTCGCTGTTTGACGATGCGGACCAGCACTATGACGACACAACAGATCAAATCGATGCCAGCAATTTCATCGTCTACGGAGTAGAGGGCAGACTGGTTCTAAGAAATGACAAAGAGGATTCATCGTTTTCAGATGCACGACGAGCGATCCGTGTGATTTACACCGCTGGATATTCGGGCGCCACCATGCCGAAAGCGATTGAGCACGCTGCTTGTCTACAAGTGGCTCACTGGTATCAGGCGCGAGCGCATATCGGTAAAACCAACGTGTCAAGCGCAGGACAGACTGCAGCACTAAGCACACTGGAGTTGTTACCGGAGGTCAAGCAGGCGCTGAATCCATATCGTCTGCCATCCACGTGGGTGGGCTGATGGCTACGCTGACACCAGAAGAGTTTGCTGCGTTTCTTAAAAAGCAGTCAAAAGGCGAAGTCATTCGCACGCTCAGTAGGTTCGCAGTCAAAAAAGCAGCACGCGCTGAGAAGTACGCAAAGAAAAACGCTGGATCAAACCTTAACGTCCGAAGCGGACGTCTACGCGCAAGCATTTCTGCGAAAGCTGTTGCGGACGAATCAAACACAATTGGCATCGTACTTCAAGCTGGTGGTCGTTCCAAAGGCGTCAGCTATGCAAGGATTCACGAAGACGGTGGTGCAAGAGGCGACGGAATCATTCGTCCCAAGAAAGGAAAGTTTCTCACCATACCGGTCCACGACAGCCTGATCACTGGATCTGGTGTCAATAAGTACGCATCCGTCCGCGATGTGCCAGTGCCGTTGGCTCCAGCGCAAACGCGGAAGGGACAGATGGTTCTGGTTCATCAGATGACTGGTGAAGTGTTCTATCTCCTACGCAAGCAGGTGCGGATTAAAAAACGTCCATATCTGAAACCAGCTGTCGACCGTGTCATGCGTGAGATTGGTCGTGATTTGCGTCCGCTGCTCAGAGGGACGGTGCAGCATGGGTAGCACTGAACGGACGATCCTGAGTCGTGTCAAGAGCCAGCTTGCGACCATCAACGGGGGAGACACGTACAATTACGACTTCTCAGCTTCTGATGCTGTCGGCATAGGCACGATGCACGTTGGCGTGGCGCCGAGGGCTCCCGGCATATATCTGTACATCTTGGATATTCAATCCAGCAGAAACGCGGGCCGCACACTGCTGCGAAACTACGATCGTGAAATGACAATCCAGATCGACGTGTTTGTACCGCGAACAGATGAAACGTCGGAAAACGCTATACTGGCAGCTGCTGATGCGGTGAGCGACGTGATGAAGGTATTAGAAAACGACCCAACTGTGAACGGAGTGGCTCGAGACGTAGAGTTTGATGTATCAGCGTTTGACGGAGAACAGATTCAGCTACCGGGATATGGCGTCGGCACGATTCAAATGCACATTGAATATACTGAAGTGAGAGGAGCATAGGATGGCATGGCTTGACGAAAACTACCTGTACAGACAGCCGATCACGATTGCCAACAATGACTCTGGTCAGAACGTAGTCGGTGTCGCTGCGCCAGAGGCAATTTTGTCACCACCAAAAACCTTCGGGAAGTTTTGGGAAAACATCCAAACGAATTTCAATGACATACGGATCACTGCGGCAGACGGAATCACGTTGCTTGACTACGCTTTCGACGGAACACCGTCGCTCGCAAATCGCACCATGACCATCCAGATTGACGACACAAATCATAACGTCGCG
>CEUT01054036.1_pt1 | contig 19623 bp, 15 predicted proteins | sample 531401 | NCBI WGS metagenome assembly CEUT01 (sample SAMEA2622821, study PRJEB7988) | marine metagenome | biome: marine biome (ENVO:00000447); feature: surface water layer (ENVO:00002042); material: "saline water (ENVO:00002010), including plankton (ENVO:xxxxxxxx)" | depth 5 m | reverse complement strand
TTTAATTTGTCTGTTAGTTTTTCTAATTGATTTTTTGTTTCGATAAGGTAGAACATACCTTAGTAATGTACAAAAAAAATTTTTAATAACCACCTCCTCCACCACCAGAAGAACCACCACCGTAAGAAGGGGCACTTATAGAAGGGGTGCTTGTAGAAGGAGTACTAGGAGTAGGGATATTTGTTGTAGTTGGTGTAGTTGTTGTAGATCTATCTAAAGGTATTTCTTGAGGTTCTTGTGATATTTGAGACTGTTGAGTTGTTTGACGCATTTCTTCTTCTACACAACCACATATAGGATCTCCTACATATTTAAAACCAGGTGCACAACTTACATCTTGTTTACATTTTCCATCAGGATTTATTTGAGTACTTAAAAAATCTTCCCATTCATTACCATCTATTTTTGGTAATTCATTAGTATAATATAATTTTTTATGTTTTTTTTCTGAATGTGTAGCTCCCTCCATAGGTCCTTTTCTAGGGTGAATATGATATAATCCAATGTACTCAATTCCATCAGCATAATATAATTCACCTCCTGTTGTTGATAAGTCTGTTTGAACTGTTAAATCTGGTCTTTGAAATTCATTTATTATAGGAAATAAAGTATTTATAAAAGGAAATTGTTTTTGTAACCTTTTTAAATTTAAAGTATTTATTCTATGAACATTTCCTGTTACTGCCCAATTTATTACTCCTCTTTGGTATAAATGATGATCATATCGCTCGTCTCTTTCCGTTAATGATTTATAAGTTTCAGGAGATATTTCTTTATAATCTACTGAGCTATTTACTCTTTTAATAAAAAAACGATTGTAATATCCTCTTTCATAATCTTCTTCTGTGGGTCTTGTTTTAGTAGAAATAGGTGTTTCTACCTTAGATAAAAAACTATAAATATTATTTTCTAGTAAATTGTATTTAAGTGCATTTCCTTCATTTTCAGTTTCAAGTTCTGCTCCATATTCATATGGGGGTAATTTGACAATTCTTCCCCCCATAGAACTTAAACTTTCACCTGTGTAAGTTAAATTATTACTTAATTGAATATATGGACCTGTATAAGGCCTACCACCCCTAAAATAAATCCATTTATCATTTGGATTAGTATTAGAAAAACTATATTGATGTTTAGGAATATATTTCATAATTAATCATCTATATTATCTACTATGGAATCCCATTTTCTTCCTGATACAAGATCATATAATTCAATTTCTGATGGAGAATCTGATCCATACTGAGTACTATTTAAAAATAAATAAGGATTTACAAAACCACCACCACCTAAACCACTTAATTTAACTTCATAATGAAGATGTGCTCCACTTGAATTTCCTCTATGTGGTTGATTTGGATCTCCTCCTGTTATCCCAATTACCATTCCTTTTGATACTTTAGTTCCGTTTTTCCATATATCTTGTTGTACATGTCCAAATTGTTGAGTAATTTTTTCTTCCAATTCGCTTATATCAGTTGAAATTTCTTTTCCCCATGATATGTGTTGACCATATTGATCTTTGGGGTAAAAACTTTTATAAATACCCTCAAAATTATCAGAAGATTCATAATATCCTGCATTGTAAGGTCCTGCTCCTTTAGGAGATAATGCTCCTTCTAATGTTAAAAAACCACCATAACCTTTTATTCCTGTTAAATAGTTTACTTTTCCATCTACTCCTGCACGTATGTAAGTTGCTCTAGGGAATTCTTTTTTATTATAACCTGAGGGACAAGTATTAGATATATTTCCATCATTATCAATCAAAGGAAGCACAAATGGGTAATTATTATTAGAAAAATCTTCCATTGTTACTTTACCTAATTTAGTACCAGGTTTTATACAAAGAACTGCTGTGAATGGTTGTGTGTCTATATCTATACCATTATGTTTTCTACAACCTTTTCTATTTGCAGGGTCTTTACAAGCACAATCTCCCATAGGATCATATTGTTTATAATTTCCTAACCCTTCAACCATATTATCATCATAATTATCAATTGGGTTTAAAACCCAAGATGCTGCAGAAGGAAACCCTGAGAATGGATATCCATTCATAGATCGCCAATATCTGTCACATGGATATTTTTTAGTTTCAACTTTATCAAGTTGTACTTTTTTCTTTTCATTTTGACCAGTATTATCTTTAGTGTATGAAATAAATGGAGTGTTATCTTTTCTTCCCCCCATTATTGTCATTTTACAAGTTAAAGTTTGTATCCAATCTTGACTTTTAGTAATTTTGTCTTTAATCCCAAATACTACAAACATAATATCTTCTCTATTGTAACCTTTAGGTAATCTTGGTCCTTGAGAAAGTCCATCTATTTTTATGATATCTCCTATTCTTACTCCACTTATACCATCTAATTGAAGATCTATTTCTATAGGAACTACTTCAGTATTATCTGTATGTTCCCATGTGTCTAAATAATCAGGTACAACTAATCTATATGTATCGTCTTTAGCTACATCAACAGGATCAAGAATTCGAGCAGATAAAGCATTTAATTGATGCATTATACTTAAAAGTTCTTTAGCTGCAGTTTTTGATTGGCTTTTGTATTTACCATTAGCATAATACCAACCGCTCTCTACATTATGATCATGGATATTAGTTCTATTACTGAAAGTATTAATGATATCCATGTAACTATATACATCATACTGAAGTCTATGAAATCTTTTCATTAAATTATCAAAAGATTGTGCTCTACTATAATCATCATCTTCATTATATCCTGTAAATCTGCTTTCAATATTAGCAGAAAATGCTGATAAAGTTGTAGAAGCAGCATCAAAAGTATTAGGGGATTGAGCTGTTGATGCTATAATAGCGCTGATAGAATCTGGGATTTTAGAACTTACTTTAAAATCTCTAATTATTGATTTATCACTTTGTACTTTAAACCTATAAATATCATCAGGAGGACCTAAAGATGGATCTACTGTTAAATCAACTATTCGAAGTGTTGCTGCATCATCTTCTGTATGTACTATAAAATTATGGTAATCATTGCATGCTTTTGAGCTGACGTCTTTCCATATTTGTGTGACAAATTTATTAATAGAAAAGGGTTCGTCACTTTCATACTTTAATTGTTTATATATTTCTAACATATATTTTGCATTGATATATGTAAGACCTATTGCATCATCATCTTTCATTTCTGGATTGTAAAAATACCCTTGTAACCCATTTGAACCTTCTCTAACAGTAGTGTTTGATTTGGACGTACCATATTCTTTCATAGGTTTAAGGTAATGTACTCCCATTGTAGGCGTGTATATATTACCATCATCATCTTTATACCATGAACTACCATCTTTATCAGACAAATCCGAATGAAAATGTCTATCACCTGCATAGACAAATCCACCATCATCTGTGAAGTCGGAGTATTTACCCTCAAGAAAAAATTGTCCAGGCATTAAACAAATTTCTGGATCAAAACTTTTGTGAATGTCTAAAGTTGATTTATTTTTAACATACACACCACCTAAAGGAACATCAATCCCAAGTAGATCACCATGTTTTATAGAACCTGAATGGTGGTTTGCTATTCTAGGAGATCTTGCCATTGTTATCATTCCTCTTCCATCTCTATTCATGTAATCCCATCTTGATAAGGGTTCTGCATTTGTTGATGCTCCTTTTACTTGATCTATAGCAAAATGGTTTAATAATTCACATATAAAATCCCATCTAAAAAACAACATAGAATCTGTTTTTGTCATTTTGGCTCTTGCCTGTTTAGAATCTGGACCATATTCATATATGTAATCATTATTTTCATCTTTTATAAATTCTCCATTTTGATTTTTTTTCCTTACTTTTACGGATTTTACATTATTTAGATTGTAATGATCTCCCATTTTACAAAGATAATCATCAATTAATCTAAGACAATCTACATAACTTCTTTCATATCCAGAACCACCATTTGATAATTTTTGAAGCATTTTAATTACTCTAAATACTCCTTTTTGAAAAATATTATTAGTTTTATTGAAAGTATTTGGATCCTTAAAAGCTTGTTGGTTTTGATCACTTACCAAATGAAAACTACCCCATTTATCTCCTCCTGTAACATATTCAGTTATTTCATTTATGTGAGTTTCAATTGTTTGAAAACCATCAAGATCTTTATAATACATTATTGAAGATAATACCCATATAAAATTATCCATAGAAGATATAGTTGCTTCATTTGCATTTGCTGAAAATATCCATTCAGGTATAACAGAATCAAATCCATATAATGGGTAAGTTTCAATTGTCTCAGCATTATTATCTATTTGTATACTTTCTCCTGGAGTTAAATCATTTCTTCCTTTTATACCTTCCATTATTTCCCCATAACCCATTAATTCAGTAGTACATTGAAACCCTCCATCATCTCTAGATTTCCAATCAAAATTTTTAACAAAACCTAAAAGAGCATCATAATTACCACTTAATTGATATTTTTGTATCATTAACTCTTTTTGCATTGTCCACATGGAACTTGTTTTTTTCCAAAAATCTTGATAATAAGGTAAAGTATTAATTATTTTTCCCTCATTATTTACAAAAGGAGTCCATCCCCATTCTAATAAAAGAGGATAACCAGGTCTCATGTAAAGCATTTCCATAACTTCAAGTTGATTTAAACTATGAACGTCAAAATTAATTTTTGCTACTCTTAAAGATCCAAAATCAGATACTGTTCTAATGTCAACATCTGTTATTCCTGGCATAGGTACTATACCATAACCTCTATGAGGGTCTGCTCTAAATTTTTTAGCTCCATATGCGTGATCATTTTGTCCAAATTTAGTACCTCCTGTGTATCTTGTACTATTATATAAATCTTTTACTCCTCCTTCTAAAAAAAATTGTTGTGCCATTTCAACTCCAGTAGGTTCTGATAGATATTGCATAAAAGTTCCTGGCTTAACATCAACTCCTGAATATAATCTTACTATACATTGTTTTTGAACTGTATTAGTATAAAAAGCTCCTGCTGGAAGTGTTATAGTTTTACCATCCGGACTTAATTTTAATTTAGTTAAAATATTATTATTTTCAAGTTCTTTACCAGCATTAATTCCTTGTGTTGCTAATTCTCTTGCTTTCATTATTCTACTAGCATTAGCTGTTGCCTCTCTAATCTTTAATTGTGTTTTAACTGCTTCTTTTAAAGAAGATCTCATTAATCCCATAACCTTATTCTTTATTTAAGTCTTTAAATTGTGATTTTATTGATTCTATATCTGCTGGTATTCTTATTTCTAATCCTTCATCTAAAATAAAACTATCTCTTCTTATAATATCTGGATTTGCTGTACTAATAACCCACCATAGATCCACATCTTTATAAAATTGATGTGCTAAAAGATCTAATCTATCTCCTGAAACTGTACTTACATATAAATCGTTTATGGAATAAGGTATAGAGGGGTATTTAAGATGTCTATAATACCTTTTTCCTTGTGAATTTTTTAATGTTTTTGAATGTAATAATCTATCAGACATTTTTTACTCTGCGTTTGTTACTTTAGCTTTTTGGGTTGCAACCTCAGATTTATTTTGCCATATTCCTGTTGCTGTTTGAACAGCATTATTAGGATCAAAGTCTTTCCCATCAATATATTGTTGTTTTTCTTTTTGTTTATTTAAATATGTTTTATTAGTTTCGTCATAATTAGGATCTAACCATTTTTGTGGACCTTTTAAGTTAATACTTCCTCCATCTTTTGCTGGTAATATAAATGGTGAATCATTGATAGATTTTTTAGGCATAAAGTCGTGAACTGGTTTAAATTTCATCGATACATCTAACACATGTGGTAATTGTAACATGTTTTGATCTCTTCCATCTTTATCTAAAACTATTTCCCATGGATATTCTTTTTTCCAAGATAATGAAACATTACCTAAAACTCCTGGAACTCTATTTAAATAATGTCCTACTGTTAGTTTTATAAAGGGAGTCATTATTCTTCCAGATTTTGTATTATAATCTGGGGCTACGTTACTTACTAAATAATTTAATTTTGTATATAATGGTCTCATTTCATCACGTGATTGAGCTGCTATTTTAAAACCTAAACTTATATCACGACTAAAAGAATCATATGTGTAAAGGTCTTCAGCTCTACCATTATAATTGTAAGTATTATGTTTTGCTGAATAACCATCTGAAAAATCATCTAAAAAAGCTCTAAACATAATTATTTGAGAATTTAATATATTTTCAGAGTCTACTGCTTCTATTCTAAAATTAATAAAATCTTCAGGTAAATTTTCTTGTGATTTAGTGATAGTTTCACTATTTTTTATACTTAATTGATTGATTTTATCTACTGCATCATCAGTTACAATGCTATAGTCTAACTGACCATCTTTTAAAAGTTTACCAAATCCTCTAGTAGATTTACGACCAGGATTTCCTAACCCATATTTACTTTCTCTATGATAAGTTTTACTATCATTATTTTTTTTATTAACTCTTTGATCGTACCAAAAACCTGGTTTTCCTATAGCTTTTAAATAATTTTGTATTCCTGTTCCTGTTGCATTTATTTGTCTTTCATCTATAGTACCTTCAACCAATTTATAATCAGTAGAATATTTTTTTCTTTCATCTTCTGATTGAGCTTTAGCTACATTTCCAGGACTAGGCCAATTTATTCCCCTTTTTACATCTGTTGTAGTATTTACCCAACGTCTATGAATTGTAGTACCTATCCCATATATTGAATCAGGACCACCTAAATATGAATATAATTCTTCTCCTCCACCTCCTAACCACATTAAACCTTTATTAATTTTTGCTGCTATATTATTTAAAGCTCCAAATGTAGATCCTAATAATCCTCCTCCTTCTTCTCCTTCAACCATATGACCTATATTTGTTCCTAAATGAACTAATCTATTATTTGAAGGATTACTCATTCCTGAGTCCCGAGGAGCACCCCCTCTTTTAAAGAAATTATTATAATAACCAAAATGAACTCCTGGTATTAAACCCTCTCTAGCTGCTAATTGTCCTGAGTTAATTAATCCTGATAAACCTACTTGTAATAATGTTTTATTTGAATTTATTAATGGGTTATATTCTGTTTGGTTAGGATCTGGTGGATTATCACTTAATCCAAATGCTAGAAGATTATCTAATGCTCCTTTCATAGGGGCATCTACTCTTGGGTTTGATAGTTGAAGTGCTACTTGTTGTTTTAACCAAGCATCACCATCAGGGGTACGTAAGTATTTATCTATTCTTTCATAATCTTCATACCTTCTTTTTAATTGTAACTGGGTTCCTCCTCTTATTAAATCACCTGCTGCATCATCTAATTCTCCTGCTTTTTCAGAAGCATAGTTTAAATTTTCATCAATTTTACCTAAAAGAGGATTACTTAATCCAACAATATTATTTTCCCCATCAAAACCATATGTAATAAAAGGTTCATTAGAGGGATTATATATAGAATCCGCATCTATATGATCATTATATCCAAAAGATTTTGATTTAAATTCAGGAGTTCCTGATAAATCTGCAAGTAATTGTTTTAAACCCATTTGGTTTTAATATTTTAATAGAATCCATCAGAAGGACCATTAGTTTCATAAGTGGCTGGTTTAAGTCCATCTAAATCTTGAATATGACTCCCTCCTGTTCCAACTGCTGGTACATTAACTGTACTTGAACCATAAGGAGCTCCATAACCATATGTGTATGGTTGTGTTAGTGATTTTTCTGCTAGAGCATCTAATATAGGGTTATCTGGATCTTGACTTGGTTCCATTCCTACTCCAAAAGTTCCATTTCTAAAATCTGCAAATTGAGTTCCTGTTGTGCTTGCCATATCACTAATAGGGGAACCTAATCCTAATAATGATTGTTTTGTTGATAAGTCTACTAATGCCATAATTTTTAATTTTTATATTTGTTATACGTATAATTTAAACAAAACTTGATTGATATTTTATATCTTGATTTGATGCATTTGCTGCAAAAGCATCATATTCTATTGTATTTAATTGTCCAACTGGATTTCTTAATAATTCTTCAATATTTTTTAAAACTCCTTTTACTTCGTCCATATTTTGTCCTTGTAAGTTGGTTCCTACTGCTATTCTATTTGCTCCTTTATCTATTTCAATAGAATCCATAGGAAGTGTGTTAATTTTTATTCCACGAACATCTACATCTTGACCGTCTACTTCTGTTACAGAACCTTTTGACATTTGTGAAATACCATACACAGTTCCAGCTAAAAGAGATCCAATTGCCAATCCTGCCAGACCTAATGTAGCTATGTTAGCAGGGTTTTTTGGACTAAAAGCAGCTTGGTAAGCTGTAGCTACTGCTATTGTTATAGATCTTACAGCCATTCCTGTCATTATAGAAAGTATTACTCCCATAGCTGTTTTTGATTCTAATATCGCTGTTAGAAATTGCATCATTGATTTAACTGCTGGTACTAAAGGTAAAAAAGCCGTAGCTAAATCTAATTTCATTTTTTCTATTGTTTTTTGTAATTCTTCTGCTGCAGATAATGCCTCTATTTGATCTAATTTTTGTTGACCATAAATTTCTACAAATTCCTCATTTGTTAATAGCCTTTTATCTTCCATCATTATCATTTCAGCTAATTGTTCTTTTGATACGTTCATAGCTTGAGCTGCTAATTCCATTTGGATTCTATTACCTTCTCTGAATGCCTTTAATATAGGTTCTTGTTTCATTAAAGATTCAGCTAATTCTCCTAATTTATTATCTAATGCTAATTGTCTTTCTTTAGCTAAACTTATTCGTTGGTTTGTAGCTAAACTAAGTTCTAATTCTGCTTGTATAGAGGATTCAAAATTAAGAAGACCATCTGCTATACCAGCTACTGTATCTAAGTTTGTTCCTAATGCTGCCGCTTGTAATGCTGCTTTAGTTAATTCTTCTGTACCCATTCCTAAAGCTACTGCTACTTCTGATGATACATTTCCTACATCTCCTATTATAGATTTAGCGTTAAATGCTAGTTTATTTTGTTTATTAAATTGATTTACTATTTCTACTTGATCATTTAATACTCCTCTTACATTTTTACCTTGTAATCTTTGTAAAAATGCTAATCTTTCTGCTTCTTTATTTCCTAATCCCATTCTTTCTGTGAGAGTAATAAAATTTACTAAATAACCCTCACCAAAGATTTTTGCATTTATTTTGTTAATTTTACTTGTTTCAAGAAGAGCTTTATTCATATTTTCAGCATTTACATATGCTAATCCAGAATTTACTGCTGCTTGGCCTAATTCTTGTTGGATTTGCATACTTGCTTCAACAGATACTCCTAATTCGTTACCTATATTAGTAACCAATGTATCCATTTTGTTTACAGAGGATATTATAAAATTAATTATCCCTTGTGCTGCTTTAAGACCAGTTGTAAATGTAACTAGTTTCAAACTTCCTTTCAATTGTTTTCCTATTTCTTTTGCTCCTGCTGCTAGAGCTTTATTAGCATCACCTGTTTTTATTAAACTTTGTTCCATCTTTTTTAATACAGCTTCTGTTTCTATAAATCCACCTATAAAAGGAATGTCTTTCAGACCTCTTAAAATGTTATCTGCTACTCCTAATTCATCGTTTAATTTCTGTCTGGCTTTAATTTGTTGATCAATACTTGCAGCAATAGATTCATTTGTTGCATTTTGATTTTGAAGAACTTGAAGTCTTCTTCGATCTTTTCTGGAAAGTTTCTCAAGCTGTCCCCCCACTTTATTAGTCAAATCATTTTCTAACATTTTACCTTTTGCTATTAACTGTTGGTTTTTAGCTTGAGCTGTTAAAAGTTCTGATTTTGATCTTAAAGAATTATTTGATTCATTTGCAAATGCAAGTTCTTCTTCAGCGAATTTAGATACTTCTCTAGTAAGATCTACTACTTCTTTTCTTGCCATCTGGTTCTTTTTTAGAATACCATATGACATTTCTGTTTCTCTAGTAATATCCCGTTGGTTTTCTAAAATTTCTTGAGTTAGTAGTAATTCTTGTTTTTTATCTTCGTTAGCCATAATATAATTATTCGGTTATAAATATGAAAAAAATAAAGGCATCTGCAATGCCTTTACTTTAATAATTGTACGTTGATGAAGGTGTTATATTAGGACTTAAAGGCTTATTTGAGGTATTTGTTGATGATTTACCTTGAGCTTTTTCCATTTCTTCATTTTGTTTTTCATTATGTTCGTTAATTTTTCCTATATGGAACCGTCTTAACCAAACGGGCATGTTGTAAACCTCTGAGTGTATGAAACCACCGCCGCCATGGTACACTAGATCGTGGATCTGAGTGAATACAACCTTTCTATAATTCGACGTCAGGCCAAAAAAACTGAAGTCCAATGGGAATTGAAATTTTTTTGAAGTCCCCATTATTTTCTTCATATTCAAAACTTAAATCAACATCAGGATTTATTTCAGTAATGTAATTTCTTAAAGCTCTAGCATCTTTAGCTAATAATTGAGTGTCAACATATTTACGTATTGTTTTATTTTCATAATCTCCATTTATTGACGTAATTATATGTTTCATACGAGTAGATAAAGTTGCAACTGTATTTTTGTTAAGTTTTTGAAGACCCTTTAATTCCTGCTCTATTTTTAGTTCATCTTTATGAGTTAAAAGTTTAAATGTAACTTCTACTTTAGATGTAGGTAAAGTAAAAGTAAATTCATTTTTACCATCTTCTTGTATTAATTTTTCATCTAATTCTTTATCTTCAATTTCAGTAAGATTAACTTTATGTTGTTGACCTCCATAAGAAAATTCATAATCACTACCATACCCTAAAACACGAGCGGCAATTAATATTGCATTTTTATCTCCTGTAAGTAAATCATTATAATTTATGTCTGTTACGATAAGAGATTGTAATAATTTATCTATGACTGTTCCTTTATTGATTAGAGCTTGATTAGTTAATATATCTTCTTCTCTAGCTGTCATATATTTCATTTCTACAACTCCTTTAGATAAAGGTGATGATTTTGGATAAAGTAAACCTTTTGAAGGTAATGTAACTTCCTCTGAGGGAAATTGTTGTTTTGTTTCTTTCATAACGTTATTTATTTATTAAAACTAGTTCAGATATACATATATAAAAAAATAAAAAAGCGCCAAAAAGGCGCTTTCTTTTTTATATAAATAGTATATTAATAATTTAAAATTGCATAATCCATTGCAATTGTTATAGAAATATTTGCTGGTGCGTCTGAACTCCAATCCATATCTCCAAAATTAGCTGACAAACAAAAAGCACCTTTTAATCTCCATTCTTCTACTACATCTCCTACAGGACCTAAAGTTGAAATTGTTATTTCTTTTTTATAAAAATCAGAATAACCATCTCTACCTGTAACTGATTCATGGGATAACCTTACCCATTCCATAATAGCTTGAGCACCTGATGGTGTTACAGGATCATAAAGATCACAAGTGATGTTATCCCAATTTCCTTTTCCTTTAATTTTTCTTTTAGTATTAATATGATCTAAAACTACTTCATTAAAAGTTATACTTGGTCTTGCTATTTTTTTAACTAAATATCCTGGGACTCCACCAATATCCATTAGAAACCTATTTTGTAACTTAGGTTCAAAAGTGGTGAACATCATATCATTTGCGCTTGTTATTGCCATTTTATTATTTTTTTATTCCGTTATAAATATAAATTTTTTCTTTTTTTAGTAACTTCCTCCGCCACCTCCTGTACCTCCTACACTTCCTGCTCCATCAAATGTAGCTCCTGTTGGTAATACGTTAAAGTCAAGTACTATAAATTCTGCTGTTTTAGCTGGTTGTAAGTAAATTGCACCTACTAATTGGTTTCTATCAACCACATCTGGTGTATTATTACTTTCATCCATTACAACTCTAAATGCAAATAATCCTTGTCTTTGTTGAATTCCTTCTAAATAAGGGTTTACTATATTTAAAAATCTGTTTCTTGTTGTTGTTGTATTTTGTTCAAATACTAAGTATTTTGAAGAACTTGCAATGTATTTTTTAACAGCAATTAATAATCTTCTAACATTAATTCTATTTAAAGCTGTAGATCTTGCTTGTAATGTTTTCTGACCCCAAATACATGGATTACTTATTCCAGGGAAACTTGCAATTGGATTTATTTTAGCTTCATATAATCTATCTCTTTCAGATTGATTTAATCTAATTTTTACATCTCTTACTCTTCCTAATACACCTCTATTTAAACCTGCTGGAGCAAACCATTCAGCTCCCCCTGCAATAGCATCTGATTGAGCTATAGCTCCTGGAACTACTACTGATGGTGGTACTAATATAGGTTTATTAGCTCCATCTACTTTTACCCAAGGGTAATAAGTTGCAGTGTAATTACTATCCATTCCACTTACTGTAGATATAGCTGTACCTATTGATGCATCTTTATCTACAACATCCATAACATAAAAACAATCTCCTCTTCCTTCTGCCATTGTAATTCCTTTAGAAGTAACAGTATTGTGGTATCTTTTATTAAGTCCAGGTAAAACTAACATATTAATATCATATTCATCCTGATTTGATAAAATATCTAATGCTTTTTTATATCCTGTTGTACCTGCTGAAGTATTTGTACTTAAATCGAACCCATAAACTAAACCTTGATTTGTATATGGTGTAGATAATGTACTTTCTCCTCCAGTAAATCTAACAATGTCTGGTCTAACACCATCATCACCTCCTTGGAAAGGAACTGTAAATTTGAGCTGTGAGTTTGCAGGTCCTGAATTTCCTGTTGAATCTATAGATGCACTTAATGAACCCGACCATAAACCAGAATCATCATGGCCATGATAATTTTCTACATTGAATTCTCCTGCTACATTAGCTGTTCTAGCATCTGTAAAAGGTAATAACCAGTTTTCGTTATGTTTTCCATTTTCTTTTTCTACAGGCATCCATCCTAAATGTCCATTTTCTGAATATGCTCCTGCTATTCGTTGTGATCCTTCATAAGAAGCAGATGGAAAAGCACCAATACTTACATTTAATGTAAATGCACTTGCTGCTATAGGATCTTTAACTGCTATAAATCCTTTAGGTACTAATGAAGGAGAAATTGCTTTATCTTCAACAGCACTATTCATTTCTACTCTAATGTAAGGTTGTGTTGTTGGATAATTTCCTAACAATTCTACTTTATCTAAAACATCATTATATTGTGGATATCTATCTCCAATTACTCTTGCAATATAATTTGGACTGTCTGGATCTAATGTTAAATTATTCCAAGCTGCTACAGGAGTTACACTATTATCTGTGTCAGTGTATTTTCTTAATATTAAAGAAAATGTTGTGTATTGTTTTATTCCATCTATATCTGCCGGTGTTTGTTGGTTAGCTATAGATACTTTATAATCTTTATTACATGTAGAACCATGGGCTAAAGTACATACTTTAAATAATTGTTGTGTTGTTTTATTAGCATCTAAAAATTGTGAAGTAATAAAAGGAGTAGAAGCAAATGAATATCCTTCAGTTTGAGATCCTAAATTAACTCCTGAATAAACTAAGTTAGTTGATAATGGTATTAAATTTATTCTTGAACCACTTCCAATTTGATAATCACCTAAAGAATTCGCTCCTGAATCTCCCATAGATCCTGAAGCTACCATTTGTTTTTGTAGTGCTTCAAAGTTTATGTATGCAAATCCTGGAGTTCCATCATATTGATCTACTGCTGTTTTACTATTATTTGGATTATCATTGATTTGTGTAAATAAATAATCTTGAGCTGTTGGAGACATTGAGGCTGATATTCTTGTTCCTGTTGTTGCTCCTGAACCTCCTGTAGCTCCTTTTAAAAGAATTGGGAAACTTCCAGATGCTATAGCTTGTGAACCATTTGAACCAGATTCTATAACGGATAAACCTAAATCTGGTTGATTTATTGATTTAGAAGGTTTTATTATTCCTAATAATATGTCTTTTCCTCCTGTGAATTTTGTTCCGTCAACAATATTAACACCTGAAGCTGTAGCTAATACTGTTTCAGAATTACTTCCTGATCCTGCATGAACTGTTCTAAGAGATACTTTTGTATCTGTAGATCCTGGAAAGGCTTCAATACCTAATACTCCTGCTTGTCCTACACCAGATGATGCTAAGTCTACATTAGCACCTAATGATGAAGTTGCATCACCATTAATGGCTGCTATTAAGAAATTTCTTATATTAGCATCTGTTACAGAGCTAATTCCAATTGCAATTGTATTTGCACCATCAGCTGGGTTGGTTGTTTCTGAATCATCAAAAAGTATTGTAGTTGCTGAAGTAGCACCGTCACCTCCTTGTGCTGCTAATAATGTAAAAGTAATAGAAGCATCTGCACTTCCAGCTGCTAAACCATCTGTGTCTAAACAATCATGACATGTAGCGTGTGTTTGTGCTACAATTGCTACTGGTTTTTTACTATCAGACACATCATAAGTGTATCCTCCTCCGGCTAATACTCTACATACTGTAACTGTACCTGCTGATCTTAAATAGTTAGCTACTGTGTGAGGGACATAAGTATCATTACTCATTGGACCGAATATATTTACATATTCTGAAAAGCTATTTACTATTGTTGGTACAAATGCTGGACCTTTCATTGTTGGTCCTACAATTGCAGCTCCTATTGCTCCTACTCCTTGAGGTAAGAATGATTGGTCATTTTCTCTTGTAAATACACCTGGTGAAATTATTTGTTCTGCCATTTTATATTATATTTTTATAAATTATATTTTCGATTGGTTCTATTATAAATATAGAGTTTTTTCACAAACCAAACTAAAGTAAGCGATTAAGTTTAAAACCTAATCGCTGATAAATATAAATAAAAATCTAAATAGTTACTCTATAGGAGTAAATTCTCCAGTGTCTGTGTTAAGTCTTCCTTTTCCGTATTTTTTTGTTAGATTATTTGCTATTTCTTTTTCTTCTTTTTCTAAAATAATCAATTGATTTTTTAATTCTTTTTCTTCTTTTTCTATTTTAATTTTAGACATTTGTAATGAACCAAATTTAATTGTTATTTGATTTATTTTTGTTTGAAGATTATCTAATTGTTTTAATTCTTCTTCTGTGACTTTTTTAGGTGTTTTTACTGCCATAACTTATTATTTTTGGATATACATATATGTAAATTAAAAAGACCCACCATCTATTGTTGTAATATTTGAAGAAGCTGCAGTTATTGTTCCACTTGCACTTATATTACCAGATGCAGTTATATCACTTGTTGTGCTTATAAATCCACTTGCGCTTATGTTACCTGAAGCCGTAGAATGGATTACTAATTCGTCTTGATAAGTTAAATCTCCTGAAACAAATATACTTCCTGTAACATGTACATTTCCATCTGATGCTATTCTCATTACTTCTGTAGGGGCTGCTGTTCTTGATGTAGCTGTAAAAAATTGCATATTTCCTTTAAATCCATCATCTTGTGCTTCTGCAACTGTTGTTTGAATTTTTGCTACTTCTCCATCTTTTCTTTCATCAAAAACTTTTTCAATAAGAGATCCTGAATCTGCTATCCACCTTACAGATCCTATAACGTCTCCTGTTTGGGGTCTTGTTGATAATAATCCTTCTTCTTCTCCAACTTGTAATAATTCATTTATTACCTCAGGAGATTGACTTTTTACAAAAGCATCAATTGTAGCTCTAGATGCTCCATCATCTATAGCTGATTCTCCTAAAACAGCTTGAATTAAATCAACAGTAATAGATCCTGCTCCTCCTCTACTATATTTTAATATAAATTCACTACCTGTTGCTGATCCTGATGTAGTTCTATTATATGATTCTAAATCTCCATCTTCATTTATAAAAATTCCTTTTGTGTCTAATCTTTGTTGTACATAAAATTTATTAGCTCTAATATCAAAATCTGTTTTAGGATTTGTTGTCCCAAACCCCATTTGACCAGAACCAGAAAAATACATACTTGCTGATCTATTTGAACCTGTAATAAAAGCACTTGTTTTGTCTGCTGGATCTAATTTTAAACCTAAGTTTGCTGAAGATGTTACTTTATTACCTTCAAAAAATGGTTGATTTAATTCTCCTGAACCTGATTGGTATATATTCCATTTAAATATTTCTGATGATATTCCCCCACCAATTATAAAAGTGTCTCCTATTTCCATTCCTCCTATTTGAGCTGCTGTTCCTGAAAAATCTGGTATAGCTACAGATCCACTATTTAAACTATGTATTAAAAATCCTCCTGATATGTGTAATGCTGATCCTGTTGGTCTAATTTTAAAAGATGATCCTATTTTTAAATTTTCACCTAATGAACCTGAAAAGCTTATTAAATTTTCAGTATCTTCTATTAAACTTGCACTATAATGTTTATTAAATCCTATAGAACCTGTTAAAGCTGCTACTGTTTTATATGCTACAGCAAAAGCATCATCATTATTTTGAAGGGGGATATTAACATATACTATATTTGTATTAATTCCTCCTAATACATGATCCAACGTATCATCTGTATCCACATATAAAGTTTCTTCAAATTCATTTGAAATACTTCCAATATCAGTGTATCTTAATACTAATTTTGTGTCTTGTTCTAGATTTGAACTACCACTAGTAATAGTAATAACACCAAAAACTTGTTGAGTTGTTAATCTAGTTAATTTATTATTAGTATTAGCAGAACATGAAATAGCTACAATTTGAGGAACTGAAGCAGATATTGCTGTTGTATCATCACTTAAAGTACCTGATCGAAATAAGAACAGACTACCTGATATTATTGATAATTCATCTTGTGTTATTCCGTAATCAGGCATATTATATTGTTATATTTTGATATGAATATAAAAGATGTCCTGATACTTCATGAAGTCCTTGTGCTGTATTTGCTTTAAGAGTAATTATAAAACTATCTCCTGCATTAAAATTTAAATTTATAGGTAAAGTATTTAAGTTTGAATAATTCTTTCCATCACCTGTACCTACGTTAACCTCTGCAGATGAAAGGATTTGATTAAATGCAGCTCCAGCTACTCCTGAAAAATTAGTAACTTCATCAAATGTATTTGAAGAATCAATATATACTTTGACAGTTATATCACTACATAATCCTGTTTGTTTCCAATATAATTTATGAATAGTCCCATCATGGGGTGTTACAAATACATTTACGTATCTTACATATCCTAATTCTGCACCACCTGCCCATGGTATTCCATTTTCTGATTGAACTGATGCCCAATCAGCTGAAAATCGTTCGTGGAAAAAATTAGTTGTTGATGTTGATGTTGATGTTGTTTGATTTCCTTCAAGTTTATGAAGACCTTGTTCAGATTTGTAAAATAAATGTCCAGTTTTAGTATTAATTACTAAATCTTCTTTATTAAAATCTGTTACTTTAGGATCTCTTGATTTAGTTCTTACAGTCATAATTAATAGCTTACAGTATCCCAATCATTTTCTAATACTACACTTACATATATTCTATCTGCATTATCTGTAGGTCCAGTAGATGCCCACTGCATACTAATCATTAAAGCATCTCCCGCATTATACTGACCCTCTGTTCCCGTTAATGTTTGTGATCTAGTGTTATTAGTATCATCGGCTCCTTGTTTGGGGTTTACCATTGTAAAAGTATGAACAGCAGTTCCTTCAGAATTCATTCTTTTATTACTTGCTCTAGTATAGATTTTCCAAGTTATATCTTCTACTGGTAATACGTGGTTAGTACCTGTGTTAGAAGCCCAATGCATTCTTAATATTATTTCTCTAACTCTTCCTGAACAAGGCATTATCATTGCTTGTTGTTCTTTTACACCTGAAGTTTGCTCATCTGGAACACCTGCTAAAGGTATAAATGTTTCTGTAGTACCTGCATTGTCTTTCCAGTTAGCTGCAATTATTTGTAATTGTTTTCCTCTTATAGGACCATTAGATGTTACTCCTGCTGTAAATGAACCTGTTCCACTTCCACTCACATTGTGTGAGGCTGTTATTTGGGTAACTGCTGCTAGATTTCCTGCTATATTAAGGTTATTTAATGATGGGTTATATTTTAATCCAGCATCATAACGAATTTGTTGTGCTGTTGAATTATTATTATCTAAAAATGCTACAAACTGACCTTCATTTTCAGTGTTAGTTGTTGCTACTATATTTGTTGCATTTGTTGCATTTACTGCCGATCCTACTGTTAAATTTGGTGCGTCCGTTTCTGATTCAATTGTTAATAATTCTATACCTGCAAATATTTCTTGTCTAACTGCATCTGTTACTAATTCGCCTCCACTTCCTAATATTACAACATTAGCTCCTGTTCCTGCTGCTAAATTTGCATATAATTTACCACTTGCACTTATATCACCTGAAGCTGTTATATGACCAGAAGCTGATATATTATTGAATCTATGTAATTCTTGAACGTTAGATCCATCACCAAAATAAAAAATTCCAGTTGTTCTATTCATTGCTACTTCTCCTCCTGATAGAGAAGAAGGAGCTCCTGCTGTTCCGTTTTTTAATATTATTGTACTTGCCATATTGTTTTATTATAAATATTTAAAATGTTCCTCCATTTATAGTTCCATTAATATTATTTGCAGTAATATCACCTGTTGCTATTATTTCTCCACTTGCACTTATATTATTTGATGCTGTTATGTCACCTATAATGTCAAAACTTTGATCTGCTGATTTTAGTGCGATTCTTTTATTTGGTGAGCTAAGAAATCCTATAAAATCATTAACTGTTTTAAATCTATGTCTTTCAGCTAATATAGTGCCGCTTGAACTTATATTACCTGAAGCTGTTATATGTCCATTTGTAGATACTAAATTAAAACCTCCATCTGTGATTACAAAATTAGGTGCAACATATGAAATATTAGGTGATGTTTGTTCTGTTTCTACGGTACCATAAATTCTATTAGCACGTAATGATCCATGTACAGATAATCCATCTGATACATCAACACTTCCATCTATATCTACATTATCTAAATTAGCTATTCCATCTACATCTAAATTGTTACTTACAAATAAACTTCCTGTTATTTGATGTACATCAGTTGTAGTATCACCAAATACAGTAGATCCTGAAGATACATTTAATATACTTTCAGATACTATATAAGATTGTGCTTTAAGTGCTCCAGGAATTATTACATCATTTCCCTCAAAAGATATCGGTAAAAGACTACCTGTTCCATCAGCTAATTTAACACCATCTGTTTGGACTACTTTTTGATAAGTGTCCTGAATATTTTGACCTGTTAAATCGTTTAATGCCATTTATAACCATTTTTATTTTTGTTTTTCAAGATATTTTAACACACCTCCTATTACTTTTTCAGTATTGTTAATGGTGTTTTCTTTTAAATATGTTGCTACTATATTATTTAATTTATTACGTTTATACGAAATATTATTAATATTAATTTCTTCTTTAATTAATATTTTTAATAAATTTATAACATGTTGTTTTTCAGTAATTGTTGGTTTTTCATTTTTAACTTTAACATTCACCTTAGTTTCTACTATAGGTTTTTTAGTTGTTTGTGATTTTACTTCAAC
>CEUT01003902.1_pt1 | contig 19692 bp, 27 predicted proteins | sample 531401 | NCBI WGS metagenome assembly CEUT01 (sample SAMEA2622821, study PRJEB7988) | marine metagenome | biome: marine biome (ENVO:00000447); feature: surface water layer (ENVO:00002042); material: "saline water (ENVO:00002010), including plankton (ENVO:xxxxxxxx)" | depth 5 m | reverse complement strand
CAAGAACTTATGCGTGGTAATTGGTGGCATATGATTGATAATTGTACCACACCTTACTTTCTGTTTTTAGAACATGACTGGGAGTTTGTTGAAGATGTACCTGTAATGAATATTATGGATACTATGGACAAATACGAACACTTCAATTATGTTAGGTTTCCTTGGAAGTATATGGGTCCTGGTGGTGCTAGTCATTGGGACTGGCATGATGGTGGATATTTTGAAGTTGAAACAGAGATAGAGCTACCACTTACTAGAGGTTTGTTTTATTCAGGTAACCCACATATAACAAAAGTAAGTAAGTGTAGAGAGTTATATAAACCAGCACATCAATATTATTGGTCTAATATGACAAAGGGTACAAGTCATTTAGAAAAAGAGATAGCAGCTGTAGTGATGGAAGATGTAAAGAATATAGGTCATGAAGAAACTCATAAGAAGTGGGGATGTTTTGTTTACGGACAATGGGGAGATGAAAACCATAAACCAGTGTGTAGACATCTTGGTGATTGGTGTAGGAAGAGATAATGGACATACTAACTAAGGTAAACTTTGAAGAACTAAATAAGAAGTTCAATGACGAAAATAACTATTTCAAATATGTGGTGATTGATAACTTCTTCAATAAGAAGCTTGCTGAGGAGTTGTATAATTATATACCACCAGTAAATGATAATAGATGGTATAAGTTCAGAAATAAAATATTTGATAAGGATAACTTAGTAGAGCCTGATAATTATGGTATCAGTAAGGTAGAGGATATGCCTGGCAAATGGGGTGATGTATTCAGAAAGTTTCAGAGTAAGGAAAGTGTTGAGTGGATGACAAAGCTTACTGGTGTAGATGATTTAGTGGCTGATGACTATAACGAAATTGGACAGTGGAGTGGATTACGATACATAAAAAAAGGTGGGTTCCAATTGGTTCATAGTGATGCTAGGTTACACCCACACCTAAACTTAGAAAAGAGAATAACTGTAGTTGGTTATATGAATAAAGGATGGGTGCCAGAAGATACAGGTTACCTTGAATTTTGGACAGATGATATGAAAGATTGTTGGAAGAAAGTAGAACCTAAATTCAACAGAGTTGTTATATTTGAAAACTCAGAATTTTCGAATCACGGAATACCACATGTGAATAAAGATAGAAGAGTCTTTATGTACACGCATTTGTGTAATACACCATTCGAAGAGACTAGAACGAAAGCTTGGTACAAACCTAGACCTGATGAAAATAGATACGATGATGTTGAAGAGGTTGGAATAAAACGATTAGATTTAAGTGATTATTAGGAGAAAAAAATGATTACAATAGACAGAGGAAAAACTTATTTAGTAACTGGTGGTAGTGGATTTCTTGGAAAGAAGACTATCGAAAGGATACACGAACAAGGTGGTAATGTATTAGTTATGGCTAGGGATGAGGGTAAACTCATTCAGTTGAAACAAGACCTACCATACATAGAATTTTTGACTGGTGATATTTCCGATAGGTTTGAGTGTGAACAAGCAGTTAGATTTGTAGATGGTATATTTCATTTAGCTGCTTTCAAACACGTGGGTATCGCTGAGACACAAAGTCGTGAGTGTATAAAATCTAATACTATCGGTTCATTGAATCTATTAGAGCTAACTGCTGATTACGATTTAGATTTCAATATAGGAATTAGTACAGACAAAGCAGCTATAGTATCAGGTGTATATGGTGCTTCTAAGTTTTTGATGGAAGCATTGTACAGACAATTTGAAGAAAATTATCCTGATACAAAATTTAGAATTGTTAGGTATGGTAATGTACTGTACTCTACTGGTTCGGTTCTATGTAAATGGAAAGATTTATTAGAAAAGGGAGAGACTCCTATAATCACAGAACCAAAGGCTACAAGGTTCTTTTGGACTATCGACCAAGCAGTTGATTTGATATGGGAATGTATGTTGAAGGCTGAAAACTCTTCACCTTATGTTCCTGATATGAAATCTATGAAGATGGGTGATTTGTTACAAGCGATGATAAATAAATACTCAAAAGATAAAGACATAAAACCAGAGGTTATAGGTTTAGGGCAAGGTGAAAATCTGCATGAGAAGATATTATCAGATGGACTTTCATCAAAGGATGCTAAAAAGTTTACTGTAAAACAAATAATGGAGTTGATATAATGTCATACGAAAGATTGATAAGAGAATATACTAATTTTCCGATTGATGGTGTAAATTTCAAAGACTTGTCACCGCTACTAGCAGACGAACAAGTATTCAGGTCTGCTATAGTAGATATGGGTAGACAGGTAAGAATACCTGATGTTTGGTGTGGTATTGATTCTCGTGGTTACATATTTTCATCAGCGCTTGCTACATATTTTGGTGGTGGTGTTATCTGTGCGAGAAAGGAAGGAAAGACGCCTGGTGATAAGATAACAGAAACATATGATTTAGAATATGGAACTGCTACATTAGAATTGAAACCCACTTCAATGAAGGATGAGGTTGTTATTGTGGATGATGTATTAGCTACTGGTGGAACTCTGATGGCAGCTAATAAATTAGCTGAGAAGGCTGGATACCAAGTAGTTGGTAATTTAGTTTTAGTTGATTTACGATATGTTCCAAGAGTTGATAATTTTGATTTGAATGTAAAATCGGTAGTAAAATATGATTAGAAAAAATATACTGATAGTATGTGCTTTGGAAGTAGAGACTCAACAAAAGTTAGATGAATGGAGACCACATAATTTACTAATCACTGGAGTTGGTAAAGTAAATGCCACACATCGTCTTACTAAAAGATTGTTCGTAGATGGTAGTATAAATCACGATGCGAGAATAAATTTGGTAATAAATTATGGAACTGCTGGTAGTCGTAAATATAAGAAAGGTGATTTGATAGATTGTACAAGGTTCATACAAAGAGATATGGATGTTACAGGTCTTGGGTTCCAAATAGGAGAGACACCATTTGAAAGAGAACCATCAATAGTAATAGAGTCAAAGTCAAAATTCAATCCGATTGGAATAAATGCTACTTGTGGTACTGGTGATAATTTTGTAGAGGATAGAACAAATTATTATGGTGAGGTGGTTGATATGGAAGCATATGCTTTAGCAAAGGTTTGTCATTACTTTGATGTCCCTTTTATATCATTCAAATACATAAGTGACGGAGCTGATTTAAATGCTAACGATGATTGGGAAGAGAATGTTGCTAAAGGTATAGAGGTATTTCAGAGTAAAGTCTTAGAGGAGTTATAATGAAAATAGCATTGTGTATGTCAGGCTATGTTGGATACTTTAATCCATTCAAAATCGGTAGTATTGATTCACAACAATCAAAACCTTTACCAATTGGAATTGGTTATGAAAGCTTACAAAAATATTTTATTCAAGACAAAGATGTAGATACTTATATACATAGTTGGGATGTTGAAAGAGAAGATGAGATACTTGAAACATACAAACCCAAAAAATATGTTATGGAAAAACAAAAAGGTGAGGATGATGGCATCTTTGATAAGACTTACAGTCAATGGTATTCTAAATGTGAGGCTTTGAGATTAGCTTTGAATAGTAAGGTGGAATATGATTGGTATATGGTTACTAGATTTGATTTGGCATTTGGAATCAATTTTGATTTTGATAATTTAGATAATAATAATCTTTATATAGCTGGTGGTCAAAGACCAATAGAAATGAATGATGTATACTTTTTATCAGGTTATGGAATGATGAGACATATTTCAGAGTTCTTTGATTATGGTTTAGGAAACTATACTATTGGTAATGGAGCTGGTAATGAGCCAGGTGGGGCTCATTATGAGATTGGAAAATACTGTAGGAAATTCTTAGAGATGAGTAAAGGTAAAGTCAATTACATAGGTAGTGATGTCGGTGAAGAGAATATAATGTTTGTAAGGTTATTATTGGAGGAGAATAATTAATGAAAAATTTAGTCGTAACAGCAGCTGGGTTATCGTCAAGATTTGAAGGATTGAAACCGAAGTGGATGCTAACTCACCCAAAGGGAAATTGGATGATTGTAGAAGCTCTAAAGAATTTAGATTTTGATAACATAGATAAAGTATATTTTGGATTTCTTCAAGAACATATTGAAAAGTATAATTGCAAAGATGCTATAGATATGTGTTTGAATGAACTTGGAATATCAGATAAAGCAGAAGTTGTTTTGTTAGATGAACGAACAGACAATCAACCACATACTGTTTATGAAGTTATAAAGAAAGCTAATATACAAGGTCAGATAATAATCAAAGAGGTTGATAATAGATTTGAATACGATGTAGAAGATGGTAACTTTATGTGTTATTATGATTTAAATAAAACAACATCAATAAATCCATCAAACAAAAGTTACATAACCATTGGAGAGGATGGGTACATTTCTGATTTAGTTGAGAAAAAAGTTATATCATCTACATTTGGTTGTGGTAGCTATTCTTTTGAAAATAGCGAAGACTATTGTGAATATTTTGAGAAAATGTCAAATAAGACTAAGTTATTTTTATCTGATATAATAAAACAAATGGTTGAGGATGGACTTAAATTCAAACCTGTATTAGTTTCAGATTATATTGACTGGGGAACAAAGGAAGACTGGTTTGATTATGTAAGACAATATAAAACTTTATTTGTAGATATTGATGGAACATTAGTAAAGAGCTCAGGTAAATATACTCCACCATTTTGGGGAGAAACAGATGGTATAAAAGAAAATATAGATTTCTTGAATAAACTATATGATACAGGCAAGGTTTATGTGATATTGACTACTGCTAGACCATCATCAGCAAAAGATGTTACAATTAAACAATTGGAAAGAGAGGGTGTGAAGTATGATAATATTATCTTTGATTTATTCCATGCGAATAGAACATTGATAAATGATTATGGAACATCTAATCCGTATCCAACTTGTGATGCAGTTAACATAGTCAGAAACTCAAACGAATTAGAACGATTTTTGAAGGATTTAGGAAAATGAAAAAAATATTAATAACAGGTGGTGCAGGATTTATTGGTTCACAATTAGGTTATTACCTACATAACAAAGGGAATGAAGTAGTTCTTTTAGATAATATGAGTTATGGTAATAAAGATAATTTAGAAATAGATGGTGAAACATTTGGAACTTTCATAGAAGATGATGTTAGAAATAAAACTATTTTTGATTATACAAAAGATGTGGATTATATATATCATTTTGCTGGTATAGCACCATTACCCGATTGTCAAGAAAACCCAAAAGATGCTATAGATATAAATGTTGCCGGAACAGCTAATGTTTTTGAAGCTGCTCGTATGAATGGTGTGAAGAGGGTTATTTTTGCTTCAACAAGTGCATTGTATGAAAACCACAAAACATATCCAGCGAAAGAAAGTGATGATATTTTTCCTGATTTGATTTATGCAACAACTAAAAAACAATGTGAGTTGTTGTGTGAATCGTTTGGTAGTGTTTATGATTTACCGATAGTGATGCTAAGATTTTTTAATGTATATGGACCTCATCAAGATTTCAGAAGAAAACATCCACCGCTAACAGGATATTTGATGAAAACATTTTTACAGAACGAAATACCAACATTGTTTTCTGATGGTGAACAACGGAGAGATTATGTTTATATTGATGATTTAATTAATATTTGTGAAATAGTAATGACACATGATAAAGCTGTTGGTGAAAAGTTCAATGTCAGTTCTGGTGATACTTATTCAGTAAATGAAATCTATAATAGTGTTGCTAAATGTTTTGGTGTAACTTCTAAACCAAATTATAATATTGCCTCAAAGTTTTGGGACACATATCCACATTTATTTGAAGGTAAATATACTCTTAGTAAACATAGATTAGAAAAAGAAGTATTAAAATATTGTTTAGGTGATACTACAAAATCAAAAGAAGTATTAGGTTGGGAAGCTAAAACTACTTTAGATGATGGTATGAAAGAATGTGTTGAACACGCAAAGAGAATAGGTTTATGATACTAATATCACATAGAGGAAATATAGACGGAAGAAATCCTCAGTTAGAAAATGGTGAAGATTATTGTCAAGCCGCTATTGATGCTGGTTATAATGTTGAGGTAGATGTTTGGGTTTATGATGATATATTTTGGACGGGTCATTACAGCCCACACCATAAAGTTGGTACTGATTTCTTTTTGAAAGAAGAAGTATGGTGTCATGCAAAAGATATAGAAACATTGAAGAGATTATTGGAGTTAGGAGCACATTGTTTTTTCCATCAAAACGACAATGTTACTTTGACATCTAAAGGATATATTTGGACTAATCCAACACAACCACTTACGGAAAAATCAATATGTGTTTTACCAGAACTACAGACAATCGATATAAAAGGTTGTGCGGGAGTTTGTAGTGATTATATAGTGAGGTATTTATGAAAAAGACAAAAATAATAGGTTTCTGTTCAAGTCACGATTCTGCTTACGGAGTGTTAGAAGATGGAATACCTACAATACACAATGAGTTGGAGAGGTTCACTAGAATAAAAGATGATGCTGGTGATGCTATGGACTTTATGTTTCAGACATACGATGATGCTGATACTGGTGACTATTATACACATTGTATGGGTAGTAAAATGAGTGGTAAATATAAAGCATCTTTCGATAAGTGTAAAGAACTTAGTAAAGAATGGATTAGACCAGGTCATCATCAATCCCACGCAGCTAATGCTTTTTATAGTAGTGAGTTTGAAGAGGCTTTGATTGTAACTATGGATGGTGGTGGAGGAGATTTCTCAGTAATAGATGATGAGTACAGAAGAACTTGCTTCACAGTTTGGGATGGAAAAGATAATAAGATAACTGAGTTAGAGATATGGCCTGAAACTAAATTACATTTAGGTGGAATATGGAGTTTTTGTACTAGAAAGATATTCGGACTGTCACATAAAAGCCCATCACAACAAGGTACTGTAATGGGTATGGCTGCTTTAGGTGATGCTAGTAAGTACATAGAATATTTCAAATATATTCATGTTGATAACGATGGACAGAAATTACCAGACGAATGGAAAACACTAGCTGATTTAGCAAAACAATCTGAACAAGAAATGTTCAATATAGCAGCTGCTTTACAACAAGGAACTGAAGATGTTTTGAGAACCATATTTGATAGATTAGTAGAAGAACACAAACCAAAGAATATATGTTTATCAGGTGGTGTGTCTTTGAATTGTGTATTTACTGGTAAATTGTTTGATTGGTATCCTGGTATAAATGTTTATTGTGACCCAATACCATATGATGCTGGTTTAGCATTAGGTTCTGCTAGATACATATATCACGATGTGCTTGATAATCCAAGAATATATAATAATGTACAGAACGCGACACCTTATCTTGGTAGGAATTACAGTGAACAGGAAATAGCAGATGCTGTGGAAAATATGTGGCAAAAGAATAAGGATGATATGATAATATTTTTTCAGAATGACGACTTCATAATAGATGAGATGATGAACGAAAAAATAATATCCGTATATGGTGGTGGTTCAGAATCAGGTAGAAGAGCTTTGGGTAACAGAAGTATATTAGCAGACCCGAGGTCTTTGAAAAATAAAGACATCGTAAATGAAAAGGTAAAACACAGACAATGGTTTAGACCATTTGCTCCATCCATACTCAGAGAGCATGTGAAAGATTGGTTCGAACATGACATAGACAGTCCCTATATGAGTTTCTGTCTAAAATGGAAAGAGGGTATGGCTGAAAAGGTTCCAGCAGTTGTCCATTTTGATAACAGTGCTAGATTACAGACTGTAAAGAAAGAGGATAACGAATGGTATCATTCATTTATAACTAAGTTTTACGAAAAGACTGGAATACCATTGGTATTGAATACTAGCTTCAACGATAGAGAACCTATTGTAGAAACACCTGAACATGCAGTAAGTACCTTTTGGAGTACCGATATAGACTATCTTTATTTTAGGGAAATTGGATTAGTGATTAGTAAAAGATGAAGAATAATATAGTTTTTATACCCAATATAAAGTTGGGAGATGGTAGAAATGATTCCTATCAATACTCAGTAGATAGTTGGAGACAATTTTGTGAAAAGAATGGTCATGAATTATTAGTGTGGGAAGACTTACTAATGCCAGTGGAATATATGAAGATAACCTGGCAAAGATATTATCTGTTTGACTTCTTAGAAGAAAATAATATTCAGTATAATCAAATACTAATGGTTGATGCTGATACGATTGTTCATCCTGATTGTCCTAATTTCTTTGATGAAACAGATGGTAAATATTGTGGTGTGATGAATGATGGTTGCTATGAGTGGGTTACTAGAAGTATCAGAGACTTTGGTAGAGAGTTGTTCGATGGAAAGAAACTAAAACCACATCAATATATCAATGGTGGTTTTCAGATTGTGAATGAAAGTCATCGATGGTTTTTTGATGAGATGAAAGACTATTATAATAGTGACCCTACAACAATAAGAAGAGCAATAGAAAAGGTGCAGGCTGGAACAGACCAAACGATTCTAAACTATAAATTAAGAATGCATGGTGTTGATGTAAAAATATTACCACCTTGTTACAACCTACAAGACCTATGGAGAAAGAATTTGATTGTATTGGATTCAGAACACCAATTTTGGATGGAAGATATACTACACTTTCTTGAAGCTGGTTGGGTTTATCATTACAATGCTATACCACCAAATAGTGGTAACAGAGACCAAAAGTATTGGATAAAAAGAACTTATGAGGAGTTATATGGGTAAGAGAATTTATGTGGATATAGATGAGACTATATGTTTTTATGATGGGGTAGAAAGAGAGTATATAAATGCTATACCAAATATGGAAAACATAGAGAAGATAAATAAATTATATGATGAGGGTAATCATATAAAATATTATACTGGAAGAGGTACTGTCTCAAAAATAGACTACTATGATTTGACAATGAAACAATTAGATAGTTGGGGATGTAGATATCACGAACTTAGTGTTGGTGAAAAGCCAGATTATGATTTGATGATATGTGATAAAACAAAACGGATAGAAGAGATATGAGAATAATGGTGACTTCTGCTGGAGGACCAGCTGCTATTGGAGTTATAAAGTCATTAGAAAAATACGATAAGTTAGGTACATCACATCAAATTATTGCTACAGACATCACAAAAAATTCTGTAGGATATAAAATTGCTAATAAAGGTTACATTGTACCCAAAAGCACGGATAAAGATTTTATACCCACAATCAGAAAAATAATAAAGAAAGAGAATATAGAACTTTTATTACCTACTGGTAATATGGAGATAGATAAGTTCGAATCTCTATCGGATATCACAAATGTCTTTATGTCTAATTCTGATACAATAAAATTATGTAATGATAAGTGGGAGTTTTACAAAAAGGTAAAAGATGACTTTGATTTACCGAAGACTTGGGATAATACAGATATAAACTTCAAAAATAGTATCGCTAGACCAAGATATGAATTAGGTGGTAGTAAGGGTGTGTTTCATTGTGAGGATGTACACCAATACCTTTCAACATACCACAGTGATGTAGAATATATTTATTCAGATTATTTGCCAGGTCAAGAATACACTGTCGATGTGTTATGTGGTTATGTAGCAGTTGTTAGAAAGAGACTACAAACAAAGGCTGGTATATCAACACAAGGAGAAATAATCAGAGACGAATATATAGAAAATGAATGTATGAGAATGTGTAACTTTTTGGGACTCAAAGGTCCTGTATGTATTCAATTGAAAGAGGATAAAAACGGAGTTCCAAAGTTCATAGAAGTCAATCCAAGATTCGGTGGTGGTACATATTTTACCACATTAGCTGGTGTAAATTTTGTTGAAATAATTATTCGTATTTTGGAAAATAAAGAGATATTTATTAGTGAACCTAAACCAATAAAAGTTATAAGACATTTCGAAGAAATAGTTATATGAAATTCCTAAATTGTGATAAAGTGCTATGTCTTTCAGCACATCCTGATGATGCTGAATATGGGATGTTAGGAACCATGATGCTATGTGAAGACACTATGTTTGATATTGTTGTGATGTCAAGTGGCGGTGACTTTGATGAGACGAGTGGAGATGGTAGGAATGAAGAATGTCAGAACATATGGAATAGCTTTCTAAATATCAATGGTGAGTTTGTAAATGGTTCACATATAAAAGATAGAACAGAGGATGCGTGGATAAACCTAATTGAATCTAAATATAGTATGAGAGACTACGATGCTATAATGACGACACCGAATATAGACTCACACTTTGAACATAGAACAGCTAACAACATAGCTTGGGCATTGATTAGAAATTGTCCCGCTGGTCTCGTTACATACAAAACACCAAGTACTTTAGAGGATTGGAAACCAAATTATTATGTGTGTTTAGATAGGTGGTACACTGGGGATTCTAAGATAAAAGAACTACAGAAGTTCGAATCACAACAGAATAAATCATACTTTACAGAAAAGAGTTTGAAAGCATTCCATACGAACTACAATGGTTTGAAGTTCAATTATGAGTATGTTGAACACTTTAGAATAGAAAGAATGTTTGCTACCTAATGGAGATAATATTGTATATAGTATTTTGTATCGTCTTTTACAACCTTAGTAAAGAATTAGAAAGGGACATATTCAAATGAAGATAGGATTCTTTACAGAGGCTGGATACACTGGAACACCACCAAGAAATCATCCCAATATGAGAACTGATTTAGCTTGGGTCTCTTCTCTGAATGCTCAACACCACCATTGGTATGAACTTGGTAAGCTGTCAGATAACACTTATGATTTGGGTATTCTTATAATACCTAAACAACACAAAGATAAGCTAAGAGAGTTTCCGTTAGTAGAACAATATCGTAGGGTGTGTAAAAAGGTATCTGTGATGCAAGAGAGTACATATTACTACTGGCAAGACGGAGAGATAGAAGACCAAATATGGTACTACAATACTTTGGTAGAGATGGACTTAATTTTCTGTCATAACGAAACGGATAAGAAATATTATGAAGGTCTTTTGGATATCAGATGTGAGTATTTACCAACACTTATGATTACGGATGAGATAAAAGTATCAGAAGAAAAGACAGATAGTGTTATGTTAGGTGGTAACTTCGTAAGTATTTATAGAGGTTTCGATGACTATGTAGTTGCTAAGATAATATCAGATGATTTGAGAGCACCTGTAACTGGTAGAATGAAGCCTGAAGAAAGGGGTATGGATATAAAACATTTGGATTGGGTTGATTGGATTACTTGGATGTATGAGTTATCAAAGAATAAATATGCTGTACATTTAGGTGAACCTGCGGCTGGTACATTCAATCTAAATTGTTCTTATTTGGGTATACCTTGTATTGGAACAGACAATTTCAGAACACAAAAGTTATGTCATCCAAGAACGACTGTCGCTGTTGGGGACATAGGTGCTGCTAAATCTATAGCTAAGAGACTAAGAGACGATAAAGGATTTTACAATAGCTGCTCTGTAGAAACTAAAAAGTTGTTTGAGATTCGTTATAGTGAAGAAATATTTCATAAACATATGAAAAGAATATTGGAGACATTGTAGTGGGAAGTTATAGAGAATTTTATGAGATAATAAAGGCTAATGCTCCAGTTGCTTATGGGGGGACTAAATTATTTGATGGTAATAGAGATTATCTAATGCAGATACCTGAAGAGTTTGCTAATACTTTAGTTTACTTTCAAGATAAATTTGAAGAAAGACCAATAAACTTTTTGGAGATAGGGACTGCTTCAAATCTAACTAATACTATGTTTTGGAACAACTTGAACATAGCAAATAATGTAATAGTGGATGCTTTATTATGTCCAAATGTGGAAAAATCTCTTGTTGGAAACCTATCTTTTAAGGATGGTACAGTATTTATTATAGGAGACTCAACTGGAGAAAAGGTAAAGAGACAAGTGAATACTTTAGGTATTTATTATGACATTGTTTTTTGTGATGGAAACCATGATTACGAATATGTCAAAAATGATTATGAATATTATTCACAGTTAGTTAAACCAGGTGGTTATTTTGTATTTCACGATATAGATAACAATAAAATGCCAGGTGTAAGAAGATTTATTGAAGAGTGTGATTTCGATGGGTTCGAAAACACTGTCAATTTCAAAGTCACTGGTAATGAGAATACCTGTGGCATAGGAATATACAGGAGGGAGGAATGAAGTTTGTAGTAACAGGTGGTGCTGGGTTTGTTGGTACTAATCTAATAAAAAGACTATTATCAGATGGTCATGAGGTGTTGAGTGTGGACAATTATTCCACTGGTAAAAAGAACAATCATATAGATAATACCGATGTGGGTTATATGCAAAAAGATATCAGCGACATCGATATTTACAAAGGTATGCCTGTGCATGTGGATGGTGTATTTCATTTAGCTGCTTTGGCTAGGATACAACCATCGTTTGAACATCCATCATTGAGTTTTGAGGCTAACTCATTAGGAACACAATACCTAATGGAGTGGGTAAGAAAAAAAGAATGTCCGTTGGTATATGCTGGTTCATCATCAATACACGGAGATAAGTACGCTAACCCATATACCTTTACAAAGTATATTGGTGAAGAGATAATCAAAATGTATGCTAAGTTATTTGATGTACCAACAATAATAACAAGGTTCTATAATGTATACGGAGAACATCAAGCGACAGAGGGTGCTTATTGTAATGTATTAGGTGTATTTGAAAGGTTGTATAAAAACAATCAACCACTTACTATTACAGGCGATGGAGAACAAAGAAGAGACTTTACATATGTCGGTGATATTGTAGATGGTATAGTAAAGTCTATGGAAGCGATGCATGGTGCTATTGATATGAAATATACAGCAGAAGAATTTGAGTTGGGTAGAGGTAAGAACTATTCCATCAATGAGATAGCGAACGCTTTTGGTGATATGTATGCTAAAGAGTATATTGATGCGTGGCCTGGTGAAGTTAGAGAGACTCTAAACACAGACACAAAAGCCAGAGAGGTTTTAGGATGGGAACCAACTGTTGATATTATTGATTTTATAGAGGAGAATTATGTCAGATAAGGTTATTAGTTTTATACAGCCAAGTAGAAACAATCTAAAATATTTAGAGTGGTCTTACAATAGTATTAGAAAAAACTTAGGTTACAGACACGAAATAATGTTCGGAGATGATTTCTCTAATGATGGTACTTGGAAGTGGTTACAGAAGATAAAGAAGAAAGACCCTAATGTACAGATATTCAGAAACAAAGGTCCTGAAAGAAAAGGTATAGTATATTGGTATGATTTTCTATGTGAGAAAGCAACTAATGATATAGTTATGTTCTTTCACGCAGATATGTATGCTTGTCCTAACTTAGATACTGAGATACTAAGGAAGATAAAGAAAGGGACTGTAGTATCTGCTACAAGGATAGAACCACCACTACATCCAAGTGGTCCTGAAAAAATAGTGAAGGACTTTGGAATAGAGCCCGAAGAGTTTGATGAGTTAGGACTACTTCAATTTGTAGAGGAAAATCCACATAAGAACGGAGATACGGAAGGAATATTTGCACCTTGGGCAATATACAAAGAGGACTATTGGAAGACTGGTGGTCATGATAAGTTATTTGCTCCACAATCAAAAGAGGACTCTGATATATTCAATAGATTTCATTTACTGGGATACAAATTTATACAGACTTGGAGAGGGTTGGTATACCATATGACAAGTAGAGGTAGTAGATTCAATCCATCATCAGGTGGTGCACCAGGTGTGGACTCACCTGAATGGATTTATACAACCACTAAGAACACAAGAAACTTTATTCGAAAGTGGGGAACTCTAATACAACATGACAAACATATGAAACCAGTGGTAACACCTAAATATGATATTGCTTTCGTTGTATATAATTGTAACGAAAAGATATTAGAAGGACTGGAACCTTGGTGTAGTAAAATATATTTGGACTTGAGCGACTCAGATTGTATGAGTGAGTATATAAAAAAAGAACAACCAAATACGACATACGATTTGAATGAACGGATAAAGTTGTATGGAAATAGTAAGATATCAGAGTTGCATGATATATGTGTGGAGTTTGATGCTACGAAGATAGACCAAAAGAACTTTCAGATGATAACCAACCTAGCAAATATAATAAATGAGGGTGGTGAAGTAGGAATCTTCGAATTAGAGATATTCAAAATCTATATCAGCGCGATGAATACATATGAGAAAGATTTGATTTTAATCAAATAGATATATATTTATATATATGACTTATTATATCATTATGAATAATAAAAAAGATGAAGATTTGTGGGATGAGAACATATTGGGTGAGGAGTCTTTTGGTAAGTTTTACACTGGTAATGGGTTCACTGCATTGAACTATATAATACAGAAAGAACCAGAAGCTCTTGGTAGTATAAAGATAAAAGATGAGAAGAATAAAGATTATACTGTTACAGAGTTCTTAGATACAGCAAAAAAATGGAAAATAATACTTGACAATTAGTGCAATTTATTCGTAGCTTTAGGAGTGATAAGATGGGAAAATACGATTATTATGAAGAGCTTGAGGAACAAGCTTACAATGATAGAATAAAACCAAAGAAAAAACCAAAGAAAAAGAAAAAGGAATGGAGTAAAAATGAATCCACTAAAGAATTTGGGTATCGTAAAAAGGACAATAAATACACTAATCACCCTAAGCGCATTTAGTCTTATAGGGTGTAGTGATGGTTCCAATCCACTAAGTGGTTGGGAGATACCAGCATTAGAAGAAGACCCTTATGAAAATATTTATGACTGGCCTGAGGATACTACAGAAAGTGAGGACACACTTTCATCGATAGTACTCAGTTTGTTATTAGATTTAGAGTTGGATGGTAATGGTTTTTATCATCTACCTATAGACACAACCAAATGGCAGACTCTACATAGACTAACTGGTTTAGTCACTAGAGATTCCATAGGTATGAATGTGACGAAAGTTTCTTGGTATTCCAATCATTATTGGTTGATAGGAGATACACTTGGATATATGATACAGAACACAGGTTCAGATGACTTGTGGTATGTGGGATATGATACAACATACATCACTTGGTTCAATGGATTTGAAGTTCCAATTGTAAATAGTTCTTCATATTCAGATATGCATGGAGAAGTCAATACGATGATTGCTCCAGTGAAGACTATGAGAGGTGATACTATATCCATTGGATACTCATACTTTGATGATTGGAAGCTAGAGGAAACGATAGGAGAGTTTAGTATTGTATTAGATTAGGAGCAAATGATGAAATATTATTTGGTGGATAATTTCACAGATAACATAGTAGATGCTGTGGAGTTAGGTAGCGATGTAGGTATAAGTGGCGCAAGGACATTTTATATAGGTAGAAAATTGATGAGTAAAGACGAAGAGTCTTTTGATAAGATTTGGAGAGTGATGACAAAGAAAGACTATGATATGAATTTCAAATCAACATTACAAAACAGACAATTAGGTAAACGAAAATATGAGTGGTGGAAAGACGAAGAGACATATTTGGATGTCGATGCTCCGATAACACAAAGTATAGATGAAGAAGAATAAACTAACAAAAGAACAACGAAAAGAACTAGAACAGATAGCATTGGAAATAGAAGCTGAGGCTATCCAAATGAAGTTAGATTATGAAGATAATCCATCTGAAATGAGTGGTAGCGTAATAGTAATCCATCAAGATGCGGAGATGTTGGATGACTCTGAGGAGTAAATATTTAGATGGTACTGGTTCTACAGATATTATATACGATAAGCTTGAGTGTGAGTATAATGTAGAAGAGCTAGATAACCAACAACTAAGATTTCCATTCGAAGGTTCGGGTAATATAGTAAAGAACTATTCTCAGGTGGGACAAGACCTATTTGTACTTAGTGTACTGAATGGTAAAAGGAATGGTAAGTATTTAGAAATAGGTTCTGGCAGACCATATTATGGAAACAACACTTGGTTGTTAGAATCAGAGTTTGGGTGGACTGGTGTTGGTATAGATGCGTGGAAACCATATGTAGAAAGGTATAACCAAAAAAGAGAACAAAAGTCTTTTTACAAAGACGCTTGTTTGATGGATTGGAATACATTTATGAAAGAACAATTTCCATATGACAATGTTATTGATTATTTATCGATAGATATAGACCCAGCGGCTCAAACATTCGATGCTTTGAAAGTGTTACCATTAGAAAAGTTTCAGTTTAGAGTGATAACATTTGAACATGATTATTATCAAGACCAAAAGACTAGAGACTTAGTTAGGAACTGGTTACAAGGGTTTTTTAGATATGAGTTGATTGTGCCAGATATTGCTACCAAACACTATGGTAATGATGTAGTGGAATCCTTTGAAGATTGGTATATCCATCCAGAACTTGTATCGGAAGAAAATCTACATAAGATAAGAGAGTGGACTAATTTAGAACATCACAAAAACGGATTAGTAGATGCTAAGTCATATATTTTAGGTCCTTCCGTACCCATACCTAAAACCACTTCAAAAACACCTAAATGGGCTGTAACACCATTTCCTACATTAGAGATAACCACTGTCATACCAAAAAAGGGTTGTGTGGTTGATTGTGTATTTTGTCCACAAGAAATACTGAAGAAAGCATATGATGATGAGATGAGATATATGTCTATGGAGGATTTCAAAAGGGCTATTGATAAAGTACCTACCGATGTAAGAATAATATTCTCAGGCTTCATTGAACCATTTATGAATAGACATTGTGCTGATATGATGGTTTATGCTCACGAAAAAGGACATCCAATAGCTGTATTTACAACAGCAGTCGGTATGAATATGGCTGACTTAGAAAAGATAAGACATATACCATTTGATGATGGCCCGAATGGTGGTTTTACCTTACACTTACCTGATGAGGAAGAGTTAGCAAAACATAATGTCTCTAAAAGATACCTAAAGGTAATTCAGGCTATAAAAGACTATAACTTAGATAGTTTTTATTTGATGTGTATGGGAACTCTTCATCACAAAGTGAAGGAACAAGGGATTTGGCCTGAAGAACATATCCATAATCCACAGATGTGGTCTAGGGCTGGTAATCTGAGAGGTGAGGCTCAGTTGAAGCCCGAACTAAGACAATTTATAGATACACCTACTGTGTTTGATGTATCAGCAAAAGCTAGGGGACTTTACAAAGAAGGAGAACTTACTTGTGGGTGTATAGAAGATGTATATCATAATATTTTACTTCCAAACGGAGATGTTTCTCTTTGTTGTATGGACTATGGATTAGAAGAAATTACAGGAAATCTATATGAACAATCATATGAAGATGCTATACCTGAAAACAATCAGAGTTTCAATTTATGTGGTGGTTGTGAAAATGCTATACCTATAAAAGATAAGTTAGCTGGTGATAGAAGAACTTTAGGTGAGATAGTTGATGTGGGACAATCGGTGATGGAAGAACAGAGGGAGTTGTACTTAGAACCAACACCTAAAGTAGTTTCTGAAGAACCAAAGGTGAGAGAAGTAGACTTTATAGCAAATGCGTGTTCTACTAAATGTTATAACATAGATGGGTATCACGGAAGTTGTTGTAGTATAGAAGACAGAGACTATATAATAGGTCCTGTGGGTAATGAATCACAAATTAGATTACTACAAGAATATCCTGAAAAGACTTGGAATGATTTCTTTATATCATATGAAGAAGGTAAAGATTTATTTCCAGATAAACCTACTTGGCAAGATGAACGACATTTTCCAGCGATGAGGATAAACACATCAACAGAAAGAAATAATTGTAACCAATACGACCCAATAAAAAAGAATTGCTCAGTATATCAATACAGACCACAAATTTGTAATGACTACTTGTGTGACTGGTTGAGTGAAGAACTAACAAATAATACATTCATAGGAGAATAAATGAGTGATAATCAAAGACAAAACTTAGAGTACCTAGCTATGGGTGTAGCGATAGGGTGTATGTTAGGTTATGTTATAGGAATGATAATGGCGGATACAATATGGATTATATAGACGCTAACAGATTGTCTGTCAGAGAAATACCTAGAATGTTAGCGAAGGAAATGATTGTCGCTAACCACTACTCAAAACAATGGACAAAATGTAGTGTCGCTTTAGGACTATATTATACTACAGATAATGAACACGCATTTTTTGAGGGTAATGAAGAAAAACTAATAGGTACAATATGTTATGGAGACCCAATAGGTAGACACTCAGGTGCTTCAATATCAGCTTCAATAGACAGAAAGTCAGTATATGAGTTGGTTAGATTATTTGTACATGATGGATATGGTAGTAATGCTGAGTCTTTTCTAATAGGAGAGAGTTTTAGATGGTTGAAGAAATACAGACCAAAGATAAAGGCACTTATATCATACTCAGACCCAATGAGAGGTCATGTCGGTACTGTATATCAAGCAACCAATTGGTTGTATCAAGGAGATAATCTAAGGTGGTCTGAGAGTTGGTTATATAGGTTTGAAGAGGATGGAAAATGGCAGCATGGTAGAACCATATTTCCATACTATGGAACCAACGACATAGAGAAGATGAAAGATTTAGTTGAGAAGGACTTTTGGATAAAGAAGGAGCTAAGAAAACATAGGTATGTTTACTTGCTCGGTAATAAGAGTGATAAAAGAATGGCTATGAAGACTATGAAACATCCACTGTTACCATATCCAAAGGTAAGAAACATCACAGAGTCAGAAGTGATAAGAGTAAAAGTAAGGAGTAAATGATGGAATGGTTAGTAAACAATATGGGGACAATAGGTTGGGTATGGTTAGGAATACTTATTGGAGTTGTCGCTGGAGTAGTAGCGTCATCATTCGGTGCCGCTAGTAAGATAGGTGATTTAGAGGCTGAGATTATTCAAGGTAGAGCTATAAGAGATGCTCTAAAGGATGAGATATTCAGATTAGAAAACCAATCTAAACCAAAACCAAGAAAAAGAAGAAAAAAGATAATTGAAGCAAATAAAATTGAAGTTGGTGAATAATTATAGTTATGAACGCCACAGATAGAAAAGAATTTGAACTGATTCACAATAAGATAGACGATATCAAAAAGGACATCGATGAGATGAAACACGATATGTCTATGGCTCACGGAAAGTCAGAAGAGTCACTTCGGTTCATAAAAGAAAACCTATTCAATCCGCATGAGGGACTATGGGCTGAAACAAAACAGAACACCCAATATAGACAGGATTCACAAAAGTGGCGTATGACAATAGGTGCAGGTTTCATAGGGTTATTCTTCAAACAAATCTACGATTTTTTCAATATATAAATAAATTCAAGAAACAATTCAAAAAAGTCCTTGACTCATGTGCAGTTTTTTGCGTAGCTTTAGGTGTAAGATAAAGGGAATAAATAATGGAAACATATCACATCAATGGAATACAAGTCTGTGGGGAAATCAAATGGACTAGAATTGGAGAACCAGTGGATATGGATAATGACTACGAGATGGCTAGGGTTTATGGAATGGATAAGGCTGGTAGAGGGTATTGTGCTGTGGGATATATTGAAGACGGTCTCATAGATGACATCGTTGATGAAACTTTTGAAATACTTTAAAAAAGT
>CEUT01001102.1_pt1 | contig 19760 bp, 39 predicted proteins | sample 531401 | NCBI WGS metagenome assembly CEUT01 (sample SAMEA2622821, study PRJEB7988) | marine metagenome | biome: marine biome (ENVO:00000447); feature: surface water layer (ENVO:00002042); material: "saline water (ENVO:00002010), including plankton (ENVO:xxxxxxxx)" | depth 5 m | reverse complement strand
CTTAAAAACAGCTTTAAAATGAAAATAACAGAAACTAAAGAAACTCAACAAAATCGGTTAAATATTTGTAAAAATTGCGAACATAGAAGCAATAAATTTTTAGCTATTTTTAGTGCTGATAGTTGTTCAATTTGTAAATGCAATTTAAAAGCAAAAACAAAAATGAGTAAAAATTTTGGAGGTAAATGTCCAATAGGAAAATGGTAAAATTAACTTTTAATTGTTTAAAATTATTTTAAGTTGGTATTACCGATTACAAAGTTTGATATTAAGTTTGTAAAAAAAACTATTGGAAACATGCACGAAAAAAGATTAGCTGAAAAATTTTCTATTGATGATAGTAATGAAGTAGATATCATTTTAAGTAGAATAAGAAAAGACGCACGAGGGAGATATATGTATAATCGTGACGATGCTCGGTTATTACTTAAATACTTTAGAAAGTATATTGATCCTGATGTTCCGGATAATATTTTTGGTTGTGGAGGTTGCGCTACTAAAATTATTGTTCAGATGTTTAAAATCCAAAAAGAATGGCTAAACCCAACTCCATAAAATTTATAGAGGATTTTAAAGAGTTAATATGGGTAGAAGTAACTACTCGATTTGGAGAGTTTGCAACACCTAAAGACGTTATTTACCATTTAGCCGAGAAAGGATTAATAGAACCTACAAGATTAAGAAATTATCTAATAATAAAAGATTTTGATAAATTCTTAGTTAAAAATAGTGGGCATGTTACTCATACTTTTATGGATTTATCTATTAAGTATAATCTTTCAGATAGGCAAGTTCAGGGAATAGTTTATAAATACCGATCTAAATTTCAAAAAGAAGCTAATATAAAAAAAAGTAAAAGAGTATATACTTTCAAGCATACTCTTTAAAATATTTTTACAATCCAAAAAAAAACTTTGTTTTAATAGTTGTTATATAAAAAAAACTTTTATATTTGCATAGTAAACAAAACCAAAAACTATGTATATAACTAAAGAAATAAAATTAAACTTTAAAATAGAGAAAGGAGAGGGAACTCCTTATCAAGTTGTTTGTAAACAATCAGGAATGACTATCGGTTGTTATTCTAAAAAAGAAGCAAAGCAATTAAAAGACAATTGGGATAGCTGGGAGTTTGCAGATTTATATTCAAAAGTTGGTTTAGATACTTTAGGAATTAAAGAAAATGATATAGTAAAGTTTTGGACTAAACCTCACGGAAAAAATTATACTGAGGAGGTAGTTATAGATATGTTAAATGTTTAATTACGATTGGACTTTAAAAGAAGCTAATTTCACTAAAGACAAAGGGAAAGTATTTAGTTGCTTTGCTTGTGGAGGTGGCTCAACGATGGGCTATAAATTAGCTGGATTTGATGTTATAGGGATAAACGAGATTGATCCTAAAATGGCTGAGATATATAAAACTAATCATAATCCTAAACATGCCTTTATTGAACCTATACAAGATTTTGTTTGTAGAGACGAATATCCTAAAGAGTTATATAACTTAGATATATTAGACGGCTCTCCTCCATGTTCAAGCTTTAGCTTTGCTGGGGCAAGAGAAAGAGATTGGGGAAAAAAGAAAAAATTTAGAGAGGGGCAAGCTGAACAGGTTTTAGATAGTTTGTTTTTTGATTTTATAGAGTTAGCTTGGAAACTTCAACCTAAAATAGTTATAGCTGAAAATGTTAAAGGTTTATTATTAGGTAATGCTAAACAATATGTAAAGAGAATTTATGAGGACTTTGATAAAGCTGGTTATTATTGTCAACACTGGTTATTAGATAGTCAATATATGGGAGTTCCTCAAAGGAGAGAAAGAGTTTTTTTTGTTTGTATAAGAAAGGATTTAGCTACTCCTTTTTTAACTCAAATGAATTTATTTGATATATTACCTAAATTAGATTTAGAGTTTAACGATAAACCTATCTTATATAAAGAGATCGTAGATGAGGAGGACAAAACAGAAGCTCCTAACACAGCCGAAACTTATAAGCTTTATAATGCAGTAGAAAGAGGGAGGTTTTTAAGAGAAGCCCACCCTAAAGGACACTTTTTTCAAGAAAGGAGATTAGATTGGGATATGGTTTGTTCTACTATTATAGCTGGTAGTAGTGGAGATTTCCACCCTGATATATATAGGAGATTAAATAAATCAGAATTATTAAAAGCAAGTAGCTTTCCAAGAGATTATAACTTTTTAAAAACAGGGCATAAATATGTTATGGGAATGTCAGTTCCTCCTATAATGGTAGCCAGAATAGTAACTGAAGTTTATAATCAATGGCTATCTAAAATAAATTAAATTCCTTTTTTTTCGATATAAGTTTTTTTATCTAAATTATTTTTGCAGTTGATAAAAAAATATCTATGCAAAATTGGTATAATATAAAAAATGAATCGGCTGAAACTGCCGATATCTTTATATATAGTGAGGTAGGAGGTTATGATGTTAATGCTCAGAAGTTTATTGAGGAGCTTAAAGGTTTAAAAGATAAAAATCTTAATATTCATATAAATTCTTTAGGAGGTTCTGTTTTCGATGGAATGGCTATTTATAATGCCTTAAAAAATCATAAAAAGAAAGTAACAACAAAAGTAGAGGGGATAGCTGCTTCTATAGCTTCAGTTATTGCAATGGCTGGAGATAGTATAGAAATGGCTGAAAACTCTTTATTTATGATCCATAACCCTTTTACTATGGCTGGAGGTGATGCGAGTGAACTTAGAAAAACAGCTGATATTTTAGATAAGATCAGAGATGAGATAGCTAATATTTATGCTTCAAAATCTGAGCAAGATGTGGACACCTTAATAGGTTTAATGAATGTAGAAACTTGGTTTAATGCGAGTGAAACTATAGATAGTGGTTTTGCTAATGAAATAACCAAAGCTGTAAAAGTGGAAAATAGTTATGATCTTACAAAATTCAAGAATATAACTACTGATAAAGTAAATGAGATAGTAAATAATAGTAACTTAATTAAAATTGAAAAAATGGCAAAAATTGAAAACAATGAGCTAAAGGAGGAAAAAACTCTTTTAGACAAAATTAAATCTTTAGTTGTTTCTGAACCTGTAAAAAACGACCACGAGGAAGGACACGAGGGAGAGAAAGAGGAAGCAGATGTAGCTGATTGGGAAGGCATGGAAACAAGAATTGAAAACCTTGAGAAAGCTGTTCACAAATTAGAGGAAGCTATGGGAATGAAAGAGGAGGAAGCGAACCAAGCTAAAGGAGAGTTAGAAACAGCTAATTTAGAAATTGAGAACTTAAACGCAGAAATCAATAAGATAAAAGCTGAGGGAACTCAAGTAAAAAAAGAAAATGATCCAGCAATAGTAGAAAATAAAGCAACAGATAGTAATATGGCTTTCTTTAATGCAATGGCTGATAGTATCAAAAAAAGAGCTTAATAATCAATAATCAATAATAATAAAAATCAAGAAAAATGGCAAATGTAGCAACAAGTAATATCGGAGCGACTTATTCGGGAGCGCAATTTTCTGAGTTATTCTTAGAACCGATTTTTAGAGATAGTGATATCTTTCAATTTAGAGTAATACCGAATGTAAAACACAAAATGAACCTTTATACAGCTGACGCGCTTTCTTGCGTGGTAGCTAAATATTCAACTTGTGGAGGAGATGAAACAGGAAGCTTCGCAGTTAATGATAAGGTAATCGAAGCTGGTAGATTAAGAGTAGCAGTTTCAGAATGTCAACAAGCTTTCTTTGGAACTTATATAGAGGAGAGTTTTAAAAATGGAGTTAATGTATTTGATTTATCAGGTACGGCTTTAATGGATACGATCTTAGCTAATGTTAGACAATCAATAGGAAACGATATAACTAAATTAGCTTGGTGGGGTGATACAGCTGAAGCTGGAGCAAGTGCTTCATGTTATAATCCAACTGATGGATGGTGGAAGCTTTTACAAGCTGATGCGACTGTTGATGGTAATAAAGTAACTATTCCAAACTCTGGAGCTTTTACTACAGGTAATGCAATAACTGCTCTTAGAAGCTTATGGACACAAGCTCCGGCTGCTCTACAAGCTGTTGATAATAGAGATAAGGGTATCTACGTTAGTAGAGAAATTTATGATGATTACTTAACTTCTTTAGAGAACTTAGGTAATGCTGAGGGCTTCTCGCAATTAGTTGATGGAAAGCCGGTTTGTTACTTTAGAGGAGTTCAAGTTCACCCTATGTATTCTTGGACTACAGCTGCTTCTCAAGTAGGAACGGCTGACGATGTTAGAGCTGTATATACTGCAAAAGAAAATTTAGTAGTTGGAACGGATACTAACGATCCTCAAGGAGAGATGAAAATGTTTTATGATGATTTAACTGAGAAAGTATATGTTAGAGCTTATTTCAAATTAGGTTTCCAATTTTTACATGACAGTTTAGTTGTAATCGGATACTAATTATTAACCTTTAAAAATTAAATAAAATGGCAGGAATTACAAGAGGACACGACGTTATTTGTTGCGATAGAAATCGACGTGGTGGAATTAAAAAAATATGGCTAACTAATACTGATGATATCGCAAGTTGGACAGTAGGTTCTAATCATGACTATACAGCTGTAACAATGGCATCTGGAAAAACGTTTTTCGTTTGGGAATTTGATAGAGGGACAGCTGGATTTACAAGTTCAGCTACTCGTGAAAATGGTTCTACACTTATGGACGTTTCTTTAGAGTTCTATATTCCAAAAATTACTGGGGTAGTTAATGAGGATTTAATGATGTTAGCTACAAGTTGTGGAATAACAGCTATTATTGAAACTTATGCTGATGACTGTGCCGATCCAGCAGTTACTTACCTATTTGTTTTAGGTTGGGATCAAATTTTTGAAGAAACTGCATATATGGAGTTCACTTCAGGAGAGCAAGGGACAGGAACAGGATTACAAACTGCAAACGGAACTACTATTACTTTAACTTGTCAACAAGGAGAGTATCCAAGAGAATACTCAGGAACTCAAGCATCTATACCTGTATAATAGTATAGAAAGTTGATTTTTAGAGTTTTGGGTTATTAACATTAAATTGGTGGCAGTTTAAAGATTGCCACCTTTTTAATTTCTAAATAAAGAATATATTTGTAGTATAAAAAAATAAATTATTATGTATAAATTAAGTAAAAAAATAGCTAACTCTACTTCATTTCGTTGGGGTATTCCTTTAAGAAAATATGTAACTTCTGGGATTACTCAAGAAACTCTAAAAACTTTATATGATAAAGGTTGTGAGTTTGTTGCAAAGTCAGATAAACCTAATAAAACGAAATCAAATGCCCAGAGTAAAGCGAAATCAGACGAGTAAAAACATAAAAAAAGCTGGAGATAAATTAGGTTTTGCAAAGTTTGATATAATTAATATGACAGTTCCTCAATCAGTTGAGGAGGTTACTAATAGTAACGGAATAAAAACTCCTTACGTCCCGTTTGGAGCAAATAATCTCTTTCCAGAATATTTAGCCGAAGTAACAAGAAAATCTCCTACTCATAGAGCTATATTAGGACAAAAGAAAATTCTTTCAGTAGGTAAAGAGTTTCAAGCTGAAAACGAATTATTAATGAGCTATGTAGATAGGGTTAATCCTAATGAAAGTTTAAGGGATATCTATGGTAAAATCATGGCTGATTATTATACTTTCGGTAATGCTTATATAGAGTTAGTTACTTATGAGGGAGGGGTAAATTTATATCATGTTGATGCAACCTTTTGCAGATTATCAAAAGATCAGAAGCAAGTTTATATCCACCCAGATTGGAAAAATTATCAATCTACTAAAAAGGATACTGTTATTCTCGATATGTATCCAAAATTTAGAGGGAATAGAGCTATAATTCATATTAAAGATTACGAACCTACTTTCTCTTATTATGGGCTTCCGGATTTTATAGCTGCTTTAAAATGGTTAAATATTGACCACCTTTTACAATCCTATAACAATACTAAATTTGAACAAAATTTTATGCCAAGTGCAATAGTTGAGATTAACGGGGATATGGGGCAAGAGGAAGCTGAACAGTTGGTAAAAGAAGCTCAAAATAAATGGACTGGAGAGGGGAATAATTCTAAGATTTTATTCTTAGTGAAAAATGGAGATACTTCCCCAGCTAATATTACTATGCTTCAAGATACGGCTGATGGCTCTTTTATGGATTTACAAAGATTAACCTCCCAAAATATAATAACAGCTCACAGGTGGCAACCGGCTATGAGTGGGATTATTAATGTAAATAAATTAAACTCAACAGGTAATGAAATTAGGGTAGCTTGGGAGATGGTTATGGGAACTATAATTAAAGATGTTGAGGGATTAATTTTAAGAAAAATTAGAGACGTAATTGACAGATATATGCCTTTTAGTGCAGATGATCTTGAGATCGTGTATGAGCCACCGGTTAGCTATTTAGCTGATATTGAAGCTTCAACTATATTAACTCTAAATGAGCAAAGAGTTATGTTAGGATTTGATCCTTTAGATGAGGGAGGAGATGTGTTATTAACTAAAAAAACTACTAATTAATATGGCTGTAATTAACAACTTTATGTCTTTAGCTACTTTTTTAACTGCAAATGAAGTTATCCAAAAAGTTTTTACTAATCAAAATACTGATCCAAGTTTAATTTCTACTGAAATTAGGCAAATAGCTGAAGTTGCTCATATTATAGAACCTTTAGGGAGAGATTTTTATATTCACTTAAAAGAAGCTTTTGATGGTTCTACTCAAACAACCGATGAAACTATTTTAATGGATAATTGGATACAACCTTGTTTAGCTCAATTTACAAAATTTGAAGTTATTTTAGAAATACAAAATCAATCTACAAGCTCAGGGATAGTAGGTAATATTCCAGAGTTTGCTTCTTTAGTATCTCCCTCCGATCTTAATGTATATAAACAAGATGTATTTAGAAAGGGTAAAATTTTAAAGGAGCAAATGTTAGATTTTTTAAATGATAACTCTAACTCTTATCCTGAGTATCAGAGTGAAAGTGGATCAGGAATTTTATGTAGTGAGAATAAATCAGGAACGGTTAAAACTCACGGAATGATAATATATTAAAATAATGCCTTTACCAACACCAAAAACAAACGAAAAAAAAAGTGACTTCATAGGTAGATGTATGGAGGATTTAACTACTAAAGGAGAGTTCCCTAATGTAGCTCAAAGGATTGCAGTTTGTAATTCTATTTGGGATAAAGAAACTAAAAACGAAGTATCTAACAAATCAAGAAAAAACAAAGATTGTCCTGATGGTTGGGAGCACCAAATGCCAGACGGGAGCTGGATGTGTGGTAAAACTCACAAAGAGAAAGAACCTTATAACGAAACCTATAATGATTATCCTCAAGCAGCTACAAATAATGCTAAACGGGCGTTAAAGTGGGTAGATGAAAATGGTTGGGGAAGTTGTGGAACTCCGGTTGGGAAAAAACGTGCAAACCAAATCGCTAACCGAGAGAGTTTAAGTAGAGATACGATAGCTCGGGTTGCTTCTTTTAAAAGACACCAAAAAGATAAAGACGTTCCTTATTCTGAGGGCTGTGGGGGATTAATGTGGGATTGTTGGGGAGGAACTTCTATGATTAATTGGGCTATAAAAAAATTAGAACAAATTGATAATAAATAAAAAACAACTAAAAAACTAAAAATATGAGTAATTTACACAAAAATTTAAACAATGCTGAGTTGCATGATCCTAAGGATTTTAGCACGGCTTCAAATAATACCTATTTAACTAAAGACGGATCAGGGAATTTAGTTTGGGCTGCCGATTCCGGAGCTGGAGTTTCAAGTATTATAGCTGGAACTAATGTAACGATCTCTCCAGCCGGTGGAACAGGAGCAGTTACTATTAATGCTTCAGGAGGAGGTGGAGCTGTTTCAAGTTTAACTACTACCGGAACCTCTGGGGCTTCTACTTTAGCTGGAGGAGTTTTAAATATTCCTGTTTATGCAAATACTAATACCTTTCAAATAAATTATGAAGCTTATGGAAGTATAGCTACAGGAACTGAGTGGGGGATATCTAATGCTCAATTTAACTCAGAACACAAATTTACTATAAATCTTGGCTCTCCTCTTATTACAACAGTAACTCCTAAAAATCATGTTTCAGCTTCTGTTTTTTGTAATACTACTTCAGGAACTCAGCTTAGAAGTTGGGCTGGTTGGATTTGGGGAGGAGCTGGAGCTACCGTTACTCTTTCTTTATTAAGAGCTAAACTTGCTTGTCCAATTGAGGGAGAGTATCCGTCTACTATTCCTGTTTGCAGAACAGCTACTACTACTATAGCTTTAACAGGTAATAGTAGCCCTAAATGTTGGAATTTAAGTGGAGATGAGATAACTCTTTGTGAGGGTTGGAGTGCTTCAATGGAAGCAAATGAAATGATATTAGCAACAGCTTATCTCTCTGAGGGAGAGGAGGGAAGTTTTGTAATGAATAATAATTTGCAGTTTACGTCTGGAATATAAAAAATGAATTTAAAAATGATTAATGAGATAATTGGAAAATTTTGCCCTACTACTATAATATTAAATGTAGGAGCTATAGGAGTTAGTTTGACGGATTTGGAGATAGGATTAAAACTATTATCTTATTCAGTAGCTATTATATGGACAACTTTAAAAATAGCTAAAGAGATTAAAACTTGGAACGAAAAAAATGGCTAAGAGATCAACTTTTATATTTAGAGCAAACCCTCAAAAAAAGAGAAAGGGAGTTCATGCTAAAAGTAAAACCTCTAAAAATAAAAATAGTAAAAACTATAAGAAACCTTATAACCAACAAGGGAGATAAAATGGCAAAGTATAAATATTTAGTTATTCACTGTTCAGCTACAAAAGAGGGAGTTAATATTAAGCCAGAGCAGATAGTAGATTGGCATACAGGAAAAAATGGTAGAGGTTGGAGTAGAGTAGGTTATTCAGATGTAATTACTTTAGACGGCTCTTTACATAATTTACACTATGATAAAAGCTCAAATCCTTATGATGATTATATTGAATATAATGAAATGACTTGGGGAGTCAAAGGGATTAATAAATATTCTAAACATGTATGTTATATTGGTGGTTTAGATAGTAATGGCGATCCTAAAAATACGATGACTAACGAGCAAAATTATACTTTAGAAATTTATTTAAAACATGAGCTATTAAGACAACCAGATTTATTAATAGCTGGTCACAATCAATTCTCTAATAAAGCTTGTCCAAGTTTTTTCGTTCCTAACTACTGCAAAAATATAGGAATAGATAGTAAAAATGTTTACTTAGATAACCCAAATAATTACAATGGATTTTAATAAATTTTTAAAATCAAAGAGATTTGCTATAACTATATATGTTTTAGTAGCTTGGTTAGTGTTTGGAATATTAGGGATAATATATGGAGCTAATATGAGTGAATTTGCTGCCTATTTTGCTGCCCTATCTCCTTTTATAATTGGTTATATATATGGAGAAACTAAAAGAAGTTCTAACTCTAAAAATAATGTATAAGCTATTTATTATAATTACTATATTTATTCTAAGTTCTTGTTGCACAACTCGTATTTGTGAGGTAGAAAGAGCTGAAAAAAAAATAGCTAAATTAACTAATAAATATCCAGAGCTTTTAAATCAAGATACTATAATTTTAAAAGATACTGTTACGATCTCAGATATAATAGCTGATACTACTTTTATAGATCATAGCTCAAGCCCAGATACTATAGTAATTACTAAGGATAAATTAACTATAAGATATATTAAAAAAGATAGCTTAATTTATTTAGAGGGAAACTGCGAGGGAGATACTATATTTATTACTAATGAAATCCCTGTAGAGAAAGTAGTAGTTAGAGAGCTAACTTGGAGAGAGAAAGCTAAAGAATATACTTACTTTTTATTTGCAGTAGCTTTATTATTATTAGTTATTAGAATTTTCTTTAAGGACTTCTTTAAAATTTTTAGAATATTTAAGCTATAATAATGAAAAAAAAACATGAGCAATTTCGCCCTCACTGGAAGCCAGAGCTTAGGGATTTAATTACTCAGTTTAGAACCCTCCCTATAGAAATTCAAAAGCAATTACTTGTAAAATCTTTAGATCAAGCTAAAAAAGGTTTAGAAATAAACATAGAAACTAAAGATAACACTAAAACCCTAACCTCCCCTAAATCTCATAGGATTAAAACCTTAGACGATCTTATTAAAGTTTGCAAAATAGATACTAATATTTGGGAAGTAGATAGGTATATAGTTAATAAATGGGAAGTAGGTAGCCAAATAGACGGAGCTATTATAGTAGAACCTTTATTCCAAGTTAAAGCTTGGTTAAAGAAAAATAAAGAAGTATATAGATTAGAAACTTTACGATCTCAAATTTTAGAGGAGGTTAAATCTTATGCTCCTAAATATAAGAAAATAGATTATCCTATTATAGATAAAGGACAGCTTTTAGAAATTAATATTTTTGATCTCCATTTTGGTAAACTATGTTGGGGTAAAGAAACGGGAGATAACTATGATACTAAAATAGCTCGTAAAAGGTTCTTAGAAGCCATTAAATCAATTATCTCCAGAGTTAAGGGTTATTCTATTAAAAAGATAGTTTTTCCAATAGGGAACGATTTTTTTAATTCAGATAATAAAGCTAATACAACTTCAAATAATACCCCTCAAGATGAGGATTTAAGGTGGCAAAAAACTTATAAGAGAGGGAGAGAGCTTTTAATAGAGGGAATAGATTTACTGCAAACTATAGCTCCTGTAGATGTAGTAGTAGTTCAGGGTAATCATGACTTTGAGAGAAGTTTTTATGTTGGAGATGCTATGGAGTGTTGGTATAATAATAATCCTAATGTATTAGTAAACAATGAAGCTAACCCTCGTAAACATTATAAGTTTGGCAAGTGTTTAATATCTTATACTCATGGTAATAACGAGAAAATAAATGATTTACCTCTATTAGTAGCTTCAGAAGTTCCTAAGCTTTGGGCTGAAACTAAATATAGAGAGGTTCATATAGGACACCTCCACCATAAAAAAGAAATTAAGTTTATGGCTACTCAAGAACATAAAGGAATAGTTATAAGATTTATGAGATCGTTATCGGGAACAGATGCTTGGCACAATTTAAAAGGTTATACCGGAGGAGTTCAGGCGTGTGAAGCTTTCATTTGGGACGAAAATGAGGGCTTAATTTGTCAATTTTCGCACAATTTATAAAAAATTTCAACTTTTTTTTTGACTTTTTTACCCATGTAAATAAAAAAAACTTTAATTTTCTTTGATTTTTCTTTTGCAGTATAAAAAAAAGTTTTATCTTTGCTGTAGAAATTAACCAAAAAACTAAAAATTATGTCAGTATTACTTAAAACTAAAAATGAAATCAACACGATGATGAATGAGTTAGCAACTAATGAAACAGAACAGAGAGCTATATGGTATGGTTATATAGCTAATGTTACTGCTTTTAATGTTCAATACCAAGAAAATATCCAAATCGATTTCCAAGACGAAACAGAAGCTCAGTTTGAAAATCAAAATGATAAAGATGAGTTTTTAGCTGGATCAATCTCAAGCTTATTATATAATGTTTATACAAATGCTGGAAATTGTTTCTTAGCTGATAAGTGGGTAAAAGAGTTAGAAAATTTAAAAACTAAAACTAAAGAGGTAACAGATTACGGACAGCTTAAAGCTCAAGTAGGAAGCTACTAAATTAATGGGGAGTGTAAAAAGCTCCCCTTTTTTATTAACCTTAAAAATTAAAATTATGCCAAATATGAGTTATTGTAAATTTGAGAACACAAGTAAAGATTTAGCTTTATGCCTTAAAGCTATTTGGATAGGAGATTTTCAAAACCTATCTGAGTATGAAATAAGAGGGCTTCAAGATTTACTTAAATTCTCTAAAGAGATTGTAGAATGTGAGGACGATATTAACTATGCAATCCAATTAGCTAATGATGAAACCGTTAGATAATTATCTTTTAGATCAGTTATGGAAGCTTAAAAGCTTTAGTTACTTAACTCAAGTTCAAAAGCAATATCCTGATCTCACTATTTATATTTTTGGAGGAGCTATTAGAGATATATATAATAGCTACTTCAATAATATAACTTCAATAAATGATATAGATGTTTTTATAGATCAAAGGAAAATGCCTGCTCTAAAGATTGAAAAATTAAAACCTCAAATAGAATTAAATGAGTTAGATTTTTTTTCAAGTAATGATTATTTTAAGGGCTTAAATTCAGATAATATTTTAGATTATTGTAATGGATCAGATTATACTATTAACTCAGCTTATTTTAATTTAAAAACAGGAGAGCTTAAATATGCAGATAAATTTTTATCTCATATTAAAAGTAAAACTCTTTCCTTAATGTTAAAAGGGATAAGCTGTTTAAATAATACTGATGGCAATTATAGGTTATTAGTAACCTATTATAAACTTAAAGATAAATTAGGTTTTAAGGGCGATCCTAAAACTATAGAAGTATTTAAAAAAAATAATAAAAGATACGGACACCAGCTTAAAAATATTGTTCACTATTGCAAAGTAAAAAATTATGATCCTATTATAGCTGAAACCGTTATTAATAAAATACTAATAAATAAAATTAATTAAATCCAAAAACTATGACAAAAGAAAGATTTTTATATTACCAAAAAGAAATAGAAAGATTAAGAAAATTAGATAAGCTTATAACTGATAAAGTTAGGGCTTCTTATACGATCTCAAAAAAGAAAAAAAATGCTTAACGGATTTGAAAGAGAAACTCACGAGCTAACCTCAGAGGAGTTAGATAAAGTAGCTACTATAATGAAAGGTTTATCAAACAAGATCGGTAAAGATAATGCAGTTACAAGCTCTAAGATTTGCGAAGCTATGAATTTAACCGGTCCAAGATTAAGAAAAATTATTAATCATATTAGGATATATAATTTAGTTCCTGCTCTTTGTGGAAGCTCTAAGGGATATTATGTAGCTAAAGATAAAGATGAGTTAGATCAGTATTTAATAAGTTTAAAGCAAAGGATTTCAGCTCAGATTAAAGTTTTGCATAGCTTAGAAAAACAAGATATGATCTTTGGGGGTACGGGACAAACTACTATATTTGATTAAAAATTATTTTCATATTATAAAAAAATAGTTATATTTGCATAACCAAAAAAATTAATAAAATGTCAAAGAAACCAAGCTTAACAAATAGAGAAAGATTAAAGCAACTTTATATACACTATAATTTAAATAGAGAGGATATTTTTACTCATGATAAATTTGGATATGTAATGTTAACAAGAACAGGGGTAGAAAAAATAATGGCTCATGATAATATTCAAGTCAGCTATCAAAAAGAATATTGCACAAATGAGGGAGCTTGCTATATGGCTACTGCAATAAGAGGAGATGTTAAAATAGAAACTTTAGGATCAGCTCATAAAGGGAACTGCAAAATTGCTTATTATCCGGAGATGGCTGAGAAACGAGCTAAAGCCAGAGCTGTTTTAATGTTAGCTGGATTTTATGAGATCGGTTGTTATAGTGAAGTTGAAGCTGATGAGTTTCATAGAAATAAATCTAATACAAAACCTCAAGAAAGTGGATTAGCTGAGGAAGTAGCGAAGCTAAATAGTGGGACAGGTTTAGCCGATACTATGAGAGAATATGCAGAACAGGGAATTGGAGGGCAATAAATATAGCTTATATATAAATGCTGAATATTTAATAACAGTTAGAGATATGTATTTAGAGCAGAAATATGGGGAGCTATTACACTTTGATTTAAAAGATTTAGCTGAAGTAATCTTAGGTAAAGATTGGAAAGAAAGTGAAGCTCCTATAGTTGCTAATTTTAGAAAGAGAATGTTTTGGAGGGGTTTAAATATAGATAATGATATAAAAGAGCCGATCTTATTTGGTAAGATCATAGCTGATAAAAACCCAATGAGATATCCTGAGTTAGTTTTATTTAGTGAACTTGCTTTAGATAAATCAATTATAGAAGTAGATAAATTAATTAAATCAAATAAAGTTAAATTAAAAACAATTAAAAAATGATAGGACAAATTTTATTATGGATAGTAGTTATAGTAGCTTTAATATTTACTCACTTAGTTTCTTTCTTTGCTGGAATGTATAAGGGATTTAGTGACTTTGCTAAAGATAAAGCTGAATGGAGTGAGTTGGATAAAAAACTCTATAAACAATATACAGCAAAAAACTTAGATAAAGTAAATCCTTTAGCTGAGGTTATTGCAGAACAAAAGATAGCTGAGTTAAATGAAAGAACTAAAAAGGAGAGAGTTAAAAAACAAAGAAGCAGGATTTATAAAAAAGTTTCTAAAGAATTAAAAAAAGAAAAATCTAATGCAAAACGAAAAAAATAATGATACTGATTGGATTGATGATTTCTTTGATAATCTTGATGATCCAAAAGTAGATAGTTGCACGTTGATAGGTTATTTAGATACCTTAATATTAAACTCAGTTTTTAATGAAACTACTAAGAGTGAACTATATAAGGAGTTAGATAATTTAAGAGAGAGTAAAGTTAATGATTTTATATATAAATTAAAAAGTAACCAGAATATACGCGATCCTAAGGAGCAATATGAGCAAATGGTAAGGAGAGGGGTATTCACAAAATAAATAATATGACAAAAAAAGATAATGAGTTTAGTAAAACCCTTAGATATAAAGGGATAAGTAAAAGATTTTTAGGAGATCAGTTAAATGTTTCTCAACCAACTATTAAAGATTACTGCGAGAACCCAAGTAAGTTTAGGTTAGATCAGTTAAGAGCTATAGGAAAAATTACTGATATGAGTGTAAGTGAATTAGATGAGATTATAGATGAAAAAAAAGAGAAATAAAAGAGAGAACTTAATTGCTTTTAAAGATTTAACTGAGAAGCAAAAAGATAAAATATTAGATCATCTTAGATTAACAGGCGAAGCTATAGCTAAAGCCCAATTTAGATTTAACGTTACTGCAATAACTATTAATAAAATCTATGCTGAGAGATATAATAAAAGAGAAAAAAATATTAACAATTTAATAACTGAAGTAAAAAATTACGCCGATGATCTTAGAAATAATTAGCTTTGGAGTTGGCTTCTATTTTGGAATAAAGCTTATGCAATATCATGAAAATTCTGAGCATAAAAAAGAAATAGATAAGCTCCATAAAAAATATATAGATTGCTACGATTATCACTTTAAAAACCTTAATAATAATAAAAAATAAAAAACTATGGCACAAACAGAAAAAACCTTTATCAATGGATTATTTATTAGAGAGAAAGAATTTGATTGGGGTACGATCTTATCAGTTGATATAGATGTAAATAAAGTTACTAAGCAACTTAATGAGTTAAAAAATGAGAAAGGATTTGTAAAGCTTGATCTTAAAAAAAGACAAAATAAATCAGATCAAGGATTAACTCACTATGCAGAACTTAACACGTTTATTCCTAAAGAGAATATACAATCTAATCAACAAGCTACTAATGATGATGATTTACCTTTTTAAGCTATGAATAAAGAAAGAAACTTCTTAGGGATTTGGATACCTAAAAACATATATCTTAATCAAGAATTGAGTTGGAGTGAGAAAATTCTATTAGTAGAGATTGAAAGCTTAGATAATGAAAATGGTTGCTTTGCTTCAAATGATTACTTTGCAGATTTCTTAGGAGTTACTAAGACAACTATCTCAACTTCAATTAGTAAGCTTAAAAAATTAGGATTTATAGAGCAGGTTTCTTTTGATGGTAGAACCAGAGTTATTAAAGTTATAAGCTCAGAGTTTAAAAAAACCGAAAGGCAGAGTTTAAAAAAACCTAAAGGCAGAATAAAGAAAAATTTAAAACATAATAATACAAGTAATAATACAACTATAAATCATATATCATTAAGGGAGCAAAGATTTAAAAATGATGTTTCTTTATTAGACGCCGATCTTAATACTCAAAAAGAATTTATTAGCTATTGGACAGAAAAAAATCCTAAAGGAACTAAAATGAAATTTGAAATGGAAAAAACATTTGATATTAGTAGGAGATTATTAAGGTGGCAAACCAATTCTAAAAAATGGAATACTCAAAAAAGTAAATCAACTATAAAAACCTCAGCTGAGAGTTATATGAGTGCAAGATCAAAACTATTAGGATTATGAAAATAAGTGAAATAGATAAGAAAGAGTTATTAGTTTTATGTAATGATCTATTATTTAAAACTATAATAGAATTAGGACAAAATAAAAAAGAGGACTGGTTTTTAGTTATGAGTAATAGTTTAGCTAATGATCTTATAGAGGACTTTCCTAAGTTAAGCTTTATAGATATTATTAGAGCTTTTAGAGAGGGGGTTAGGAATGTAGATGATCTTAGATTTGTTTTAAATGTTCAAACTTATTATTTATGGATTAAAAATCATAGGCAATTAATTTGGGATAATAGTTCCGTAGAACCTAATAGAATAGATAAGAGATTAAAATATAGAAGCAGAAAGGGAACGGGTTTATTAGAAATTAAAAAAGCTTTAAAATGAGAAACAGACAGCCAGAATTACAATTACAAATTGCAGTAGTTACTTGGCTAAAGCTTAACTTTCCGGAGATTAGATATTGTGCTTCAGCTGGAGGTATGAGGACAAGCTTATCAGTAGCTAAAAAAATGAAAGCTTCTGGCTATGTTAAGGGCTTCCCTGATCTTTTTTTATACCACCCTACTATGAGCAAAAATGGAATGGCTATAGAGTTAAAAGCTAATAAGCAATCCTATGCAACTAAAGAGCAAAAACAATGGATAGCTGACCTCAATAATAGGGGTTATTATGCAGTAATATGTAAATCTTTTGAGGAGGTAGTAACCGAAATTACTTCCTATTTAAATGAGGAAGTATAAAAAAAAGTTTTATTTTATAGCTGTTATATAAAAAAAAGTTTTATCTTTGTCAAGTATTAACCAAAAAACTTATAGAAATGACAGAAATTATTAAAGAAGTAGGGAGCAAAAAAGATATGATCTTAGCCCTACTAAATTCAAAAGAATACGAAATTGATTTTGATAGAGATAATGGAATAGTAACCTATATCTCTAACTGTGAACTAAATGAAATGTTAGATGTTCAGCTATGCTTAGATAGTGATTACTTTAACAAAGAAATTTATTATCAACCTCGTTATAGCTCTGATCCTTGTGATGTGCAGTCAAAGGGTAATCTAAATATAATGGAGCTTGATCCTGATGATTTAGAAGCTTGGGACGATAGCGATTTTTGTGAAGTGTTTTATAACAACATAGATAAAATTGAAGTAGAAAAAATAGAGGACGGAGAGCCGATCTCAGAATGTTGTGGAGCTACTATAATTCCTAATACTGATATTTGTGGTAATAGTGATTGTGGAGAGCATACAGGAACTCATAATATTTAAGCCATGATAAATACTGAAAATTTTATACAAGAATATAAAGATGACAATTTTGATGTTTCTTTATATAATGAAAAAGAACACTTATTAGCTAAATATAAAGATCAGTTAGATATAGAAAGTGAGGAGGAGATTGATGAGGTTAATGTTTCTACTTGTAAAGTAAAATGGGATTTTGCTTTAGAGTGTAGGAGCTGGGGAGTTAAAAGCTTTACTTGTTATGCAACCGAAGTTGTTTTATCTCTATTAGTTGAGATCGTAGTAGAGAATACTGAAGCCCACTGGAAAACAAAGGAGGTAGAAATAGAAATGGATATAAGTGATTTTAAGTTAGATACTGAAGTTTCTCCTGATTTTACCGGATCATTTTCAGTAGACAATATAGAGATTGATTTTGGGCAAAGGGATATAATAGTTAATATAAATAGATAATATGTTTAAATTTTGTAGAAAGTGTTTTACTATGGTATTAGTTAAAGATCGTAAATGCTTTATATGTAAATACGAGATATGTTAAAACAAAAGCTTAAAAAATTCGTTTGCATATATTACGGCTGGATTACTCGGTATGGAGATTGGGACGTAGATGAGCTTCATATAATGGCTTATGATAAACAAGAAGCAATAGATAAAGCTAATACACTTTTACAAAATAAATTATTAAAGGGTAAACCCCAAATAATAACTGAAGCTTATTATAATCAAAAAATGAAACAACTTAGTAATAATTAAATAAATAAAAAATGAATATGATAAAACCAAATGCAAAAGATGCTTGCTTGAAAATTTGTGAAGCTATATGGAGTTGTAGAGATGACGAACAAAAAAAGGGCTGTTATACTATGAGAGATAATTATATTAGAGATTATGGAGAGGAAAGTTTAGGAGTTATCTTTATAGAACTTGAGTTAAAGAGATTAGAGAAAATGATTGAGAAAATGAAAGAGAGACAAATGCAAATGCAAAGAACTCAAGAAGCTTTAAAGAATAAAGAACCTAACCCTGATATTGATCCTACTAAAGCTGATCCTACTAAAAACACTGATGCAAGTCCATCGGCTGGATTTGATAGTAAGAAGCATAAGCTTGTAATGGATAAAGAATTAGGAAAGAGTAAAGTAGTTCCAATTAATGCGAAAGAAAAAAAATAGCAACTGCATATCTTTGTAGTTGTTTCTATTGTTTTAAGTGAAGTTCTGATTAGCTTATGACAAATAGTTTTTTGGTAGAGGGAGGGGTAGTTCCCTCTCTCTTTTTTTATTATCTTTACTATGACTAAACACTCTAAATATTATTACGATTTTGATAGGAATATGCCTTATAAAGAAACCAATATAGATTTATCTAAGTATAAAGGATTAACAGAACACTTAGATCAAGTAGATAAAATAAAAACTACTGCAACTAAATACGATAAGGTTATAACTATTAAAGTAGATCAGGATACCTATGATGCTTGGGAACTATTAAAAGAGAATTGGGGAGATGTAATAGGATATGATAACGATAGTAAGATATTTGAGTTTGCAATAATAGAAGCTCTTAATATACCGATCTCAAGCTTAGGGGGTTTCAACTTCTAAATGTTAATAAAGATAATATAGCTAATATAAAAGATAATTTAACTTTATATATATTTGTTTAAAAATACTACAATATGGGACACCCTAAAAAAAAGGAGCAAAAGAGAACGAGTTTAAATAAAGAAACTTTAATAAAAGCTTTAGAGAATAATATGGGCAATGTTACTTTAGCTTGTCACTTCTCTGGAGTGGCTCGATCTACTTTCTATAGATACTATGATAATGATAGTGAATTTAAAAAGCGAGTAGATGATATAGAGAATATGGCTATTGATGTTTGTGAAGCTGAGTTATGGAAGCTAATAAAAGACGGGAACTCTACTGCAATTATATTCTTTTTAAAAACCAAAGGAAAGAAGCGAGGTTATGTAGAAAGACAAGAGCTAACCGGACAAGATGGAACTCCTATAGTATGGAACGAAACCAAAACCTATAAAGAAACTAATGGAGCTATCAATAAAACAAACTCAAGCAATTGATATATTAGAGAACTCTAATTATAATACTTTACTTTATGGAGGAGCAGCCGGAGGGGGAAAGTCAATCTTAGGTTGTTATTGGATTGCTAAGATGTGTTTAAAGTATCCTAATACTCGTTGGGTTATTGGGCGATCTCGTTTAAAGACACTAAAAGAAACTACCCTCCAATCTCTATTTGAAGTTCTAAAAATACAGGGATTAAAAGCTCAAATAGATTTTACTTATAATGA
>CEUT01028916.1_pt1 | contig 19819 bp, 18 predicted proteins | sample 531401 | NCBI WGS metagenome assembly CEUT01 (sample SAMEA2622821, study PRJEB7988) | marine metagenome | biome: marine biome (ENVO:00000447); feature: surface water layer (ENVO:00002042); material: "saline water (ENVO:00002010), including plankton (ENVO:xxxxxxxx)" | depth 5 m | reverse complement strand
GAGTAAAATATAGCAAACTGTGATGCACTCAATACCGTGTGTTTATGTGCAGAGTAACCGTCTCTGTGTTATCTAGGGGAAAAGAGGGAGTGCCTTCACAAGAAAGACTCTCTATTTTTATAAAGGATTATTTATGTCACATGAAAAATCAATATACACACTGCTACCAGATGTTCGTAATGTAATTACTGATGGTAAAGACAAAGTTGATCCTAAAAATTTACAGAAATTTGTTGATACTTTAAAAGAAGAAGCTTTACGTTTTCTTGATCCTGAAGAGCGTACACGTTCATCAAAGCTTCGTATGTCCAATATAGGCAGAGAAGATCGTAAACTTTGGTATGAGATGCATTCTGATCCGATAAAACATCCACCAGAGTTACTTTTAAAATTCTTTTATGGTAATATTGTAGAAGCTTTGCTTTTGTTTCTTGTTGCAGAGTCTGGACATACTGTCGAAGATGAACAGAAAGAAGTTAATCTGCGAGGTATAAAAGGACACATTGATGCTAAGATCGATGGCTGTATTATTGATGTTAAATCTGCATCAAACAAAGGATTTAAAAAGTTTAAACAAGGTACATTGTTTGAGGAAGACGCTTTTGGGTATATCGGACAAATATCAGGATACATGGAAGCTGAAGATTGTGACGAAGGTGGCTTTCTAGCATACGATAAAAGCACCGGAGAGATCGCTTTGTTGATGGTTGACGAACTTACAAAGATCGACGCATCGGCTCGTATCGACCACCTCAAGAAAGTTATCGACCTTGACGATGCGCCTGAGAAATGCTACGATCCCGTTCCAATGGGAACTAGTGGTAATTACATTATTGATTTTCCATGTCGCTATTGTGATTTTAAAACTAGATGCTGGCAGGATGCGAATGATGGTAAAGGATTGCGTAAATTCAAATATGCTAACGGTATTAAATACTTTACAAAAGTCGTAGCAGAGCCGAAAGTAGAGGAGTTGTTTTAAAGGTGACAGCGAATGCAAAATATGTCAAGACACATCAACCCTGCCCCGACTGTGGTTCTAGCGATGCCCTTTCTGTTTATATGGATGGGGGTACTCATTGCTTCTCTTGCAATACTACTCACAAAGGAGAAAATATCGTGCCGTTTGACAACAACCTTGAACTATCTCAAGGGTATTCAGACTCGATAAACGACCGAAATATACGAAAAGATGTATGTTTTCGATACGGCGTTACGCTCAATAACAAGGGTGAGCATATTTACCCTTACTACAATAAAAGTAATTCACACGTTGCCAACAAAATAAGAACAAATAATAAGCAGTTCTTTACAGAGGGCAGCATCGCAGACTGTGGTCTTTTTGGTCAGCAAATATTCGGTAACGGTGGTAAATACATTACGTTAGTTGAAGGCGAGATAGACGCTATGTCTGTCTATCAAATGTTCGACAGTCAGTGGCCTGTTGTATCCATAAGGTCTGGCGCACAATCTGTAGAGAAGGACATTAATGAGAACTATGATTTTCTAAATCAGTTCGATAACATTCGTATTTGCTTTGATAACGATGAGGTAGGTCAAGCAGCAGCTAGAAAAGCAGCAGAGCTACTGGCACCAAAAGCTTCTGTTGTCAACATGCGATACAAAGACCCTAACGAATATCTTGAAAAGAGTGCTGTAGCGCAGTTTAAACAAGATTGGTGGAACGCTACGACACACACTCCAGAAGGTATTGTGTCAGGCACAGACTTATGGGATGAGATCAACAAGGGTCCAGAGAAGTCTATCGCAACGTATCCCTATGCTGGACTGAACAAATATACATACGGTATGCGTCCGGGTGAGCTTATAACTGTCTGTGCTGGTACAGGTATAGGCAAGAGCGGCTTTCTACGTGAGCTTGTGTATCATGTGTTTTCATCTACAGAAGAGAACATAGGCTTAATGTTTCTTGAAGAGTCCGTAAAGACTACTGCAAAGGCTTTGATGGGCATACACGGCAGTAAGCCTTACCACCTACCTGATACAGAGTATACACAGGAAGAGTATCGCAAAGCCTTTGATGATACTGTAGGTAGTGGACGTATCTTTTTCTTTGACCACTTTGGTAGCAACTCCATACAAAATATCATTGGACGTATGCGCTACATGGCAAAGGTTCTAAAGTGTAAGTATATCGTACTAGATCATATCAGCATTCTTGTTAGCTCACAGGAACACGGCTTTGATGAAAGGCGTACGATTGACGAGTGTATGACTAAACTGCGTACGCTAGTGCAGGAGCTAGGTATCTGCATGATTATAGCTACCCACCTACGCAGAGTGTCGGATGGATCGCATGAGGAAGGTAAGGAGCTATCTCTGAACCATCTGCGTGGTTCTCATAGCATCGGACAGCTAAGTGATCTTGTTCTAGGCTTGGAACGTAATGGACAAGCTGACTGTCCCGTAGAGCGTAACACTACAAAGGTGCGTGTCATTAAAAACCGTTTTAGCGGTATGACAGGACTGTGTAGTACGTTGTTCTTTGATAATGATACTAACCGCCTTCGCGAGGTCATGTCACACAACAATGAGCTAGTTTAATGCCGTTGTTAATGCAACAGATATTATCTACACAAGACGTAGACATCAACAAAGGTGTGCATTATGTCTTTCTAGATAATGATAAAAGACAACCAGTAAGTCAGGGCGCAGTCTTTCTGTCCAGACACAAAAGAGGTATAGGACTGCGTATCAAAAAGGCTCCCGGCGATGAGCGGGGAGCCTACTGGACAGACGATGAGTTCGATGTCAACAGAATAAAAGTAAAAGAAGATATAGGTTCTGTGGAAGACCTGTTGCGTGAAAATAAAATAGTCGTTATAGTGAAGTCAGATTTAGATGAATGCAGAGAAGATAAACTTCTAGAGTTCTGTCCACGTTCTTATAAATACTTTAGAAAAAGTCTTGCATCTTGTTTAAGGATATATGGAACATGAGTGACATACCGGAATACAAATATAAATCAAGGTTTGAAAGACGGTTCGCCGCTGATTTAAAACAACGTAGGATAGTTTTCGATTATGAAAAACATAAATTTTCTTACCAACCTAAAATTAAGACTTATACTCCTGATTTTTATATGCCTGAGTTTGATTTATTTGTTGAGACAAAAGGATTTTTTAACGTTGCTGATAGAGTAAAACATCTATTGATTAAAGAACAGCATCCTGATGTTGATATACGTTTTGTTTTTATGAACCCGTTCACTAAAATAAATAGAAAGTCTTCTACGACATACGCCTCTTGGTGCGAAGAACATGGGTTTCAATTTGCAGAAGAAAGGATACCTAAAGAATGGATCAAAGCGAGTTCGAGGAAGAAACTAAAAACTTAAAAAAGGGTAGAGTGTATATCGTTCTTGAAGACTCAGAAACAAAAGAAGATTTTGAAAAGCACGGGTTCTTTAAAGTAATGATATTTGACACAACAGACAGTGAAGACACTGCTGACGCTGATATAGGAAACAAGTCTACGTCTTTTGTTGTAGCTAACGGTCTGTTCTCTATCATGGCAAACTCTCCCATGTATGTGTTCGATGAGGGCGTTGACATGATTATGAAAAACTACTACAATGATCTAGAAGAGAACGCTGATACTGATAACATTGTAAATTTTATGGAGCATAAGAAAAAGCCAAATGGACGACCAAATTAATCATCCACAACATTATAATACCAACTCTTTAGAGGCGATTGATATTATATCTGCCTCTATGACAGCAGAAGAGTTTAAAGGTTATCTCAAAGGTAATATTTTAAAATATCTTATTCGTTATAAACATAAAGGTTGCCCTGATGTTGATTTAAAGAAAGCACGGTGGTATCTTGATAAACTAATTGGAGAAGTAGAAGATGACATCTAATGAAGTAACCCTGCCAACCAACTATCAGGCCTTTATACATATGTCTCGATACTCACGTTGGCTTGATGACGAACAGCGTCGAGAGACTTGGGAAGAAACCGTAGATCGGTTTATGATGTTTATAAAGGAACATCTGTACGAAAGCTATAACTACGATGTTTCTAATAAAACGTATGCAGAGTTACGTGACTCCATGCTTAATCTAAAAGTGTTAGGTTCCATGAGAGCTTTAATGACTGCTGGTCCTGCATTAAGGCGTGAGCATGTTGCAGGATACAACTGTTCATATCTTCCTATCGACTCTCCACGGTCCTTTGACGAAGCGTTGTACATTCTTATGAATGGTACAGGCGTAGGGTTCAGTGTAGAAGAACAGTACACAGAGAAACTTCCTACTGTTCCAGATGTAACCTTTGAACACACAGAGGACGCTATATCCGTAGCTGACTCCAAAGAGGGTTGGGCCAGAGCATTACGTGATCTTATTTCTTTACTGTATACAAACCGTATTCCTAAAATAGACACATCAAAAGTACGCCCCGCTGGTGAGCGTCTGAAAACATTTGGTGGCCGCGCCTCTGGGCCAGAGCCTCTTGAGGAGTTGTTTGATTTTGTTATTCAAACATTTTGTAAAGCACAAGGACGTAAGCTAACCTCTATAGAATGTCACGACATCATGTGTAAGATAGGACAGGTAGTCGTTGTGGGTGGTGTTCGTAGGTCTGCTCTTATATCTTTGTCTAATCTAAACGATGACCGTATGCGTATGGCAAAGAGCGGTGAGTGGTGGGTAGACAATCAGCAACGTGCGCTTGCTAACAACTCTGTATGCTACACAGAGAAACCGGATATTGGTATCTTTATGAAGGAGTGGCTTTCTCTGTACGAAAGCAAAAGTGGTGAGCGTGGTATTTTTAATCGTGTATCCGCACAGCAAAAAGCCGCCTCAAATGGGCGGCGTGATGGCAATATAGACTTTGGTACAAACCCCTGTTGTGAGATTATATTACGTCCATATCAGTTCTGTAATCTATCAGAGGTAATCTGCCGTGCAGACGATACGCTAGATACGTTACGTGAAAAAGTTCGCCTTGCTACTATTCTTGGTACGTTTCAAGCTACGTTAACTAACTTTAATTATCTTCGTAAGCGTTGGAAGGACACAACAGAGGAAGAACGTCTGCTAGGTGTGTCTCTTACGGGTATTATGGACTGTCCTGCTATATACGAGGCCAGTGAGGGTACGCTGCAAGAGCTACGCAACGTAGCTGTAAAGACCAACAAGAAGCTTTGCGAAGAGATTGGTATCAATCAGAGTGCTGCTGTTACGTGTGTCAAACCATCAGGCACAGTGTCGCAACTTGTGGACGCTGCGTCAGGTATTCACGCTAGACACAATCCGTACTACATTCGTACGGTACGTGGCGATAACAAAGACCCTCTTACGATGTTTATGAAAGATAAACAGATACCCAACGAGCCAGACTTTACGGCACCTGAAAGTGTTACGGTGTTTTCATTTCCTATGAAAAGCCCAGAAGGTGCTGTGTGTCGTCACGATATGTCTGCCATCGAACAGCTAGAACTGTGGCATAAGATTGCAGAGAACTATTGTGAACACAAACCATCTGTTACGATCTCAGTTAAAGAGCATGAGTGGTTAGATGTAGGCGCATGGTGCTGGAACAACTTTGACGCTCTGTCAGGCATATCCTTTCTGCCTTTCTCAGATCACTCGTACAAGCAAGCTCCCTATCAAGACATCGATCAGACAGCGTATGAGAAGGCTTTAGAAGCCATGCCACCGGACATTGATTGGACAGAGCTACAGATGTTTGAGCGAGGTGACACGACCAGCGGATCGCAGGAACTAGCCTGTACGGGCGGCGTCTGTGAGATCGTGGACATCGGCGCATGAAGCAGTCTGTAATCTCTCAAGTCAACGTGGCTCTAAGAGAAGACGGGAACATTGCTATTTCGTACAACAATGTTCCCGTTACAGACCTTGTAGATTTGTTTGAAAAAGAATATCCAGACTACGTTTATTTATCCACTCTTAAAAACTATATGAAAGATTTAGATGTTATTACCAAAGATTATTTAGATGCGATTGATGAATTAGGTTTGTCTGAATAGATATGCGCTCTAGCTTTGCCCATTGCACGATTACCAAACCAGAAGGCTATAATAGCACTAAAGATAGCTGCTGTCTCGTTGTCCCACGCCATCTGTATTGCGATAGTCCAATCCATGTTTTGTGTAGTAATCATGGCATAGATTAACGTGCCTTTGACTGCTGCAAACATTAGAAAGAACAGATAAGTAATGACAGGGCGCACAGAACCCCGAAGACTATTGATAATAGGGCCAGAGTCGATAGTTCTATCATGTTCATAAATACTCTTTGTTTCTTGTATCTCAGCTTCTGCGTCAAGTTCCTTAATACGTAATTCTGAAAGTTGTGAAGCGTACTTCGCTTTTGCCTCAAGCATTCGTAGCTCCTGCTCGTTTGCTTGTTTTTGTTTGAAGTACCCTAAAACTTCAGGTACAATTGATGTACCAAAACCGATAAGTGTTCCTATAAGTGATATCATTTTTTCTTACTCATCCAAGCAGACATGCCCATATACGCACCGACTACGCTTGCCATGCCTACATAAAATAATCCGAAGAGATCAGATAGAGCTTTGATACGACCGTCTGGAAAGATCGGTAGAAACAAAAGCGCAGTAAACACAATCATTACAATCATAGCCGTCCAAGCCATTCTACGTTGAGAGTCTGTTTTCTCTACGTTAGAGATGGCTTGTATTTCTTCGACAGTCACGCTGCCGTCACCGTCTACATCAAAGCTTTGGTACATATCTTTCCTTTCAATGTATCTTTTCTCTCATCTTATTAAATAAATCCCACAAACTTGTTATCTGTTTGTTTGCCACGTCTTGTTCGGCTCTAAGTTGAACAAGTCTTTCCTGTTGATCTTGTGTCCAAGTAATGTTTTTATCTAGTTCTTTTTGAAGAGTGCAAACGTCTTTTTGTAGCTCTGAGATTTGTTCTCTGCTTCTTGTCGCCCACACAATTAAAAAACCGATAAACATTATCTGATGCCAATGTGTAGATAACATATCAAGCATTTATATTTTTCCTCCTTGTTATGTTTCCTGTTCTTTTTCTTTCCTTACTTCACTTGCTGTTCTTTCTAATTCTTTATATATTTCATCTACTGCGTTGGGGCTAGTTAACTTATGACCTGTTAAAGCTAATTGAAAAGCCATTCTTTTAATATAATCTCTTACTTTTCTAGGCTCAAACAAACCTTGTGCAAATACGTTTTTTAGAACGTTAGCAGACTCTTTGTTTGTTAATAAATCTTTAACGATATTAGCTCTAGCTACTCTATAATCTATTACAGCTTTTTCCATACCAATGTATGCAGGTGATACAACGTGTTTACCAAAAGTATTATACAAACGACCTAAACCTTGCGCTATGGTATAGTCTCTAGGAACGTTTCCTGCTCTAGTTGCTCCACCAGATAGTCCTCTCGTAGCAGAGCCTAGCTCCATTAAAGTTTCGATAAACTCCATATGTTCTTTATCTTTAACTAAAGCATAGGCTTCTTTATTTTTATCCCACCAGTTTTGAGCAGAAACCATATCATATTCGTGTTCTACATTAAACTTAAATTTTCTTTGTAAAGCCCCTAACCTTTGATCTACATCTGTAAAACCTCTTCGATTTAGCTCCAACATAATCTCACTGTCTCTTAACCTAAGTTGGTTTAAAACTCGCGTATAAGATATATTTCTATCGCCAGCTATTTTTCTTAAAGCAATTGATAGACTTTTAGAAGCTTCTTGCGTTGCAGCAGCAGCATCTGGTAATTGTTGTCTTGATCTGTTTATATACGGAAACATATGCCTCATAAAATTATCATCTATGAGAATACCTGCATTTTCTATAATATTGTCGTAGTCTGATTGAGACATAAAACCTTTATCCAGTGCGCTTTTTGCATCTTCTACAATTACTTTGATAGTTGGATTACCACCTTTAACTCTTGGACCTTCTCCTATTTTTTGAAAAGTTTGCACAAATTCAGGATTTGACAATACAGCATCTAATTCGCTTTTCATTGAGTCACGTAATTCTACTGGAACTTTCTTTATAATATCTGCATATTCATCAGAGTTTTTAAAACTAACAATAAAATTTTCGTAACTGTCAAAAGCAATACTTTGATCGCCTCCAGCTATTGAAAGTAATTCGTTTTGATAATCATCGAAATGTTTGTTTACTCCAGAAGTAATATTAATACCATATTTATCAAAACGAGGATTACCAAACTGAGCAACTATCGTTGTTTCAAAAACCTTTTTTCTTTCTTCTATAGTATTGTTCATATACGTACGAACTACTTTACCAAAATCTTCTCTAGCTTTTATTACTTCCTCTGAATCTTTAGATAAAACACTTGCCATATCTTCTAACGTATCGACATATTTACCCTTACCTGCTTGCCTAATCATAGGAGCAAATTCAGTTACAACATCCTTAATAACCTTGTCTAAGCTAGATAAATTTAAATTATTATAACTATCAACCATGTAATCTGTTATTGAAAACAGCAAAGCATCAATGGATTCTGGTTGAATATTTCCATCTACGTCAGAAAATACTTTTGCAAACTGTCGAGCGTTTGCTGCTGTATCATCTCCTCTTGTAAAAAACATTTGAAACAGTTGTGATGGAGGGACAGGTTGTCGTTTATTTGGACCTCCTGTATTTGCAATTTTAGAAAACGGGCTTTCTACATCTAGATATGGTTCAAATACATCAGCATAATGTTTTCTAGCGTTTGCATACTCTTTTACAAAATCTTCTCCAAAGATACCTGCATTTTGTTGTAAAGTTGTATCAAACTGATCGATACGTTCTTTTATAACTCTGTATTCATCAAAGTCATTAGCATTAAATCTTTGTCTTGCCATATCTCCCATGGCAGATCGCATAGTCATAAGAGTTTCTACATTTAATTTTGCAGGTATCTCATATTTAACCATCATGTTAGATACAACCATGTTAGCCAGATCAGAATAATTTACAGGTTCTCCTGATTGTTCTATCCTTCTAGCGTTTTGCATTACATCATTAAAGATCGCTTTCTTTTCTTCAGCAGTGCCTTGCCCTCCAACAACAGGATTTTGATTAATAAATTTCTGTATTTCAGTTTGAAAAACTTGATACTGTTCAGGTGTAGAGATAGCTTCTCTTGAGGATAAACCCATTTGTTTTTTGAAGAAATCAGTACTAACCTTTTGATACAAACGATACATAGTTGCGTTGTCAAACTTACCAAAATTAATAAGTAATGAACGAACATTGGGTTCTATATTTTCAACTGTAGCGGGTAAAGCCGTTACAAAATCAGAAACATCCATTTCTAAATCTGAGTGCTTTATTTTTATATCTTCAAAGGGTTTTTTAGCTCTTTTTTGTAAAACAGAAAAACCATTTTGAAGAAGTGATATATTTGCGTTACCTCTTTCTTTTCTAACTATTTCATTTCCTACATTTTCTATTGCACTTAATTGTTTTAAAGCACCTATGTTCTCTTGAATTGCTGAGTTCTTAACATTTAAAGGAGTTTCAGAATGTCTTTTTAATTTTTGCAGTCTTTCAATATCAAAATCCAAATTCTTTTCGGAGATTAATTTATTAATGTCGTCTTTAATCTCTTGTAGAGCAGCAGATCGATCACTGTCTCCTGCTTTTGTAAATTCTTTAAGAGCTTCTTTTAGTTTTATAGCTTGATCGCTTAACAATTCTTGAAACTTTTCGGTTTCACTAATTAATGCACCAGATATAACTTTTCCTTCAAGTGAAGAAAACTCAAGATTTGACATGAGAGCATTTCGCATAGCTTGCAGTTGTGCAAAGCCAGTGACTTGCTCAAAAAGCAACGGAAATTTTTCCATAGCTTTTGGTGCTTTTGTATACAAGTCATCTAGTAGCTGCTGTATTCTAGATACGCTTGCTAGATACTGATTAGCATCTTGCTCATTGCCTTCAAGAACTAGCTTATGAAAAGTTGCACCGTAATTAATATTATTTTTAGTCCATCCACTTTCTAGTATTGTACCCAGTACGAACCAACCGTGAGCGCGTCCTTTGTCATCCAAAAGACCCTCATTCATAGCTTTATTTTTTACTCTGATGGCTTGAGAGGTATTACCTTCTTCCTCTAAACTTCTAATTTTAGCTAAAACCTCTTCACCTTGAGTAAAAGACGAACGTCTTGCTGCATTTATATCTGCTGTTTCAAGCCCATGAACTCTCAAGAATGTTCTACGTAATGTATTCATTCCTTTAAAATCAGAATTTCTAAAAGCTTCAATAGACTTTCTAAAATCACCTTCATAAACATTTGCAAGTCGTGTTACGGCATTTAAGAAACCTCTTGAAAATAGTGCGCGTCCGGTTGCAGCAGTTTGATTACCTAAAATACTTCCTAGAAAAGCGCCACCCATAGAAATTAATTCATCATTAAAAATAGAATCAAACATACTATAAAGAACGCCTCCAAATACCGCTGAGTGAAAATCTCGCCTAGCATTTTTAGCCATTCTAACAGCTTTGTCTCTAGGAACTCCTGCAAATTGAAAAGCTTTTACCGCGTGTTCGATGCTTTCTCCTTCTGTAAGAGCTTTATAAAACCTATCAGGTATATACGTTTTTCCAAAATCGACATTTAGCACTTGTCGATTGAAAAAAGTATCTCCTAATTTTTCAATAGTACCCTTGACTCCTTTACCAATTATACCACCTGTTCTACCAGCTACATGCGCTGCGGCATACACTCTGCCAGCGTTTCTGACAAGCTGCATACCAGTTCTTCCTGCTGGTATAACTCCTCCACTTAGAGTCAACATACCGCCTATAGCAGCAGCTTTAGTAAAAGGAGTTTCTCTCTCTGCTGGTATTTCAATAACGCCTCTAACGTTATTATAAAATCTTCTAAAAGATACATCATCATCCATGCCTAGCTGTTTTCTGACATTATCTCGTAGAACTTTTGCGGCTACGTCTAAAACTGCTTCTGCATCTTGTCTACCTTGTAAAAAAGTAAGTGCAGCCGTTTTGTTAGATGGAAGAAAATTGCGTTCAGCTTTAAGAGGTGAAAAACCTCGTTTAAATGAATCAAGAATATTAGAATATGTTGTTTTGTTAAATATAGTTTGATATGCACCATAACTTGATCTTGCATTTTCTTGAAACAACGCTACTAGAAATTCTGGAAATATTTCTAGTGCTGATGCAAGACCTGCCTGAGTACGTATAGTACGAGGTTTCCCTGTTTCAGGTGATGTGCCTCCTAACACAGAAATACCTATGTCTGCAAATCTATCAAAAATACTATCCTCTTCAAATTTTCTTATATTTCGAGCAGCAAGTTGTTCTGAGAGAGATTTTCTCTCGTCAGATGTTTTAAATGTCAATTCTTCAAAAGGGTCTTGGTATGCAAATATTTCTTCAGAGGCTTCTTCTGGATCACGAAAAGCAGGTATAAATACGTCTCCACCCTCTAAGGTTTTACGGCTTTCTAATAAATCTAAATCTGAACGTTGTATGTCTTCAAGGGCATCGCCAGTTCTCATCATTCCTGTAGGGTCAGCAATTCCACTAAAATCTCCAAAGTCTCTCTGTACAGCTTGAAGAGCCCTATCTTCAACACCTGTTGTTATTCCAGTTGTCGGTCCTACGCTACCTTCTGTTTGCATAAATTTTTCAAAATCAGCTTTCTTGTCTTCAGAGATATTTTGAAATATAGTAAAAGCTTTATCACCGCTTACTATATTTTCAAATAAAACCCCTCGTTTCTCTTCAGTAGGGTCTACACCAAAAAGTTCTTGCATTTCTTGATTGTTCATGTTTTCACTCATTGTTGTTATCCCTCATCTCCATGATAAGTTCTTAAAATGTATTCTAAGAAAGAAGGATCGTCTCTGAAAAATTTAAGTATGGATAAATTTGTAGAACCTACCTTACTTACAAACTCACTCTCTAATTTATCAATACCCTGATTTGATCCGTCACCTAAATATTCAAAAGGTCTTTTAGGATCTTTAAAAATTTCTAAAATAGTACCTATATTTTCTAGTACAGTATTCGTTTGTGATATACGAGGAAGTTTGTCACTTATGCGAGTTACTATCATAGCAGCTTTTTCTGCTCTTTCGGTTGGCTTTCCGTTATTAGTTTTTTCATTCATTGCTTTCTCTAATTCGTCATAATTAAAAACAAGTGAACTGACAGAATCAGAAAGTTTTCCAGATTGACCAAGCACTGCTTTGTACATTTCTTCAAAATCATTATAAGCTAAAGGAAATTTAGATTGACTTATTTTATTCTTACGACCCATAACTCGATATAAAGATTGAGTATTCTTTGTTAACCTTGCAATACCTTCACGTTCTAAATTTGCTAACGTAAAGTTTATAGTACCACCCATGTTATTCGATTGAGCATACTGAGCAATTTTAGCCATTTCTGTAGCTCGTACTGTAGTATCGCTTCGTTCTAATTCCACGCTATTATTTTTTAGAAATTTTTCTACTTGTGGATTATTTTTGAAAAACCTATCTAACCTTTGTTGATAAAGTCTTTCTGCATAATTATTAGCAGCTAAGTCAAGACTAAAACCTTTTCCTGTTGTTTGTAAAAGAAATATTTCACCTAGATTACGATCTCTTATTTCTTTAGTTGTAAAATTAAGATATCGAACAGCATTTATAGCAGATTCTTCACTAGAAAAATTTCCACCCCACAAAGCTTTGTAGATGTTGTCAAAGTCTTGGTTAGAAATTGTTCGACCACCTGTCTGCTCTCCTTGAACGTATCCTGCTAATTTATAAGTTAAAGCAGCTTTTTCCCACATCATAGCTGTTCTTCGGAGGTACAGTCGTTTTGCTTGTTCTTGTTGTTTAAGGGTGCCGCTTTTCATAGCTTCAGCATAATCTAGGTCTATTTGGTTAAAACCGTCTATCATTTGATCTTTAATTCCTGTAACACGCCCCATATTGTCTGGGTCAAGATCAATTCTATAACCATACTTTTTTTCAAATGCTTCTGGGTCTAATTTAAATTCTTGAAGCCTAGTTCCTATTTCTAAGTTACCTGCAAGAGAACCTCCTTTAAATTGTGCAACACCTTCACCGCGAATTGCTGCAAATGCTTCATGGAAAAATTTTACAGCACTTTCAAAACGACCAGCAAGTTCACCCGCATAACCCGCTATAGGGGGTTTTTCTGTTCTTTTTACAGTCTGAACATTAAAATCTAATCCTCCGAATCTATTAAAATCAGCTTCACTAACTTCAGCAAGAGTACGTATACGTTGAAAACTTCTTAAAAGATCATTTACATTATTTAAATTACTTTGTAAATTTAGAAGAAGTTTTGTAGCATTATTGTTTTTATCTTTTAAAGCAATACCCGGATTGTCCATGTGATAAATTGAAAAATTTAATCCGTTTCTAATTGTCTTAGAAGTAGGACGACCTGCTGCAAGATACAAAGCAGCAGCTAAGTACTCGTTTTTTTGCGAACGAGAACCACCTTGTATTCGCTGTATTAAAGCTTGCCTTCTAAAAAATAAATCTTCTCTCTCTTCATCACCAGCTTCTGCGTATTTTTTTTGAATTTCTTCATCTATAGCTTTAAATTCGTCTTTCTGGTCATCTGTTGCTCGTTTTAATAAATATCTCATGTTTCGATCTTGGTCAGCAAGTGCCTGTGATATTTTATCTGAATTGTGCTCAAAACCATAGACTACATTTGTGTCTCCTTCTGGAGTTTCAGTAACTGTCTTTGTGTTTCTTTCTCCTCCTGCGTTTAAACGCTCTGCTTCAATTGCCTGTAGCTCGAAATTACTTAAAGCACCTAATTTTAAAGCAACTTGTGTCATTATAGGATTGTTTCTGTAAAAATTTAAATCATATTTGTAAGATATATTTCCACTACCTTTTACTCTACTAGATTCTGCATTATTTGCTCCGTCAGTATTTCTTCCATTTTTTACTCGAACAAGAGCTTTTCTAAAGGCATCTGCCTCTCCTAAACCTACTAGAAGTTTTGCAATGCCGTTTGCTATAACTTTGGGACTATCATTTTTTTCTGTATTTTTTTCAGGATTAAGCATTAAATAGTCAAGATTTTTATAAGCATCTAAAATACCTGCATATTCGCCTTGAGTAAAACCTAGTTCAGATGCCTTTTGAAAATTTTTATCTGTAAAAAAACTTCTTGCAAAGTTTGTCATTCCGTTAATTGCTACACTGTGATGAGCATCTATCATATTGTCTTGTGTGCTTCTAAGTACTTCTCCGTTAGGGCCTATTTTTTGTTCTTTTGAATAACTATTATAAGGAACATGAAAAAAATTAACAGGTATGCCCATATTTTCACCGAAAGTAGTAACACCCGGAAGAACAGACACTTGATCTTTTTGGCTTAATTTTTGTTGAGACTCTAATTCTCGTTTTTTTGTGTTAAGTTTATATCGTTCAGCCGCTGCTCTTATAAGTTTATCAAAAGCTCTACCACCTTTAGCTTCGTCCTCTAGACTATTACGCCCTTGTCCAAACATTTTATGAAATCTAAACGCATCTAAAGTTCTTTCATTAGGCACGTATTTATTACCTACTTTATTCGCGTACATACTCCAATGACGATTTTCTGCATCTGCTCTAAAATTATCAAATTCAGTTAAAAACTTATCGAATCTTTCTCGATTTTCTTTCTGACGTTCTGCTATGTGTTCAGCTACTCTCATGTCAGCGTCAAACCGAAGTTTTCTATCTTCTTTTTCTATTTCAAAAATACGTTTTCTCTGTTCTTCGGCAGCTTTTCTTTGAGCTTCCAGTGCAGCAGCTTTAGCCTGATCCTCCTGCTGCCTCGAAATGTTGTATTGCCTAAACCTTCCTAAATCAAAAGCAGATTGAGAGGTATCTTCTCTATCAGGCAAAGTTGCAGCGGTTAAACCTAAACGTAGTAGCTCACCTGATTTTTCAGGATCAGATAAAGTTTTAGCAACAACCTTAGAAGCAATTTCTCCGATTCGATCTATAAATGCCATCTTATGCTACCTCTCTTGGTTTTGTCATAAAGCCCTCTGGTTCAGGAAACTGTTCTGGTTCTGAAGGAATTTTCATTAGTTCTTCTTCTTCTGGTGTAAATTCAATATTAAATGTATTATCAGGTAACGCTTCGTCTTCTAAATCTCGTAAAGCATCCGTATCTAAATTTTTTCTCACGGGTTTATTTTCAAGTATTACCTTATCTACTCCTTGATTTTTAGCTATTTTAAAAATTTCAATAGTTAAAAAAGGTCTGATTAGTTCTGCAACATCAGGATTAAACATGCCTTGAGAAAAACCCATCATAACTAATGAAGATGCTAATGTTTCACAAGATATTCCTGCTTTTGTAACTTCACCTATTTCACGCTGAGTATTTTTTTGATACAAACCTGCTTTCAGAGTTAGAAATGCTTTCTCAACAGAAGAAGTCTGAGGAGGATTCTCATACGGCATAGAGCCGGGAGTAGCAGTAAGAGACTGCCCCGGTATAGGTTTTCCTATGTGAGGATCATTTTGCAGTTTTTGTGTCAAAGTTTCCATATTACGAAAGTCCTTTTAAATACTTTTTAAATTTTTTAGAATCAGAATTAGATACAACAGAGCGAGGAGAAGCCATAGAGCCTAGTATGCTTGCGCGAACATCAGGAGATGCAGGAGGACTGTTCATCATGCTTGCAATAACTCTTTGTAATCCAGAGTCAGCGATAGATTGTGCTTGAGCATTCGCGTCTGTAGCACCTACGCGACGATAGTCTGGAATACCTTTTACGAAACCTGCTGCTCCCAAGCTTGTTTTTTGAAAATCTAAATCATCATCTTCAATAATTTTTGTTATGTCTGCTCCTGATGTAGCAGCACTTACACCAACAGATCGCCCTGATGAAGAACCAAAAAGAGCTTGCCCTGCTTTGGCCGCACCTACTTTTGCTAAAGTACTTGCTCCGCTTGTAACTGCTGCTGTAATTGCTTTACCTGCTAAAGATGCAAAAGAAACCATTGTTTTTATTCCTCTACTAGATTATATAATAAATACATCATCATCTTCTACAATATTATTTTCAAACTCAAAAATGTTATCAAAAACGTCTTCAGTCTCATCAAAACTTGCATCGTCAACTGTTCCTATTCCAGATAAAAAGTCAAAACCCTCTTGCGCTGAACCGGGATCAACGTCAACATTACTATCGCTACCACCAAGACCTATCGCACCAAGTAAAGCTCCAGCACTAGCTCCTAAAAGTGATGTTGTTTTATCGCCAACTTTTACTTCTGTTGTTAAGAATTGTTTTCCAAATGAAATTGCATCTTGTAAAAGACGTTGAGATGCAGCGCCAGCTTGAACTTGTTTTTTAAACTCTACGGTACGGTTAAACATATCAGTATTAAACTGATTTTCCATAGCACTTAAAACTATCTGATGATTTCGTTGCGTCTCATTTTCTAAAGAAGTATACAACTGATGAGCTTCATCGCGATATTTCTGCCAAAGTTGATTTTGAGCTTGTTGCGTCAGGCCAAGCATGATAGCAGCATTTGTTTTATTTGCGGCATTTTCATTAGCAGTGTTTGCCGTGTTAATCTGCCTACGCCAAGTTGTATTTGATTGGTCAATCTGACTACGCATAGCAACATTAAATTGTTCACGTATATTATCTAAATTAGTATTAAACTCCTCTACAGAAGTAGTCTCTTCACTATTGAATTTTTGTATTGATAAATCTCTTGCTGCATTAGCCTGTTCGACTGTAGCACCTAGCTGATCGTAGAACTGATTTACTTGATTTTGAGAGGTAGCATTAAACTGCTGTGCAGCATTTGCAGCAGCTTGGTCTGTAAATAAAGATTGTACTTTTGATTGATATGTCAATACCGCAGCTTGCTGTTCATTTGTAGTATTTTTAAGATTCATATTTAAGAAAGACTGAGCATTTTGCTGTGCAGCTTTCATACGATTATCTAGATTCTGCCTATCCATTGTAGCAATCGTAGCTGCATTTGCAAGAGCAGTTTGTTGCTGATTGTTTAGGTTTTGTAGTTGAAGAGTAGCGTTAGCTTGTGCATCTTGGGCTGCAATAGGAATAGTAGATTCGATAAGCCCTTGCGCCAAAGCTGCTGCTGCCATACTAGAGGAACCTAATCCTCGTTGCTGCATAATCTCATTTACTTTACGAACAGTAGGAGAAGCCCACGGAGGAAACTGCCCTGTCTCCATACCTTCTGTAAGCTTTTCAATCTGATATGCTATAGAAGCTTCGTTAGCTAAAGTCTGTGTCTGTGCTTCAGCTAGACTTCCACGTTCCAGCATCTGTTGTTTTGTACGCTCGTCTACAACCTGATTAGGGTCTACTACATCATTTTGAGTAATGGACCCTGTAGCTGCTGTAGCTGTAGGCATGTTGCTAAAAGTGCGTTCTACGTTCTGTATTTGTGCGGCGTCTTGAGCTTGCACATTTACATCAGGTATTCCAGTAATTAAATTAGGACTAGAAACACGCGCTCGTTGTTCACTTGTGTCTAAAAATTTATCTTGATCTGCAAGAAGCTCATCTGCTTGTACTTGTTGAGCTACAGGATCATACAACATTTCCGCATTAGAAGGGTCTGTACGACCTGTCTGAGTGACAACATTAGGAACACCAATAGCTTGCTGACCACGAATAGCTAAAATAGGTGCGTTAACTATATTTGGATCGGGTAAACTTACTATTGGGTCTACCGCTACTTCTTCAGCATCAGTTTGTTCTTCAGACATCTTTACCTATCTTTCTTAATTAAATTTTGAATAGTTTTTGTTTCATATATACGAATAGAAAACCACACAAGAGTCACAAAAGATACAAGAGGAGGAAGCCATCCAGCTAAAAGAGCTAATGTAGAACTTACACCTACAACGTCTCCTACTGTTTTAAGCTCTTCTGTCATGTAGAAGCTCTTGGGTTTTCAGGCCACTCATCGAACTCTGAGGCTTTTTTACCAGCGTCTGCCATCTCTTCTGTAAACACTGTCATGGCTTCTAGTCCTGCTACATCTGTCTTGTCGTCTATGGCAGTTTCTAATGCAGCAGCTTTTGCACGTAAGTCTGTGCGCCACTTAGCAAGGTCTGAGGGTTTGGCAGTACCATTGTCTTGCTCTCGAATTACAATCCAATCTGTTTGTTCTAGATAACTTTTAAGAGTTTGAGACACAGAGTTTTTCATGGTAGCTTTAATATCATCTATATTCCGAGCAGTTTGAGTTCTTTTTACAACAACTCTGTTAGACTCTACGGCAGGTGCAGCTTCAGATGTTGTATAAAACATATTTTCTATACGGCTTCCCTCATACTCATAAGGCACAATACCTAAGTCTTTACGTTCTGCGTTAGTCCACGAAGAGCTAAAGATAGACGTAGGGTATTGAATATCATTAATATACATAGACTTTGGTATCTTAATAATCTCTACCAACTGACTGCCCATAATTCTTGCCCACATAGTTTAGTTTCCTTTCTTAAATTATCTACCGTATATAGGGGGTAGCGTACCATTACCGGCTATATCAGCCATAGCTAGATAGATATACGTTACTCCAGAAGCATTACCATCAATATCATCTGACCTGAATTTCCAACCATCAGCTAAAAAATCGACATCTAATGCGGCGGCAAATTCTGCTGCATTGGAACTAGCGTCAAGACGTTGATCGGCAACATTTGTAGGGTCTCTAGCTGTATCAAAAATAGGCCAATCTCTTGCGGTAGTTGTAGATTTCAGTAGAATCCATCTGGGGCGAAAGCCTAATGAAATATATGCACCATTATCATCGCCATTTCCAACGTAGCTGCCCACCTTACACACACCGGGGATGCTTCTAAAACAATATGTAATAAAATTATTATTTAGTTTATTTGTTTCATCCGAAGTTCCAAGATTAATTATAGTAGCTGTTGGTACACCGTTCCATATAGTTGGGTCTGCAAGAAAAGCTGCATTACTATCTAGTCGCAAGGAACCAGATGCAGGACTAGCGTCAGCATTTTCATGGTACACATTCCAATCATTACCGTCAGTTCGATCTCGTACTATATACATTTCTGGAGCAGCAGATAACCCATGAGCGACAGTAGCATTTGATCCAGAACCAGTATAACTTATAATGCTAAAGTGATCCGCATCTGCAACTATACCTGTTGTTGTCAAGCTAGGAGAACCAGTAGTAATACTTGATCCAGTAGTAGCACTATCTCCTAGTAACCACTGCCAAAGAACATAACTTTCATTATCAGTGTTTACCTCTGCATCACTGCCAATTTGTACACCTCTTTGGAAGAACCGTTGTACAGTGTTAGTATTTATTGCTTCTGCTGACGATGCATTATTACTACTTAAAACTTTACCTACACCTCTAACTCTATCAACAAGTATGTGATTGTCAGTAGCATCTCTGTTTTTAATCCATGCCCAAGCTGTAAGTTTAGATGCAGTTTCATCTAAGTTATCTTGGTTAAGAGCTTTAAATCCTGTAACAGGAGCATGTTTCCAGTTGCCATCAGAGTCAGAATCAAATGAAGTTGACCCACCATCAAATCGCAGTAACTGTCCAAAGTTTGTTTGTGCTTCTTTAGTGCCGAGATTGGTATAGTGTGCTGCTGGCACTAACTCCATACTAGCTGCAAAACCTATATCTGGAGTAGCTGTTGCAGTAGCGGCAGGAGTGTTGTTCATAGCAGTGCCGTTTAGAGAAAACCACATACCATAGCTGTTACCAACTTTTCTTATATAAATTCCTACAACATCTCCTGCTGATGGATTTG
>CEUT01013805.1_pt1 | contig 19827 bp, 45 predicted proteins | sample 531401 | NCBI WGS metagenome assembly CEUT01 (sample SAMEA2622821, study PRJEB7988) | marine metagenome | biome: marine biome (ENVO:00000447); feature: surface water layer (ENVO:00002042); material: "saline water (ENVO:00002010), including plankton (ENVO:xxxxxxxx)" | depth 5 m | reverse complement strand
ACAAGGGTGATTATACATAGTAGGGAGATATGGAAAATCCCTCGGTTCATTCTTTTTCTGAATGGAGACTTTTGCCCATTCATCTGATGTAAGTTTTCTGTCTGGTATGTATCCTGCATATTTCTGTGTCCAATGTACTGTGCATAGCATCTGTCCCGCTTCCAGCGGCATCTTGACGATATGCTTATCGACATGATACTCCGCGCACTTATCTAAATCTTCGTCAAGTATAAAAATATTCATGTGTATATTATACTAAGATTTTGAGATTTTGTCAAGAACTATTTTTTAGATACTTACTAAATAAGAAGTGTCCTTCTCTGTCTGTATGCCAAAAGCCAAGTCTGCTACCAAAATCAGAGAGATTCTTTTCGGGAGACTTTACTAATACCTTTCTGTATACATCTTTAAAAAATTGTGTGTAAGGAGATTCAGGATTTAAATTTATTACACGAATGTCTTCACTAGGTTTTTTATCAAATATATCGAAGTTTTGTATAAAACTATACGAAATTCTTTTCTGGTCTAGGAAGTCCATGACTGCACTTATCTCCATCGCCCATACAGTAGCATAGTGATTATCCGAGTAATCTCCTGCATTACCATCTAAATCTTCATTGGCAAAATCATACCTGCCATCATTTGTTAACTTAAATATTCGTGTGGGTCTGAGCACAGGTAAATACACATGGTCATAGGACTTTAGTCGTCCTTGAAGATAATCCATCTTTATTGTTAGGTGTAAAAAATCATTACTCAAAGCGGGCCAGGTTACTATTCTGGCATTGGGTTGAAATAAACTTGCCCAAGACTCGGGCAGTTGTCGTTGAGCAAAGTCAAAGACAGGCATCTTTGTGGCTCTACTCATTTTTTGATTCCAGTAAACTAAGGCTTGATGTAAACCAAACTGAAGTATTAAATCTTTCTTTTCTTTAAAACAGTCCCTGCCCAATATGGAATCATGGTCAGATTCATACCCTGCAGTATGACTATCGCCATAAATATGAACAGGTCTATCATTGATATATCTCATCGAGAGTATCCTTAAAGTGAGTTTCTAAAACATCTTTTGCTTCTGCTAAAGATATGATTTCAACTAGCCCTTCAAACAAACTCTTACTATTATTAAAATCAATAGCCATAGTTATACCCTCCTTACTAGGTTTCCATTCTTCATCAAAGTCTTGGTAGTATTTTCGGAGTGAAAGGTATTCTATACCTCTAAAAGTGTTTACTGTAAGAAATATCTTTTCATGTCTATCTTCATTATAGTGTATTTCTTTTTCGTAAATAGGTGGGGCTTCATGTAATTCTATCATTTTTTAATATCTTGTTGAGAGGAACGATAGATGTGACATTTTCAGGCTGCAGGAGTCTATAGGAATCTGTATCCCAGCAGAACAATAGAACTTGTCTTTGTGTAGGTTTTGCGCGATTCCTTTTGCTTTGTATGTATTTATTATCAAAGTCAAGAGTACAGACGTTATACTTTAGTCTACGACTGTTCTGACTACGATAAGTTATCACAGCGTCACCTGCTTCGGTAACCTGTCTAATAAACTCGTCTTTTTTCATTCATTCCTTGTCGGGTTAGTTAATTTTAAGTTACCCAATAATGGTGTTGTCTTTGACGAGGTGATTTCTTTAGATGCAAAAATACGCAAGGGGACATAGCGTCGCCCTCGCGTTATTTGTTCTAGCGATTTCTAGCTGTTAGCTTTGTTTAGAAGTTCTGCAAAATAGTTAGCAGCTTTACCTGTTAGTTTAGAAATGATTGCTTCATCAGGTTCTAATCCCATATCTACAATCGCATCTTTAACAGACTGCTGAGCGTCAGCAACAGATACTCTGCCACCTCCACTACTACCATTACTAGAAGTGCTTCTAGCTGCAGGAGTCTTCTTAACATATACACCAGCCCTTGTCAAAATCATTCTAACACCATTTGGGCTCTCGCCTAATTCGGCAGCAATCTCTTTGACAACTTCCATACTATTTTCTGGAGTCGGTTCTTCTGCTGTATACATTTCAATCGCTTGCTGTTTTGCTTCATCAGTCCAAGCCACTTTTCTTCTCCTATTTATTTTTCCAAATTTTTGTTCATATTCTTCTAATGTGGTTGTGTGCTTAAATCCAGGACACCAACCTGTTGCTTCTAGCATTTGTGTATAAAATCTATCGCTCATTAAAATCCTATTTATTGTTATATTATACATAAGAATAAGGGCGATGTCAACTACTATTTTTTAGAAGGTAAAACCAAAGGTCTCTAAATCAGGCTGAACTATGTCAGCAACTACATCTATCATCTCTTGTGTATACCATCTTTTGTATTCCGTTGATATCTCTAACTTATTAAAATCTATGTTATTTTCCTCAGGTTTTAACTTATAAGTATCTATTGCATTTTTCCAATTATCTAAGTGCGTAACTATGTCTGCATCAGCATAAAGCTCTGCTTGTGGGATAATTGTTTCATGTTCTAAAAATTCAGATAAAGACCTGTATCCCCACGAACTTTTATAGAGTGCTATAATTCGTTCATAGGGGTTGCGTAGAAATGCAACTGTTCCTTTTACTTTTCGCTTTCCTTTACGAACTGTGTAAGGAATCAATAAACTTTGTTTCACGTGCTAACTCCGATGCCAACATTTTAGCATCATCAACTAGCTGTGGCAAAGTTTGTGTATTTCTAGTGTCTATATTATGTAGCTTATCTAACAGGGCTGTTAGTTTTACACTACATTGTTGGGGCGTATGATGTACTGCCTCGGTCATAGTTCATTTACCTCTAATAACTTATCTCGAGCCTCTGCAATTATTTGCAGTTGAGTATCGATTGTTGTAAGCACTTCTGGGTGGTCTCCTGTGCCTACAGGGTTTTCTAAAAATATCTGTATGTTTGCTTGCGCCTCAGCTATTATACCTTTGTATTTTAGTCTGAGTGCGTTAATTATCATTTCTTTCATTCTTTTTCTACCAAATTCATAACATATGTTCTTACGAATAAATCTCTATGGTCGTCCCAAAGAACTGTTGTTATGAGTAACGGAGCAGTAATTAAAGTTCCTACTCCAAATATTAACCATGTAATTGGCCACCACTTTACTGAATTATGTCCTTCAGTATAACGATTGAGTGTCAAAATCGAGGGCATGAATATTCTAAACTGTATTATTAACCAAGTTGATAACCACGCTGCTCCAATTATATTAAGTAATGTTAACTCCATATTGCTCCAAATGCTTTAAGCTTGCTAAATCGTAAGCCAAAGAAAAGGAGTGATAACCTACTCTATTCCCATCTAACCATGGAAAATAAGAGTTACTCAGGTCTACTGGAGTAAGAACGTATATTGCATATCCTTTACTTCCATACTTTTCCTCATAATTAACAGGAGGTTTTATGTAGCCTGGCATTGAGTTCATATACTCAACTGTTTGTTCTCGTTTGATTTCAGCAATAGCATTGTCTTTTACAGACCATACTTTTTCACCTTCTTCAAACTCTTCTCTAACACATTCATCTGGAATCATCTCGTATCTGTGTCTATAACATTTGGAGTGCTCTTCCTTTGATAACTTCCTAGGAACACCTACTCTTTCGATGATTGCTTTAACAAATGAGTTAGAACGATAGAGTCCTTTTGCTATCTCAGAAATATTATCTCCTTCAAGATAGCACTCTATAACAGTTTTTATCTCATCACGGGTTGCCCCTTTACCACGATTCTGTGACTTTCGCCTTTCACGGTATTCCGCCATATCAGAATAGTCATCTATGATTTTCTGAAGACGGGTCGTGTTATACCTTATATTCAGAATCTCACAGGCTTCTTTCTTGGTTATCGGAGAGTCGCCACCTAGTAAACCAACTACTTTTGCTATGTTATCATTTGATAACTTTTCATGTTTTGCTGCTCTTACTGTTCCCACTCTCTTTCTTCCCAATCATCTACACATCTACTATATAATATTATTGCGTAATGCATAATTTTGAGAAGGTCGCCAAGGTTATCTCCTTTCTTACCATATCTCATTGCATACTTTATAATATTCCCTGCACAAAACCCTTCACCATGTCCCGAATCCCAAATGATTTCAGTAGCTTGAAAACTACCTTGGGCATAGTGTTGGTTGTATGTAGCATCAATATACTCTTTTAATCTTTTGAGTATTTCATCTTCGGAGTATTTGTAATCGATTTGGTTATAACCTTCCATTACTTTAACTCGTCTAATACATCAATGCCACCTTCAATCTTAGCTAGGTATTCTTTCTTTAGTGCAAGTCTACCCTCTAAGACCATAATCTCTTCTTCAACTACTTTTCGTTGAACTTCTAAATTGTTTTTAAGAACGGCTCTATGTTCGACCATATCATCTTTTAAGACTCCCATCAGTCCTTCCATAGTTTGTTCATTCTTCGCCATGTCTTGCTCCGTGTGTTCTATAACTTCGAAGTAGACTTTGACTTCCGTTCTTCTTAATCATTCTTAAGTTCCTGCGCAGGTGTAAATCAACCTTGGCTTTTTGAAACCATGCTTGTCTTTCTTCATCTGTCCAAGAACTAGGAAATACTGCACGCATACCATCTAATTCGTATGCACGCTTTCCATCATCTTCGATATTGTTTTCTAAAAATTCTCGTTTATCCATAATTGTAAAAGAAGGGTTGACTAGATAAATTCTCTGTCTGGACAGCTACATAGACCTAAAAGTTTCGCCTTTCATTACTTTTTGCTGTGTTATTAACTTATTTAGCGTTCACACGCCCTGTCAATGTGTAGGCTCGTTTTCTAGAAGGTTTCTGTTCACTACCTAGTCAACCACAAAACTGAAACTCCATTTATTTGAGTTAGAGTTTATTTTATATATGATATATTATACTAAAATTTTCAAGTTCTGTCAAGAACTATTTTTCAGTTCCTATAATCAATTACTTACTGTTAATCTTATCTTTCGCTGTTCCAGCATATAAGCCAAACCATGCAGCACCTGCACCAACTATAATAGAGATTAGTCCTGATTGCTCGAGTGATGGGTCTGGTAAATCCATAAACCACATTGTTGCATAGTATAGTAAGAATATATACACACTAAGAAAAGCTCTTGGAAAGATTCTCCAAGCATCTATCATTGCTGATAAATGAATCCATCTTTGCCATGGATTTACTTTATCTTCATTCTCTAACATAAATATCTTTTGCTTTAGTTCATTATTTTCTTGAATCATCTCCATAAACTTATTAAGGTCTATTTCAACTTCATTCCGTGACATATCGCCACTAAATCGCTCGTCAGCCATTTATGTCTCCAATCCAATCATACCAAGACTTCCTACTTCCTCCTTTCCAACTGATTGGGTCGGTGAAGTGGTAGGAAATTGATATTCTCGGGCCTAGGGTATCTACCCTGTGGTATAGTTTCTTCGGAAGGTATAATAAATCTCCTTCGTTCAAATCTACTACCTTATTTACTGTTGCATCTTCAGGCGGACAATCCCATTCGTATTCATTCATGATATACCAACGAACTGTTCCCCTGACATGGAACAGAAAATTTTCAGTAGAATCGCAGTGCGTTTTAAAACAATGTGCGTCTTTTTTAGAAGAGCAATACAAATTTGCACAACCTCTACCATAATATTTTTCAAACTTTACGCATTGATTCCACATAGTTTTATTTAGAAACTCACATAAAGTTAGCACAAATGTATCTCCTCTTTTCCAATGGCTATACATTTCATCTTTCTTCATTTTTACTTTAGCTTTCTTATGACAGTATTTATCGCCCTTTTCATTTATAATCTGGCATTGTGGTAATCTGTCATAACCATTTAAGTCACTAGAGTTTAAATACTCATCTAACTCTTCCCAACTAAAATGATTGAATCTATCTGTATTATCTTTTGCTACAAACCACTTTTTATTACGAAACTCTTTCTCGAAGCGTTCTAGTCCCATTGGTAATAAATCTTCTAACTCTACACTCTTATCCAAAATCAAACACCCCAAATCTTACGCCCCAAACTGTGAAGCAATATCTTGTTCCTTTAGTAACTGGTGTAACCCAATGTAAAAAATGTGGGTGAAATAGAAAACAATCACCTGCTTCTAAAGTAATCTTCTCGTCATTAACAAAGAGCTTTCCTCCCTTAAAATCATTATTCAATAGTATACTAGCCGAGTGTGTTCTTAAGTTATGCTTGAGACTATCTCTATGTGGAGCAAAGCTTTCACCAACTTCATACTTCTGAATCGCAAATGTTGGTTTACTTGGCTGGACTAGATTTGTTACCTTTGCTAATATACTGTCAGAGATTTGGAAGTCTGTGCACTCATGGCGTTCTTCCACAACTGGAACTGTTCCCATATTTTCTATGAGAAGTCCACATTCTGATTTGCTAAGAAAATTCTTTTTGAGTATCATGTATGTTTCGCATGCATTGCATGTAGCTCTTTTGTAGGAATATCTCCTAGCTCCCTCAATATAAACCAACTTACAACTGAGTGTCTTACTCCTTTTGTTACTGGCTTAACTCTATGCATTAGGTTAGGAGCAAATAAACATGCGTCTCCCTTTTCCATTTTCATTACACCAAAGTCTTTAAACTCAAACTCACCACCCTCATACTCAGAGGGGTCGTTTAGTTGCATTGTTAAAGATAGTTTTCTATAACCAAAACCAGACCCGTCTTTGTGCCAGTTATAATACTCTCCTTCATTATAAGTTGTTATCTGTATAATTTCAGGAGTATAGATTGGTTCCTCTATAATATCATAAATCCACTTTTCTAAAAGTTCTATACCTCTGTGTTGAGGTTCTCTTCTCATTATATATCTTACTGAAGAATCTCTTTCTTTAAACTCTCTTTTATCATCACCATGAGCAAAACCTTTCATTGCCATATGTGTTTCAAATGTGCTCATGACTATATCTTTAAATTCGCCGTGTAATGCGTTTTTAATTATTTCTGGCTCTTGGTAAAACACTAAAACTCCTCTGGGTGAGCTATCTTTCTTACTTCATATGCATACTTCCATAATAAGTTTACTAAGTCTGGTCTTGGGTGTGGAGACTTACCATGTGGTGTATACTTAGGGTGCCATGGCTGTGAACTCAATCCTGTCCAATGTAGCTGATATATTTCTCCTATATCGTAGCTTCCACCTAATTTTCTGTTTTCTGCACCATCTAGCTTAGGGTCATCAGTAATAAATCCATCAAATGAGTTCCATTTACTACTTATTGGGTGAATTACATCATTTTCCCTAGACTTAGGTGCTCCTGCGTTTTTCATAAAATCATACTTGTAAACATTTGTTGACTTAGCTATCTCCGCGTTCGGTGCCAAGTGCTCTTTTGCTTTCTCGCAATCAATTAACATCACGCTATCACTATACCAACCTCTAGCATACTCTGTATCTGCGTATTGCATTCCATTATGATTTAGCCCGTCCCAAACCATACCAAATGCTTTACCTTTTAAATCTATGTTCCAAAGTAACGCAACATCTTTCAAGTTTAGTTGGTCTACATCAAAGTATATTGCTTTTCCTTTATATTGACACATGCCAGGAATTGCATATCTAAAACAGGTAAAGGGTGTCCCCCAACCTCTCGTGTTCCATTCAGGAAACATACTAGGTCGTAAGAAAGTAATCTCTAGGGGTTGTGATGTATGCTTATATAGTGAGTATACTAAGATTTGTTCTATGAATCTATCTTCGGTCTCAGAAGTTCCTACAAAAATTCTTATCATTATTCAACTCCAAAAACAAAAAACAGACAATCATCATAAGTTATTAAAGATGTATACTTGCCTGTATATAAATTAGGTTTATCTATCTGGAATCCGAAACTATTATCCCAGTCATTTAGCCAGTTTACTAACTTGGGAGTATAAGGTTTTAACATTGTAACTTGCCTATCATAGGGTATACTATCTGCAAACTTTACTCCATACATATTCTTAGAGTCTAAAAATACTGCTCCCATGTTAGGTCTTAGTGGTAAAAATACACTATGTTTGTTGCCTCTGACTAATACTAATTCAGAAACTATACTGTGTCCTGTAAATGCTTTTATCTCGTCAAAAATATCTTCACGAATCTCTTGAAACTTAGGGAACTGGGAAGCATATTTTCCCAGTTTGTAGAATAGCCATGAATCGGCATTGATAAATCTATTATCTATTTGGGGTGGGGAGTATTGTAATGTTTCCTTTGCGAGTAGCTTAGGGTATGTTAAGTCCATTAGTAAGTCTGTATAAAATCTAAAAGTTTGTTATATTTCTGCTCATCTTCAATGCCAATGGAAAGGTCTAACACTAATCTAGGAGTTTCTCCTACATTACAGTCTGCAAACCATTGTGAGCCATCTTCAGGAAATGTATTAGTTATGACAGTCCAGTTCCCTGAGCCAATTTTATTATTTTGGTCTTTTATTGTTTGTTGTTTTTTGTTTACTACTCCGATAGAATATCCATCACCACTATTGTATATAAATCTTACTGAGTGTCTAGGTTTATTTTTACTATTAGTCCAACCTGTGTGTCCATACTTTGGCATCATTACTGCTAATGTGTCCCAATACCACTCTCCCCTAACACCATCAATATTATTTACAGCGTCTAAAAAGTTCTCTTTTACAGCAGGGATTGTGTATCTTTGACCACCTCGATTTGGTAACTTATAGTTATTATTAGACTTACCTGCATAATCACAATAATTATGTGAATCAGGATAACCTTTATAATCTTTATCTGCCATAAGTGTTTTTAATCTGGCAAATGTTAAATTAGGTTGAGGTAATGACTTATATGTATGTGGGTATGATAATACAAACTGTGCACACTTGTCTAGTTTGTTCAGCATTGCGATATTTTTAATCGGTATTATTTTCATCTGTGGTCACTTTACGATAGTAAACTACTACGTCCTTGAGTTCGGTAATATACCTTTTTAGTTCTTGCATATTATATGCCATAACTTCATAATCAGGTATAGTCATTGCTAAAAATACCAACTCACCTTCTTGTTCTTCTATAATGGCAAACTGTTCTTCATAGTTTTCTGGAGTTATAGTTAGCCATCTGACTTCTTTTAAGTCAATCTCTCGAGGCATAATTGGCTGTGTAATAACCCTTTCAATAGGTTTAGCACTTACCTCTATCTGCTTAGTTGGAATTAGGCTGCAGCTGGAGCCCATCATCAAGGTCATCAACAATAGTGCTGAGGTTCTCGATGTCTTCCATAATGTGTTTTGTTCCATTGTTTATCTTCCTTTGCATTTCAACAGGGTCGCCCATTATTTTTGCACTTAACTCATAGTTTCTGATAAATTCTGAGTATCTATTGAGTTCCCTTTGAGCCGCTTGACTTTTAACAGTCAGTTCTTGCATTTGGGCAGTCTGTAAAGCAAAATCACTTTGTAGAGTGGCAATTGCTTCTTCTTGTGTTGCTACTGCTCCTTCTAACTGTGCGTTGTTTGCTTGTAATACTTGGTTTTGACTATATAAATAGTAAGTTCCCAAACTTAATACTATTATTATTCCTATTAAAAATTGATTCATAATTGTTCTATCCTGTAGTTGAGTCCATTACTGCCTCTAATTTCAACTAATTCATTATCATCAGTTACGAACTTCAAATACTTTTCCTGCTTCTTTTGGAACTTTTTTACTATGAACTCTCTATCATCTGCGTCACCCCAAGTAGAATTATAACTTACTGTAAGTCTATATCTTGGGAAGAAATAGTAGTAAGCACTATTATAAGTGTCTACTATCCATGTCTTTATGCGCTCCACAAATCTGCCTCTGCTTGTCTGCGTCTTGTCAGACCTTCTAGCACTTTACCACCAGCTTTGTTCCATCTCAACATTTGAGCTGGCACGCCTTCATAGTCCCCTGCGTTTAAAACTTTCAGAAGTGTACTCGCTTTTAAGTTTCCTCCTCCTAAATTATAAACCCATGATACCATTGCATCAAACTGATTTTGATTTAAGCCGACTGTTACTAGGTTATTTACATAGCCTTCGTACTCTACTAATTCATCTAGTAGCATTTGGTCTGCTTCTTCTTGTGTAATTGTTTGTCCCTCATACACTCCTTTTGTGTGTCCATAGCCTATTGTCCATACATTTGCTGGACACTTGTAAGCCTCGAGTTCACAACCCTCGAAGTGTTTGATTAAGTCTAAACCTGTTTTAGATGTTTGCATAATAGTTCCTTTGGTGGAGGGTATGATGGGGCGGGTTGCGCCCCAACATAACTTAGTCAATTTCAAACTGAACTTCTTTACTCTTGTCCTTCGTGATATTGACTGTGAGCAGACCATCTCTAAGCTTAATGTGGTCTACTTTGAGGTCGGAATTAAGGATAAAGGTTTTGTCGAACGACTTCCCGCTCAATCCTCGATGAAGATAATTATCACCTCCTTCGCTGTCTTTAGTGCCTTTTATTCGTAATTCATTGTCGTGTTGAACTACACTCAGTTGTTTCTTACTCCAACCGGGCACAGCGATTTCAAGTTTGAATCCACTTTTGCCCTCCACTATATTATATCTTGGGTAGTTTGTTTCCATCTGGTCGAACCAAGCTGGATTATGTCCTAGCCAAAAGTTTTTAAGTATTTCTCTATGTATGTTTGCTACCATAGTTTTTCTCCTTGTGCCTTTCGGTCACGCTTTGCGCCCTTGCGGTACGCGGTTAATTAAAATGTAAGATTTTTCACTTACTTCGTTATTATAGCAAATTCTGAACTTCATGTCAAGAACTATTTTCAATCATCATATTCTATAAGCCCTTTATCTCGCATATAATCAAGGGTGTTCCCTATGCCTACGCGTTTACCTATGGAGAATGTAATACCTCCTGTGCATATGGCTATTACTAGCCATTGATACTCGTTCCAACCGAATAGTTCCATTACTTTCTCCTTTTTCTTTTTTGTTCATCTACTACCATAGTAGACTCCCATGCAAACCAAGCTACAAATGTTGTTAAGAAAAATGCTGCTAGTGCGTTTGGTAAATCTTCTATCATTTCATAGTCTCCTCTATAAATTTGCCAAGTGTTTCTATTTCTTCGTCAGATAACTGACCTGCCTGAGCCCACATTGTAGAACTCATATTACCCACTTCGCCTCTGTTTCTGTATGTAATCAGTCTACTACTTATGTAGTCTGCTGACTTACCTGCAAGTGCTGGAAATACTGCCATGCCCTGACCTTCATTTCCATGACACGCAGCACAGCCACCCCATAGACTCCTTACAGAACTAAATGGGTCGCCTGCTGCTAATTGTTGTTTTCTTATTTCTATTTCTGCAGGTGTTCCAAACATTCGAACATATTCTTCATAACACTCTCCATAACAAGAACTGTTCCTAGAGTGTCCTTTGTATTCTAAGTCTGGATATATAACTGTTGCAAAAAATCCAAAAAGGATAGCACAACCAAACAATACCATGCCTAGCTCTCTCATGCTTCCTTATCTAAATCCCACCTTATAACATTGGGGGTTGGTTTTCTTTGCCAGAACTTCCATGCAGTTCTTTCTTTCTGCCAAGTTCTTAGCCATGCTGCATTGTCTCTTTGGGCATCAATAAATACTGCATTTGTAAATCCTAGTGGTAATAATACTGCAAAATGGACAATAATACTTGTAATAGTATTATATCCTAACCAGCCCATATAGTAACTCGCTACAAAACCGAAGTATACACTCCACATGGTAAATAATACCATTGTAAAATACATCTGTAGTGAGGGGTCTGGTATATGTCTTAATGGGTTGAATCTGTTGTCCATTACCAATCTCCAACAGTCCAACACAAAGAAGAATAATCTTCTGTGAAATTTTGGTTTATTCATAATTTTTCTTTCCTCTTTACTCTATCTAGGGAGTAGAACAATCTACTGTATCTTGCACTACTGTGCCAGCGATTGTCCTGTCCCATTGTTTCAATAACCCAAGTAAACGAAGTTTTCAATATTCTTTTCGTATAGTCTTTACCCATATGAGTAGATACTAATGTGTGCATTTTACTTTCCTATATGTTTTACATCGCTTGGTGGAATGACTTGATATGCTCCTTTGTTATACGCTGGAGCAACAGTAAATTTCTTACTTGCTTCAATTTTCCAACTATTGTCTACTTTAGTTCCCTGACCTGCACCTTTGCTGGTGGAGCTGACTGGAATCGAACCAGCGACCTTCGCATTGCAAGTGCGATGCTCTCCCTGCTGAGCTACAGCCCCTTTGGTCATTTTATTACTTTGCCTCTTTTTTCGCCAGAGGTGTGCATTTTTCTTTTTCCTGCCATTAGCAGAATAACGCATACTGCCTTGAATTATCATATTATTTTCCTACTTTTTTGATTGATAGATATATTATACTACGTTTTTTGCGCCAAGTCAAGAATTTTATTTACCCAAGTTGAAAATAGTTCTTGACTTTGTTTAGTCATTTTGATATAATATATGTATGAGAAATTGGACTGAGAAAGAAATAGCATTTTTGCGTAAGAGTTATAACAATGTGTCTATTCGGCAAATCGAAGTAGCATTGGGTCGCTCCGCGCAATCTATTCGTTCAAAAGTCCACAACCTGAGAAAGAAAGGATTTACTTTTGACAGAAAGAGGGACAATGCCGAAAGTAGAGTGTAAAAACATGAGATTCGAACGCGCACTACGAATTTTTCGTAAAAAGTGCGACAATGCAAATATCGTCAAAGAGGTACGCGAACGACAATACTACGAAAAGCCTACTGCAAAAAGAAAACGCAAAAAGGCAGCCGCAGTTAAAAGACAACAAAAATTACACGCTCAAGAGACTGCACCACTAAGGCGAAGACCATACTAATCGAAAGGAACGATGGTGGCAGTCATACAATATCATTTTTACACTCCAAACAACTCTGAAAAATAAAATATTTTTTCGTAGCAAAAACTCATTCCAGAACATGCCACAATTACCTAGGCAAAAATACATCTTGCAAAATTTCAAAAAGTGTGGTAAAATATATACATAAATTAAGATACTAATCAAAACAAATCACCAACTACTCCACCACTCCTAATCTCAGAATCTTCTGTATGGAGCATCGGAGGAGCGACAGCGGGGGAGATGCGATACATCAATCTGAAAAATTCTGGAGAAGATAAAGGAGTTGATTGTGTTAATCGCATCAACTAAAGATAATCAAATAACACCCAATCTAACCGCTGTAACCTACACTTCAAACACTAATTACTAAAAATTCGTCTCAAATTTTAATAACTTGCCCCAATTCGTTTTAATTCATAAATAAAAAACCCCACATTGAGTGAGGTAATTTATGATAATTTGGTGTAATTTCTACTTGTGCCGTCTAGCTCTTCGTGACCTCATGTAATCGTATACCCGCTTGGGCTTGAGGTCTTCAGGGTGTAGTATCCTTAGATTTGATACTGATACTAGCTCACGATGTTCGTCAGGAAACTTGAGTCTTGCTTTTACACCCGTTGGGGTATCAACAAGACCAAGCACTTCCGCATAAATTCCATGTCCAATATCTTTAGTCTTACAAATTCTCATTTCCATTCCTCAGGTTTTAGGTTTAGCACTAATGCATCTTCTAGTGCTTTCAAACAACTCTTGGGAGATTTCTCTAACCCCGCTAGGGTTTGATACTCTATTCCAATAATCTCAGAAATATGTTCTACTAACTCTTTCTTTGTTATTGGTTTCTCACCAGTCTTTGTCAGATATTCAGTCTTTTTATAGACTCCCTCTCTACTTAATTTACCTATTACAGATTTGATACTCTTCCCTAATTCATCAGCCAATTCCTCAACTGTTTCTCTAGTCGGATTAGCACTATATTTAGAAGTCATCATCTCTACCATTTCTTCTGTATAATTTACAGCCATTGTTCTTCTTCTCCTTGCTTTATCCAGCGTTCTACTCTATAGACTGACCAACCCCACCACTCTGCTAGAATGTGTGGAGTTTCATCATTTCCATACTTACTAAAGGCTTCCCAGTAGTCATCAATTCGCTTGCTGTCTTCCATATGCGTCTATAAGTTCCTGTTTTGTTAGTTTCTTTCCGAGTTGAATAATCGTTCCACTACTAGCAATATGTCTTTCAATCATGCCATTATTGAATCTTATATCCATAACTCGCCCATCTTCTGGTCTGGTTTCATACCACATAGAGGTTGTTGTAGTATCAAAGCCATGTATGTCTTTTATACTATTCCCCCATTCTTCTGCCGCTAACTCATGTCGTCGTTTAGCAACTAAGTCTGCGTATTCTGTCATCATAACTGCTCCCAAGCTGAATCTCTCCAGTTGTGAATAAAATCATCTTGCACTTCTAGTGGGTTTCCAAACTCTTGTTCTTCCCACCAATCAAAGTCGTCATGAGTTATATCACATTGATACTCATTCATAAAGTGGTCTTTAACTATATCAAAATCTTCTTCAGCATGATTAAAGACTGCTCCATCTTCATAATGATACTTCGCTACACCAAAGTAGTTATAGAACTCATCAGTATAATGATGTCGTATTACTACTTCATTATCTTCTTTTGCTATTGCACATGTTAGATGTTCTAGCATAGCAATACAAGGCGACCAAGCTGATACAAACACCATTGAGTTATCCCATTGTTCTTCAGCATAACACCACTTAGCCCCTACATTTTCACAATACCAATCATAGTCAGTCTGTTCGGCTGGCTTAACTGGCATCCAAGGTAATTCATCAATTTCCTTGTCTTTTGGGAAAAACTTAGTCAAATCCACACTTGAATCACAAAGTATTTCCACATAATTATCTACATGATTTGCCATATTATCCTCGTTTGAATACTGCGACAACCTTATTGTAGAATTTTTCTGCACTACCAACTATCTTTTCTAGTCCATTTACTAATAATTCATAACAGTTATATAGAAATACTGTTATTGGATTGGGGTATTCCCAACTGTCATACCTATTCAGTAGATAACTGAACAGAATTATCCATACAATTATTGAAAATAGATAATTAAAACTGTAATATGGTAGTAATAATAAGTCATTTAAGAACTCCATTATATATCTCCTACCTCGCGGTTTTCGCTACGCACAACCTCAAAACCATTCGGGTATCGTTTTTCTAGCTTGCGTATATTTTCTGCCATTACTTCTTCTGGCGTATACCCTAGTGCCAGGCAGCCTTGACACCAATACCATAAAATATCTCCAAGTTCACGCTTCATATGAAATCTCTCGTCCTCGTTTAGCTCCTTGCCTTGGAATATAATCTTCTTCATAATTTCTGTATACTCACCGCTTTCCGCCATCATACCGATAGCAGAAGTCATCAATCTCGCAAGATTGATGTCGCGGTTTTCTTCTGTTAAACTATGCACTCTACCTATGAAGGCGATAGAGTGCTTCGATTCATCACTTGTAGTTGTATCTACGAATTTGCTGTAATCGTTAATGTTTATAGCCATTTAGACACCTGCCTTTTTGTATATGTTGATACCCACGAAGATGTCTTCGCCATTTACATTTATCTTTTGGTTGCCACTAGAAGTCGCAATCATGGTAGATTTACCACTACCACTCAAGCCAAAGTCTTTTGATGTGTCTACTACTATTGTCATTAGACCATTATCATCAATCGAATACTTGATACCTTTACCTACTTCTACAAACATTAGGCAACCTCCTTCTCGTAAGGATTATCTTTTGGACTTCCGTCGCCATCAAATCCTCGTTGGATAGCTGTGCCATCACAATATCCCACCTTTTTTCTTCGGTGTATTTCTTTTCTGGCTGCCTTGCCTTCTGGAGTTTGGTCGAATCTCAACTCCTCGAGTTGCAAGTCAGTCAGTTTCATACTATCAAAATCTATCTGTTTCATCTGCCTTGTCCTCTATATTTTTTATATGAGCGTCGCTTACTTTTATTCATTGTTGAAGTAGCACACTTTGTGCGCCTACCTCTACCTCCAACACCTTGTGAGGACGCTTTTCTCACAGATACTTGGAGGGTTGTTGCTTTAGTCCATCTCGCCATCATCATCTCCAAATGCGTGATAGTCAGGTGGAAGCTTGACACCAGTCAGTTCACACAACCTGTGTAGCATATCTTCATACACTACTGTAAGTTGCACAATTTCTTCATTGATTTGCTGTAAATCATCTAAGTTAGACTTAATCGCCTTCTCCAGTTCTTCCATACTCTCACGAAGTTTGTTCGCTTCTGTAAGAGTAGGGAACTGTATGATATTGTCTTTTGCCATTATCTGTTCCCCATATCGTGGGTTGCAGTAGCTATGTAGTAAATCCCTACTGTAAGACACATACCGATTATTACACCAAATAAGAATATATTAAATAGTTCTAGCACTATGCACTCTCCTTTGGTTTCCAAACCAACTTTACGCCCCTGCGGGTTAATTCATTTCTGCACTTCTGCACTATTTTTGGTTTCGCATTACTACTATTGATGTAATCAATCAACTCTTGCTTAGGAGTATTTTTGATAAAGTGCTTGGTAGTAATAACTTTCTTTGTGCCACGCACTAATCTTTTGTCATCTGATTTAAACTTTACTGGCATCTTCTTCTCTCCTTAACTTATCTTCTATTTCAACTGACAGAACGAATTGCAACCTGTCTGCCAACTGTGGGTTATCATTTACTAAGACCTGCGCGAGAGTTGCAATCTGCACGCCGTCTTCACTAATTTTTTGTAGATTCTCTACTATATTCTTAATCGTTTTGCTACTCATAATTTCCTTTTGTTTCGCTATGATTTCTGTTCGCACATACTGTCCTGCTTTCCTCATGAGCCATGCGTTGTGTGTCCCTACACCCTGTAGTGCAAAGGCTTGCATACGCCAATCCATGATTTGTTTTTGCTCACTAGATAGTTTCATGCTTACTCCTTTAGAAATCTACTATTATTTTATTTATGATATTATTATATCACGCGAAGGGTGGATTGTCAAGAACTATTTTAAGCTGGGCATAAAATTTTGATGTGAAGTTTTTAAGAACAAAAAAATCCCCACGCTGAGTGGGGAACAAAAAACTCGAATGTTGTTTTGTAAAAGCGTGTCCTTCGGCATTGGTGGGCGGACTACAGAGCGACTGAGTCCATGACCACTCGGGTTCTTTTACGCGCTACCTCGAACCAACCCGATATTCACTAAACCTGTCTATTTGGAAGAGTCGCCGTTCTTATGGTAGTTCGACTACTTCAAGCGTCGCAGGTTAGACACTAAGTGATATTCACGCTGTATCTACTCGTCAATCACGCTCTAATTTTCCACTTTTATACTGCTACTCCTATTAGAGAAGGAACTTACAGCACGGGGCGACAGTCGTCTTCTTCCTCCGTGAGCGACTTGTAAGTAGGTGTCGCTTATACACTACCATAGTATGCACACTATGGATTTCGGTCAAGAGCCAGTTGCCTGATTTACTGAGTTGGTATGCTACCGCTGAGATTGACCATTTGTTCGCACTTTGCTACCGAATCGGTTTGTTTTGATGTGCCTCAGTTTTATACTTGCCTTTCGCGACTGTTTACTTTTTCTTAACGGAGTGTTTGCTGTCGCCTTTCCACTCCAAAACTGTTCAATAAAGTGCGAGAGTTGACCTACTTTACTAAAGTGTTATACCCCGTTCTCTCGCGACTGGAATCCTACAATTACGCTTGGTCTTATCAACTGAAGTATATATCGTTGTGCCAATAACCAGTCCACCACTTGTTGAGTCGGCTTAGTGCTGTTATGATACTGAAGTATTCTTCCAGACTTACTGCGACTCAGACTGAGACTTTGACCTCAAATAAGGAGAGAGCCTCGCTGTCTGTCGAAAATTTACTCTATTTCAATTTTCTATAATGTATATTATACTTGGTTTTTAACCATTTGTCAAGAACTTTTTTATGCTTTGCTACTAAAAGTTTGACTTGTTTTGAACTTGGTGGGGAAGCGAGTTCCCCACTCGTTTGTTCGGAACTAGGAAGCGTTGACTTCTAGTTCAAGTGCCTCACAAAGTCTTTGTAGGTCTTGTTTGCCTGCTTTGACAAGTGTTGGCATTTCCACTCCAAAGTGTTCTACTATCGCACTCACAAATTGTGATTTGCTGATTACTGGTTCGCCAGTTTTAGTAGTTCTTGGTTGTGCTTTGTAGATACCCTCTCTTGATAACTTAGCGATAATACTTCTTGTAGTTTTACCGAAAGTCTGTGCTAAGGCGTCTACTGTTTCCCTTGTAGGGTTTGCTTCGTATTGAGCAGTCATTTGCTCAACCATTTCATCTGTGTAATTTTTAGCTGCTGCCATGTTTGAACTCCCATTCATTAGTGAGTCTATCGACTCGATTATTATACTTTTTATTTCTTCCCATTTCATAATATAAATATTATACTATGGTTTTTGTTGGTTTGTCAAGATATATTTGAAGCTGCGCTTAAAATAACTAATATTGAAAAGCAACTTACATTGAGCGTGACCAGTCCAAACACGAAGCGTTCTTCTGCTGATAACTTACTCCATCTACGCCCCAGCGGGTGTGTCAATTTGAATCTCCACCATGCGGCGTCTACTTTATCTCTTATCATTTCCAATTTCATATAAATATTATACTGTGGAATCTTATGCCAAGTCAAGATATTTCTTACGCTTGGCTTAAGATTTCTACAACTTTTGTGATTAGAGCCAATCTGCCATCTGCTTTGTCATTGTAGTCAATGGTGTGCCACTCGCCTAGTGTAGTCAATACTCGCTCTTTCAAAAGTGTCATCTGGTCGTATTTTGATAAAGCCAGTGCATCATTGGGTGAGAATTTCCAACTGGTTAGCGGGCTTGATTGTCTTTTCTCAATGCGATACTCTTGTTCTTCTTCGCTGATTGACAACCATAGCTTGATGAATTTTACATCTTGCTGTGCTTCCCAGTCCAATACTGACGCCATGAAGTCTTCATACTGTTCATCAGAACACCAGCCGTTTAGCTTTTGAACCATTGCTCTTGAATACCAACTTCTGTCGAATAATACCATTTGATTGTCAGATGGCAGTTTGTGTTGCCATGACTCTAGCCAGTTGTCCATATCCCATTTGCTCGGCATATTGCTGAACGATACAGAATACTTGCTAGTTGGTAGATAGTGAGTGAACTCACGGATTGTGCCAGTCTTACCAGCAGTATCTCTACCCTCAAGCACTATCGCAACTTTACCGAAGTCTTGTGCGACTAGCTCGTTTAGTTTGATTTGTTGTGCTTGTAGTTTTGTCATGTCGTTCTCCTAATCATTTAGAAACTAATTTTTCTAAATATGGGTATATTATATCACGCCTTTATGGTTCGGTCAATTACTTTTTAACGCGAGCATTAAAAAATTAACGCCGACAATTTCGGGGGGCGGGACGCGACCTTTGGCGGGTGTGTGGTAAATTGCTCCAAAAAACGCTAAAATCGTCTAAAAACTACTTAAAACTTCGCATAACCCCGCAAAAGCTCGCGCAAGTTTTTTCTTGACTCGGCACTATTGGCCGTGTTATACTATACAGGGTGAGGAGGGAGGGATACCCGCGCGTACACAAAATTTAATCGTCATTTTACTACTTTGGCGCGGGTTCACGCGCCCCCGTTGCAAACCCTTTGTTTATCGGTGTTTCAGGCAGCTGTGCAGACTGACGAATGCAATCTTTTTTGAGACAATTTTAAAAAATCTCTTGACATGCCTTAGGTGGTATGATATAATCGGCGCGATTTTGCGGGTGTGGATAACCTGTGGATAAGTTTTTTGAAATTTCTTGTGC
>CEUT01017998.1_pt1 | contig 19885 bp, 28 predicted proteins | sample 531401 | NCBI WGS metagenome assembly CEUT01 (sample SAMEA2622821, study PRJEB7988) | marine metagenome | biome: marine biome (ENVO:00000447); feature: surface water layer (ENVO:00002042); material: "saline water (ENVO:00002010), including plankton (ENVO:xxxxxxxx)" | depth 5 m | reverse complement strand
AATGGCAAGAATAAACAATAAAACAAAAGCTCAAACAAATAAACAACTATGGGATAAATCAAACAATTCCAATAGAAGAAGATGGCAGATAACTAGTCAAAAAGGATATGATTTTTATCTAAATGAGCAATTGACTAAAGACGAATTGACTATGTTGGAAGAATCTGGTATGCCAACATTTACTATTAATAGGATAACTCCTATAATAGAAATAATGAAATATTTCGTTACTGCAAATGACCCAAAATGGAAAGCAGTAGGGGCGACAGGAGATGATGTAGATGTAGCTCAAGTACATTCTGATGTTGCAGATTATTGTTGGTATTTATCGAATGGTAAGTCTTTATATAGTCAAGTTGTATTAGATTCACTTACAAAAGGATTGGGATACTTTCTTGTAGATATAGATAAAGATGCAGATAGGGGAATGGGGGAGGTCCGATTCAATAGAATAGACCCTTATGATGTTTATGTAGACCCAGCAAGTAGAGACTTTTTATTTAGAGACGCTGCTTTTATACAGATAAGAAAGAATATATCTAGAGCAAGACTTATCAATATGCTTCCACAACACGAGGCAAAAATTAAAAAAGTTACTAAAGGAACTGATGTAGTTTCTTATTCTCAAAGAGATATAGAGTTTACAGATAGCATTCAACCAGATGACATTAGTTATGGTGTTAATACAGATGGTGAAGATGAGGATATTATTCCATACTACGAAACATATTCAAAAAAGAAATTTAAATACCATAATGTTTATATAAAAATAGAACCATCTCCAGCAGAATTAGATTTACTAAAAGAGGGTATTCAAGAGCAAATGCAAGCTTATCAACAAGAATTAGAAGTTCAGTTGATTGAAAAACAATTGCAAATAGAACAACAAGTTCAAGCTGGTGAAATTATCCCAGAAAGAGCTAAGTTGATGGTAGATAACTCTCAAAAAATGGCTGCTCAGGCTATTAAAGAAAGAGAGATGGAACTTATTTCAGAAGCTAGAGAACAAGCTACTATAATTAAGCAACAAATTATGAGTGATGCTGATTATAATATTTTGAAAAAAAGTAAAGAAGTTCAAAAAAATATTGTTGATGCAATACCATTTTATGAAAATAGAATTGTAAAATGTTGTAGTGTTGGAGATGATGTATTTTTATTTGAACAAATAATTCCTATTAGTGAATATCCTATAGTTCCGATTCCATATATGTACACAGGAACTCCGTTTGCTATGAGTGCAGTTACCCCATTGATAGGTAAGCAACAAGAAATAAATAAAGCACACCAGATAATGCTTCATAATGCAAACTTATCTTCTAATCTTAGATGGATGTATGAAGAAGGTTCTGTACCAGAAGACGAATGGGAAAAGTACTCATCATCGCCAGGCGCATTATTAAAATACAGGCCAGGCTTTTCTCCTCCTACACCAATACAACCTTCACCTATTAACAATGCATTTTTTACAGTAGTCCAACAAGGAAAAGCAGATGCAGAGTACATTAGTGGAGTGCCTTCTGCAATGATGGGATTCTCTCAAGACCAAGCAGAGACATATCGTGGTTTACTTGCAAACGATGAGTTTGGAACTAGAAGACTAAAATCTTGGATGAATAGTGTTGTAGAACCATCATTAGAACATTTAGGAAGAGTTTTTAAAATGATGGCTCAAAAGCATTATAACATTGAAAAAGTATTTAGAATCGTACAACCAGAAGCTAATAATTCAGAAGAAAAAGAAGTAAGAATTAATGTTAACATATACAATGATTATGGTAAAGCTATAGGTAGATATAAGGATTATGCTTCAGCTAGGTTTGATGTAAGGATTATAGCAGGTGCAACATTGCCATTAAATAGATGGGCATTATTAGAAGAATACTTTAAGTGGTATCAAGCTGGATTGATTGATGATATTGCAATGTTAGCTGAAACGGATATTAGAAATAAAGAAAATATACTAGAAAGAAAGTCTATGGTATCACAAATGCAAGGACAATTGCAATCTATGGAAGAAGCTATGAAAGATAAAGATGGAACTATAGAAACACTACAAAGACAATTAGTACAAGCTGGTATCAAAATGAAGGTTGGTGATGCTAGTAATGAAATACGAAAAGATGTTCTTGAAACTGATGCACAACAAAAACTTTTAAGAGGAATGTTAAAAGTTGAGTATCAGAAATTGAAAGACCAAATGCAGTCTGATATGAGACAAACTAAAGAGGATGTAAGTAGTAACGAGCAATCTTAACACTTGCATTTTAGTTTTTCAAACTGCTAAATTAAAACAACCTTAAAATAGGAGATAGTATGTCAGAGCAAGTAGGTAACGCCAATCAGGCCCCCGAAAGTACAAACGTACAAGATGCAGTCATGGGAATGTCATCTAGTGATTTTTTTGAAGAATTAGATAATCAAGTCAATGGCGGTATATTAGACGAACCTTCACAACCAACCTCGAAACAAAGCGATAACACGCAGACGAGCCCCAATGTAGAAGTTCAGAATGAAGTACCCAATGAAATGGATACTTTGCAAAAAAGGTATAGCGATTCTAGTAGAGAAGCTAAAAGGCTAAATGGTAAATTAAAGGAACTCGAACCTTATATGCCTATATTAGATGCTATGCGAGAAGACCCTAATTTAATTTCTCATGTTAGGAATTACTTTGAGGGTGGAGGCCAGACCCCAGAAACATTGAATCAACAATTGAATCTTGATGAAGATTTTGTTTTCGATGCTGAAGAGGCTTTTGCTAAACCAGATTCTGATTCTGCAAAAGTATTGGGAGCGACAATAGATGGAGTTGTACAGCGTCGTCTTAATAATGCTTTAAAAACTCAAAGACAAGAAAATGCAAAAATGGCTAGAGAAACTCAATTCAAACAAAAGATGAATATGTCTGATGAAGAATGGAGTAGATTTACTGATTTCGCAAAATCTAAGTCTTTGGAACTTGAAGATATATACTATTTAATGAATCGTAAGAATAGGGATGAACAAATAGCTGATAATGCTAGACAAGAGATTCATAACAAGATGAAAGAGGTGCAAAATCAACCAAGCACACTTGCAACACAAGGTAGCGTAGCAGTTGAGAAGTCCTCTGATGACACAGTTTTTGATACTATTTTGGGTTCTGGAAGTGAACTAGAAAAGGCTTTCAGTATATAAAATAATATATTGGCAGCCGTAACTCAAAAGTGAGGCAATTATGGCTGATGTTTTCGGAATGGAAACATATGGAGCGTCTCCCGACGCTGGACACAGTGGAACTGCTGTTCCCGGCACAGGAGACCTCAGACGGAGATATAACTTTGGGGATAGGATTTCTGAACTTTCAATAGCTCAAGACCCTTTCTTTAGATTTGTATCGCAAGTCGCAAAAAAACCTACTGATGACCCAGAGTTCAAATTTACCGAACAAAGGCATCAGTATCACAAGAGATATGCATACATCATGGGATTCGTTTCTAACGGAGCTGATGAATTTGGTGATGCAGAACTCGACCAATCAAACGCAGCGGCAGCGGTATCAGCTGTTGGGCAATCTGTAGAACTATATATGGCAACAGATTATAAATCAGCAGGTGTTCTTACTAGTATACATGGACAAGCAGCTACTAAAATTGATGTTGGTTCAACTGGTACTAGACCTACTTTTTTCTTACCTGGCCAAGTAGTTAAGATTCCAATTTCAGGACAAGGTGGTGGTGGACCCGTAGCAGGTTACCATCTAATGAAAGTTGATAGCGTTGTTGATGGTCTTACAAAAGATACGCCAAATAAGGAATGTGTAAAATTAGTTGGTAAGATTATCAAATTTGATAGTGCTGGTAATGAACTAGCTTCTTTCTTAAGCAATAACTTCTCTCCAGGCGGTAATGATGGTGATGGAGACCAAGATGCTGGTGGTGAACAAGTCTACGACCAGAACATTGCTAATTCATTAGAAGGCAGACGTTCTTACGTTGTTGGAACTGGTCATGCACAAGGTTCTGGATACCCAGAGTCTTGGAAAGACCAACCATACTCAAGTGCTGTTGGATTAACTCAAATCTTTAAAACTGCAATGGCAATGGACAATACTACAAGGGCAACTGTTCTTAAGTATGAACCTAACGAATTTGCAAGAATTTGGAGAACAAAGTTAATCGAGCATAAGTATGACATCGAAACAGCATTGTTGTTTGGTTCTCAAAGCGTAGTTGATGGTGTTAGCTACACAGAGGGTGCAGTAAGTTTTATCACTAACTATGGAAACATCTTTGATGGTTCTACTATTGGAACAACAAAATCACAAGATGACTTCTTAGATGATATGTCTCAGTTCTTAGACCCAAGATACAATAATGCAAATGCAACATTGTTCATGTGTTCTACTGAAACTTACAACTGGATGCACAAACTAAGTGGTTACTTTTCAGCTAATGTTGGTAAAGTAGCAAGTGCTGGTAGTTTACTAGGTCGTGCAGACTTCACTATAGCTGGTAAGAAGAATGTCTATGGACTAGATGTTACTCAAGTAATGACTCCTTATGGTGCAATGAATCTTGTTCGCAATATCCACTTGGATACTACTGACATTAAGATTCTAGGTATCAATATGGGCCATTGTGCATATAGACCACTAATAGGTAATGGACTTAATCGTGATACTGCGGTATACGTTGGAGTTCAAACACTTGAAAATAGTGGTATTGACCGTAGGGTTGATTTAATTCAAACTGAGGCCGGTATGGAATGGCGTATGCCAGAAGCCCATGCGGTCTGGAAATAGGAGGTAAATCATGGGAATACCTTTATACGGACAAAACAAAGATGGTGATAACCTTAACCTATTTGCTGGGGCTCTTCATGGTTCTAAAGTTCATGATTATGGAAGTTTAGGAGATGAGGTAGATGAAGCAACGACAGTAGACGTAGCTGGAGCTGAGTTAGGCGATTTCGCTTTAGCTTCTTTGAGCATAGATAACGAAGACGTTATTATGTCTGCTTCTGTTAGCGCAGCTGGGGTTGTTACAGTTAATGCTAAAAACATTGGTGGTGGAACTAAAGATTTAGGTTCTGCTACTATTAGAGTTTTAGTAATTAAAAAACCATAGTTAAGTAACTATAATATATGGGGGAGTTTCGGCTCCCCTATATATAGGATAATAAATGGCAACAACAAATATAGAATTAGATATTAAAAAGATTACTGGAGTAGCTGACGCTGATGACCAATTTATAATATCAGCCCAAAAATATGTAGTATCAGCTATACCAAAAGAATTAATGGGATGGGCATCTAGTCAATCTGGTGTTATGACAAGTAACGGAGATAGCGATGCAGTTTACAATGTAGATACTATTTTAAGTGTAAAAAGAAATGGATATAGTTGCAAAGAAATATCTTTAGATGATTTAGCTTGGGCAGCTGATTCTAATAGTCTAAAGAAGGCAACATTAAAACATCCTGTCTACGCAGTTTCTGGAGGTAAGATTCAAATACAACCAGAACCACAAGCTGGACAAGAAGGTTATTATTACTATGTAGATTTTTCTAAAGTTGATGATAGTTCAGATTTAAGAAATGCAGTTATTTTTCACGCAGCTTCTAAAGAGTTTACAAAGTTAGCAACAACTGAAGTTCCTAGTTGGTCTTCAATTACTGCTCCGTCAACTATTCCTTCACCTTCATTTGGTGGAGATTTAAGTATTAGTTCATCTGCTCCTAGTACACCAAGTATTACAACAATTAATTATGTAGATGCAGTAGGTTCAGATGCTACTGCTCCAACTTTTTTTAGTGCTACTGTTTCAGCGGGGAATGTATTTGGTGCAAATACTCCACCTAGTTACAATAAGCCAATAATATCATTATCAACATTGTCAAATATAGGAGACTTAGTTGTTGGGCCTAGTATTCCAGATGCACCAAGTCTAAGTAGTTCAAGTGTTACAATTACTGGAGATGCTCCAGTTTACGTTCCTCCAGTTGCAAGTCTTTCGACTGCTCCTTCTGTTGGTTCATTAAACATATCAGCTTCATTACCAGTTTCTCCAACTTTATCAGACAATTCTGTAAGTTTTAGCACGAGTGTTCCTACTTATAGTAAACCAGTAGCTTCTATTACTCCTTTTCCTACATTAACTTGGAACTTACCAGCTGCTCCTATACCTCCTTCTGTAAATGCAAATACATCTACAAGTGGTGGAGCTGAAGTTGATTTATCTAAACTAGGAACTGTTCCTACTTATACTCCTCCTGTTATGCAAGCTCCCGATTGGCCTGATACTAATAATTGGATTAATACAGAAGAGGATTCTGAAATGTTATCTTCTAGAGTAGCTGCAATACAAGCTCAAATAAGTGAGTATCAAGCTAGATTAAATGAATCTCAAGCATCTTTTGGTCAAGAAAACATAGAGTATCAAGCAAAGTTACAAATCGCAATGCAAGATGCTCAACAAGCAAGTAGTGGAGATTCAGTAGTTGTTAGTAAATTTAATTCTGAGATTCAAGTTTATACATCTGAAGTAAATAATATTATACAAAATAATAATGCACAGGTTCAAGAATGGCAGAATGAAAATAGTATTAATCTTCAAAAACACAATATAGATATTCAAAACGAATTGAATAAGTTCAATAAGGAAAATGCAGAATACCAAGCTCAATTACAAATTAGTATACAAGAATCTCAACTTTCTTCAACGGATGATAATCAAAAACTTCAAAAGTATTCAAATGATATAAATGCTTATCAAAGGCAAGTAGAGAAAGAAGTACAAGAATATCAAACAGATTTACAAAATGAAATAGCAGTATGGCAAGCTAAAAGACAAACAGAATTGCAATTGTATTCATCTGATATACAAAATAATTTAAATGCTTTTAACGAGTCTAATGTAGAATATCAAGCAAAACTCCAAAAGGATGTAACTGATGCTCAGTTATCTGATGCAAATGAACAAAGAAAACTTGCAAAATATCAATCAGAAGTTCAATCGTACCAACAAGAAGTAAACAAACAAATACAAGAGTTTAATGGTAATGTGCAAAAGAATATATCAGTATTCAATGCTGAGAATCAATCAAAGCTAAGTCAGTATCAAGCTGATATTCAAAATGAACTAAATGAATTCAATAAAGAGAATGTTTCATATCAAGCAAATATTCAAGAAGCTTTTCAAGAAGTACAAATAGCTAATCAAACTAACATTGCTGAAGCACAAGCTCAACTTCAAGTAGCGATAGATAATAAAAATAGAGAACAAGAAAGAGCTTTACAAAATGCTATACAAGAAATGCAATCAATTGTTCAAGACAACAATTCTATTTTAGCAAAGTACCAAGCAGAATCTCAAAATTTTGGTGTTAATGTAAACAAGGAAGTTCAAGATTATTCTAACACACTTAGTAAAAACGTACAAGAATATCAAAGTAAACTAGCATTATACAATGCTGATGTTCAAAAGTACAATGCAGAACTAGGTCAAGAAACTCAGAAAAATGCTTTATCAATTCAAAATGCAACTTACTATAGTCAAGAATCAAGAAAATATTACGATTGGGCAGCTCAAGAAATAAGTTTATACATACAAAATAATAGCAGAATTATTTCAACAGCCATAGCTTCTCAATCTCAACAACAAGCTAGGAGATAAATTATGGCAACAACACATAAAGTAAGGTGGGCTGTATCAGCTAGTCCTATCGTAACTGTAGATGCAGTTGATGGTGCTAGTTTAGAAACAAGCACTTTACATGAAAACATTAGAAGAACATTAGGTGGTAGTGGTGAGGTAACTAATGATGGAGCAATAGATTTTGGAGGTGTTACTGATGGAGGTACTAATTATTTATCAGCTACTGCTGGTGGGGTAAATATTGGGGATGGAGATACTAGGTTTATATGGGTAAGACATACAGGTTATGCTTATTCAAGTTCCTCAGCTTTAGGTGCATTAAACTCTGATAAAATAAAAATCTTTATAGATACAAAACACATTGCTTCTTTATCTGCAAGTGAAGGATGGATAATACCATTACCAGATACTTCAGATAATGCTACAAATTTTATAGTTAAAAGAGGTGGTTCAACAGATATAGCAATTGAAGTAATAGGTTTAGACTAATGACTGTACTAGAGATAATGGAGAGATGTGGTTCTAGAGATGCTAATCTAACTATTGCTTTTATAAAAGATGCTATTCATCTGATAAATTCCAATACTTCTGAAAACATATCAACTTGGAAAACAGATATTGTTGATGGAACAAGGGAGTATCCAATACCAGCAAATATGTTAGAAATTCGTTCTATATCTGTTTTGGATACTAGTGATAGCAAATACAAAAGAATAAGAAGGCTAACTCATTTACCAGTAGTCTCTGAAGATACAGACCCAGAATAATGAGTATAGATACAAATAAAAATTATTTTTATGAAGTAGTAGGTAGAAACATATACTTATATCAATATTCTACTTCTGGAAACTTTCAAGTATTGGATGGTCACAGAATAAAATTAGTAGGTGACTTTAATGGAAAAGAGTTGATATATCCAGATGAGTCAATATCAAATGGTCTTATGTTTGAAGGTACTGCTTTCATTTACCCTTTTGTAGATGTAGACCCTAATGAATTAACACCTAGTGGTTCAAATCCAACTTTAGTTAATCAAACATCTCCAGATGAAGATGACCATGTAAACCTAACTAGAATGTTAGTATTGTCAGTTATTGATTATGTAAAAGCAATGATAGCAGATGCTAATGGTCAATTAGATAGAAAAGAATATTACATGAGAGAGTTTTGGAAAAAAGTTGGAGACCACAATAGCAATAAAGTTAAACGAGGACATATTAGCCCAGCTAGTCCTTATGCATTGAGATAAACATGGCTTATGTTCAAGATTTATTATTAAGAAGTGGTACTTGGAAAAGAGAAATATTTGATATTTGGAATCATTGGAGAAATGTTTCTGATGTTTGGGATGCAACAGATAGAACATATGAAAGTTATGGAGCATAAATGGCAAGTTTAGCAGGAAAAACAATACAGAGTACATACAAAGATTTATTACAAGTATCAAACTCGAATACTGGAGTAGATGGTTCATTAAGAGCAGTAGAGGATGGAGAAGGAACTTCTTCTGCATTACAAATAAGCACTAGTGGTGTAAAATCATCTGGAACATTAGCAGTTACTGGAGTTAGTACATTAAGTAATAGTTTAAATATAAATGGTGGCCAATTAAACATTGATAGTGCTGTAATTATAGAAGCTGGTGGAGATGCAATATTTTCTACTGATGTACAAATAGATAAAGGTGGAGTACAGATATTTAATTCTAGCACCGGTAGTGTAGATGCAATTTTCGGTCACGATTCTGAAAACGCTCTTGGTGGAATTATTAAATTAAAATCAACAACGAATATTCCTACTGGTCAAAGTGGGAATGTACTTATTTATAGCAAAGTTGCAGATGATAAACTTTATTACAAACAAGGAACTGCTGAAAGAGAATTATTAACTAATAATAGCACAATTACTGCTAATACTGTTACTACAAATGCTAACCTTACAGGACATATTACATCAGTAGGAAACGCAGCTGTATTGGGTTCATTCACACTTGCACAATTGAATACTGCTTTATCGGATGCTACACTAGGTGGAAGCATTGCAGAGGGTGACATTCCAAATCTTCCAACTAGTAAAATTACATCTGGCACTTTCGCTGATGCGAGGATAGCTGCTAGCAATGTTACCCAACACCAAGCATCCCTTTCAATAGGTGCTAGTCAAGTGGGTAGTGGTACTTTTGCAAATGCAAGAATATCCGCTTCAAATGTAACTCAACACGCAGTTGCTAAAACCGGAGGTACATTTACAGGCAATTTAAGAATTGGAAGTAGCTTTGGTGTTGATACAACTCCTTATGATTCTAATAGCGATTCTTCAAATGCTGACTTTCTAACAATAAAAGGAAAATCTTCAACAGATGATAAGGCAATAATTGAATTAGCAAGTTCTAATGCAACAGTATCTGATATAGTTGGGGAAATACATTTTGTAAATAGGTCTTCAGATGCAAACTTTAATCCTAAACAAAGAATAGTAGGTCATTTTAATAATGGATTGCAAATTTATACAAAAAACTCAAATAGCGCTGAAGTTTTAGGTTTACAAGTTAGCAACCTTGCTCAAGTAAAATTAGGAGCTTATGGTTCTGGAAGTTATACTGGTACTGCTGCAAAATGGTTAGCAGTTGATTCTTCTGGTAACATTATTGAAGAAGTTCCCCCAAGCTCTAGTCTTATTGTAGCTGGTTCTGGTTCTAATCCAAGTATAGGACTTGGAGATGGAGTATTAGCAGCTGATTCTGGAGCAACAGCGGGTAATGTTGCAATTGGACACGATGCTGTAAAATCTATAAATCCAAGTGCGGGAGGAGAAGGTGTACACAATATTGGAATTGGTGACAGTGCTTTGGGTAAACTTGATAGAGGTTCTGATAATATAGCGATAGGAAGATTTGCTGGAGGAGCTTCATCAGTAGGGTTAAATGGCGTTGACTTTGATGATAATGTAGCTATTGGTGCTTTTGCTATGAATAATCATACTACTGGAGCATATAGAAATGTAGCTATTGGTACTCGTGCTTATAGTGGAAAGAGTAATGCTACTAATGGTGAGAAAAATGTTTTTATTGGATACGATGCAGGCTTTGAATCTGATAGTAAGAATACTGTTGCTGTAGGTTATCAATCTATGAAAACTGGCGATGGAGATGATTGTACCGCAGTTGGCCCAGATTCTTTATACTGGTGTAATGGAAGTAATGTTACTGGTATTGGAAATTTCGCAGGTAGAGCAAGTTCTCCTTCTGGTAAAATAGAAGCTCAAAGCAACATTATTGTTTTAGGAAATAATAGTATTACCGATATTTATTGCGCAGATACAACAATATCGTCATCTGATTCAAGAGACAAAGCTGATGTTACAGATTTCACTCATGGATTAGATTGGATTACAAAACTAAGACCAGTTACATACAAATGGGATAAAAGAACAGACTATAGAGTTTATGATGATGATGGTAATTTTGTTTCTCAAGGAACACCAGATGGTACTCATAAAAAATCAAGATTAAATATTGGATTGTTAGCACAAGAACATTTAGAAGTCGAAAAATCATTTGGGTATGGAAACAGTAAAGATGATATGTTAGTTACCAGTATTAATGAAGACGAAACTGCTTATGGATTAAAATATGAAAGACTTGTTCCTATTCTAATTAATGCAGTAAAGGAATTAGAAAAAAGAATTAAAGATTTAGAAAGTGCTTAATTGCGGTGGTGGTGGACAATAAAAGGAATAAACAATGGGATTGTTTGATTACACAACAAAAGAAATATTAAACAAAGTTTTTCGACATGGTGGTGGAGGAAGTGTATTAAATATACAAAGTTCAACTACTCAAGAAAGACTAAACGCAGTATTTGATGAAAACAATGATGCTTTAAGGGTACAAATGGATGGTCAGAATATAAAACATCAGATATTTTCTCATAGTTTTAAAGACGAACCTCCTGCTAACGATGATATGTATTTGTCTTGGTCGGATGCAGCTGAAACTTTTTCTGCTAATTCATATCATTATTTTATAGCTCCTTTTGATATGACTCTTGTGAAATTGGAATACTCTACTGATGATATAGGAACTCCATTTAATCTGACTGTATTGGTTGGCAAAAGAAGTCAAACAGGAACAGATACAACACTTGGAAATCAAACAATAGCTTATACTGCTACCGATGACCATAAAGTAAAAACATTTGACAATCTTGGTGGAACGATAACTATTCCAAAAGGAGACAAGATATATGTTACATTGGAATGGAGCGCTAAACCAAAGTCGGGAGTAACAGACCATTTCGTTACTTCAGTATGGACAATGGACATATCAACTTAAATAAAGGAAAATAACAATGGCTAAAAAAGAAAAAAAGCAAGTCATTACAATAAATGATAAACAATATGACGTAAAAGATTTATCTGAGGAACAACTTATGATGGTAAATCATGTACATGACTTAGATAATAAATTAAGAACTGCTCAGTTTAATGTTGACCAAATGCAAGGTGGTCGTAATTATTTTATGAGCTTGTTAGAAAAAACATTAGATGAATAAAACAATAAAGAAACTTAAAAATGGAGGATTTGAAGTTGTTAGTACGAGTTATGACTTGCCTGTTCGTTATGAATCTAGCAGGATGCGGTCAGGGTTGGAGCGTGGGAGGAATACAGATAACTCCTCAAGACACAGTAAGAAACATAGCATTCATAGAAATAATATCACACGATAGTGTAGAACATTGGTATGCAGATAAAATATATAATGGTGAAAATTGGTGTCATTTGCATGACGAATGGGAATATGTTGAGGTGAAATGAGTGGAAAGCCTGATACCGCAAGAAGTTATCGCACTACCATTCTTGACGATAATGCCATTGTTAGCATTAATCTCAAGTGGCTGGCTCAAGGACTTGTATTGGTTGCAGGGTTGGTATATGGTTACTTACAGATTGAAGGTAGGATTAAGGCATTGGAAAATAAAGTGGCAACAGCGGATGAGCAAATTGAAAACTTACTTAGTAAGCATATTGCAGAAGAAAAAATTGAAAGGGAAGAGCTAGCTCAAAAGGTAGCTTTTTATGAAAAAGAATTAAATTTAAACCCATTTAGTTGGGGAAAGAAAAAACGGAAGTAGAATGGATTTTATAGCATTATATGGTGAAGCTGGAATGATAGGAGTAGTGGGTGCTATGTTTGTATATTTAGTTGTGTCTATGTCTAATAAATCAGCTAGACAACAAGAAGAATTAGAAGCATTAAAAGTAGAAAATAGAGGTCAATCAGAAACATTAGAAAACATGGAAGGAATGATTATAAAGTTAATTGCTAGATGGAATCAATCTGATGATAAACTTGATAGAAAGTTTGATGCTCTTACAAAAGAGATAAATGATTTAGATAATCAAGTGTCTCGTATAGATGGTTCTTTAAGCAGAATAAATGGTAAGCACTAATGGATAGTTTAAAAGTAACAGGATTAAGTACAAGTTTAGGATTCGTTTATTGGACAGATTTGTTGTCTGGTGTGCTTATGTGTATTATGTTTGCGGTACAAATTTATTACTTATATTTAAAAACAAAAAAGATAAAGGAAAGTTAATATGTTAGCAAAACTAATAGCAGATGACTTATTGTCAGATGAAAACGGAGCAGAGGTAATAGCTGAAATTAATAAAGCAGTAGATATTCCAATCATCTCTGAAAAAACAGAACAAAAAATACTTGAAGCACTTTGGAAAGTAATCAAAGGTGTATTGCTCAAGAAGATTGGTGTATAATGCCAGCAGCTAAAAAAGAAAAAGCATCTCCAAAGAAAGAAGCTAAACAGCCAGAATGGCAACAACACATAGCATATCTTTATGACGAGGTGGAAGAACTAAAAGAAAAACTTGAAAGAGTTTTAGTAAGAATGGGATTGTAAAATGTCTAAAGGTAAGATGCCAGCAAGGAATAAGAAGAATTATCGGTCCACTAAATCTGGAGCGGGAATGACTCGTGCTGGTGTAGCTGCTTATAGAAGAATGAATCCCGGTTCTAAATTGAAAACCGCTGTGACAGGAAAGGTAAAGCCTGGTAGCAAGTCTGCAAAAAGAAGAAAGTCTTATTGTAGTAGGTCTGCAGGTCAGATGAGGATGCATGGAATTAATTGTTCCAAAACACCTAAGAAAAGAATCTGTGCAGCTAGAAGAAGATGGAGGTGTTAGATGGCTAAAAAAGATGCTTGTTATCACAAAGTAAAAGCAAGGTATAAAGTGTGGCCCTCAGCTTATGCTTCTGGAGCATTAGTTAAATGTCGCAAAGTAGGAGCTGCTAATTGGGGAAACTCAAGTAAAAAGAAAAAAGGAAAATAACATGAATAAAAAAGTAAGAGCTCCAAAAGGATACCATTGGATGAAATCTGGAAGGGGTGTAAAACTAATGAAGAATCCCGCAGGTGGATACAAACCACATAGAGGAGCTAGTTTACTTGCTTCATTTAAAGTTCAGAAAGTCCATAAAAAGAAGTAATGGCAAAAGAAGGTCTAAAAAAATGGTTTTCAAGAAATCAAGGCAAAGGCTGGGTTGATTGCAAAACAGGAAAGCCCTGTGGGAGACGAAAAGGTGAAAAGAGAAAGGGTTACCCAGCCTGTAGGCCGACTATGGCACAGTGTACATCAGCTATGAAAAGAAAGACAAGTAGCAAAAGGATAAGTTGGAAATAATGCCAGATGTATTTGGATTATCAGATGTATCATCTCCAGACACAGGAAGGGGAAAATCAACAAGTTTAAAAACTGGTGGTATGAGAAGGAAATATAATATGAAGAAATCACCAAAACTAGGTAAAGGTTTTAATAAGAAAAATAAAGATAGATGTAAAAAATGGAAGGAATTAGGATTTGCTAGTGAAGCTGGTTGTAGACATGATAGTTTACCTAAAAAGTCTAAATTTAAAAAAATAACAAAAAAAGCAGTACAAAGAGGTATGCAATTATGAAAGCAATGAAATGCAAAGTAGGTCAGGTCTACGATATGAAACTTAAAAAATGTGTAACTAAAAAAGCAGACCTAAACAAAGATGGGAAACTATCTGGTTACGAAAGTAAAAGGTCAGCTGCAATTCAAAAATCAATAAAAGGAGGCAAATAATGCCAAGTCCAATGAAATGTAAAACAATGGTAGGGCCAGGAAAGAGGTACAAAACAATGGAAGAGTGTCTTAGTTATGGTAGTAAGAAGATGGGAAAGATGGGTGGAATGAAAAAGAAAGCTAAGATGAAACCTGCTGGCGGAATGGGTGGTTACTAATGCCAAGTAAAGCAAAGTGTCAAATGGGGTGGAAAAAGATGGGATACAAGAGCATGTCTGATTGTATGAGCTATGGAGAAAAGAAAATGGGCAAACCACAACAAGCTGGAACTTCTGCAAAAGCAGAACAGAACATGGTACAGATGGCTAAAGGTAAATCCCAAAATGTCAGAATGAAAAACAAACTTAGAAGACAAGCAGAAATTGGGCCTCTAGGTAACTAATGGGCAAAAGAATAAACATAGACCTTTTTTCTAATGACGTAGGTTTTGGAGATACGGTTAGTAGAGCAATCAAAACTGTTACTAGGGGAAAGATAAAGGAGTGTGGCAAATGCAAAAAGCGTCGAGATATATTGAACAAGATGATTCCGTACAGGAATTCAACGACTCGGAGTTAAGAATAAGAAACGGAGGAGCTATAGAAGGTTCCGAAGGTGGTCTTAGATTAGACGTATTTGACCATGATGCAAATTCAGAAATAGACTTTACTGAAGACACTTGTTCTCTATGTGAGTTACCAGAACATGCTCAAAACTTAATCATACAAGATATAGAGTACGACCAATCTAATGCCTAAACAAACTCTTAAAATTGAAGGGTTTCATGGCGGACTAAATACTAATGCAGACCCTAGAGATATGGCAGATATTCAATCTCCAAATATCCAAGATGTTAAAATAAGTAAATTAGGTAAAATTAAAACATTGGGAAGTTCTGTTGACTTGGATGCTTCTAGAACTACAAATACATTAACTATACTTGCTAATCGTGGATTGTTTGTATTAGATGCTGATAAAGCCGTTACTGATGATGCCGACTATGAGGGTTCTTGTATTTTTGTTTATGATGATACTGGTAAAAATATTGATGTGTTTGATTTAGGAACTCACGCTACTAATGGTACATGGTCAGTTGGTGAAATATCATTAGATACATCTCATCCTGTTTTTTACGCAGCTGATGGAATACTTAGAGTAGGAGATGGGGATTTAGTAAATGATGGTCAATGGTTTGGATATAAAAATACTACATTTTTTTCTGGAACTAATGCATCTGCTACTAATACTACTTGGTTTTCATCTGACCAAAAAATCTCAAAGCCTACTTCTGGTAATTGTTTAATATCTACTCCAACTGCTGGTACTGATACAAATGGTGTTAATTCTACAGCTTCTGAATATATAGGTAATGTTATTGATGCAAGTGGTGATGATGTTGCTGATGCTAGTAGCATTAATTTAAGAGTTGGGTTTCAATATAATTCATTCAGAGGTGGAGACCATACTCTTTTTACAACAACCCATGCCACAGATAATGGGAGTGCAAGTGATATTTATCCTTTATTTGGAAATCATAATTTATTAATAGAAGCTTCAAGTTCTAATAGTGATATTGTAATTAGTAGGACTACTGGTTTTACATTAACTTTAGAAAAAAATGTTCTTTTCGGATTTTGGTTTGATGATACTAATTATCCCAACTTTCAAGACATTTTAATTGTGGCAAACGAAACAACTTCTAGTGAAAGTATTTCATGGGAATTTCAAAGAGATGACCTAAAACCTAATTGTTGGAATGTTCTTTCACTTTCATTGTCAAATAGAAGTGGAGGAGATTCTAATGGAGTTGGATTAGATAACATTTTGGTTCTTGTTGATAGAGAAACTACAACTACATTAGACTTTTATATGTCTGGCCCTGTTATAGCTACTAACCCTAACTTAGAAGGATTTACAGAAGGTTTATACACTTTTCATCATACTTATTTATATGACGAATCAAAACAAGAATCTCTTCCTTTTCAATTCACAGATACAGATTCAAATTATAATTTTAACAAAGTAAACATAGTAGGAAATCCTGTTCTTTTTAATTTTGATATTTATTGTTCATCTTACAATACAGCGGGAAGTCCGTCTTATTCATTAAATAAAAGAATATCTGGTTCTAGATTATATTACAAAAAACAAGAAGATGATAATTATTATTTAATAGGTGAATTAGATTTTGATAATACCACTGCTTCTTCTCAAGGTTTTAAGTGGTTTCCAGAAAGCAATATTCCATCTTATACTTTTCAAAATACTAACAATACGACTGCTCCTGTTTTAAGTAAAACAGCAATTGTAAAACAAATTAGTCCAGAATCTGCTAATATTGTTGATACATTTAAATCCATAAATGGTTACGATACTAGCATATCTTCAATAGAGTGTAAGTATAATACAGCAGTTGTTCATGGAAGAAGAGCTTATGTAGGAAATATTAAACAAGACGGAATTGTTCATTCGGATAGGATGATAAAAAGCAGAGTAAATAAGTTTGATACATTTCCATCTGGTAGGGGAGTTGTTGATGTAGCCATAAGAGATGGTGAAAGTATAGTAAAGTTAGAAGCATTTGCAGATAGAATATTGCAATTTAAACAAAAAAGTTTATATGTAATTAACGTATCAGAAAATATTGATTTCTTAGAAGATGTATATAGAAATAAAGGATGTGAGTTTGATTATCATGTAGTTAAAACAGATTATGGAATAACATGGTTTAATAAATTTGGAGTATATTTATTTGATGGAAAGAATGTTGTAAATCTTTTAGAAAAAGATAACATAAGACTTATCAGTGAATCTGATTGGGAAACATTTATAGTTGATTCTAGTGATACGGATATGTCAGAGGCTCACATAGCTTATATACCAAAACGAAGACAAATATTAATTAAGAATGAAACAACAGATATTTTATTGTATGATTTGGTTTTAAGAGCATGGACAAAAGGAATAGACAAAATAACAGTTTCCACAAATATGACGAACTTTGCATTAGATTCAAATCAAGATTTAATATATGTTACTGCTGGTAATTCTACAATGAAAGTTTGGGATTCTAGTTCAAATACATCAGCTAGCGGTAAGTTTATATATCAAACAAAAGATATAGACTTTGGTCAACCTTCAGTAAGAAAAAAGATTTATAAAGTATATATTACTTACAAAACAACAACGACTACCAATGTTCAAGTAAATTATTCTACAAATGGTAGTACAGTTTTTAATAAAGTCTTTGAAGATGGAGATAATTTTGCAAGTAATGAATTAGCAAATGCTGGTGGTAATCAATGGGTTCAAGCAGTCTTAAAACCTAATACATCAAGTGAGGCAAATAATATTTATTCATTTGCATTAAAATTTACAAATGATGGTGATGTTCCAGCTACCTTTGAAATAAACGATATAACAATTGTATATAGATTAAAGAATATAAAATAATGGCTTTAACTAGAGACGAAAGAAAGTTATTACATCAAAAGTCTAATCAACCTACTTTTGGTTCTGGTAAACCAGATAAGTCTTCTGGAAATGAAGGTGATGTATCATATAGAAAAATTCAAGGTTCTGGCACTGTTCAATATTTAAAACAAGACGGAAATTGGGTAGCTGTGTCTTCGTCTGGTGAAATGCCTCCAGTAAGAAGTCAATCTACTACTACAACAATTATATCTGGAGGTGGAGGTGGGGTTACTGACCATAGTTCTCTTACTGGATTATCGGATGATAACCATACTCAATATGTACTTGTAAATGGAACTAGAGCATTTGGTGGCAACTGGACAAACGCAGGTCATACAATTGCAGACTTAGGAACAGTAACTACCGCAGATATTAATGGTGGCAATATAGATGGAATGACAATTGCTACTTCAGATATAGATGTTACTGGTCAAACATTATCTTTAGATGATAACCAGATAAGTGGAGACAAGGTAGAAGGTGGGGCAATAGATGCTATTACCATTAGTCAATTAACTGGTGCTATGAATGCAAATAGTCAATCAATGACTAATGTAAATATAGATAGTGGTGCTATAGATGCAGTAACTATTGGTACAAATAGCGTTGCTACACAAATCAAAGTAGACAATTTAGATTTAAATGGTTCTACTATAACATCTAGTAGTGGTGGATTAAATTTGTCAACAACTACTTCTGGAGATATTAATTTAGACATTGTATCTGGTAATTTATATCTATATAAAGATGGCGATACTGTTACTCAAACTTTAATGTCAGTTGATGACTCAGATGGAAAATTTACAATTGATACAGCAGAAAGTGGAGACATAGTATTAAAACCCGCAGGTGGTCATGTTTATGTTAACGATGGTGTTAATGATACTATTGAACTTGATACGGCTAATCCTTCTATTACGATAAAAGACGATTCTATTCCTGCTGATAATTTTAAAATAGATGTTGGAGCAAATGCAGAAACCACTATTACAACAGTAGATGCAGATAGTAACCTTGCTCACCTCGATATGAATATAGATGGTAACTTTACAGTAGATGCTTTTGGTAGCATTACTTTAGATGTTTTTAATTTTCAATCTGTTACATTTAAAGAGGGAGGTACTGATAGGTATACATTTGGAACTACCGCTACTCCCTTACTAGCTGTTAATGGAACTTTTACTTTGCAAACCGCTGGTAGTTGTACCATCAATGGAAAAACAGCAGTTACGATACAAGAAGATGGTGTGGATGTAATAAAAGTAAATACAGATAGAGATATACTTTTTAATCAATATTCTCAAACACTTTTTGAGCAATATGGATTTCATAATAAAGTAGATAAACTTCATCAAACAAGTGGATTCGATGACTTACAACAAAATTATTCTATTTTAAGTGTTCATCGTGAATCAACATCATTTAATAATAACTTTGGTAGTTAATAATGGCAAATCTAAAAACACCACTAGAAGTAGTTAAGTACATTAAGATTCCAGACAGGAGAATGATTTCTGGTTTATTACACATTAATGTTATTAGTCATGATGACAATGATAATATAGACGATGCAAGTGAATACTATTATGCAAATTGGGCTGGTCAAAGTTCACAGATACAAAAACCAACACAACCTTTTAACAATCAAGAACCAAAAGACCCAA
>CEUT01051918.1_pt1 | contig 19896 bp, 31 predicted proteins | sample 531401 | NCBI WGS metagenome assembly CEUT01 (sample SAMEA2622821, study PRJEB7988) | marine metagenome | biome: marine biome (ENVO:00000447); feature: surface water layer (ENVO:00002042); material: "saline water (ENVO:00002010), including plankton (ENVO:xxxxxxxx)" | depth 5 m | reverse complement strand
TAGCCAGTTCCGCCCGTTCGCGTGGCTTATCCAAGCCTGCACCGAGCCTTGCGTGCTCTTTCTCGATGAGGTTGACCGCGCAACGCTTGAGGTCCGTCAAGGTATTTTCGAGTTGACCGACAGCCGCAAGATCGCGGGCTGGACCCTGCACCCTGACACGATCATCTTCGCTGCCGTCAATGGTGGCGAGCATGGCGCACAGTATCAGGTCGGTGAAATGGACCCGGCAGAGCTTGACCGTTGGACCGTGTTCGACGTGGAGCCTACTACCGAAGATTGGCTCGCGTGGGCGAAGGACAACGTGGATTCTATGGTTTGGGACTTCATTAACCAGAACCGCATCCACTTGGAGCACACAGGCGATTACGAGCCTAACAAGGTCTACCCTTCGCGCCGTTCATGGGACCGCTTGAACCAGTGCCTCACCACTGCCGATCTTCTTTCCGGTGATGACTTCAAGGCCAACGGTACGGTCATTTACAACCTTGCAACCGCGTTTGTCGGCTTTGAAGCTGCCGTTGCGTTCAATGACTTCGTGCAGAATTACGAGAAGGTTGTGACTGTCGAGCAGATCCTTGATCAAGGTCAAATCGAGTTGACTGCCGAGTGGGGTGTGAACGAGCACGCTGCTATGATCGACAAGATCGAGGCTTCCGAGCGTATGGCTGTGCTCCTGTCCGATGATGAGGTCCAGAACCTTGCAAATTACTTTGTGTCTCTGCCTTCCGAGGTAGCCATGAAGCTGTGGACCGTCGTGGGGTCCGATGCGAACCCTGCCGATAACTGTGTGAAGCTGCACGGTGCGACTGCCGATAACGGTACGTCGGTGACTGAATACCTCGTTTCTATCCTTCAAGGGTAGATCGAGGTCAATCGAATTTATTTTGAAAAAAGATCAAATTCTTTTGAATAAATCCAGCCGCCAGCCGTCTAACTCTATGTAGAGAGTTAGAGCCACTTAGGAGATTTTATGACCCAGCCAGCTACCAGCCCCGCGACCGAATCCGACGCGCCAGCGTTCGATCTCAACATGCACACCGCCCGCTTGCTTATGCGTGAGCCTTTCTTTGCCGCGCTTTCGCGCCGCATCGACAAGCGTTCGACGCGGGCGATCCCCACTGCCGGTGTCAAGGTTGACAAAGATACAGGTAAATTTGTCATGTACTACAACCCTGACTTCTTTGCGAAGCTGCCCGACGTTCAAAAGCTGGGCGTGCTCAAGCACGAATTCTATCACCTGATTTTTGAGCACGTCACTGGTCGCCTGCCTACCGATGGCATGTCAAAGGAATGGAACATCGCGACCGATCTCGCGATCAATTCCCACTTGCTTAATGAGTTGCCAGAAATGTGCTGCATGCCCGGTCAAGGCCCATTCGCTGATCTGCCAGTGGGCAAGTCTGCCGAGTGGTATTATGCAAACCTGCCAGAGAATCCCGGCCAAGGCGAAGAAGGCGAGGGCGAGGGTCAAGGCGGCGGCGAGGGTCAAGGCGAAGGTGACGGCGACGGTCAGGGTCAGCCCGGTCAAGGCGGTTACGATTCATTCGACGATCACTCTGGATGGGGTGAGGTCGATCAGGCTACCAAGGATCTCGCAAAGGAGCGCCTGAAGGACGCCATGAAGAAGGCCGCAGACGAGGCTAGCCGGTCAAATTCTTGGGGTACGGTGTCGTCCGAGGTCCGCAAGGAAATCATGGAGCGCCTGACTCCCCGCGTCGATTGGAAGAAAGTTCTTCGCTACTTTGTCAAGACTACCCAGCGTTCTAGCCGGAACAGCACTGTCAAGCGCCTGAACCGTCGATACCCACGTATCCACGCGGGCAAGAAGATCCAGCGTCAGGCTCGAATCGCTATCAGCATCGACCAATCTGGATCTGTTTCCGATGCCATGCTTGCCGCGTTCTTCACCGAGTTGAACACGTTGGCTGCACTTGCCGAGTTCACGGTTGTACCGTTCGATACCGAGGTTGCAGAGGATAAAGTTTATGTATGGAAGAAAGGCCAGACGCAGGCATGGGAGCGCGTTCTAACCGGTGGCACGTGCTTCGATGCTCCTACCCGCTATGTCAATGAGCACGGGTTTGATGGTCACATCGTCCTGACCGACATGATGGCACCGAAGCCTATCAAGTCTGACTGTCAGCGTATGTGGATGACGACGAAGGCATACGCCGACCGTCCATATTTCCAGACGAATGAGCGAGTGATCGCTATCGACTGCGAGGGTTAATAGTTTTATGCCCTTACGACCGCTTGAGAGGCCCCACAGCGGCTCGCAGCCGGTTGGGAAGGGTGAGGTCAAGGGGTGCCGTCTTGGAGGGGTTCTCGACGGCATCCTTTCGACCCAAATTTTTTCCTGTTTTCTTGAAATTAAATCGAATAAATCCCCCTTGTGGCACGTCTAACTAGCGTCACCAGCCGACACGGAGTTATACCTATGTCTAGAATTTCTTGGAAATCCCGCTTTGCTTCCCTTCTCGCGCTCGCGTCCCTTTCGGGTCGTGACCGTCTTGTCATTGAGGACATGGAGCGAGGGTACGCACGCAAGGGGTCAAGCTACATGACCGCAGGCCGCAAGCGTTATTTCCTCTCGATCGAGGAACGCGCTCAGAAGGCCGCTCAAGCCCTTGCGGAGCGCAAGGCTACCGGAGCCACGTCCGAACTAGGCCAGCGCCTTGAGGACGTGGACAGCCGTATTAGCGACCGTTCATCATGGGCGGCAGGGTTCATTGAGAGCCTGATCAGTCAGGACGCGCTTGGTCGCAGCCTCTCACCGAAGCAATTGCAGCTTCTCGACCGCATCGACTCCGAGCATAGCGCGGAGGCCATCGCGTCGGCAGCTTCTTTCGCGGAGCGTTACCGGAATGATGCCGAGGGCATCAAAACTAATTTCAGTCGTTGCCTGTCCTACTACGCGACCACCCAGTATTATGCGCGTCAGGTTCGCGACTTCCGAGCCGATCCCGACTACGTGCCGACGCTAAAGGATTGGCGCAAGATCGTCGAAAACAAGTTCGCCGCAAAGGTCATAGCAGGCTATGAGGCCGCGCCGAAGTTCCCAAAGGGGTCCACGGTCTACGCTGGCGCTGGCGCAGGCTACGCGGCTCGTAGGGCCCTCGCTCGCGGTGGTTTCGTCGTGGGTACGGATGAGGTCATTCTATCCGCATGCAAGGGCAACCGTCGTTATTCGGTCCTGCCTATCGGCGGTGTGCAAACTATTTTCATTGAGGAACGCCACCTAAAGGGGCGCAAGTGATGGAGGGGAGAGATATGATCAAGGTTGGCGACTTGGTAAGGATAGCACTGCCCTTCTTGAGCTATCAGGGGCAGATGGGCATCGTTACAAAAGTTCCGAGGACCGATCGCGGTGCGTGGGCTATCCTGCTCACGTGCGGCGAACTTATTGCGACAATGAACCGGGAGAACTTGGAGGTGATCCGTGGGTGATATGATGGCAATTGTTTTGTTTGTCTTTGTTTTGTACGCAGCATGGCGATACGGAGTGGTAGCATGAAAACAAAGTTTAGAAAGGGCGATTTAGTCAAGTCGGTGGGCAGCGAGATCACAGGTAGAATGGGGATTATCGTTGACACCGATGTAGACGCATCACTATACCAAGTGCAATACCGAAACAAACAATTGTTGTGGGTGAAAGATTGGCAGATTCAGAGGGTACATTGATATTAAAGGTAGGCGATATGGTAAGGAGAAACCCCGGTTTCACCGATTTGTCTTTCGTCGCGCCTAAGCCCGGTATGATTGGTATTGTTATCGAGGTGGCAAATAGAGGAAAGGTTTGTAAAGTTTATTGGAACGCGACAAAGGAGATTAAACCTTGCATATCGCGTTATCTGGAGAGGGTAAGTTAGTTGTCGAGGCTAAAGAAAATAATAATACCAGTAACACTAATAGTAATAGCAACAGTAGCGTTAGGTACTATGCTGGGATATGCGGCGTTCGTCCTGTATCATACGGCACTGCTACTACTGCCTTTGCTATGGCATGTAATAAAACTAATAGCATTACTCATAGGAATAGGAGTAACGTACACTGGTATAAGATTCGGTATAATGGAGGTGCAAAGCATACTATCCACTAAGCCCTAGTTGTGGGTTATTGTGGTAAACAGTGGATCATTGTGGGTATTGTGCCTGCTTATCTGTTTATTTGTTTAGGATTGTGTGCGAAAGTGTGTAGGGATCAAGTACATATGTGGTAGCTTTGTCAAGTGACAATCTTTGTCAAGGACAGTTATTGTCCGGTTATGCCGTCAAGTCAAATTGTGTCCGCCTTTGTCAAGTGATTGTCAAGTGTATACAAATGCGACAGCGTGCCGCGTGCAGCAGTGCGCGAGGATACATTAACTAAAGTTGTAACACACAAATGCTACAGAGCATATGCCAGTTGTAACCTGCGTTATCGCGGGGGTGGATAAGTGTGTCAGCTATGCGCGAGGCAGACAAAGGCGCGAGGCTAATACTTATATAATGATAATGCAGGTTACAAGCACACAATGAAGGAGTGATACATTTATGCGAGGATACATTATTAATAAAGCAAAGAGAACAATTACTATAGGGAGAAAGGTAATAGACACAGGGCTAGCCGTAGGTGGATGGGCTAGTGTAGTAGTAATATTGTATGCAAATGTATACATGTATCACATGCGACAGCATAAGGCAGGTTGTAAGGGGAATATAAGCAAGTGAAACATTAATGTGTGACAGGGCACTACCCCCTCCCCCTCCCCCCTCCATATGCCGGGATGTAAGTACCATATGGGCGAATGCGCCAGCGCGCACTAAGTCGCCTCGATCGATCACTAAGAAAATTTGCCAAATTTAAAAAACGTAAAATTGAGATCTAGTTATTGCATGGCGGTGGTAGTCAAAACAAGCAAGATGTGGTGTCCTGTATGCGGAGGCAACGTGAGGTGGTCCTGCCCGTCGAGGACCGGCTACGCCTATTGTGAGTATTCAGCCAAAGCAACGAGGGCAGTACCAGTAGACAAGATAGGCACTATGAAGTTTTGCAAGTGGCAGGGCAGAGTGATGAGAGAAAAGAACGGTGAAGTGATGCTAGTATTTGCAATAGAGGACGTTGAGGCTAAAAAAGGATAACTTTCGCAAAAACGTAACAAATAAAATGGCAGTTTGAATGGGACATGGAACTACTTATGGGACATTTGCTAATATAAAAAGTGTGGAGGTACCAGACATGGATAGAAAGAGAAAAGTAGTAGCCAAAGAGATACCTGTTATAGAGATAGATGAGATACCGGAAGATATGACAGAGGAAATAGAGCGCTGCCTAGCTGAATGTGAGAAAGTGGCGACAAGGCCCCGGCGCACGCGCATGAGTGGCCTAGCGGATTTGTTTTCAAAACTTAAAAGATAAGAGTAGTACCAGCCTACTTAGTAGAGCATGGGGAACAACGACAATAGCGTAGATTGCGTGGAACTGGATGGTGAGGATGCTGAACTATGTGTAGGTGATATGGTTCGTATATCTCCCGTACATTCATATGGCGACCCTTATGTGGATTATGCCTATTCGTATCATGTTGATATTATATGGGGCGGTAATCTGGAAGACCCTCCGCCGGGTTCTATTATGGGTATCATTTTAAACATATATGATGGTTACCCTGCTATTAGCACCGACAACTTGACAGACGAAGATGTTTATGCTCACGACTTCCACTACTCTCACCATTATGATTTTGAGTATTTGACTCCAAAATATAAGGCTCGATTTAAATGGATTAAATTGTGGTGTGTTCGTGGTGATAAAGGAATTCGTCTTGTTGAAGTCGATCTGCATAATCTAAAAGTTTTGTCCGGTGGGGGCTAATCCTTGCTATATAGGTTATGGGTGATAGCGAGGAAGAAGAAGACATAAGGCTCTTCAAGGTTGGTGACTTGGTTAAGTTGTCTCCGCATTTATTTCCCCCCGAAGTGGGAAGTACTGCGTATTATTCTGTTGTACCAATGAAAGAAGATGTTATTGGTATTGTTATTTCCCTCAAAGATCCCCTTAAATGGATTAGTGATTACGAAATTCCAACATATATTGGTGAAGGCCCTTTGGGGGTTACCTTACAATATTATGAGGTGATGTGGCTTGACGGTATGCACCCAACTTCCGAGAAACACTATGATTTGCAACTAGTGTCTGCTGCTGTCACTGGAAGCAGGTAGGTTGTATAGTGCGATCAAAGGGAAAAATTTAGAGAAAAAAATCGAGAAAAAATCGGCGCTTCGCTGGAAAAGACTTTGGGCCCCATAGTTACTTTAGGTGGTATATTTCTAGGAGGGGTCCATGAATGCGAAAACTAAAAGTTGCAATTTGCGCGGTGGCGAGCTTGGCTGTCTGCGCTTTTGCGTTTAATATATATGGTGGCGAGGCGAGAGATTTAGTAGGTGATAGGGTGCAGAGCTTTACTTCTGAAGTTGCGTCTATAGAGCCTGCCACTGTTCATTATGTGTCTGCCCGTATCGATGCGCGGAGTGCTGCTGTAAGAGTAGTAACGCCGTCTGGCAGAGGCTCAGGTACATATATGAGAATAGGAGGACACTATGTTGTAGTTACGGCTCAGCATGTTGTCAAAGACGAACCTGTCGTTATTGTTGAAGGAAGAAACGGAGAATATGTATACGGAGAACCCATCTTGCATGGAGTTACCACCGACGTAGCTATTATTCTCATACCCGAACTCAACAGTAGGGACGCATTAGATTATAAACCAATGAAGCGCCCAAGAAACTTGGACAGACTTATTGGTAAAGAGGTAACTTATACAGGATTTCCCGGTCCTCACGACTTACTGTCGGTTGACGGAAAGATTATGAGTTACGAACGCGGTCACATAATCATTCACTCTTATGCATGGCCCGGTTCCAGTGGTTCCGGTGTGTTTGATATGAGAGGGAGATTAATTGGAGTAGTCAGCGCAGTTGACGTTGGTGTGTGGAGTTATTTTGCGCCACCACAGCTTGTAGAAGATGTTGTATGGATTGCTCCAGTGTGGGATATCACGGAGGATGATATAGAAGATCATCTACGTTCTAGGGGAGAATAGCATATGAAAAAGCTACTTTGTTTAATGGTGATGTTAGCAGTTGCAGTAACCGGTTGTCAATCCCCAGACTACCAAGTTGTATATGGCGAAAAGGTTACTGAGTATGTAGAAGTGGAAACTGTTGTGTATGTTGGAGACACAGGGGAACCGGAAGTTGTCTACGTCGAAGTGGAAGACACTGGATGGGATGACGAGATATGGGTTGAACACTTTACTCAGCCCATGGGAGCAGATGGTGTTGATATCTTATGGATTATTGACACTTCTGGTTCAATGAATAGATACGACCCTCAATTGATTGCAGGTATAGAAGCAATGATGAATGCACTACCAGAGTCTGGTTGGCGTTTAGCAATGTTGAGCAACGACCCAGACGAGGCATCTGTGGAGGCTCAGTTTCCGCTAGTGCCCGGTGATGATGTCGAGGATGCATTGGATATGTATTCTCTTATGGGCAGGGGTCATCGTGAAGAAGGATTTGACTCAGCATATGAATATATGGTTAACAATGCATATGCTTCTACATGGATGAGAAGTGACGCTGCGCTGCTGATTGTATTTGTATCAGACGAAGAAGAGCAAAGCGACGAACACTTTCCACTAGTAAGTGACTTTACCGCATGGTATAGCACTCAAAGAATGGGTTCTGCTTATCTGGCTAGCATTAACAATGTTGAACAAGCAGATTCAATTTGTACAACGCCTCCCAACGCAATTGATGTTGGAGAGAGGTACATGGAAGCTACAAACTACTTTGGTGGTACAATCGTTGACATATGTTCAGACGATTGGGCACCGGGAGTGACAGACGCCTCAACTCAAGTTGAGCCTTTAGAAGAATGGCCTTTGCAATACGATCCAAGGCCGGCCAGCATTGAGGTATTTTTAAATGGTGTTCTGAGTTCTGACTGGGTATATGATTCTGTTGAGAATAAAGTTATATTTACTGTTATTCCAGCAGGGGGTGTTCTAGTAGAAGTAGCATATGCCTTGAGGTAATACAAGATGTTAGGGCATGCTGGTGTAATAGATAGATTTGAGTGGCCTATAGGTAGTCTTGTTCAAGTTAACACTAACGAGCATGACCTAAACCATCTTAAAGTTGGTCTTGTAGTCAGTATTGCCACTCCGAGAAGCCTTATGAGTCTCGCGGGTGGCATTATTGAAGATTGGCTTTGGAGAGAAATGGAATTTGAGGATGGAGTTTACATAGAGACAGCTTATATTGTGAGAATAGGAGAGAACGAGACTATATACTCATATTCAGAATTAGATCTTTTGTGTTCCTCTAACGGTGAAGAGTAAATGCCCTCAAATAACAACCAGTTTGAATACACACACATATTAAATACAGAAAAATACGAATGGTATTATGAAGTTAAGTCAAGAACCATGATAAGACTTCCAAGTGGCACTAGGATAATCTTGTATCCAACACAAAAAGATGCCAGAGGTAGAACTTTAGCAGTCACAGAAATAGGTGACTATATTTATGTCGAGGAAGAAGGTATATTAGAGATCAATTTTCACTGATTAGCTAAACTTTGTAACATATTTTTTACATTTAATGCAGGCTAAACAAAAAAAACATACTATATGCAGAATATCATTATAGCTAAAGGGGGTTAGATGTTAGGTGAGCATAAAAAAACCGTTGACACAACAAGAGGTGTTCGAAAAAATTGCCAAAGAATGGTTAGAACCTGAAAAAGACCTTTCAGAAACTATTTATAGTAAAGAGACTTTACACTTTTCTAAGCTTGTTAAATCATTTTTAATGACAATAGACCATCAAACTGATAAAGAATCAGTTTTAGATGCTGTTAGGCTGGCTCTAAAAGAGTTGTATGGACCAAATATACAAATTAACCATGTTAAAAAACTGAGATAGGAGCCGGTAAATGTCGGATTTAACTGAAGAAACATACAAATACCTTATGGAAACCCTCAAATCTATAAATGAGAACGACCCAAAGGCCACAAGCGCATACGAAAAGCTAGGCACAGACTATGAAGAGTTCGCAAAAGCAGCAGAAGAAGAGGCTGGAGCCACCGAAGTGCAAGCAAACGCGGCTGAAGAGTTGTCTAGCGCACAAGCGGAGATGGCTGCGGCCACAGAAAAGCTTAAAACTGGAGAAGAAGCCAAAGCAAAAGCAGAAGAATTGGCAATTGCAGCAGCAGATGCTTATGAAAAAGCTATAGACAAAGAGCAAGAGGCCAACGACCTAGCCACAGCAGCAATAGAAGCAGACAGAAAAGCAAGAGAGGACGCCGTGAGTGCTTCGGAGACGATTCAAGGCGCACAAGAGGAAGCCGCTGAAGCCGCTAAAGCTCTTGCGGACGCTGAAGAGGCATATGCAGACGCCACCGGAGAGACAGGAGAGGCTGTAGGGGCATCTGGAGAGGCTGCACAAGCCGTTGCTGACGCCAGTGGAGAAGTAGGGCCGGCCCTGACTGCAGATTCCGAAGCAGCAGAAGAACAAAGAGCAGAGGATGAAGAGGCGCAGGCCGAAAGAGATGAAAAAAATGCTGAACGAGATGCGGCAGCAGAAGAAATGGCGGCAGATGCAGAAGCAAATGCCCAAGAACCTGCCGAAGAAGAGGCCGAAAAGCAAGAAGAGTCTCTTCAAAACTCAATTTATGATTTAATAAGAGAAGAAATGGCCGCTGTAAAAGAAGAGCGGGCGTCTGCTACTGAGAAACAAGAACAATTATCCGCAGATCAGGCACTCAAGCGCAGCTATTGGGTGCATGCAATGAATGCAAAGGCCCAAAGAGAAGAAAATAAGAAAATTATAGAGTTGATGGGCGAAATATTGGTTCAACTTAAGTCCTTAAACTATTATACTAGTCCAGAAACTGGCGCGAAAGCCAGTAAAGACGATTATCGAGCGGCTTCGTTTATGGGTGAGTCCAAAAACAGACAAACAATTTTGAAAATTCACAAATTAACTGGTAAAATGGATGAGTTAGGCTTGACAAGAGAAGTGACTGCTATCAGGAGTGCAATTGACGAGGCCCTTAATCCAAAATCTGACTCAAAACAGATCATTAATGAAGAAATATACGATCTTGAGAAGAAAATTAGAGTTCTGTGAGTTGAAAAATGCATGAAGCGGAAGTTGTATCGTGGCATACCGGAAAAGGTTATCAAATTTCGCTCCAAGAACTAAAAAAAGCTATTAAAACTCATATTTCTGACAACGGAGCGTTGTTTATTGGATGCGATAGCTATTTAGCACATGATAAATGTGTTTTTGCTACCGCTTTATGCCTTCATGGTGCAGAAACCCAAACAGGGGGGCGCTATTTTTGGTATAGAAGGAATATAAGAGCAAAAAAGTATAAAAACTTTAGTCTAAGGATGTTTCAAGAGGCATATAACTCAATCGGACTTGCAATGTGGGCCGTAGAGCAGTTTCCTGACGCCAAAATCGAAATTCATATCGATATATCGTCTGATCCGCGAGGCAAAAGCTTTAAATATGGCGATGCTCTTGCTGGGATGGTCAAAGGTGCCGGATTTGATTGTAAAATCAAGCCATACGCATGGGCCGCGAACTCTATTGCCGATAAACACTCAAAATAGCGCGATCAAGCAATGTCAGAGCTATATAAATCAGATTATGTCTATGGAGCAAGCAAAATAGACACTTTTTCGGTTGGAGACCTCGTACACTGGAGTAAATGGGGTCATACAGACGGAAAAGTCTACTCAACTAAGAGAATGGGAGTGGTTTTAGAAATAATTGTCGAAAATAGAGCAGGAAGAGACGTTGCATACGCTAGAATACTCCCTATAGAGAAAGATGAAGGCGAAGAAGTAAAAAAACTGTTAACAACTGTATATTTGGTATCAAAAGGAGAGGAAAAGGGCGATGCTTAGCAATTTAGGAATAGGTGACCTTGTTTTAGTCACAAGCAGGCAAACATTATTCAGTTTTGGGAATATGTGGGATGATAGTCTTGTATTAGAAGATCATTCGAATAAAATGGGCTTAGGAATCATTGTGGACGTAAATCCACTGTTCATGAACGGCAAATTCAAGGTTTGGTGGTCAAAGGCAAGAAAGTTTACAAGAGAGGAAGGAGTTAGTCTCGTAAAGATTAGCTAATATAACTTCTTAGGCTTTTTGCCTCTTTTGAAATTCAAAACTACTTATTATTGACGTTTCGTGCAAATGCACAAATGAAATTTAATTATTCTGCGCCGCTACGGTTGATGAGCGGTCATAGCTACTAAAAGAGGTTAAAAAATGAACAATAACGATTTGAGGGCATTGATCACTCAAGAAATCACGCGGGCTCAACTAATTGAGGCGCTTAAGACCGGGAAACAAAAAAATGCCGGCGATTCTGCACAAGCAGACAAAATACTTGACGATTATACAGTATTAGTGCAAGGATTGGCCATGAAAGCCAATATTTCTTTGCAAGAGGCCACTAGGATTATTTCAGAGAGTATAAAGAACAAGGGAGTCCTTATTAACAGCGAATCTTTAAAAACTCTTGATGAAAACTGGCTGAAGGGACTCGGCAAAGCAGTGGGCTCATTTTATCGTGGTATTGGTGATGTTTTTGACCCGCCGACCGCAAAGAAAGCAGTACCCGACGAAAATGAACTGCTGGCAGCACTTGAAAGGGCCCAACAAGGTGAGCAAGTAATGCAACTCCTTCGTCAAATGCTTCTAGGAGTTAAAGCGGCTGATGAGGCTGAAGAAAGCGGAAATCCAGAAGAAGAAGCCGCAGAAGACAAGGTAGTCGCCGGTATTGAAGATGCAATTGAAGATATTGATGACCAACTTCCTGATGGAGAACTTCCTCCTGTCGATGGACAGGAAGGCGGAGAAGGTGCCCCTGAAGGTGAAGAGGGGGAGGCTGCAGCAGAAGGCCCTGTACCCCTATTCAAAGGCGACGGAGCATTATACAGTAGATTGTTTAGCAGTATCAGAGATCGACTTAAGACCGATCCTAACTATGGAGAATTGGCCGGCGATAAGCAAGCCATCGGTGATGCTGTAAAATCTATCCTCAAAGATCTATCCGCACAGCTTAGAGCTAACGGAATCAAGGTAACAGAAAGTCAAGTACCTCTACTTTCTGCTTTGATTGCCGAAAGAATTAGAAGCGGAAGATACAACATTATTTCTGAAAGAGATACTAGTCTTGGTGGCGGTGCTCTTCCCGGTGTAACCGATGCCGGTGGAGGACAAGCTGGACCAAGTGATGATGAGATCAGAAAGAAAGAAAAGAAGCAGAAGTTTCAACCCGGCGGTAATGCTACTCAGAAGCCTACCGGAAAGGGTGGACGTGTCAAGCCAGTTAAGGGTCAAGTATCTGCAGGGCAAGCTGTTGCAGGAAAAATCCACAACATGATAGCTCAACAGTTGGGCGCTGGATCTCCAGACGACATGAAACAAATTCGTCGAGATACACAAAAGATGGTTACAACTATTATTACTAAAATGGTTAAACCATTCTTAGAGAAGTATCTTGCAGGAAAAGATATTAAACTCAAAGAAGGTCAGTTTAGCGACTTGACTATTCTTCTTACTGACAAGGTTCTTACAGAAGCAATCAAGAGAAGACAACTGAGAAAATAATGAGTTGCAAGATTGTAAACAAATCTGGGATGGATATGTCTTCTTTGACTGATATGGCAAAGAAGTTCTATCCGTATGCTCAGAAATATCTTGGCTTTGATAAGCCAGCTACAATCGAATACCAAAGTGACCCCAATAATGCCCAGAACCCTCTGGGCACTACTGCTCATTATGAGCCGGGAAATTATAAAGTAACATTATTCGTGGATGGAAGACATCCAAAAGATTTATTGCGTTCACTAGCGCATGAACTTGTTCATCATGCACAAAATTGTAGAGGCGACCTAACCCCAGAGAAGATGGGCGAGACCGGTCCCGGTTATGCACAGACTAACAGCTACATGAGAGGCATGGAACAAGAAGCCTATACAAAGGGAAACCTTTGTTTAAGAGACTGGGAAGACCAGTACAAAAAACAAACCTTACAGGAGCAAAAACAAATGAGTAATTTAGATGAAATGGTCGAATCATTGGTCGAAGGAGTCATGGCAGAGCTTGATAATCTGCTTGAAGCCTCTGGTGATCGCAACGACAGTGACAGAGAACAAGGCCACGGTGAACAGCGCCAGAGAGCCGACAGTGGCGGCGGAGCCGGCAAGAATGAAGAAGTCGATAACGAAGACGAAGACGTAGTAGCCGAGGCCGACAACGAGAACGAAGATGTTCAAGAAGAAGGCAAGGGTGCGTACAGAGTTGATGATGAAGAAGAAGAAAAAGACGAAGAAGTCAAAGAAGAAGGCATGTACAAAGTTGACGATGACGAAAGTGAAGATGATGATAAGGAACAGCAAGATGAAGGTCTTGAATCCCTTTTTGATGATCGCAACGGAAAACTCATGGAGCGTCTAATCAAGAACTGGGCAACCAAGTAAAGAGGGGTGTCAAATGGACTTCGATAGACTAGCTAGAGAATTTGGAGAATTCCTCGTTAACGAATCTGCTGATCCAGATTTGATGGGATACCTGCAGGCTTTGACCGAGACTCTTCGTGCTATTCGCACGACTAGCAGGAAAGACGAGCGACGAGTTCAACTTGGTATCAAGCATCTTAATGAAGTTAAAAGACATGTCAAGAGAATGAATAAGAGAATAGCCACTCTTGAAGAACAGGTTAAAGTATTGGAAGAAGGTAAATAATCAGATGAGTAAAAGTACCAAAAAGCTTCTTACTGAAGGCGGGGTTGCTGGGCATTTAATGCATCTTTATGACAACCCTGATATGACAGCTAGTCAAATGACACAGATTTTGACCTCCGCTGCTAACGGTGAGTTGGTTGGTACTGAAAAAACTGACGGATTTAATATCTATCTTAGTTTTATCGGCGGACAGGCAAGATATGCTCGTAATAAAGGAGACATGCGAAAGGGCGGTGGCTCAATGCAGGATCTTATTGCTAGAGAATTTGCTGGAGGCGAAAAGATTAAGAAAGTTTATCTTGATGCCTTCGGCTCTTTTGAAAGAGCGATGCAATCTTTATCTCCAGAGTCCAGACAACAATTGTTTGGAGGCGAAAGTCCTATATTCTTGAATACAGAAATCCAAGGACCGGGCGCAAACAACTTGGTAAACTATGATGCAAATATTTTATCTATTCACGCAACTGGTCACAAATATTATGATGTTCAAAGTGATACGGTAATAAATGCAGATTCTTCTGCTGTGTCAAGAATAGCAAATCACTTAGATACAATATTAGATCAGATGGAAGAAATCAACGCTGGTCTACCATTTAGTGTTAAAAGAACAGCAGTCATGCGTTTGCAAGGAATCACTGATGGAACTGCATTAGAAGATGTTCTTTATCGTATCAACCAAGCAGGCTTTACTGGCGACATGACAATGGCTGAGTATATCGATAATAAACTCTCGCCAATTATTCAAAGATCTATTCCAAGCGCAACTGGTGACTTGCTTGGTCACATTATTGATCACATCAAACAAAAGAAAGGCCGTAAGAATGTTCGCATAGTTCGCAAATCTCTTGCAGGTCCAGAGGAAGGCGAAGCTCTCACTGCTTTATTAGATCGTAGAAAACAACTGCTTAACGATGCTATTGCTCCCATCGAAGAAGCTATTCACGACTTTGCAGTAGAACTCCTTAGAGGGGTTGAGAGCGCCTATATCCTCGACAACAGAGCGGAAATGGAAAGAGTACGCGCCGACGTTGCCGATGCGATTGAACAGATTGCGGCATACGATGGGCCGGGCTCAGATGAAGCCCAAGAAATCCTGATTAAGCAATTGAAGAAAATTAAGTCTCACGAAAACATTACTTCAGCGGTTGAAGGTTTCGTTTTCAGTTGGGACGGACAAACATATAAGTTTACGGGTAACTTTGCGCCCGCAAATCAAATCCTAGGGCTGTTTAAGTATGGTAGAGGCTCTGCACCTCCCATCGCCCGCAAAGAAAGCTCAGAAGAGCCCTCAGAGCCTATTAACGAGGCCGAGGGAACACCCCCAGCAGCAGATGTTGAGCCAGTCCGTAGAAAGGTGGCAGTTATTCCCGGTGGATTCAAATCTCCACACAGAGGACACTTTGCCATGGCACGGAAATATGCTGGTATGGTAGATAAAGTTATAGTTTTTGTATCTCCGTTGTCAAGACCTACTCCATCAGGAGATGAGATCACATCGGAAGATTCAGTTCAGCTTTGGAATGAGTACATTAATGCTTATGATCTACAAGATAAGATTGATGTAAAAGTATCCACAATCAATTCTCCAGTTAGACTTGTGTTCGACTTTGTTGCCAATGGCTGGGACAACAGAAAAGAAAAGCAGGTTAACGAACCTAATCCAGATTATGCCCATGCAGGCGACTTGGTTATTCTTGGCGTTAGCACCAAAGGAGGTGATGATTCAAGATTCACAGCGACCGCACAACAGTATGCACACCCACATGTAAGGGTGGCTGCTGGAAGAGAATATGCCATCGCAGCCGAAGGTAGTGAATTCGTTCACAGTCAAACTGGTGAAGCCCTAAGTGCATCACATATGCGAGCATGCGAAGACTCACCCGAGGCTGAGCAAGAAAGAATGAGACTGGGTTTAGATAAAGATCCTCTTAAAGCTTTAGCGGAGTTTCTTCCTACTAGACTACGAAACGATGTAGCAAGAATTCATAGCTCATTGTTTCAGCGTCAAGAAATGGCAGCAGAAGGTTTAGTAGAGCTAGTAGGTAGTTTACTGATGGAAAGTTATATTGAAGAAATCTCAGCCATGGCAGGAGGTGCTGTCGAAGGCGCTCCCGGTCAAAAGAAAAAGAAGAAGAAGCAAGATACTCTTATTCGCGAAGATGAAGAAGACTTTGAACCACATATGATGTATGATCCTAAAACCGGCGAAGGAATAAAGGCTAAGACATACAAAGATCATGTTGAGTTAGACAAAAAGGGCTGGGTTCACGAAAAACCAGATCTTGAAGAGTCAGAAAAAAAGAATTGCGGCTGTGGCCAAGATCCGTGCATTACATATGGAACTCAGAATGAAAATATTGATGACATTGCTAAAGAAGGCAAATCTACCGGTGCTGGTCAACAGAACAAAGATAGAGAAGAGGGATATCCCCTTGGCGGTAAGAAAAACAAAAAGAATCAAGACACCATCATCAGAGAAGACGAAGATGAAGAGATTTCTGAAGCATGCAGTGGCGAGGATGAAACTTGGAGAGCTTCGGGTGAAAGAGGTCCAAGTAAAATTAACACATTAGATTATGTAGAAAGGGGCCCGCCTTATGAAATGGGAGATGATGTACAACCCCCGACTAGTCCTGACGAAAGATTAGACGCAGACCCATGGCCTCCACCTATACCCAAGATGCCGCATAAAGATGAAGAGCAATTAGATATTTTACGAAGATTAGTGAAGGCTTTGGGTCAAACAGCCTAATTACACTAAGAGAGGATTTGAAATGGATCGTATTGAATTTTATAATGAGTTAATCCTGCGCGAGCAGATTAGAAAAATCATTGGAATAGTTTCCGAAAAGGCCAAACAAGAAGCTACTAAAAAACTAGTAGAATCTATTGTTCACAAAAGACAGAAAAAGACTGTTCTATCCGAAGAAGAAAAACTTAGACAAGTTATTCGCAAGTTATTGATAAAAGAAGCTTCCGGGTCTCATGAGAACACCGGTGTCAACTATCTTGACCAAATGTTTAAAAACACCAACATTGTCGATGCACTAAAAACAGGATATCAGGCTTTAACAACAGATGCTTCTCAGCGTGAATCATTTAGAGCGCACATTGTAAACGCAGTTGTTAACTACCTTGCTCCAGAACGCGCTATGGGTAAAAAGAATGCAGACGAAGAGGTTATTGATGATCCAGATGCAGAAGTGCAAATGGGAGATTCACCAGAACCAGCAGATGCAGACCCACTAGCTGAAGCTGCAAGCGCTCTCCAAAAACTAATGGAACTTGAAGTAAATGTGGGCGATGCAGTGGGCATACAAGACGCTGACGAGGACAAGAAAATTGAAACAGAAGAACCAGAAGAAGTTGAAGCATCCGAAGAAGAAGAATTTGCTCAAGGACTTGAAGGTCCAGTCGCTGACATGGAAGATAAAACCGGTAGAAACGCCGCCCTTGAAACATTCAAGACAGTTGAGAAGCATATTCAGAAATATTATGGAATGCTTGGTAACGAAGAAGATAGAACTAAGTTTTACGATTACCTCATCACAAACTTAAAGCTTTACTTTAATACTTTTGAAGAAGAGATGGGCGCGGAACCTACAGAACCCACCACACCAGAGTACGAACAAGAAGTCGGAGCACAAGCTGCTCAAGGAGAGGGCGATGCAGAGGCCGTAGAGGTGTCTGAGCCGGCTCCTGAAGGCGAAGAGGGTATGGGTGAAGATCCTATGGCCGAAGAGCCTCCACCGGGCGGTGAGATGGCTTTTGAAGATGAAGAAGAGATACCACTATAATGAAATTCACCAAAGAAATGATAATGCGAATAATCAAAGAAGAGATTAATGAAGCATTTGGTCCAGATTCTGATTATAAGCAAGACTTTGACTACAAGCAAAAACATGGTGTGTCTAACCCAGAACACGAAATTGAAAAAGCACGAACTGCTGCAGCTAAAGAAAAGCAAAAAGAAATTGACAAAGTGTATTTAGACATTCTCAAAAGCAACCCAGAAGCTGACCGCTTATTTGATGCTATTCAAGATTATGGCTATAACAACAATTTTGATGTGTCGGGTGCTGAAGATATGCTGCAACAATTTCTAGCACTTTTCCCAGATGAAGTAAAAGAGAAAGCTGAACAATCAGTGACTTACTTTCACTAAAGGATAATAAAATGAAAAAACTATTTGAAAATTGGCGAAGATTTACAAACGAATCAATGGGCGATCCTCCTGAAGCTGAAGGTTGGTTGCAACAAGCTGAAATGGTCATGGAAGAAATCGTTGAGGAAGGTCACGGCACATCAGTAGCTGATGATGTAGATTATGCCATTTACAAAGTTGGCGAAATGGACCCCGCCGCAGAAAAATGGCTGACACAAAACAAAAATAGAGTATTAGCACTACACCCAAATCGCTCAATGACTGAAGGTGTATACCCCGGTATGATTAAAGAAGAGCTTCAAGCCCGTCCCGAAGATATCTTTCAAAAAACAGGCGGACGGGTACCGCTTGACAGCATCGAAAATCCATATCTATCAACTGACTTAAAGAATCCGGGGATGGTTAATTTAGTATTTAAAGATAGCGGTGATTTTTATGATGGACCGTTTAGTAGAGAAGATGCTGAAGACATCATTGATACTCAAGACCCTCGCGGCCAACTAGAAATAGAACCCGTGACCTCGCGACAGGCAGATCTATCAGATTTTGAAGATGCCTACGAACAGGGCGCTTCGCCAGAAGACATCATAGCGATGATTAATAGGCAAAACAGCAACTAAGTATGAATGGATTAACAAAATGAATCTATCTAGATATCTGAAGAAGAAAGGGATATCAGATTTGGAATTCCTTAAAATCATTGCCCTCGTATTAATGTCCGCGTCCTTCGTGGGCATTGGTCTTTATGGAGCAATCGGTGCTTTATTGTAAAGTTTTTGTAAAATGATCGATCTTTTTCATATTTTGTACTTGACAGGATACCCTTCGTCATGTTACATTAATTAAGTAAATTTGAAAGCGTTTTGAAAGCCATGAGTAACTGGAAAGCAAATAGAAAGAAAGAAGGCTTAAATAAAGACTATAGCATACTAAGAACATTAAGACAAGAGAAAAGAATAACAGATGAATTTGAGGTGATGTTTTCAGGTCTTTCTCTAGAAGAAGTACTAGCTTTAAAGTTGGAACTATCTTCCAGACTTTTCAAGGGCAAGTTCTTCGGACTGCCTATCTGGAAATCCTTACCTTATATTATAAGAGAAGCTACACTCAAGTATGCCCTCTCAGTGACCAAATCTAAAAAAGATGCGTCCAGATTACTAGGACTTAATTTAAGTGAGATGAATAAGATGATTAAAAGATATATCCCAGAGGGATTAAACTAAACACTTGGGGTTTATAAACTAAAGGACAGGGTTCATAGTCACAAACCGAACTCATCCCACAATCGGGGAAGCCTACGGGCAGTTGACGAGTGACTGGCAGGCTGGGAGCGAGCAGGACCAGCAACTCCATAATCAGGAATTCAAATGTGGAAAGTGTATAGGTGGAACGGGCGCTATATCTTGGGTGATTTAATAAGTAAACACTCTTCAGAAAGCGCAGCCTTAAAGAAGGCCAAAAAAGAAGTAGGCCACAAAAAAATAGAAAGAGAAGAATCCAAAGAAGAGATAATTATATGGCTAGACTCAGAAGACGGAACACCTATGGGTGCCATAGTCAAGAAAAAAGGAAAAACTAAAAAATGAGTAACAGACGACCCAGCAAGATACAAATCAAATCAGGTACAAGAGTGTATGAGTCCGAGATTGGTCACAACAATTTCTTTTACCCTTCCAATAATACGATTCTTGTATCAGAAGACTGTGTTGCCGAAAGGCTTAACTGGATTGGCTCTAATGAACTCACGCCATTTAAAGTACCACTGCCAGCACTAGGTCATAAAGATTTGTGGGATAGGTTTGCGGTTGTCTGGATTATGAATGAGCTAATTGAAAAGGGGGCGCAACGGCTTCGACAGGGTAGTAAAGAGGAATAGTGCAAGCAGGTTAGATACGACCTTAACAGTTCAA
>CEUT01013478.1_pt1 | contig 19933 bp, 10 predicted proteins | sample 531401 | NCBI WGS metagenome assembly CEUT01 (sample SAMEA2622821, study PRJEB7988) | marine metagenome | biome: marine biome (ENVO:00000447); feature: surface water layer (ENVO:00002042); material: "saline water (ENVO:00002010), including plankton (ENVO:xxxxxxxx)" | depth 5 m | reverse complement strand
GCAAGTGTATGATGGGCTCAACTTCAAACGCATTAGATAAAGGTGGAGACAACTTTAAAAAATTATACTATAATTCAGACGTTACAAAAAGAAATAGAAATGGACAGACAGTTAGCGGACTCTATTCTCTTTTCATCCCTATGGAGTGGAACTACGAAGGATTCATGGATACTTTTGGACTACCTGTATTCACTACGCCAGAAAATAAAGTCCTCGGAATTGACAATGTCCCGATTGACACAGGAGTAATTGAACATTGGGAAAATGAAGTTGACGGTTTAAAGTCTGATCAAGATGGTTTAAACGAATATTATCGTCAATTTCCAAGAACTGAGCAGCACGCGTTTAGAGATGAAAGTAAAGATAGTTTATTTAACTTAACAAAAATATATCAACAAATAGATTATAACGAAGAGTTAGCTAATAACAAAAGTGTTGTAAGAGGTAGCTTTATGTGGGACGGAGGTATTAAAGACACTAGAGTTATTTTTTCACCAAACACAAGTGGAAGATTTTTAGTTACTTGGGTTCCTGATTATAATTTACAAAATAAGTTAAATTTAAAAAATGGTATTAAATTTCCTGGAAACGATCATATAGGAGCATTTGGTTGCGACTCTTATGATATTAGTGGTACTGTCGACGGCAAAGGGTCTAAAGGATCACTTCACGGACTGACAAAGTTTAGTATGGAAAATGCTCCACCTAACCACTTTTTCTTAGAGTATATATCAAGACCTCAAACAGCTGAAACTTTTTTTGAAGACGTTTTAATGGCTTGCGTTTTTTATGGTATGCCAATATTAGCAGAAAATAATAAACCTAGATTGTTATACTATTTTAAAAGAAGAGGCTATAGAGGTTTCAGCATGAACAGGCCTGACAGAATTTGGAATAAACTTTCAACAACAGAAAAAGAAATAGGTGGAATACCAAACACTAGTGAAGATATTAAACAAGCTCACGCAGCTGCTATTGAAAGCTATATAGAAAGCTATGTAGGTCAATTAAATGAAGGTTTTGGCGATATGTATTTTCAACAAACTTTAGAAGATTGGAGCAGGTTTAATATAAACAATAGAACAAAGCATGATGCATCTATAAGTTCTGGTTTAGCTATTATGGCTTGCAATAAAAATAGATACACACCTTTAGCAAAAAAAGAATATAAGTCAATAGACGTAGGGTTTAAAAAATACGATAACACTGGTTATGTTTCAAAAATTATATAAATGATAATAAACGCAAATACAAATAGTTCTTTTCCTAGTCAGGTAGTACCAGACGCAGAGAAAATGAGTTACGAATATGGCTTAAAAGTAGCGCAAGCTATTGAATACGAGTGGTTCAGAGGACCAGTAGGTAGAGGCGGCGACAGATTTAATAGTAATTATAACAATTTTCACAAGTTAAGACTTTACGCTAGAGGTGAACAGTCTATACAAAAATACAAAGATGAATTATCTATAAACGGCGATTTAAGTTATTTAAACCTTGATTGGAAACCAGTTCCAGTTATACCTAAGTTTGTAGACATATTGGTTAACGGGCTTTCACAAAGAAGTTATGAAATAAAAGCATATGCACAAGATCCTATATCTACAAAAGAAAGAACTGATTATGCTCAGTCTATACTTACTGATATGGCGGCTAAGCAGTACATATTAAAAGTAAAAGAACTAACTGGAAAAGATATATCAAAAGGTCCAATTGGCCCAAACGTGCCTACTAAACCTGAGGATTTAGATGTTCATATGCAGCTTGATTACAAACAGTCAATAGAAGTTGCAGAGGAAGAGGCTATAAATTTTGTATTAGATAAAAACAAATATGACTTAACAAGAAGAAGATTAAACTACGATTTAACAGTGTTAGGTATTGCAGCTACTAAAACTTGTTGGAATAGATCTGAGGGTATTACAGTTGATTATGTTGATCCTGCTAGCCTTGTTTATTCGTACACTGAAGATCCAAATTTTGAAGATATATACTATGTAGGTGAAGTTAAACCTATAACTATAGCTGAAATTAAAAAAATATATCCATATTTAACTTTACAAGATTTAGAAGAAATACAAAAATATCCTGGTAATTCAAATTACACTAGAAATTGGAACGGTAGACAAGATAATGATACTATACAAGTTTTGTTTTTTGAATATAAAACATACACAAACCAAGTTTTTAAAATAAAAAAGAACGATCAAGGTTTAGAAAAAGCTTTAGAAAAACAAGATACATTTTTAGAAGCTCCAGAAACAGAAAACTTTAAAAAAGCTTACAGATCAATAGAAGTTTTATACAGTGGTGCTAAAATATTAGGTCACGACAAAATGCTTGACTGGGCGCCATCTATAAACATAACTAGACCTGAGTCAGACTTATGTAAAGTAAATATGAATTACTCTATAGTTGCACCTAGAATGTATAAGGGTAAAATAGATTCTTTAGTTAATAGAGTTACTACATTTGCTGATATGATACAGTTAACTCATTTAAAACTTCAACAAGTAATGTCTAGAGTTGTTCCAGATGGTGTGTTTGTTGATATGGACGGTTTAACAGAAGTTGATTTAGGTAACGGAACAAGCTATAATCCAGCTGAGGCTTTAAACATGTATTTTCAAACTGGTTCTATTGTAGGTAGATCTTTTACTCAAGATGGTACCGGTAACCCAGGTAAAGTACCAATACAGGAATTAGCCACGTCTAATGGAATGCAAAAAATATCAGCTTTAATACAAACTTATCAATACTATTTACAAATGATAAGGGATGTAACTGGTCTTAATGAGGCTAAAGACGCTAGTTCTCCAGATAAAAACGCTTTGGTAGGTTTACAAAAGTTAGCTGCAGCCAATAGTAACACAGCAACCAGACACGTTCTTCAATCAAGCTTATATCTTACACTTAGAACATGTGAAAATATATCTCTTAGAATAGCTGATTCTATTAATTTTCCAACAACATATTCAGCTTTAATAAACTCATTGTCTAAGTATAATTCTGAAACACTATCAGAGCTTCAAAAAGTAAATGTCCATGATTTTGGTATATTTTTAAATCTTGAACCAGACGAAGAGGAAAAACAATTGTTAGAGCAAAATATACAAATGGCATTACAGCAAAATCAAATATACTTAGAAAATGCTATTGAAGTAAGAGAAATAAAAAATCTCAAGTTAGCTAATAGAATGCTTAAGAAATTTAGAGAGAAAAAACAAGCTCAAGAACAAGCCGCTCAACAACAAAATATTCAAGCTCAACAACAAGCTCAAGCTAAAACCGCTGAGCAAACAGCATTAGCTGAAACTCAAAAACAACAAGTTTTAACTGAACAAAAAATACAGTTAGAACAGTCAAAATCTGAGTTTGATATAAAGAAGTTGCAAATGGAAGCTGAGTTGAAAAAGCAATTAATGGAGCAAGAGTTTAACTACAATATGGAGTTAGCTAAAATTGCGGCTAATGCAAAACAGCAAAGTGAAAACACTAAAGAAGATAGAAAAGATCAAAGAACTAGAATACAAGCTACTCAGCAAAGTGAAATGATTAACCAAAGAAAAAATGATGGAAGTGCAATGAATTTTGAGAACAACCAAGCAGCTCCTAGCAATTTTGAATCTATGGGTAATGACAACCTTGGTAACATGGGGTTAGATCAATTTGAACCTCAATAACAATTATTAATTATTATATTATATTATGTCAAAAGAAGTAAAACAAGAAGGCGACTTTAAAATGCCACCAAAAAAGAAAAGAGGTAGACCTAAAAAACTAACTAATTCCGCTGGAGATATTAAAGTAGATTTAACTAAAGAAAAAAAGGTTGAAGAAGCTAAAGAAGAAGAAGTTGTTAAAGTTGAAAACGTTGAAGAAGTTAAAGATATTAAAGAAGAAACAACAACTGAAAAAGCTGAAAACGAAAAAGAAGATCAACCAATAGTTGAATTAAATGTAGCTCAAGAAGAAGAATATATTACAGAAAGTAAATCAGAACCACAGCAAGAATATCCTGAAAATATAGAAAAACTTTTAAATTTCATGAAGGAAACTGGTGGTGATATAAATGATTACGTTAGACTTAACGTAGATTATAAAGACGTAGATAAAAGTGATTTACTTAGAGAGTATTATAAAAATACTAAACCGCATTTAAACGCAGAAGAAATAGATTTTATATTAGAAGACAAGTTCACTTTTGATGAAGATGTGGACGAAGAACGAGATATAAAAAAGAAAAAACTTGCGTATAAAGAAGAAGTTGCAAAAGCTCAAAAATTTCTTGAAGATTTAAAGAGTAAATATTACGACGAGATCAAGTTGAGACCGGGCGTTACTCAAGAACAAATCAAGGCTAATGAGTTTTTCAATAGATACAACAAAGAACAAGAAATAGCTAAAAACAGACATGCAAAGTTTGCTCATGACACTAAACAATTTTTTAACAATGAAGAATTCAAGGGTTTTGAATTTAATTTAGGAGAAAAAAGGTTTAGGTATAACGTAAATAATAAAGAAAATGTCGCTAATAATCAATCAAATTTAAACAATTTTGTGGAGAAGTTCTTTAACAAAGAGGGTAATTTAAAAAACTATAGTGATTATCATAAAGCTATTTACACTGCAGAAAATGCTGATACGATTGCTAATCATTTTTACGAGCAAGGCAAAGCTGACGCCGTAAAAGACATGATGGCTAAATCTAAAAATATAGATAATTCACCTAGAACTACTTCTAGCGGGGATGTTTATGTTAGTGGATTTAAAGTTAAAGCTGTAGGTGGTGTTGATAGTTCTAAGTTGAAATTAAGAATAAATAAAAAATAACAACTTAAAAATTAAAAAAAATGGGTGGAACATTAGATAGCTTATCCCCAGGTTTAGAACCTGCTCCGAAAAAGGGAATGGCTTTAAATTCAAATTACCTTCAGTTTACTGACAAGAACGGTGCTGACTTCTCATCATTTGCTGAGCAGTACTTACCAGAGCTTTATGAAGCTGAAGTAGAAAGATACGGAAACCGAACTATTGGAGGTTTCTTGAGAATGGTTGGAGCTGAAATGCCAATGTCATCTGATCAAGTTATTTGGTCTGAGCAAAATAGATTACACGTTTCTTACGATACTTGTGAAATCAACTATGATGCTGGTGCTGCTGCAGGTTCACAAAACCAAATACTTATTACACTACCTGCTGGTAACACAACTTGTGCTATTAAAAAAGATCAGGTAATTGTGATTCAAGCTGCTTCTGGTGAAGTAACTGCTTTAGTTTTAGCTGAGCCAACTGTAGCTACAGTACAAGGTGAGGAAATTGCTACTGTTAACGTACAACCTTACCAAGGTGCTAATCTAACTGCTGCTCCACTTGGTGCTTCTGACGGTGACGATTGTGCTATTTTTGTTGTAGGTTCTGAGTATAACAAAGGATCTGAAACTGATATCGCAACGTTAGTACCTAAATTTACTCAATACGAAAACAAACCTCTTATCATTAGAGATCAGTTTGATGTAAATGGTTCTGACACTGCTCAAATTGGTTGGGTTGAAGTTGCTACTGAAGACGGAACATCAGGATACTTATGGTATTTAAAAGCTGAGTCTGAAACAAGACTACGTTTTGAAGACTATATGGAAATGATGATGATGGAAGCTCAAAAAGGAAGTGGTAATGCTCAATTAGGTGGTAGAAAAGGTTCTGAAGGATTCTTCGCTGCTGTAAAAGATAGAGGCCAAATCATGGATGGTTTTTCATCTACTAGTGGTGGTACTGGTGCTTTAGAAGATTTTGACGCTATACTTAAGCAACTTGATAAAGAAGGTTCTATTGAAGAAAACATGCTTTTCTTAGATAGAAACATGGCTTTAGCAATTGATGACATGTTAGCTGAGGTTAACGGATCATCTCAAGGTCCTAATACAGGTGGTGGAGCTGGTGCTTCTTTCGGTTTGTTTAACAACGAAGCTGAAATGGCATTAAATTTAGGTTTCTCTGGTTTCAGAAGAGGTTCTTATGACTTCTACAAAACTGACTGGAAATATCTAAACGATGCTTCTACTAGAGGTGTTTACAAAATGGCTGGATTAACTCCTGCTGGTGGTGAAAACATCACTGGTGCTTTAGTACCTGCTGGAACATCTACAGTATACGATCAAATCATGGGATCTAATATCAGACGTCCATTCTTGCACGTAAGATATAGAGCTAATGAAGTAGAAGATAGAAGAATGAAGTCTTGGATGACTGGTTCTGTTGGTGGTGCTGCTACCTCTTCTCTTGATGCTATGCAAGTTCATTTCTTATCTGAGAGATGTCTATGTGTACAAGCTGCAAACAATTTCTTATTGTTTGTAGACTAAACAAAATAATGCTAGGGCACTTCGGTGCTCTAGCTATTTTTAATCTTTAATTATATTATATTATGTCAAAAGAAAAAGATTGGGAAATAAAAGATAGATCTTATTTCCTGTTAAATGATAAAAGACCATTAACTTATAGGCTTAGGTCTAGATCAACTAGAACAGCGCCATTAATGTATTTCGATAGTAAAGAAAATAGACAAAAAGAGCTTAGATACGCTACTAACCATGCGTCACCTTTTTTAGAAGATCAAAAAGGACAAGCTATGTTAGGTCATGTTGTTTTTCACAAAGGTGCTTTATTTGTTCCTAAAGAACTACAAAATTTGCAAAAACTCCTATCTTTGTATCACCCATTTAAAGGTGTGAGATATGAAGAGTTTGATGCTAAAGAAGAAGCTGTAGACGATTTACAAGACATGAACTTAGTTATAGATGCTTTAAACGTAGCTAGAGACATGGATATTGATCAAGCTGAAGCTATATTAAGAGTAGAACAAGGCTCTAGTGTATCACAGATGAGCTCTAAAGAGCTTAAAAGAGATTTGTTACTATTTGCTCAAGAAAGTCCAGATGTTTTCTTACAATTAGCTAATGATGAAAACGTTGTTTTGAGAAACTTTGCTATAAAAGCTACTGAAGCTAAATTATTAAGTTTAGCGAGTGATCAAAGAACTTTTAAATATGGCAATGGAAGAAAATTAATGACAGTTCCTTTTGATGAAAACCCGTATTCAGCGCTAGCTGCATGGTTTAAAACAGATGAAGGAGTTGAGGTTTATAAAGCTTTAGAGAAAAAGCTTAAATAACAAGTGATAATAAATAAGGCGGCTATGCGGCCGCCTTTTTTTTAAATACATAAAAATGCCAAATATAGATTCAGTATACAAAACAGTATTACTAATACTAAATAAAGAACAACGCGGCTACATGACTCCGGATGAGTTTAATAGAATAGGTAGTCAGGTTCAAAGAGAAATATTTGAAACATATTTTGAAGATCTAAATCAACAAGTTAGAGTGCAACAAACTGAGTATGATTATTCTAATAGGGTTTTTAATACTGATGAAAAGGTTTCTGAATTTAAAACTGAAAAGTCTTTAACAAAGTCAAACGGTAAATTTCCATTGCCAGATGATTTGTACAGAATAAACACATTAACTCATGGAGATTTTAATGAGGTGACTAGACTAACTAGAAATGAATACTATAACATAGCTAAATCTCCTTTAACCAAGCCAGATGAAAAATGCCCAGTTTATCTTTTGGAAGATAACAAAGTTATAGTTTACCCAGAAAGTTTATCAGATAATATAAAAGTTCAATATGTTAAAGCGCCATTAGATATAAGGTGGGGTTATGAAAAAGGTTCATTGGGACAATTTCTTTTTACGGACTATGAATACAAGCCAAATGGTTTTATACCTGACGACTACGATGAGTTAGTTACAACAAACACCTCTACAGACGGTGAATCAGATGCTCTTTTAAATGTACCATCATCTAACATAACGTGTAATAATGTTGACGCTGTTTTACCAGAAATGAGTATTGAAAATGATAGCAACGGTAAGGTTACAGCAGTTAACTTTTTAACAACTGGATCTAACTTTTCTGTTGGTGACGAAATAACTATAGACGTTAATTTTCCAGGCAATAACCAACCCAACGTTTCTGGTCAAGTATTAATTACTGTTACTGGTTCTGGTTTTATGTTAAATAGCACTAATGGTTATATAGATTTTCAATTACACGATTCTGAAAGGCAAGAGTTAATATTAAAAATATTATTATACGCTGGAATAGTAATAAGAGATCCTCAAATTATACAAACTAGCATGCAGCAGATACAACAAGAAGCAGTAAACGAAAAACAATAAAAAATGGCAACAATAAAAGAAACTAACGCACAATACTATTCAGGCCAACAAGTATTTCCTACTTTAAACTCAGCTGTTGATCCTACTTACTCTTGTACTTTTAACACAGATGTTGTTAGTGCTTTTGATGCTAATGGTATACAAATAGGGAGCGCTTCTAACTATACTATATACATATATAACTCTTCTACATCTCAATACGAGGCTATAAATGAATCTTTATCATACGTTTCAGATCAATCTACAAACACTATAACATTAACTGGTACTTACACCGGAGACACCTATATAGAGTTAAAGCAATTTGCTATAAACAACAACTATGGTAACTACGCTTACATTACTTTAGGTGATGTTATAAATAACTTTATGGTTGGATATGTTGGTTACGAAAAAATTATACCTAGAGTTAATAAAACAGATGTTATTTTTCACGCTAAAAGAGGCTTGCAAGAGTTTAGCTATGACTTACTTAAAGTTTTAAAGTCTCAAGAGCTCACAATACCACCTTCATTGACGATTCCAATGCCACAAGATTATGTTAACTACGTTAAGTTATCTTGGGTAGATGAAGCAGGTGGTAAACACATAATATACCCGACTAGAGTAACTAGCAACCCTACAGAACTACCTATACAGGACGGTGATGGTGTTCCAACACAAGATTGGACAGAAGAAAACATATATTCTAACAATTCATTAACTGAAGATAGATGGGCTAGCCAAGACCAAACTAACAATTATGCTCCAACTAACTGGAAACATAACAACAACTTACGAAGATTAGGTGGAAGATATGGATTGCAACCTGAAGAAGCTCAAATAAATGGTAAATACACTATAAATGATAGGTTAGGTACTTTTAATTTTACAAGTGATCTAGTAGGAAAGTTGATTATATTAGAGTATATATCAGACGGTATAGGTTATGATAAAGACATGAAAATACCTAAGTTAGCTGAACAAGCTATATATATGCATATTATACACGCCATTTTATCTACTAGAAAAGGTATACCTGAATACATAATAAATAGATATAAAAGAGAAAGATCGTCGGCTTATAGAAATGCTAAAATAAGATTAAGCAATATTAAAGTAGAAGAAATAGCTCAGGTTATGAGAAATAAATCTAAATGGATTAAACATTAATTATGGCTGAAATTAAAAATACTTTTATAAAGTCTAAAATGAACAAAGATTTAGACTCTAGACTTTTACCACAAGGTGAATATAGACAAGGTATAAATATATCTGTAAGTACTTCAGAAGGGTCTGACGTTGGAGCTTTAGAAAATATAAAAGGAAATTTATCATTGCTAAGGAATTTGTTTTTTGTTGAACCAGACCAAAACAATTATGGTATAGAAATAATAGGTTGCTGTCCAAATCAAGCAACTGATAAAGTGTATTTATTTTTAACTAACTTTAACGACACTACTGCAGATCAAAATGGCGTTGGTGTTGGTGACTACTCTCAAGACATAGATGGTAAGCAGGTAAAAGTTAACGGTACACATAATCTTATAGTTGAATATAATATATTAAATCAGTCTTCAAAAATAATTGTTGAAGGAATATTCTTAAACTTTTCTAAAACAGCTCCCATAGTTTCCTCTAACATTGTGGAAGAGTTTATGTTTTGGACAGATAACAGAAACCAACCTAGAAAAATAAATTTAAAAAGAGCAAGCGCTAGTTTAGATTACTACAACTCTGAAGATTCTATTTCAGTAGCTAAATATGCTCCTTACATACCTATATCTTTTGTTAAAAATAGTAGATATTATAGACTTTTAAACGAAACTGGTCTTACTAATGAAGCCGATCAATTTTTAGCTCCTTTTGTTTCTACAACTTTTAACTCTTGGAATACTAGTATTGGTGAAAACGGAGATGTAATGAAGATAGAAGAATTTTTACCTGGAAATAATTCTTGGATGTTAATTTACAATAACTTAGTAGGTCAAAACTATATATTTGAATCGACAGCGTTAGGATCTCCTTATGAAGGTAATCGTTACTCTTACACAAGAACTAGACCTGGGCTTCCTGGCGCTACAACTTCTCAAAATGATCAAGCTATAGAATTAATTAAATACTGGAGAAATATAAAAGTAAATAACGTTACTAAAAATGATGGAGACTTTTTCTTAAATGAATTAATTGAAGAAACCTCAGGTGGTGGTAATGTGTATAACTATATTGGAATAACAGATACTACAATACAACCATCAAACAACTTATCTCAAGGATCTAATAAAATACAATCCTGGGATCCGGGTGATGTTTTAACATTTAGTTTGCAAAACCCAAATTGGAAACAAACTTTTTTCACTGACGGAGGCGATGATAATTTTTTAGAAGATAAGTTTGTTAGGTTTAGTTATAGGTTTAAGTATGACGATAACGAATATTCATTAATGGCTCCTTTTTCTCAAGTTGCTTTTATACCAAAACAAGATGGCTTCTTTATGTTTGGTGATTCTGACGATGCTAGAGATTCTGGTATATTATCTTTTGTTAAAAATCAGGTTACAACAGTAGATATAAAAATACCATTAGAAAACGGCATAACTAACAACAATATAAAAGATACTTTAAAAGTAAAAGAGGTTGAAATATTAATGAAAGAATCTGATGGTTTAGCAGTTAAAGTAGTTAAAGTTTTAACCAGAGAAGAAATTGAAAAAGGTCAAGTTGAAAATGTAGAAATAGTTTCACCTGGTTCAGGTTATACTACTACAGGTCAAAAAGATACTAGAATATCTACAGGTGTAGGAAATGAAAAGCTAGTAGTAACGGTAAATGGACTTGATCCAAACGGTGGCGGTGGAATAGACGATTTAGCTGTAGGAGCTTTTGTTGGTGGTGAAAATTATTCTATAGGTGATGAGTTTACTATAGAAGATGGTGTAAATCCACCTACTGAAAAAGCAATTGGTGTAGTAACAGATATTTATCCTTGGCTAATGTATAAATATCAAAGTACTAAACCTATTAGAGTTCTTGATGAGAAGGAAATAACAAGAGTATCTGACATAACACCAATAAAGGCTTTAGCTCAAGAAAGCATAGGTGGTAGAATTGTTTATGGTAATTTTCTTCAAAATTTAAAAACACCTGTAAGCCTTGATTTTACAGTAGTTGCTAAAGATAGACCAGTTTCTACATTTAATAGCTTAGAAGATATAAGTACTTTAGAATATCCTAGTTTAACTTTAAAACAAAATAGAACGTATAAAGTTGGATTAGTTTTATATGATAGATACGGTAGAGCTTCAAATGTGATAACTGGTAAAGATGGTGCTAGTACGCTAAATACTATAACTAATGGAGGAGATGATCCTCTTAATTGGTTTGGTGATTGTTTAGAAGTTGATCTTAACGAACAAATACCTTTTCAAAGAACTGATGAATACTCTGGAATATACAACAAGTTGACAAATCCACTTGGTTGGTATTCATATAGATTTGTTGTTCAGCAAAAAGAGCAAGAATATTACAACTTATACGTAGGTGGAACTACATCAGGTATACTACTTAACAACCCTACTGAAGGAGTAGCAAACGCTTCCAATGACACTCCTGGTGATCAAGATCAAGTTAAATTTATAAACGGTAGTGAGTTTGGTTATATATCTATATTTGGTGATAATATAAATAAGTTACCTAGAGATTTATCTGAAGCTGGACCACAAGATAAAGTTTATGGATCTAGCAAAAGACTTTGGAATAGGCTGTATGCTGATGAAAGTGTTTTAGATGATATAGCACAAACAGTAAAACAACCTTTTAAACCTAAAAGTTCTGAGGTTACAGATATAAAACCATTTAGAGAATTAGGTGATTGGACTAACAAGAGAGGTATAGATATTACCAAGTTAAATGCACCTCAAGGACAAACTGATTCAGGTGGCGGAGGTGGGTCGTATTACGCATATCCAGGTAGGTATGGAAAAGCAGACCCAATGTATAAAGCTCAAGAAAATCCATTTATAGCGCTTTTAAAAACACCTCAAAGATATGGTTTTCCAACAGACCCTTTATATTCTGGTTATGCTAACGGTTTTCAAAATGGAGATTCAGGTGACGCAAACACCAGTGGTACAGATCCTGCAAATGGATGGAGTTTTTCTAGAAAACTTAACGTATATGAAGTAGAACCTTTTGTTTCTAATCTTGATATATATTATGAAACATCAACAACAGGTTTAATATCAGACTTAAATGTAGAATTATCAAACACTGAATCGATTCCTAAAAACTTAGATATAGACTTCTTTAACTTTTTCTTAAATGAAAATGATCAACCTGGAAGTATATGTTCTACAGCTTTTCAAATTGTGTATGATGGAGGAACTTACTTAAATGAAAACTTGTCTAAAATAGAACTTATAGACGTGCTGCGAAATGGAACATCTATATACAATCCATTAGCAGACCCCAATGATCCTCTAACTGCTAATATGTTCACACTGCTTGTTGCTGTTCCAGGTCAAGGTGGTGCAAACCCAACTTCAAATCAATATGTTTTACAGTATTTTAACAATACTATAACAAATGATAATGAAAGACTTTTATGGTATGGATACGATAGTGTAACTGTTAATAATTTTACTTTTAAGTTTAGGTTAGAAGATGAACAAGGCACTGTTGCTATAATACAAAAAACCGGAAGTTTATCTAATAATATTCCTTCAATAGGACAACCTTATCAATTTTTCTGTCCACCAGGTCTTACTTGGGATGAGAACATTGCGGGCTTAGATGAAAGACAAAATAGTAGTAATAGACCTTCAAGTTCAGGTGGACAGTTTCCATTTTTATCTTCAGGTAATAATACTAACACACCTTGGGCTTATAGAATAAATGGGTTTAATGGTAATCAAGGTTTTCCTGATAATGGTGGTTTAGCATCTTCAGTAGGTTACACAGCTGCTAGCTATGGTTTATGGAATCCAGATTTTTCTTATTTTGTTAGAACAAACAGTAGGTGGGATTTTTCTACTCCATTTGGTTACAATTTAAGAATGAGAAGTAAAGATGTAAGATTATTATTTGATAATTTTACCAATGGATCAATTGGAGCAAACAAAGATAAGGGTTGCCATTTTAAAATAACATACGTTAAAAAAGAATTTGGAAGATGGGAAAGAGGTAGCGTAAATAAATGGGCCGACTGGCACGACGACAACAGAAAGCCACCTATTGGTCTTTACGATGAAACTGGCAATTATGGTAATTTTGGAAATGCTGATCATGAATATAAATATAACCACCCTATTGATTGGAAAATAGAGTCAGGGCCTAGAAGTGATTTTATGAGATTTGGAGCAAATACCACGGTTACAGATTTACCACAATCATCACCTTATGTTCAGAACGGGCCTAACGGGTATGAAGAAGCAACAGCAACCGGAGTAAATATTAGTTTAACTCCAGACAACTCTGGTAACTATCCAGTTTCTGTTACAATAGAGTACAATGAATATTATTACGATGGAGATGGTGTGTACCGAAAAACTTCAGAATCACCAATACAAGAAAGCATATCGTGGGGTTATTTAAAACCTAGAGGATTAGCTAGGCCAGCTGGAAACACGAGTAACAAGTCTTATACAGACCAAGTACATGTTGTAAAACCTTTTATAGGTAATTATAATTCGCCTGGTGATACTATAGATCAAGGTTTTAAAGAAATGCAAACTTCAAAATATCATGCTTGGCCTAACAAACTAGGTAGAAAAAATAAAAGTGGATTTAGAGGTGCATGTAGATGGACAGTTAGAATTGGTATGGACGATGCATGTGATTCGCAAGGTAACAAAGGTTCAGGTTCAAAGCCAGATCCAACAGAGTACGAATTTTGTGTTCAAGTTAGAAGAAAAGATACTTAAAAAAAACAAACATGGGTTTAAAAATAAAGCTAAAATATTACAATGCTGTATATTTAAAAAATATATCAGTTCCTGAAACTGGCTCTGTCGTATCAAATCCTAGTTATGGTACTTCAAAATGGTTTGGTTCTGTAAACACTGGTTATCCTTGGAGAAAAACTAATACTCAATACTATAATAATAATCACATTGCTTACCTACCCAATTGGTGGGATTTTGTAATTAACAATCCTTCCTCTGCTGATGGGCCTCATACTAACGCTTGGACCGATCCAATGTTACAAGATATAACTCTTGGTAACAACTTTATAATTGAAGAGGGTAGAATAACTGGTGGTTTTAATAAAAGTTCTATAGGTTTACCTCCTAGAGCTTATTTAGTAGAGAAAGAAAATAAAATAAGATATAGAGAAAACGCTTTAATATATTCAGGTATATTTAACTCTAGAACAGGTGTTAACGAAAGCAATGTGTTTGCGTCTGGAGAAGACATAACAAAAGGTTTAGACAAAAACTTAGGTAGCATACAAAAAATATTTGCTTTAGACAATAATTTAACTATATTTCAAGAAAATAAAGTTAGTCAAGCTATGATTGACAAAGACGCTGTATACACTCAAGAAGGTCAACCAATAACTACACAATCTAATGTAGTAATAGGAGCTATACAGCCATACGTTGGCGATTTTGGTATAAGTAGAAACCCAGAGTCTTTTGCTTCTTTTGGTTTTAGAAGATATTTCACTGATAAAGATAGAAACGCTGTGTTAAGATTGTCAAGAGATGGTTTAACAGAAATATCAGATTATGGTATGTCTGATTATTTTAGAGATACTTTTTCTAGAGTTAATGAAAACTATGTAGAATATGAGTCTGCAGAGTTTATAATAACTGGTCAAAGTCCACAATATCCAAACCCAAATCCAAATGTGTTTCCTCAAGGACAGTATGTAAGTATAGCTCCAGGCGGACTTGTTCCAGTCGGAGGTGGAAACTTTACATTGTTAGAACCAGGAGCTGGCGTTTCTTTTTACATGTCTGGAGGTAGACCTAAAAACTCTGAACAGTCTATAATTTCACCTGGTTCTGGTTACAGTAATGTTTTTACTTACACAACTTCTGGCGGAAGAGGAACTGGAGCTCAAGTAACATTAGATTTTGGTAATAATCCTTTAGGTGTTGTTAGTTCTGTTAATTTTGTTAATTCTGCTGATTTATCTGACTACATGGAAGGTGATATATTAGATATTGTATCTGTTGCACCTGATGGAACTCCTTTACCAGGATCTGGTTGTCAAGTTGAGCTTACAGGTGTTCAAGACGACGGAAGTGGAGTTTGGTATGATATACAAGATGGTTTTGTTAAAGGTGTTAGTTACGATAATTTAAACCAAAACGTGGCTAATAGAGTTTTTCTTAATACTATAAATATTGGTAAAAACAACTATTCGGCTTATAAAATAAAATTTAAAGTTTTAAGAAAAGATGAATTAGTCGGATCTTACGACGTGTACAAAGATCAATATGTTTTATCTATAAATAGAGGTAGTGGAAGTAAAAGTCAAGATGAAATAAGTGATTATAATAACGCAAATGGTTATTATAGCACGTTAACTTTTGATGAAAAGCCTAAAGGTTGGACTACTTTTTATACTTATAGGCCTTTTAGAGCTTTTAGTATTAAAAACACGTATTACACAGTTAAAAAAAATCAACTATACTCTCAATATACTAACAGTATTCATAACAGTTTTTATGGAGTTACAAGTCCTTCTTCTATAGAGTTTATATTTAATCAAAACCCTTCAGTTATTAAAAACTTTAAAACAATAAACTACGAAGGTTCAAACGGCTGGCAAGTAGATAGTATAATTTCTGATAAAAAAGGACCTATTGATGGTAATTATTATTTTGATCAATCTTATAAAATATGTAGTAATCAAGAAGGGTATTATAGTGTTGATTATGTAGATTACAATTACGGTTTCTGTATAAAAGAAAATAAATATTTTGCTAGTATAATTAACAGTTCTCCTGCAACTCATGAAGAAGTTTTAGGTGGAGATCAAACACTAGGCGTTAAAGGATTTTTTGTTAACGTAACAATGTCTACAGATCAAACAACTGATCCAGGTAATATGAAAGAATTGTTTTCAGTTGCTTCTGAAATATCAATTTCATCAAGATAATAAATTAAAATAAAAACAAATGGGTGATTTTTTAAAAGGCATGGCTGTTGCAACGCCAACTATAGTAGGCTTAGCAACAATGGCTGCAGCAAACAAACGAGCTAAAGAAGCAGAACAAGATGAAATAAAGTATCAAGAAATGCTTTCTGCTTTAGAAGATAATAGACAGCAGATTACAAATCCCTACGCTAATTTATCTGTAGCTACACAAGCCGCTGAGTTTCAAGCAGAGCAAGCTGACATAGCTTTAGCTAATACTTTAGATACATTAAGATCTACTGGAGCTTCAGCTGGTGGAGCTACTGCACTAGCACAAGCGGCACTACAAAGTAAAAAACAAGTTTCTGCATCGTTAGAGCAACAAGAAGCACAAAACGAAAAATTAAAAGCTCAAGGTGAAGCAGCTGCTATAGCAATGCAAGAAACTAGAGAGAAACAAAAATTAGACAGGACCTCAGATCTTTTAGATAGACAGACAGCTCAAAAGTATCAATATGAAGCTGATGCTATGTCTGCTTTAACAGGTGGTATAGGTGGATCTATAACTATGGCTGGAGCTTTAACTGATGAAGAAGGTAATTTTTAAATAAAACATTATGGCGTACGATAAACCTAAGATAGATTTAGTTAACAAAAAATATGAAACCCTTTCTAAAGGTCTAAATAAAATATATAGTGATGTTGCTAAAAATGCCGATCTTATAAAGAAAAGAAATAAGGCAAGGTTAAAAATTCAAACAGATGGAATAGCTAAAATGCAAAAAAGATTTGAAGATGCTACAGGTGCTAATATTATAGCAGCTGCAAATCTTAAAGATCAAATAGGTGGAGATGACGAAAGCAAAGCACAGCAAGCTAGAGATCTTTTTGTGAATCAAGTTAATGATCTTTATGAGGGAGGTCTTAATGACATAGAACTGTTTATGAAGGGAAAGATTGATGAAAATGGAAATCCTATAAAAAATGGTAAACCACCTACTAGAGGAGCTACTAGTGCTTTTGTAAATAAATTAATAGGTAACGCTATAAATGTTACCGACGGCTTAATTGGTTTAGACAACTTTTCAGACGAATATAATCAAGGTTTAAAAAACTTAGCTGGTAGCAATGGTAAAAACAAAGGTAGTTTAGTCTTAGGTAGTCAATACGACGGTATATTTAACGTTGTTAATGGTGAAACTGCTATGACTGGTGAGAACTTATCATACGAAAACCTAATGTTACATGGTAGATTATCTTCTAAAAATGGTGTCAAAGTATTTTTAGACAAAGATGAAAGTGGTGGGATATTCACACAAGAAGATGCAATTATTGATGGACAAACAATAAAAGTTAATACTAATGAATTTAATACTGGAGAAATATTAGACTTATCGCAAGTTGGTAAAGATTATAAAAAAGCAGATAACAAGTATTTTACCAAAGTTAAAGGATGGGATGAGTATTTAAAAGCGCCTTCTGCCGCTATTAAAAACTCTAATAAAGCTTTAGATTTTTTAGTAGATTACGAATACTTGGACGCGAACGGTACTAAACATGTTGGAAAAAGAATAGATCGTAAAAAAAGGCAAGAATATTTTACAAAAGGTGAAGGTAAAAAGGTTATTGATAATGTTATTCAAACCACTACTGCAGAGGATATGAACGGAATGATACAAGCTATAGGTGGAATGAAGCTTTATCAAAAGTACGCAACAGGAACCCAGGAAGAAAAAGCTAAAATAATGGAGATAGTTAGGCTTGGTATAATAGAAAATATGTCTCCATTGGTAACTAAAGGGGAAACTAGTAAATTAGTTCCATCAACATCTACAGTGTCTCAAACATATAAAGGATCAAATTTTGAAGATGACGCTGTTTATGATATAGTAAAAAATAACGTTATAGATGTTACAAACTCTGTATTTAGTGGTCATAACCAAAGTGGTTTTCCACCAGAAACTGAACTAAATCGAGCTTTCAAAGGTCATTACTTTAAAATGGCAACTCCTGGCCAAAAAGGCAAAATAGGTTATGGTAAAATAGATTCTTTTACAGAAGATCCAAGTAATCCAGGAAATTTTGAGCTTAAAATTTTAGTAAAACCTCCAACGCGACAAAGTGGCGCTGAATATGAAATTATTCCTTTTAATTTAAACGCTAATCCTGCTGGTGGCAACGCTAAAATTAATAACAGAGCAGCTTTAGAGAGAGGGTTAGCTTTTGGTTATTTCCCAGATGAAGACTCAGCTCACTTACAGGATATGGTTAAACAAGCTAATGAAGGTAACCCTAAATTTTTATCTGGATCTGGTGAGACAAGAACAACTACGAAAAAACAAGTTGCAGACATGACTATCGAAGAGTTTAATGCTTATGTAAACGGTGATACTGTACCTAAAGTTGATGACGTTGTAAATGAATTTTTAGATCAAAATCCAGTTGTTAGTAACACAGTAGGAGGTGGCGCTAATACTAGTGGAACTAGTGGAAATGTAACTGGTGGAACTGGTGGTGGTTCTACTAATGTAGTTGGACCTCCTAATTTTAATACTACTAATTTTGTTATAGATCCAAATGGTGGTATAGCTCCAGCACAAGGGGCTAGTCCTGATGCTACATCAAGTGTTATATTAAGTATAATGAATGATGAGGATACTATTGGAGCTTCTGGAGGTGGAGGAGTTGGAAACTTTGGTTTTACCGGTGGTAACAGTGCTAAAGGTCAATGGCTTTTAGACAATGCTTTTACGCCTACATTGAAGCAACTAAAATCAGATTACCCAGGTTTAGATCAAAAACAGTATGAAGCTATGGCAGCTGAAGAAGCTATAGAAAAATATATAATAGGTAAAGGAAGTCCTACTATGGGCGAGAAGAACACTACTATAATGTCTGATTTAGGTGTGTCTTATGATCAGTTTGATAAGTTTCCTGCTGATTTAAAAAGAACACTAATAGATTATAAATTAAATTCAGGTAGAAGCTCTAAAGACTTAATCGCGGTTGCTTTAGGAAAAGAAACAGGTGAAGATGCTTACTTAGATACTAAAGTGAGTGAAGTTGATAATTTTGTTAAAGATATAACATACAACGCTGCAACGTTAGCTAAACTAACACCACAAAAACTAGAAGAAGCTAGAAATGATATGTATTTGGCACCTATTAAAGTTATATCAGAATCTTTAATTAGCAATCCTAAAGGTGATGCTAAAATTGGTAATGTAACACTAAGTTATGCTGATAGAGTAAAAGCTGCTGATTCCAAGTGGACTGCTTGGGTGACTAGTCAAGGTTTAAGAGGTGGTGGAACTGGTGACCAAGGTAACTATGGTGTTATAGCTAAGTTAACTGCAAAACCGTCTACATCTTGTAAAGCTGTAAACTTTAAAAGCGTTATGGATAATAACAACCTACCTACAGATCAAGAATTTAAAGACGCTTACAACAATGCTAAAAAAGGAGATTTACTTATAACACCTGATGGTGAAGTAAAACGAAAATTATAATCAATGGCCGAAGAATTAAATACAAATTACGCGCTTAGTGAAACAATAGACGACACTAAAGTAGAACAACAAGAATACAATTTAGGTGAGACTATTGACGATAGAAATGTGTA
>CEUT01005558.1_pt1 | contig 19935 bp, 31 predicted proteins | sample 531401 | NCBI WGS metagenome assembly CEUT01 (sample SAMEA2622821, study PRJEB7988) | marine metagenome | biome: marine biome (ENVO:00000447); feature: surface water layer (ENVO:00002042); material: "saline water (ENVO:00002010), including plankton (ENVO:xxxxxxxx)" | depth 5 m | reverse complement strand
TGCCTTCTAAGCAGTAGGTTGCAAGTTCGAGTCTTGCCGAGAGCGTTATGTGTCACCCAGTCGGTAGGGTGGCACATTTATTTTAGGAGATAACGTATGTTATTAGAATTATTGTTAGCTGGTCTTGCAGGACCAGACTATACTGAGCAAACCTATGTAGGTGATGCTGGTGAAGATTTTCAGTGGACAGGTAGCTTTGTTGCTTCATACTTCTTAGATGAAGAAGCAAACTCAGAACTGTTTGTTTATACATTCTCAAATGATGCAACATCTGATATTGCTATCTTCGATCTTGTTATTGATGATACTGTCACTTGGAATGTAGAAGTTAGTCCCGGTGAAACCGTTAGCTACAGCTACACTACTGATGAAGCGTATGGCTATGAGTTTCAACAAGCTGTTCTCTTTAATGCAGAAGAAGGATCTTATGACTTCTTCACTACCATTGGTACTCAGTTTGACGGAAACTTAATTCCTGCCCCCGGTGCTCTGGCTATGCTTGGGCTCGCTGGCCTTGGTAGGAGAAATAGAAAGGAATAAGTATGAGTGTTTGTACTCATCACGAGCCCTGTCCCCAGTGTAGGGGGCAGGGTCGTGATACAAAAGGAGACAACCTTGCGATCTATGATGATGGTCACAAGTATTGTTTCGCATGTGGATATTGGGAAGGAGATAAACCTATGCATGATATAAAACCAGAACCTGTTTATGATGAAGATTGGAAACCTTACAGGGGTGCTTGCCAAGTTCTCTCTCATCGTGGCATCAAAGAAGATGTTACTAAGAAGTTTGACTATCAATCTGCAAACATGAACGGTAAAGATGTAGAGATTGCTAACTACTACAGAGATGGAGAGCTGATTGCTCAGAAGTTGCGTGGTCCTGATAAGCAATTTAAATGGGTAGGCAAAGCACATAACCTTCCGTTGTATGGACAATGGCTGTGGCCATCCAAGGGTGGCAAGAAACTTGTCATTACCGAGGGTGAAGTCGATGCGATGACTGTCTGCCAAATCAATGGCGGCTGGCCTGTAGTCTCATTACCAACGGGAGCACAAGGTGCTTTGAAATCTATCAAAGATAACTTGGAGTTTGTTAACTCGTATGATGAAGTTATTCTTATGTTTGATGAGGATGAAGCTGGTCGAGAGGCAGCAAAGAGAGTAGCTGAGACACTGCCTCCGGGTAAGTGCAAGATTGCTAACCTGCCATTCAACGACCCAAACGATTGCTTGCTTGCAGGTAAGAGTAAAGAAGTTATGACTGCTATGTGGAATGCACAGCACTATAGCCCAGATGAAATCTTGCACATCTCTAATATTAATCTTAATGAAGATACAGAACAGAGTGTGTTCTCTTATCCTTGGGGTAACATGAACAAGTTCTTGATTGGTCAAAGATCAGGAGAGATTACTCTTTGGACATCGGGTACTGGCTCAGGTAAGTCTACTATCATTCGTGAAATCATTTGGGATCATCTCAAGCGAGGACGCAAGTGCGGTGCTATCATGCTAGAAGAATCACCCAAAGAAACTATAGAAGATATTATCTCTTTGATTATCAACAAGCCTGTTCGATCTATCCGTGCAGAACGATTGATGCATAAGCTGATGGAAGAAGAGGGTCAGAATGTTCTGTCAACAAATGAGATTGACACATTCAATGATGCAGAGTATCATGATGCCTTGGGTAAACTAAGCAAGACTGGATTCTATATCTATGACCACCTTGGTAACAATGGTGTAGAGAATCTTGTGCAACGCCTAGAGTTCATGGCTGTATCTCTTGGCATTGAGGTTATTGTTCTTGACCACATTACTGCTGCCGCTACTGGTATGCTTGGGTCTATGAATGATAACGAACGACTGTTGATTGACAGTCTTATGAAAGAGTTGCGATCACTTGTATCACGCACTGGCGTACACATTCACATCGTATCTCAGCTTGTCAAGAATGGCAAGGCATTTGAAGAAGGCGAACGTATTACCATGCAGGATCTTAGAGGCTCAGGCTCTCTTGCTTCTGTACCCAATACTGTTATCGCATTGGAGCGTAACCGACAAGACCCAGACGAGGTGGTCAAGAATACAACTACAGTTCGTGTTCTGAAGAACCGCCTAACTGGTAAGTGTGGTATAGCTTCAGCTCTCTACTACAATCACAACTGCGGTAGACTGGAGGAAGTCGAGTATCAGGAATCTGATGCAGGCAATGTAACGTTTAACTAATAGGAGGAAGAGTCTCATGAACCGACTCGTACTAGACATTGAAGCCAACGGCTTAAACGAAATTAATTTAAATACAAAAGGCGATGTAATACCTGAGGTAACTCAGGTTCATTGCCTTGTTATCAAGGACGTAGATACAAATGAAATTAAAACTTATACTGGTATGGATATTAGATCTGGTGTTGATGTGTTGCGCAATGCCGACTGTCTTATTGGCCATAACATTACGATATATGACATTCCTGTGCTCGAAAGGTTCTACGGTCCTATTCACACTGAGCAACAAGATACTCTCGTTATCTCCCGAATGATGTACCCTGAGCGTAGTGATCATCCTCTGGGTGGTAACTCGCTTCAGTGTTGGGGGCAACATCTTGGCTGTCATAAACAAGACTATCAAGGTGGCTGGGAAGAATACTCAGATGAAATGCTAGAGTATTGTATTCAAGACGTAGAAGTTTCCCATAAAATTTGGGCAGCACAACAGGAGTTTATTAATGCAAATTCCAAATCTGTTTGGCTTGAGCAGCAAGTTACAAGAATTATTGCTAATCAAATTGCTAACGGCTTTTGCTTTGACATTGATGCTGCATACGATTTGGAAGAAGAGTTGCAGTACAATAAGATTTCTATTGAAGATGAAATGAGACAATCATTTCCACCTATTACTGAAGAACGTTGGTCCGAGAAAACAGGACGGCGACTTAAAGATAAGGTAACAGTCTTCAACCCGGGTTCCCGCAAACAGATTGCGGAGCGGCTTAGTGCCAAGTATGGTTGGGTTCCCCCATTGACCGACAAGGGTAATCCAAAGGTTGACGAAGCTGTGCTTAGAGAACTCAAGTATCCAGAAGCTCAGGTACTTATCAAGTACTTTGATACTATCAAGCTACAGGGTCAAGTATCTGACTGGATTAAACGGGCTTACCATAGCCGTGATGGTAAGATTCACGGCATGGTAAACCCACAGGGTACGGTGACTGGTCGTATGACTGCATCGCAACCAAACCTGCAACAGGTATCAGGAGACAAAAGAGCACGAGCATTATTCAAACCTTCCGCTGGTAATGTACAAGTCGGTATTGATGCTAGTGGTCTTGAAGCACGCATGCTTGCATCCCGTATGGCTAAGTATGATAAGGGAGCGTATGCGAAGATTATCTTAGAGGGAGACATTCACTCTGAGAATCAACATGCTGCTGGATTACCAACAAGAAACGATGCTAAGACTTTCTTCTATGGTTTCTTGTATGGTGCTGGCAATGTAAAGATTGGCAAGATTATTGGCAAGAATGCTAATGCTGGTGCTGCTCTTAAGAAAAAGTTCTTGACTCGTCTGCCAGCTTTGAAGAAAGTTATTGATGATGTCAAGGCACATGTAGATCGTACTGGTAAAGTTAAACTGCTTGACGGCAGGCTTGTACCGTGTAGGTCACAACACGCTGCACTTAATGTGCAACTGCAAGGCGATGGTGCTATTGTTATGAAGGTAGCACAAGTTCTTCTTGAACGTAAGATCAAGGACATGCCTGTTAAGTTTATGGCTACAGTGCATGATGAGTGGCAGCTTGAATGTCCAGAAGATATTGCAGAAGAAGTAGGAAAGCTTGGTGTACAGGCTCTACTAGAGGCAGGCGAAAAATTAGATTGTAAGATGCCCATTGATGGTGAGTATCAAATCGGAAAGGACTGGTCAGAATGTCACTGATTAGTGTAGACTTTTATGAATTCAAAAACGATCCAGTTGCTAACATGGTATGGCTTACAACTAAGCCTTTGTTTACAAAGACACCGTATCAAATTACTCATTGCAATCTTGTATTAGAGTTTGGTGGCAACAAATATACTGTTGTAACTAGTGATAAGTTTTCAGCTAGAGTATGTGATAGAGATAAATTTAATGAGTTGTATGAGCCACCTGTGTACAGTCATGTATTTGGTGAAACTAATCTTACTTACAGTACACTGTGTAAACTAGTCACTGGTTATCAGGGTAGTATTTTAGAAACTGCATGGTGGCGATTGACTGGCTACTATTTAGGATGGAAGCCAAGATTGTGTACAATTCTTGCACAAGAAATTTTACGAAGCAGTGGATATATGGTAAAATATAATCATAAACCTATTGAGTTTTACAAGGAGTTGAAGAATGAAAACTATTATGTTCTCAGGCAAAGCAAGGGTTGGGAAGACCCACGCTGCGAATCTGATTGCAGAGCTCGCATTTGCGGACGGTCTGAGGCCAGTATTTCTGCCCTTCGCCAAGCCTATCAAAGATAGGGCAAAGGCTGAAGGTTATACTAAAGAAGATAATCCTCAAGAGTATAGATCTTATTGTCAACTAATGGGAGAAACTGCTAGAGAAATAGATCCTGATCACTGGATTAAAGCTTGGCAGACAGAGTTTGAATCTTTTCAAGATAGAGAATTTAATCTTATTAAACAAGATAAGAAACACTGGGAGCATCTTATTATTGTAGATGACTGTCGATATTTAAATGAGATTGCATTATGTAAAGAGATTGATGCACATCTTTGTTTTGTAGCACACGGTCCTCGAGAACTAGAGGATCATCATGGAGATTGGAGAAATCATGAGTCTGAAGAATGGGCTAATGAAGTTGAGAAGAATGGTCAAGATTACGATGTGGAACATTGGATCGAAAATTATAATGGCATCAAGACGTATGAAAGGATGATCAAGGAAGTTTACTATCAGGTCAGTAAGGCTGAGGCTTTCTCTATTGCTAATATGAAAAAGAATATTAAGAAGTTAATGGATTTATTAGACGATGAAGAAACCAAAGACAGCAGTAATTGATGGTGATATCCTAATATATCGTGCCTCATTCTGGGCAGATGTAGAGGGTATTGACGAGCTTCCTGTGCGTCTTAAGCATGATGTAAAGCGATGGACACCACGGGGCTGCAAGCCTATTGTAGCCCTGTCTTGTCCCCGCAAACAGAACTTTAGGCGTAGGGTTTGGTCTGAGTACAAAGCTCACCGTGATGATACTAATCAGCCTGATTGTATTAATTATGCAGTTGAAATTATAGTTGATGACTTTGATATTGTTAAGTATCCCCAGCTTGAGGCTGATGATATTATGGGTATTGAAGCATCGTCTGGTAATGCTATCGCTGTAACTATTGATAAAGACTTACGTTGTGTCCCCGGCTGGCACTGGAATCCTGATAAAGAAAAGAAACCTATCTGTGTATCCGAAGAGGAAGCAGATAGGTTTTTTTATGAGCAGTGGATGACTGGAGATATGACCGATAATATTCCGGGTCTGTGGAAAGTAGGTCCCAAGAAGGCTCAAAGGTTCTTAGATAATACTCCACAAGAAGATTGGGTAAAAGAGATCCTAGAAATGTATCGTGTCGAAGAGAGGCCAGAACATAGGGGTCGAGCAGGTTTAGATCCTATAAGATTTGGTAAGGCTATGGCTTGGTGTGTTAGAATCCTTCGTCATGAAGAATATGATAAGTCTAGTCAGCTCATAAACTTATGGAACTTTGGGTATAAAGGAGATAAGAATGCATTCCAAATGTTCTAACTGTGGTTCAAGTAATATGGTTCAAGCGGGTGTGTGTACTGTATGTACTAATTGCGGATCAACTAGTGGTTGTTCGTAATATATTTTAAAAATAATGGAGAATATACATGCCTTATGTAAAAGAAACAATCCTCAACAAAGCCCAGAAAGCCGTGGCATTATCACCGGCTGAACTATCTATTGTTTTAGGACACATGCTTGAAAAGATTGAGGAGTTAGAAAATGAAGTCAAAGAGCTTTCCAAGAATCGACAACCTCGTGCCAAAGCTGCTAAACGAAATGTACCCACCACTGGAGTATCAGGAGAAAGTGACTCGTGAAGAGTGGGCTTTTCGTGGCGGTCAACGAGATATTATTAGAAAATTAGAAACAATTATTAAACAGCAAGAGAAAGGGGGCCGATGATGCCACATTCACCATTTCACAGGGAAACTCCAGAGGAAATTCAACTAAGACGAGAAGCAGAAAGACGAGCTGCAATGGAAGAGGGTGGATACGGTAGCGGTAGATTTTCTCGGGCATTGTATGGAAAAGAAACAGGTTCACCACAAAGAGGTGGTGGTCCTTTTTCTGGAATGTTTTCACCTCAAATAGATAAAACTGTGGAAGGTCTTAAGAATAGAGGCTTCTCTGATAGAGAAATCCAAAAATTATTTGCTGATATGGATAAAGATCCTGAAGAATATGGTATTAAAGACCAAAAAATATTTGCTAATGAGAATGAATTACATAGATATGTAATGGCATATGTTGATGAATCTAGTCAACTATATCAACAAACTTTAGATACTGAACGAGAAATGAAAAGGGAGGAAGCAGATGCTAGACTTCAGCGAGAATTTGACAAGGCGGTTTCTGAAGCTGCTAGACCTACTGAAGAAGAAGCTGGGTTGGTAGCAGAGCGTCGTAGAATGCAAGCAAAGAGTCAAGAGTATGTTGGCAGTAAGGGTGGAGTATCTATGCAACAGGCTCGCAAAGGCGGTTCTGTTATGATTCCACAAAGGAGGCCAATGTGATTTTTACTAATAGAGGAAAGACTACTGGATTAATTTTCGGTAGAAGTAAAAGAAGAAGAGCAAGAAGACAGGCAAGAAGAGATGCTGCTTTTGCTAAGTTTAGAGCTGGACTTTCTGAAAAATTTAATAAACAATTTATGGCATCGCAAGAACGTCGTAGACAGTTTATGATGGGTGGCGTTGTTGCTAGCTACAGACAAGGACAGACTGAAGCTGATAAAGCTGACTTTGATATTAAGTCTCGTCAAGCTGCTGCAGATAGACTTGCTGAACAAATGTTAACAGAATCAAGAGAGTCTTATAGACCTCGTAAACAATCATTAGGCATGCTGCGTGTGCCAAGGAGGATGTAAGAATGGGTATGGGAGCAAGCTATGATCCGTCTGCTATGCAGGCACAGACACAGGCTAATTTAGAAAGAGAAAGACAATATCGAAAACAAGAGGCAGAGTCTGCTCGTAATGCTAGATTAGAAGAAGAAAAGTTAAGATTATCTTTAGAGCGTGCTGCTCGTGAAGAACAGTATGCAGCCATGCAGGCAGAGAAAGAAGAGATTGAAGAAAAGGAAGAAGAAGCTATTCAAGAACAGGTTGCTCAGAATACTGCAATGGATAATGTTATGGGTTTCTTTTCAGAACGACCGGGGGTACAGATTAATAAACTCGGAGAAGGTGATAGGCCAACATGAGTATTAAAGAACGGTTTCGTGAGCTAGATAGTAGACGTATCCGAAAACTGGAGCGATCAAGATATGTAGCATCCTTAACTGTTCCTTCTGTCTTACCACCTGCTGGCTGGACTAATGAAGAACAGTTGCCTCAACCATTTAGTTCTGTCTCTGCCCGTGGTGTAGTAGGTATGGCATCTAGAATGCTTTCTGCTATGCTTCCTGTTAATGATACACCATTTTTTAAATTCAGTTTAAGACCGGGTACAGAGCCTGATCCTGAAGTTAACAGCTATCTTGAGGCTATGAGTACTCAAGTTTATCGTAAGATTAATTCTAAAAATCTTAGAGAAAGTATCTACCAAGCCCTGCAACATCTTATTGTTGTTGGAGATTCACTTGTTATTATGGAAGATGATTTTTCTTTTAGAGTTATTCGATTTGATCATTTCGTGATGAGGAGGGAAGTTAACGGAGAGCCAAAGGAAATTATTTATCTTGAGTTTGTAGCACGCAGTAATGACGAGGCTATTGAAGATAACTTTAGATCTCAATATAGTGCTGACTATGCCTCTGAAGGTTATGATGTTGTATACAATAGATTAACTAAGGAGGAAGATGACAATGAGTGGTTTGTCGAACGTGAGCAGGACGAGAAGATCATTGAAACTGGTTCGTACAAAGTGTTTCCTATTATCCCTTTGCGTTGGGTTTCTGTTGCTGGTGAAAATTATGGAAGATCCCATTGCGAAGATATCGCAGGTGATATCCAATCCTTAGAGTCATTTACTGAGGCTTCACAAGAAGGTATGGCTGCTGCCTCTACATTCTGGATGGGTGTAGATCCTGCAGGTATTACTGAGATTGATGATCTTGCGGGTCAAGCTAATGGCTCTTGGGTATCTGCTAGGCAGCAAGATGTTATCGCTTTGTCTCCTGCACAAACATTGAATCCACAAATTCAGGCTACATTCCAAGCTGTAGAAACTATGCGTAGAGAGGTTGGTCAAGCATTCTTACTTGACTCAGCTGCTATTCCTAGCGGTGACAGAGTTACTGCTACTGCTGTCCGAAGAATTGGACAAGAGCTTGAGACTGTATTAGGTGGAGCATTTAGTTCTATTGCACGGGAGTTGTTTGTTCCTATTGTAGAACGAGCCGTCTTCTTGATGTTAGAAGAAGGTGAGATTGACCAACGATTACAAGATCAGTTCTTTGAAGATGGTGCATTAAAAGTAGAAATTATTACTGGACTGCAAGCTCTAAGTCGAGATACAGATCTTATGAAGCTTATGCAAATGGGTGAGATGATGCGTAACTTGCCAGCAGAAGCCATGCAAACATTTAAGTTTGAAGAGTATGGTCGTGCATTGATTACCGCTCTTGGCTTTGATGCTAATAACTGGGTGCGTACTGACGAAGATATCAAGGCTGAGAAAGCTGAGCAACAACGTGAAATGTTGAATGCTCAACAACAGATGTCTACTAATCAAGCTATTACTCAAGGCGTATCACAGGCTGCAATGATGGATCTTCAACAGACAGGTGGTCAAGGTATTCAACAGGCTATGCAAGGAATGCAACCGCCGGGGTAATTTAAATGAGGGGGCAAGGGCGTGGACAATACAGAATTACAAGAACAACTTGTTAGAATTAAGCAACAGTTAGAAGATTGTCGTGAAGAAAACAATCGTAAGTTAAAGACTGCATACGAAGATTGTGCTAACATTAAGCAGGGTCTTGAGAAAAAAGTGCAGAAGATGACTCTTGCTGCTGCTGTTACTGGCACGGTAGTTGGTGGTGAAGTATTAAGTAAGGTAACTGAAACGGTAGAACAGGTTACTGGTCTTACAGATACGCTTGGTGCAGCACCTAAATCAACTAAAGATCCTTATGCTCTTGATTTAGATTGGATTACTCCAGAAATTAAGATGCCTGATAATGATACAGCAGGCGGTGCTGTGTTAGTTGATGGAGATCAAGATAGTATTTTTGATGCTAAAGAAGGCATGAAGTTTGATTTACTTGAAGATTCATGGGCTAGTATTCCTAATCCTGCACAAGATTTAGAGACAGAAGCTGACTTAACTCAGGCTGCTGAGAAAGAATATTTCTTTTTAACCGAAGATGAAGACTATTCTATTGCAGAAGGTATTGGTTACTTTGTTGCTAGAGCTGAAGTAGAAGAACTTGTTGAAGAGCTAGAGGCTGAAGAGTCTTTAATTGAATTAGTTACTGAAGAAGAAACTCTATCTATTGAGCAAGCTGAAGTAAAAGAAATTAAAATAGATCAACCAGACGAATACATTCCTCCACCTCCTGTTGTTATTCAACCTGAGCCTGAGATGATTGTAGTGGCTGAGTCTAAAGGAGTGTGGGCGTTGCCCTTATTATTATTTTGGAAACCAAGGAGGCGTAATGGCTAAGAAGAAAGCTAAGAAAAAAACCAACAAAGATGCATGCTATCGTAAAGTAAAAGCAAAGGCTAAGGTCTTTCCATCTGCGTATGCATCTGGTAGAATTGTACAGTGCCGAAAAGTAGGTGCTGCTAACTACGGCAATAAGAGTAAAAGAAAGAAGTAAGTAATGGCTAAAAAGAAATCTGCTACATCTGGTGGTTTACGCAAGTGGTTCTCCCAGAATAAAGGTAAAGGTTGGATCGACTGCAAGACCGGCAAACCTTGTGGCAGAAGTGGGAAGAAAGATAAGAACCGTCCCTATCCCGCCTGTCGCCCCACTAAGTCTCAGTGTACTTCAGCTGCCAAACGTAAGACTGGACCTGCTCGTATTTCTTGGAAAAAGAAAACTAAAAAGAAGAAGACAAGAAAATGAAACGTAGAGATCCAGCTAAAGGTACTGGCAAGAAGCCTAAAAAATCAGGTCGTAGATTATATACTGATGAGAATCCTAAAGATACTGTACCAGTTAAGTTCAGTAGCGTAGGAGATATTAGAAAAACACTAAGCCAAGCTAGTTTTAAATCTAAGTCACACAAGAGACAGTCTCAAATTATTAATCTTATTGAACAACGTTCAAGAGTTGCTAAAGGTAGGACTAAAGATCCTGCTAAGAAGCGAAGTCTAACAGCTGCTCATTCTTATATCGTTAAAAAGAAAGAAGCAAGTAAACGTAAAACCCAACGCATGAGGAAAAAGAAATGAGAAAAAACGGTAAGAAAAAAACTATGAAGAAAAATGGTAATGGCAAGAAGTTAACAGCAGCACAAAAGACGTTGCCTCCTTTCTTGCAAGCAAAGATTAAGAAGGCTAAAGCAAAGAAAGGCAAGAAATGAAGTATATTGCACTGTTATTATTAGCTGGTTGTTGTTCTGGCAAATGTATTAATGTTGAAATTAAAGCAGGTGGAGATGTTATTATGGGCGAAGAGTGTGAAAAATGTCCAGTTGCTCCTGCTATTCGTAAAAAAATAATGGAACATAAATCAAAAGCACGGTATAATATGCAAGGTCAGAAACTGTAAGGGGGATTAGTCATGGCAAAAAAGAAACGTAAAGGTAGTATGAAAGGTATGTCAGTTAAAAGTGGTGATAAAAGACCTACAAGTAAGGGTGCTGGAATGACCGCTAAAGGCGTGGCAAAATACCGTAGACAAAACCCCGGATCAAAACTTAAAACTGCTGTGACTGAAGCTAAACCTACAGGTAAAAGAGCTAAGCGACGTAAGAGTTACTGCGCTAGGTCTGCTGGTCAAATGAAAATGCATGGTGTTAATTGTAAAAAAACACCAAAGAAAAGAATATGTGCAGCAAGAAGGAGATGGAGATGCTGAATAGTTTATTGGGGGCTTGTTTATTAATTAATGGTAGTGGGCCTCCAACTGATCCTGATTCAGTTGCTATGTGGATTGATGATCTTGGTAGGTTAACTCCGTTTGGCAGAACCTTTGATGTTTATATTCAAACAGGTTTTGATCCTGACTTTAGTTATCCTAATGGAGATCCACGCCGTCCGTATATGATTGGTTGTACTCGTGGTAATGAGTCACCAGCTAGATCGTTTCAGTGGATGATTGAAGGTGATGTATTTAAAAACCACAGGCCAGACCATCTGTACCCTTGGCTAGAGAACTGCCAAGAGTGCATAGACTATTGGAACCAAGACACTGGCATTCTTTGCCCCGAAGCCGGAGAGTATTGGGAGTGTATACAAGCCAACCCATATCAGCGGTGGATGTATCTGAACATGAACTTTACCCCAATTAATTGGGTGTTTGAAGGCCCACAGGGATGCTGTCCCCGGACGGCTGACCTCGTTGATCTTGAGTACGCATGGTGTGACTCTTGGATTCTGCATGGGCCACTTGGCAAGAAGTATGGCAACTCGCAGCAATACAAATACCCGTTGGTTCAGCAGCAGCACAAGGATCTAATTACTCCAAAGTCATGGAATAATATGGTGCTTAAAGTTTGGCAGCCAATACCAGTTGGGGAGGTTCAAGGTCAAAGGTGCTGTTCTGCCCCATCGCAGAATGACTACGGCGACCTGATTCGATGGGACGCTGACGTTGACTGGATGAGTGAGAAGTATCCGGGTTCGTTCCATATTGCTCGGTTTACTGGTCCTAACAGGTTTGCGTCCTCTGGTGTTGTGCGGTTTGCTTGTGGCAATGATCATCCATGTGAGCCGTCACCTTATCAAATTGCATATGACGCAGATAACTCTTGCCCATCAGACTTGAATGAAGATGGCATAGTTGGATTCCAAGACTTATTGCAAGTTCTTGGTGATGTAGGTAGTCAAAGATATCATTATCAAACAAACAATGGATTCAATGCAATTGTAAAAGTATTATCAGAATGGGGGAATTGCGATGGCTAATGGCAAAACTAAGTACGGTGTTGGTGTTGAAGGAATTCAATCTTTAGAAATTCGTGGTACTACCAACGGCGATCTTGATAAGTTTGCTTTAATTGCTAATCGTAATCAACTCATTGCATCAGGCACAGAGGATTATGTATTGTCTGTGAGAGAGTCTTTGCTTGCGGATAAAGTTCGCAAGTTTAGAATTCCTGAAATTTGGGATAGACAGTGGACTCATAAGCTTGGTCCTATTTGGACTCCTATATCTGCAGAAGGATCTACCTGTGAGCTATGGCTCAATCCTGAGAATATGGCAACTAATGATGCAGGAGATCGGGTAAATGTTTGTGAAGATTCTTCGGGGAATGGTAGAGACTTTAGCCAAGCTGTATCTAATGATCAACCAGAATATGCTGCAAAAAATTCTAGTGCTAATAACTTTAGAGGTATGACTGCTACTGGAAGTAGTGATCAATTAGTTGCCAGCTTAGGAACTGGTATTGATCACGATACTACTCAAGATTGGTGTTGGGGTTTTGTTGCTATACTTCGAGATCAACATGCTAACACTGGTATAAATCAATGCACTATGGCATATAATGGAAATACTGTAGGTAATGGTGCTGGTAATAACGAGTTTGGTATAATTTTTAGATATAACACTCTTAATGCTAATGAAAGATTTCAACTTCGTAAACGACATGCAAGTGGAGAAGCTACCTTTACTTATGATCCTGATGTTACTTTCAATGATAATCAACCTCAAATAGTTATTATTGGTAGAACTAGCGGCAATTCTTTATTTAGATTGAATGGTACATCTGAGGCTAGTCAAGGTGGAGATGCTAGAGCCCATGTTGCTCAAGGTGTTGATGGTGGCTGGGGTGGTGGCAATAGCGGTTCTGCTAATGTTCGAGCATTTCAAGACCCTATGTTTGAGTGGGTTGTTTTAAATGGAACTGGTACCTCTGGTGCTATTGATACTGATATTGTAAAACTAGAAGGATATTTTGCCCAAAAGTATGGGCTGTTGGATCTGCTACCTGCAGGTCATGCTTATAAAACTGATGCTCCAAGAGCATCCATTACTGTGTAAGGAGTTATCATGGCTAAGAAGAAGAAAGAAAAGAAGACCGGACTTGGTGCTGCTGTTGCCAAGGTAAAGGCAAGACCAAGTGGAAGGCGTGCTGCTGAGCGTAAGGCTGATGTTAAAGCACCTGCAGCAAGAAGAAGAAAAGGTACTGCAACATCTGGAGGTCGACGTTCAAGAGGCAGTGGAAAATGAAAACTAAATTTAAATCTTCTTGCGGTGGAATGGCTGTAAGATATACTGAAAAGGACGCAGAAAAATTTGTAAAGGCAGGAGCCAAAGTTAAGAATGGATCTAGATCTAATAAAGCAAGAAATTGAAAATTGGATATTTAATTATTTAGATATACCTTCTGCATTTTATATGGATAATAAGCCCTGTCCTTTTGCTGCTAAAGCATGGCGTGATAAACAAGTCAATGTTTTATTAGGTGAGAAATCTACAGTTCGCCAACAGGTGTATAACTGGGATGATACTTATCAATTAGTAATTGTTGTATTTGATCCTGACAATTGGTCTAATGCCGATTCTTGGGCAGAAAGGTACAACGAACGGATAGAAGAAAAAGATCTTTATGTTATGGTATTTGAACCGGGAGATGACGAACCGGATGATCCTGAGTTAGATCCTGAAAAATATGGACAAGTTGTAGACTACGAGTTTGGAATGGCGCTTATTCAACGGCGTAAAGAACTAAATAAATTTTCTAAGTTTTTAGAACGTCAGAATTATTATGAAAATTGTTCTGATTATTTCATGAATTATGTCAACAAAAGGAGAATGACATGCCCGGAAGAGGAAAAGGAATGAAGAAGAAGGCCATGGGTAAGAAGAAGACCATGGGTAAGAAGAAGAACGGTATGAAGAAGACCGGAATGAGAAGAAAGGGATAACTAAATGACTAGCACCATTTCATCTGCTACGCTTACGGTTACGCACACTGAAGCTCTTACGCTGAATGGTGTTGATCGTGGTGTTACTAATACCTTTACAGTGGGGTCTATCAATGAGGTAGATCACAGAATTATGACATGTTTACACAGTGGTCTACAGACAGTTGCCGTTCTCGGCACTGCTGTAGCCGCTGGTACTTACATTAAAACTGATGTTAAGTATATTCGATTAACAAATAAAGACGATACTAATTTTATTACTATTGGACTTCTAGATACGGGTGCGAAATCAGCGTATCTTAAACTAGAAGCTGGACAAACATTTACTTTCTACAATGATGATTTAGAATGTGATGATGATTCAGGTGCAGCTTTTAGTACATTTAATGAAATTGATACGATCAATGCACAAGCTGATACTGCTTCTTGTGATCTTGAAATATTTATTGCTAGTGCCTAATAGGAGATTATTATGGTAGATTTTATTATTGGATCATGGGGCTTTATCTTGTCCCATGTGTTAATGTTTGCAGCTGGTGCTTGGATGGGTAAGCCATTGTTTAGTTGGCTTAACGCTAAGTTACCATGGACTGCAAAGTAATTCTGAAGGCGTGCGCGTGGCTCTGCCTTCTTGGGGGTTGTAAGACAACCTCTTTGTTTAAAGATAAGGAAGTTATTACAGAACCAGTATCCAGTATAGTACAACCACTCTCGACTAATTACAGTTATTTAGGAGGTGGTTTTGTGGGTTTGGCTATACTTTGTTTAGGGTATCTATGGTTCTCAGAATACAAGAAGGCTGATGCCAAAGGAGATTAATTATGGCTTTAACTTATACGACACCAGCGAATATTGATTTTGATCCTGAAAGTGTAGATACAGTAATTACTAATACTTTTGCAACTGCAGCAAGCTCTACATTTGCAAATAGTGCCGGTGGTTTTGCTACTGGAGCTGTTCAATTAGATGTTGCATTGACATACGATCAAGATTTTATTGCAACTGATACTGCACACCCTGACAGTGTTGCAGGAGATTTAACTGTGCAAGCAGTGTTTACTGAAGATGATGGTACTGTTACTAGAACTACTATTGCTAATGGTGCTTCTGCTACAACTATTGGAACTCTTGGTTCTAGTGGTAATCATACTGTTGGTTTTGAAGTTACTGGTCTTGAAGAAGGCTGTGAACTAAGTATTATTTATAACATTGATAATAATAGCGATACAAAAACTGGTAATATTACCGAAATTGGAGTTGAGTCAGTCAAAGGTTTAAATGACTGTGATTTCCAAGACGTTTTAAAATATCAACAACTTAATCAAAAATTAAACAATCGCTTTGATGCGGATACTAAAGAGTTTAGTAGCTTTAAAGATATGTTAAAGCGAATGAAAAAAGTTAAATAAGGAGACAGTTAATGTCTGAAGAAACTACTGGTGAGACTCCGGCAACGGAACAATCTGCACCACAAGAATTCGTACAACCGGCAGATCAGAATGCTGCTAATGAGAGGGCTGCTTTTAAAACCTACGTCGAAAGTAATGGGCAACAGGTTCCTGAAAACTTTAAAGATGTAGATACATGGTTTGATTCACTAAAGAATGCTCAAGCTGAGTATACTAAAACTCGTCAAGAAATTGCTGAACTTAAAGATCAGTATGCCAAGACGGGTCAGATTGGTGAGCGATCACAACCAGTACAAGAAGAGCAACAACCCGCCGAGGTTGTTCAGACTAGGGAAGATCTCAGAATTGAGAAGCCCGAGGAACCACCACAACTATCAATGAATGATCAGTGGGCAGCTTGGCAACAAGAACTTGCTTTGAGTGGTGACTTTAGTGCCGATACTCGTGGTGCTATTAAGTCTGCTATGGGTGTCGATGACGCTGTAGTAGATACATTTATTGCTGGTCAGAAGGCTTTGCGAAAGGAAGCCTACGATTCTGCTGCTAATGTAGTAGGAGATCAGCAAACTTTAGATAATATCCTGTCATGGGCAGGAGAGTCTTTGAATGATCAAGAGCGTGATGATCTTAACAGCATGCTTGCCGGTCCTTCGTATAAGACTGCCTTACTTGGTCTACAAGCCAGATACAACCAAGAACAGGCTAACAAGCCAAACCGGCGACAAGAACCAGCTCCGGTTCAGGGTAGAGAAAATGCAGCTATGGCACAGGACGCTGATGCTATTAAACCATTTTCTACTACACAAGAGATGAACTTCTATATGAATAAACCAGAGTATAGAACGGATCCTGAATATAGAGCTCAGATTGAAGCTAGGCTTGTTAAAACTATGCAAGCTGGCGTGTTAATTCGATAATCATTGGACACGATATCGAATAAACAACATTAAAAGTACAGAACAATTAGGCTTACGAGTTGAAAAAGTATGTATGGATAATGTCTAGGGTTGACTCCACAAGGAACAATCAACACTATCTATAAATTTAGTCCATTTAATTTTTATGACACATTTATGGAGGTGTTATTATGACTGCTGTAGGTCCTCTCGGCAATACCGATATGTCTTATCGTATCGACACAACTATGGGCGTTTCTGCCCAAAACCCCACTGACGGTGCGGGTCGTTTAGTTCTGCCCATTTGGGCGGGCGAGGTCATCAATGCGTATGACCAATATAATATTTTTGAAGCTATGGTCGATTCAAAGACCATTTCTAGTGGTACTACTATGGAATTCCCTGTTACGGGTTATGTAGATCTTAAGTCTACTTGGGAAGCTGGTGAAGAACTCACTGGTGGCACCAACAGTAAGGCTACCACTTTCCGTATTGCATTAGACAAGCGTCCAATGGCTGCTCACTTTGAGTTAGACAATGTGGACCTTATGCTGACGCAATGGGAATTCCGATCAGAGCTTGCTCGTCAAGCTGGACGGACTCTGGCTGATGCCCGTGACCGTCAAATTGCTTCCTTCTTGTGCCGTGCTGCGGCTGAGAATGGCTTAGCTCAAGACCCGCGTGCTACCGACTGGTTCGGTGGTAGTGCTGTTGGTGGTCTTGGTGGCAAGATCTTCTGCAATAACAAGTTTGATAACTTGGGACTGTCGACTGCTACCGCTGCTAACAGAACCGACGCTGCTCTGAAGCTTCTTGAGAAGATTGAAGAGTTCCAAATCCGTCTGCAAGAGGTTGATGCCCCAACTGAGGGTGTCTTCTGTGCTGTGACCCCTCGTACCTTCCAAGACATTCGTGCTCTTGGTGTGGCTCGTGACAGCTCTGATCTTGCTGGTGGTGCTGGTCGACCATTCTTCGGCGGTGTAGCCGATGCTGGTGGTCTTGGTGCTGGTCTGCAACAAGGTATGTTCAATCTTGCTGATCGTCTTGAATATCAAGGCTGCACGATTGTCAAGACGAACCACCTTCCAACCACTAACTTGATGGCTAACAAGATTGGTGAGAAGCGATATAACAGAAGTTTCCATGTGGTGCCTACTAAGGCTATCATCTGGCAACAAGCCTGTGTTGCTTCGCTCCGATTGACTGGCTTGAAGGTTGATCAAGTGGACGATATTCGTCGTAACACCGTGTTCACGGTTGCTTCGATGATGGGCGGTACTGGTGTGCTCAAGCCTGAGCATGCTGCTGTCTGCATTGGTTCGTTTGCTCCTACCGCTCGCGGTAATGCAAATGATGTTATGTTCTCCGGTAAGGTTGATGGTACTATTCTTGAGTTTGGTGACTTTGAATATGACGCAACCACTGGTGACTTGACTGCTTATGATACCGACCCTGATGGCGGTGGTTCGCCCTCTACTGATGTTACCGCTAACACGGATGCATTAGTTAGAGACGCTTATCAAGCAGCTTTAGGTGCTGATACCCTCGATGCTAACGGAGATGGTACTGCCACTTCTGTTAGTGGTTACAGCACTGAAGGTGACTTCGTTAAGGAATACGTTGACGCTGCTAACATTGATAACTTCGGTGTTACTGGTCAAGATGACGGCCTTGGCGGATAAGACAATTAAATACACATTCGCCCGGAGCCCCCGAAAGGGGGCCTCGGGTCTTTTAAAAGGAGGATACTATGGGACTAATGAGTAAATTAGATGCTGTTAATGAAATGCTTTTTAATTCTGGTGAACAACTTGTTACCAGCCTTACCGATGATCTAAACACAGATGTTAACTTAGCAGTTTTTATCTTAGATCAAGCTACTTTAGAAGCACAGTTGCGGGGCATGGCAGTAAATCGTAGACCTATTAAAGTATTCCCTTCTCGTACAGGTCCAACTGGTCATGCAGCTCGTCCTATTTCTGATGCTACTAAAGGTAGGGTACAGCTATCTCCGTTTACAGATAATATGATTACTGGTTCCTTAATCTCTGCTCAGTTAATTACTGAATCTATAAGTGATGATCTTGATATTAGAATTACTACGGCTCCTAGAAGATTCGGTATTGAATCTAATGGAACAGATTACAATGTATTGTTTAATGTTACAGATAATACAGATGAGTTTGCTACTAGCGAAGAGCTAACTATTTCTATTGTTGAATATATAGAGTTTAAAGACTTAGAAACTAGTGTACAGAAAGGTATTGCAGCATCAGCATCTAGGCAATATCAAATGTTTGTGCAAGGAGATAGAGATGTTGATCGGCTATTAGCAGAAAGAGCTGCTATGCTCACCGCTAAAGGTAGATCTGCAGATGCTAATGATAAAGCTAGAAATATCTTTGCATCTGGCGACAGTTCTTTGCGTAGAATTGTATCCCAAAGAGGTAACGCACACAATGATCCAAGTAGATTTAGATTCTGGAGATACACGACATGAGCGTGCATCAAAAGATTGCAATTCCTACGTTATCCGGTGGGGTTGGGCGACAGGCTAGCAATAAACGCTTGCCTACGGAAGCTCAAGATTTAGATAATGTTTTAGTTACAACAGAAAGATCTATTGAAAAACGACCTCCTCTAGAATGGATTGCTGGGGGCGATATTATCTACAGCGATAACTCTACATTTGCACCCGGATCTTTATTGTTTAATATCTTAGATGATGGAAGCAGATATGTTCCAAATCAAAACGATGATATCTTTTTTAAATGGATTTCTATTGATCAAGATAATAGATTCTTAATTGCAATTAATTTTAGTTTAGATTTAGGTGAAGACGGATTTACTGATGACATTAAAAAGAAATTTATTACGGTATGGAAATTAAATAAGTCAAGAAAAAGAATGGACTTGCAAACATTCGATACTTCTTCTATTACTAGATCTCACTATAACTATTTAACAGCTAATCCAGATGGTGTAAAATCTTCAGAAGCTCTATCCTTTGCTTTATTTGGCACTGCTTTAATTGCATTAAATAACCAAGTATCAGCTGGATATAGAGAGGGAGCCGTAAAAACTGTTTTAAACGCTTATACAACTATTAGTCATGACCCTTCATTGGATAGCAGTAACTATACATTTACAATTAGATCTAATTTAGATAATGGTATCTTTGATTCTTTTACCCTGCAAGATCAATCTACTGTTCCTCAAGATGTTAATACAACTCATCAAGGTTTTCCTTTTAATGATTTTTATACAGGTGGTATACAACCTGAAACATTTATTTTAAATTTATATACTGATTCGTTAAGAACTAGTTTACAGGGCGTATATAAGTTAATTAACTT